>Ga0180302_10000088_pt1 | contig 34667 bp, 35 predicted proteins | sample GuaBasSediGuay17_FD_121794 | JGI IMG/M metagenome (GOLD analysis project Ga0180302, IMG submission 121794) | Subseafloor sediment microbial communities from Guaymas Basin, Gulf of California, Mexico - Guay17, Core 4571-4, 12-15 cm | ecosystem: Environmental > Aquatic > Marine > Hydrothermal... | reverse complement strand
CCCTTAAACTCTATAGGTGGTTTGTGGGCAAGGTAGCTAAAGGTAAGCTCTGCGACGTCGCGGGATGCGGTAGAGCCGCGGTCAGGTCTTTGTCGAGAGAAGTCGTCGCCAGGGCTGGGCTTAAAATAGGTAGTCAAGGCAGGGTCTATCTTTGCAAGGAGCATTATAAGCTTGTTAAGAAGAAGCTTAAGAAAGATAGTCTTCTTAAGAAGTGGAGGTATATGGCCGCGGGACCTTAGGTTGTGGATAAATTTATTAGAGTGGTGGGAAGCTAGCTTAATTTAGGATTCTCCCTTCTAAAGAGGGAGACCGACAGATGCTCCCTTCAGGAGGTGTTTAGTTGAGTGAAAGAGTTCCTCTTCAGAGGATAGACCGCTATATGTGGCGTATCCCCCAGAACTACAAGTCAGGTATGAGAGTCCCGGGGCTGGTACTTGCCAGCGAGCAACTTTTAACCAAGATGCGGTCTGACAGAACCCTTATACAATGCGCTAACGTAGCTACGTTACCGGGTATATACAAGTACAGTATAACCCTTCCAGACGGACACGAGGGCTACGGGTTCCCGATAGGCGGAGTCGCAGCCTTCGACGCGGAGAACGGTGTGGTAAGCCCAGGTGGAGTAGGCTACGACATCAACTGCGGTGTCAGGCTCGTCAGGACAAACCTCAGCGAGAAGGATGTCAGACCGGTTCTCAAGCAACTTATAGCGACCCTCTTCAGAAACGTTCCCTGCGGACTAGGTAGCCGTAGAAAAGACTTTAGGGTCACAGGCAGGGATATAGACGACCTCATGGTCGAGGGTGCCGGCTGGGTCGTGAGACACGGGCTTGGATGGGATGAAGACCTAGATTATTGCGAGGAGAGAGGGGGTATAGAGGGGGCGGACCCGAGTAAGGTTAGCAACACAGCTAGGAGCCGTGGAGCAGCTCAGATAGGCACGTTAGGTTCCGGAAACCACTTCCTAGAAATAGATGTGGTGGACCGTATAGAAGACCCTAGAGCCGCTAAGACCTTCGGTATAGAGCATGAGGGGCAGGTCGTGGTCCTCATCCACACAGGGTCTAGGGGGTTTGGACACCAGATATGCTCCGACTACCTGCGGGTTATGGAGCGTGCTATGCATAAGTACGGGATCCATCCGCCCGACAGGGAGCTTGCATGCGCACCGGCTACTAGCAAAGAGGCGCAGGATTATATCGCGGCTATGAAATGCGGTATAAACTATGCGTTCGCCAACAGGCAGGCGATAATGCACTGGGTCAGAGAGAGCTTTAGCCGCGTCTTCAAGACGGATCCAGAGGATCTAGGTATGCATTTAGTCTACGACGTGGCGCACAACATAGCTAAGCTCGAGGAGCACATAGTCGACGATAAGGGGACTAAGAGAAAGGTCTATGTGCATAGGAAAGGCGCCACAAGAGCGTTCCCAGCCGGTAGACCGGAGCTACCTACGAAATATAGGGACATAGGTCAACCGGTTCTGCTCCCGGGCTCTATGGCCGACTCAAGCTGGGTTCTACTCGGAACCCAGAAAGCTATGGAGCTGACGTTCGGTTCTACGGCGCACGGAGCTGGGCGATTACTATCTAGGGCTAGGGCTAAACGTCAGTGGAGAGGTTCCGAGATCAAGCGGGATATGGAGCGTAGAGGGATCCTAGTCGAGGCGGCGAGCTTGAGAGTCTTAAGCGAGGAAGCCTCAGGAGCCTACAAGCCCTGCGACGCCGTAGCGGAGGTAAGCCATAACGTAGGGATAGCTACAAAAGTCGCTAGATTAGTGCCGATAGCAGTAGCTAAAGGGTAATTTAGACTGTCAAAGAATATTTTCCATCATATATTAAGTCACAATATTAAGGTTATCATATAATCGACTTTCCAGCTAGGAAGTCATATCGCCATAAGTCGATTATATTGTTTAAACACAGGGAACCTTCCATTACTTGATCCCCTAGGCTTTATGACGGCTCAGGGAACCGCCTGAGCTCGATGTAAAACAGGGCATCTCACCGTTACTTCACGTCCAGATTTTTCCTTTAATCATCAACTGTTTGAAAGAAGCTCCTTAGCTGCCGCGACGAGTACGTCTTCGATGCGGCCGGAGAAGTTAGCTGGTCGGGTTGTGGTCTTGTAGGAGTCGTCATGTGCACACCATCCCCACTCCTCAGCCCGTTTCGACGGGAGATATCCGATATATCCGTTTGCATACGCTACTACGAAGGAACCTGGTAGCCCCATCGCTTCTTTGATCTTCAACCCCACCTCCACGAATAACTCTCCAGGCACGGCGAAGAAGGCTATCTCCTCCCCTATCCGCAACATTTGCACTTCCGCTGGAATCGACGTGGGTGCTGTCTTGCTTCTCAGGGCGGTCAACGTCCTCTGCGCCCACTCAAGGTGTAGCCTCTTCTCGTATGCATCTTTACCCTGAGCCTCAAGTTCAGCTATTTCCTTCTCGAGCCTTGATAGCTCGGCCTCTACGTCTTCTGGGCTGGGAAGAGGGGCGAGTGGAAGGTCTACACGCTTGGTCCGTGCGCTCACCCGTTTAACAGGCTTAGTTTTAATGCTCTCTGCAACCTTGATGGCTTCGGCAGCGATTATCGTTCCGAAGCGGCGGCAATCTTCTAGGTTGGCATAGCGGAACTGGGAGCCGTCTTCGGTGAGCACAGCTATCTTGACATCTCCTCCAGCCCCGTTGCTGAAGAGCGCGGTCACCCCATCGTAACCCTTTTCAATCACACTCTGGACGTAACTGGCGTAGTCGCCTGAGTAGAGAAGGTTGTTTGCACCCATAATGGATGGGTGGCAAGCGTAGTTAACGAGTATGGCGAGTGGTTCACCGTTGAGCTTATCCACACGGAGCACACCTACGGAGTGGTCCACCGGAGCGTCAGGGTTAGGACCCCATCTTACGCCTGTAGGAGTCCTCTGCCACCGGTTTATGGAAACTTTGGCTTCGCCGACACCTGCGCCGATGAGCACTTCCTGCTTGTTCTGATCTGCCATATAGACTATCCCGGCTATCTTCTTCGCCAATTCAACGAGATATTCCCGTGCAGGTTTGTCCTTGGATGTGATCGCGGGACCGGAATGAGTGTGGGAGGCGCTGAGGAGAATGTTCTTTCCCTCGATTCCTGTAAGTTGTTCGACACGTCTCCGTATATCGTTCACTAGGTCTTCTGGGAAGCCTATAATGTCCGCCGTCACAAGGGCGACCCGGTTTTCACCATCGTCGAAGACTATGGTTTTAGCGTAAAGTTCATTGCCTACGCCGATAGCAGGTTTGAGCCGTAAGTAGTCACCCATATTGTCAAACCCAACGCTTGGTGTAATATTTACGCGTGCAACCCCGGCACTAATACTCTTAAACAAGGTATTTCCCTCCATTAAGCAGTTTCAGTCATCACTTTGTGGAGCGATTTAGACTAAATTAAATTTTCTTTTTCTTCTCTGTTATTTTTCAGGTTGAGGGTTATGGACTGGAGGGGTTAATGAACGGCTTATCAGCAACATCGAACGGCGTACTCAACGTTCAAAATGAGGACCAGAGAGTTTTACATGGCTAGAGTTCTCAAAACATAAAGAAGGGGCTCAGAAGGATAATCGCTAAACCTCTTTCGTCCTCACGGAACTATTTTTTAACCATTAAACCGGTCATAAGGTTTTAAGTAACAACCTTAATATTGGTTTATGGTGATTTTTCCTGAACAAGGTTAGAGTGGGGTTTATAGGTTGTGGCTCTCATTCGACGGAAAATCTGTATCCTTGTTTAAGATACTTTGCCGATAAAATCGAGCTTGTAGCAACTTGTGACATTATAGCTGAGAAAGCCGAGAAGAATGCGAGATTATTTGGTTTCCGTAAGTGGTATACCGATTATAGCCGGATGATAGGGAGGGAGGATCTAGATGCGGTTTTCATCGTCGGACATCCTGCTTTGCATTATGAGGCTGGGCTTGAGTGTCTAAAATCAGGCATCCACGTATTTGTGGAAAAGCCTCCGGCGTTAAACTCGAACCAAGCGTACAAGCTTATGGAAGCGTCTAAGAGTTCTGGACGCTTCGTTATGGTAGCGTTTATGAAAAGATTTTCGGTCGGTTACAGGCTTGCTAAAACGGTCATAGATAAGCTGTGGCTAGGTAAGGTCACTCATATATCGACTAAATTTGCTAACGGTCCCTACGGCTCCGTCTGGGGTATAGAACCACCGGCTAAAGCCTTTCTGATCGGTCAGGCAGTTCATCACTTTGACCTCATAAGGTTTCTAGTCGGCGAGGTCGAGGAGGTCTATGCTAAACTCCATACGTTAACGGACACGAAGTTCTCGTATTCGATACTCGTAACGTTTAGAAACGGCGCGACCGGTGTCATGAACCTAAACTCATGCCAGTCTTGGCTGAAGATAGATGAATACGTAGAGGTCACAGGAGACGAGTCGTTCATCTTCGTCGACGATATGGCGTCTCAGGTTAAATACTATCCGAGGGAGCTATGGATCGAAACAGAGGAGTTCAAGGCTGCAAACCAGGGCTACTTCTGGGAGATAAACCATTTACCAAGCTTAGAATATCAGAGCAGATACCTCAGAGGATACTACGGCGAAATAGAGCACTTCATAGACTCCGTTTTAGAGGATAAGCCTCCGAAGCCCAGTATAGAGGATGGATTTAAAGCCCTCAAACTAGCCGAAGCCGTCTGGAATAGCGTATACGAGGGTAGAGCTGTGAAACCATATTAATCTATCAGTTATTCGTACTCTGTGACTATCCCGTAGTTGCTAGTAACTCTTGTTAAAACTAGTTCTTTGAAACCTTTCGGAACTAAATCCTCCTCCGATAAGGTCAGACCTAAACACCTCCTAGGTTAACCTAACTAGACTCGACAAATTTATCCGTTCTGAAGACGGTCTTCGACTGCAAAATCTTCGAGAAAAGTAGAGGATCCTAGACGGTCATGTAGACGGTTTTCGACATAAAGCAACGTAGAAAAAATAAAGCGACATCATTTTAGATGTCGTTCATTTTAGATGTCGTCTCTCAGGTTTAGAAGCTTTGCTATATTAGCTTCAGGGTCTATCCTAGGCTTTATCTTTCCACTACCTGAGGTCATTATAGTCGTCACGCCGGGTCCATGTCCAGCCATCACACAATCTGTATGGACTACTACACCTATCGAGACAGCCCCGCTACGGTAGATGCGACCATAAGTGTGCTCCGCGTTCATTATAGCTACCAGGTCTCCGAGCCGGAGGTCTTCTAAGTGGTATTTCTTAACCGTCTCCTCGTCGAACAGCTGGATATCGTAATCTCCGCTGTAGGTTTGCACAGCACCTAAGCCTGAACCCATGATCGAAGCCGGAACGAGATGCGTAACAGGTACTTCGAGAAAGCCTTCGACTATCTTTAAATCCATAAGCTTTAGAAGCTTAGGGTCTATATTCATAACCCTAACCTCGGGAAGATTTAAAATCTTTAAGCCGACGCCGTAGGCTTTGACAAGAACCTTATCGCCTATGACTAGCTTATCTAAGACATCTGGGGTAAAGTCCACTATAACGTGTTCTATTCCTCCATGCTTCCCTATAACTACTCCTTTACTACCCTTAGCATCCCCCGAGACGACTATAGCCTCGTTGCCTATACACGAAAGTATGTTTAAAGCCATGTTAGCGTTGACGTCGGAAACCTTTATGCTCACACCAGGCTCGACATGGTCGGCCATCCACCCGACCGCGGGATCTCCCACCCGCACATTATACCTTATACCGCCTACACCCGGTAACACCATAGGCTCGCCTTTGACGGATATCCTATACGGATAGCGCATGACAGGGCTTGAAACCTCTCCTAGAACAGAGACTTTAACAAGCCGATCCTCGTTAGTCTTCAACATACTAAACCACCTAAGCCAATTACGCGTAACCGACTTTTAAGCTTGAAAAGGTTTATCAGTTGAAAACGGGTTTCCTCCTTAATTGAGGGATGAAGCTGTGTCAAGGGTTTTCGAGAAGCCTCCTGAGTGCAACATAGGTACAGCGGGGCATGTAGACCACGGCAAGACCACGCTCGTAGAGGCTCTTACAGGTGTGTGGACAAGCCGACATAGCGAAGAGCTTAAACGCGGTATCACAATCAAGCTGGGATACGCCGACGCGGGTTTTTATAAATGCCCGGTATGCCCTCCACCTAGATGCTACTCGACAGAGCCGACATGCCCGCACTGCGGGGCTAAGACTAAGCTCCTAAGAGTCGTAAGCTTCGTAGACGCTCCAGGCCATGAAATATTGATGGCGACCATGCTATCCGGTGCGGCCGTCATGGACGGAGCGATCCTAGTTATAGCGGCTAACGAACCCTGCCCCCAGCCTCAGACCAGGGAACATCTAGCAGCTCTAGAGATCATAGGTGTTAAAAACATAGTGATCGTGCAGAATAAGATCGAGCTGGTAACCCCCCAGGAAGCTGTGGAAAATTATCGTCAAATAAAGAGGTTTATCGAAGGGACTGTGGCGGAAGATGCACCGATAATACCCATATCGGCACAACATAGGGTTAACATAGACTATCTCATAGAGGCTATAGAGAAGTATATACCCACGCCTAAGAGGGACCCCTCAAAGCCTCCGCTGATGTACATCGTAAGGTCGTTCGACGTAAACAAGCCAGGTACTAGGCCGGCAGACCTGCAGGGCGGGGTTGTGGGCGGCTCGATAGTCCAAGGTGTGCTAAGGGTCGGAGACGAGGTCGAGATAAGGCCTGGCATAATAACTACTGAACATGGTAGGACGACCCATAGGTCTTTGATAACTAAGGTCGTATCCCTACGCCATGGAGGGAGAACGGTCGAAGAGGCACGATGCGGAGGTTTAGTAGGCGTGGGAACTAGCTTAGACCCCAGCCTAACCAAGGCTGATAGACTTGCTGGAAACGTGCTAGGTAAACCTGGAACCCTGCCTGAGACTCTTCAGGAAATAACCGTCGACGTATCCCTGTTCGAGAGAGCCGTCGGAACCGTGGAGCAGGTTAAGGTAGAGAAGATCAAGCTTAGAGAGCCGCTTCTTCTTAACGCTTTGACCTCGATAACGCTCGGTGTCGTGACAGATGTAAGGGAAAGCCGTGTAACGGTGACGCTCAGAAGACCGGTATGCGTCCCCAAAGGCCATAGAATAGCGATAAGCCGTAGGATAGGCGGCAGATGGAGACTCATAGGATACGGTGTCGTAGTTTGACCATCAAGGTGATAGCGGATACGAGTTTCCTTCTAGAATGCATAAGAAGAAGAGTTGACTTTGTAGAGGGCTTGGAGAGACTTTTAAATTCGAGGGTTGAACTTGTGATCCTAAAACCCGTTTACGACGAGATTAAACGGATATCTAAGGGAAGTGACGAACGAAGCCGCTACGCCAGATTACTTATCCAGCTTCTAGCCAAAACTAGAACTCATGTTTTAAAGACCCGCGTAGACGCCGACGTAGACGACCTTATACTAGACTTAGCGACTAGGATGAAACTACCGGTAGCTACTAACGACTTAGACCTTAGGAGAAGACTAAGAAGAGAGGGGATCCCAGTTTTTTACTTGAGAGGACTGTCGAAAATCGAGGTTGACGGCGGGGAATACCTAGGTTTAGTTAAGGAATGACTAGGTCAGCGATATCGACGGCTATATCGGCTATCCTGACAAGCTCAGAGGATAAAAACCCGATATCTCCGAGGTCTTCTGAGGAAAGCCTCGAATCGAAGACCTCTCGTCTCGCTCTAGCAAGCTCCGCTCTTTTGAAATCCTTAGCCAAGAAGGCCTCCATAGCCTTCTCGTAAATTTCGGAGAGTATCGTCAAAAGCGACCGGAATCTTTCTAGGTAAATCTTCGGAGAATCAACGTGTCTTAGAAGGCTGTCAGCCATAGAGGCTACAGAGTCGGCTATCGATTCTATGAAGCAAGCTACTAAACGGTAATCCATACAGTCTAGGGGAGAGACCTTAAGCTCGCTACTGAGCACTGGGTTTTGAATAGCTATCCTTAAGACCCTGACCAGAAGAAAGTAAAGTTTATCGACTTCATCGTCTCTAGCGACTATGGATTTAAGAAGCATTTCGTCGCCTAGGGATGCTTCCTTCAAATCCCTAAGCATAGCGGCGGTCAACAGATGCTCTCTTCTAAGGATCTTCTTAGGCGGAACCGAGGAGGCCTCTATGAAACAATGTAGCTCTATCGACGATGCGTTCTCCTCCACTATTTCTAAACCTATGAATCGTCTAACCAAGTTTTTAATCCGTTCTCTCTCGGCTAAGCTGATTTTACCGGTTGGAGAACGTATGACTATCGAGTCATACCCAAGCCAATACTTGCTAGTGATCTCTTTCTCCATGTCCGGAGACACCAGTACCACGGTGCTTTTAGGGGTATACTTAACCTTACCGAAAGGATAAAGAACCAGAGCCCCGTCCTCCCGCTCCTCCATAAATATAGGTGAACCCTTACCTAGACCATGACGCACAACCCAAGCCTTCGGAAGGGATACAAATAACGTGCCCGAGCTTAACTGCGCCTTTCTAACCTCCACGATCTTAGGAAACTTCAGAGCTTCCTTAAAAACATTAAATTTTTCAAAGTTGCTTTAAAAATAATAGGGGAGGTGGATCAATATCGGATTTCGACGCGTTTACCCTTTTCAGCGGATTCGAGGATGGCGTCGCAGATTACATCTACCTTCCAGCCATCTTCGAATGTAGCGGCGTAGGGTTCTATGGGTTTATCGTTAACGACGCAGTCCAAGAAGTGGTAGAGCTCGTTCTTGAAGGTATCCTCCCATCCGCCTATGTGTCCATGCGGCCAATAGTATTTATAGAACGGGTGGTAGCTCTCGGTCACCAAGACTTCATGCCAGCCCATGATATCCTTCACAGGCTCTTCCCGCCAGTACACTCGGAGTTCGTTCAGACGCTCAAGGTTGAACTCTATAGAGGCTTTCTCACCGTTTATCTCGAAAGAGTTGTAGTTTTTACGTCCCCCTGCAAATCTCGTTGCCTCAAGCGTCCCTATCGCTCCGTTCTCAAACTCTACTACTGCTGCGAAGGCGTCTTCGACTGTCACAAGCCCCTTTTTAGAGGGATCCTCAGGCAGTGGTCTTTCCTTTATGAACGTACGTGTGACCGCGGACACAGCCCTAATATCGCCGACCAGAAACCTGGCGAGGTCTATTATATGCGAGCCTAAATCACCTAACGGACCTGAGCCGGCTAGGTCTTTTCTTAAACGCCAGACCAGGGGGAAGTTAGGATCCATGATCCACTCTTGAAGATATTGCGCTCTGAAATGGTATATCCGGCCGACAAAGCCTTCTTCGATAAGCTTCTTAGCCAACCTGACCGCCGGTACAAACCGGTAGTTGTATGCACACATGTGTTTAACACCGGCTTTCCTCACGGCATCTAGCATCATCTTGGCCTCTCTGCTGTTTCTAGCCAAGGGCTTCTCGCATATCACATGTTTACCGGCTTCGGCTGCGGCTATACAAGGTTCCGCGTGAACGTTGTTGGGACCGCAGTTGTCGAATACCTCGACATCCGGGTCCTCGACAAGCTTATGCCAATCCGTGTAGTACCTCTCGTAACCGTATCGTCTAGCGGCTTCGGACACACCCTCCAGTCTTCTACCGCAGATCGCCACTAAGCGGGGTATCGCCGGTGGAGGCCAGAAATACGTCGGTATAGACTTCCACGCGTGAGTATGCGCTTTACCCATGAAGGCATAGCCCAGAAGCCCGACGCCGACCCTTGGGAGCTCCCGTATCCTACGCTCGACTTTAGCCATCGTAACGAAACCTACCTCTTCACTCATAAAAACCTCCGTTTTAGAAAAAGAGTGTGTTCAAATTTAAAAGTCTAAGCCAAGACAGGGTAAACCTAAAAACTCTAAATCTGCTAAATATTAGCTAGATGGCTTATGAAAGTTGGGATATTTACAGTCCTGTATAACGACAGACCCTTCGAAGAGGTTCTCAAATTCGTCTCAAAGCTTGGTTATGAAGCCGTCGAGATAGCGGCATGGAAGGGAAGCACCCATATAGACATAGATAAGATCCTCGCAGGTGGAGCATCGGGGTATAAGAAAACAGTTGAGAAATACGGTTTAATCATTTCGGCTTTAAGCAATCATCTCGAGGGACAGCTTATACTGGGGCCGTTAGATGAGAGTACGGATGAATGGTTTAAGGGATCTCCTGAGGAGAAGGTTCGCTATGGTGTCGAGAGGCTTAAGAAGACGATCGAAGCTGCCTCGGCGTTAGATGTCCCTGTCGTTAACTCCTTCACAGGATGTCCAGACTGGGCTAAATGGTATATATTCCCACCTGCGAACGAGAAGATCTGGGAAAGCTATTGGGACCTCTTCAAGGAAAGGTGGCTTCCGATATTAGACTACGCCAAGGACCATGGCGTTAAAATAGCTTATGAAACTCATCCGCAGGAGATGAACTACAACCTGGAGACGGCTAAGAGGCTTGTAGAGGTTTCCGGAGGACATCCATCTGCGGGGTTTAACTATGATCCAAGTCATCTCCTATGGCAAGGCATGGATCCTGTGCAGTTCATATACGAGGTTAAAGATAGGATCTTCCACTGCCATGCAAAAGACTCCGAAAGAGTCTATCACACGGTTTTAGCGTCTGGTGTATTGGCGACCGGACCTTGGAATAAGGCGGCTAGAGGATTTAGATTTAGAACCGTCGGCTGGGGTGAGATGCCTTGGAAACGCATTATAACGGCTCTGCTCGAGATAGGCTACGACTATGTCCTATCGGTCGAGCATGAAGACCCATGCATGAGCAGAGACTCGGGTGTAAGACAAGCGGTGACATACCTTAAACCTCTATTAGAGGTTGAGCCTCCAGAGGTTAAACCTTGGTGGTGACCCCTCCCAAAATTTATTTACATAAAAACATATTTTAAAGACCGGTTTATTTCTTAATTTGAAACTCCTAACCTAGGAGTAAAGATATCATGTCTCATGTGATACCTGACGGCAACGTCATTAGACGGCTTAGGAAAGCCGTAGGACTTACTCAGAAGGAATTGGCTAGAAGAGCTGGTCTAAGCCAATCTCTGATCTCTAGGATAGAGAGAGGTAATATAGATCCTAGGCTTTCGACCGTGAGAAAGATTATGAGGGTTATCGAGGGGTTGTCGGTAAAGGGTAAGGTGACAGCTGAGCAGATCATGCATAAACCCGTCATAACGGTGAAAGCAAGCCAGCCTGTTAAGGTAGCTGTGGAACTTATGGAGAAGTACGATATTTCACAGCTTCCAGTAGTCGATGAAGAAGGGGTGCCTATAGGGGCTCTTCAGGAGTCGACCCTGATAAACTATCTCATCAGGGAGAGGAACTTCCGAAGGTTTTCGGAGAAACGCATTCGAAACATAATGGAGAATCCTTTTCCCCAGGTAGCTCCTAACACGAGTATCCAAGAGCTTCTATACATATTCTCTCGAGGTGTGCCTGCGGTTCTCGTAATGAAGGATGGAAAAATCTCTGGGATCATAACTAAGATCGACCTTATAACGACTATATTGAGAAAACAGATGTAGAAAGCATGAAAGCTTACCGTGGACGGGAAGAGCCTGAAACATCGGAAACACTCATACTGTTAAGCTTGTACGTTCTCATGGCTCTAGAACCAGACCTCAAGAGGAAACCACTGCTATGAAGTCGTTGGAGATAGGTCGAAACCGTACTTAGCCGTATCGGCTCTCCATAAAGTTCTTCATACTCAGCTTGGACATCTCTCGATGAGAACCACCCCACTGGAAGTCTCTCAACTATAAGCTTTTTGATTTTCTCAAGCTTAGTGGAGCCTTCGAAGCTTTTAATACGTTTAGAATTGCCGGATAAGCCACCCATAAGCTCGACTAAATCTAAAACTTGAAGCACCTTCTCTCTAGAGATGTTCCCCTCTAAGGTAATAGTTAGTTTTACACCTGACTCATCCTCGGTCTCGAAACGCAGTTTAGACTTAGGCATCTACACATAGATTCACAAGCCGGAGGTTAAAAAGTTAGTGTGAGAACTTGAGAAAAGAAAACCAGAAAAACAAGTTTAAAACGTGAAATCTCTAAAATCTCCTATTTTTTCTTCTCTACAAGTTCACAAATTTCCTGAGATTAAAAACTAAGGAAAGAGTTTGTTTCTTTAAGATCTCCAGTGGAAATCGAGGGGTCAAACATTCACTATAAAAAGATATCTTTCCTCGATGAAGCGTATGGAAAATTAACAGAAAAGGTGATCATTTCCTATGGAAAGTTCACTTGAGAAAGTCTCTGAGAACATGATCCATGGTCTTAAACGACTTAGAGAGGCTAGAGAGGGACCCCTTTATTTCAACTGGAAAAGGAAGATATGTAATTTCTCCATATTATATTTATATTATGATAAATATACTCTCCCATTTTTATTGAAAAATTGAATTATAAAAATCTTTTACTCTAATCTTTTTAACATATAGATTTAACAAAGCTTCACAGGACTTCACGTGATGCGAAACCTGTGATCCAGAGGAAGCGATGGGGTAGGGGTAGTACAAATATTAAACATTATAGATACAAACTCTTTTACTAGTAAGTTTTTATCGTATTTTTCTCCAGTTGAAATATAGGTGAAGTCCCTGGAGAAAAACCCTCTTTCAAGCATCTTCGATAGGTACATTCAGGGGTCTTCCATCTTTAAGAATAGAGAATGTCTCAGACATGATTATGTCCCTGAGTATCTCCCGCATAGGGGGGAACAGATAACTAAACTTGGACTTATACTGGCTCCAACCCTGAGGGGTTATAGATGTTCTAACATTTTCATCTATGGAAAACCCGGCACGGGTAAAACAGCTGTTACAAGGTATGTCCTTAAACATTTATCTAGAAAAAGCGTCGAGGTGAATAATCCATTAAAAGTTTGCTTTATAAATTGTAGAACTGTGGGTACTGATTATAGAATTTTGACTTATTTATGCGATAGCGTTGGAGTTAAGGTTCCATTCACAGGATTGTCGAAAGGTGAAGTTTTTGAAAGGTTTAAAAACGGCTTAAAGTCCCTGGGGGCCATACTTATAATAGTCTTGGACGAGCTTGACGTCTTGGTTAGAAAGTACGGCGACGACCTCCTATACAGGCTAACAAGGGTTAACGAGGAGTCCGAGTATGGAAAGCTCGTGATAATAGGAATATCTAACGACCTTCAGTTTAAGGATTACTTGGACCCCAGGGTTTTAAGCTCCCTCAGCGAGGAGGAACTTGTCTTCAGACCCTACACGGCGGAAGAGCTTTACGATATCCTTTTAGATAGGGCTAAGTTGGCGTTTAACCCAGGCGCCTTCGATGAGGCGGCTTTAAGGCTGTGCGCGGCTTTAGCCGCTTCTGAGCATGGAGACGCAAGAAGGGCTTTAGACTTGTTGAGGGTTTCAGCCGAGATAGCGGAGAGAGAAGGCGCAACTAAGATAGATGAAAACTATGTGAGGATGGCGCAGATGAAGATAGAAGAAGACCGGGTTTTAGAGGTTCTAAGAACCCTTCCGTTGCATTCTAAACTCGTCTTAGCTAGCATATTTGCCATAAAGCGGAGGGGGTTGAATAACCGTATGATGACCGGGGGGATCTATGAGGTCTACACAGAGTTATGTTCTGAGACGGGGTTAGAGCCTCTGACTCAGAGGAGGATAAGCGGGCTTATAGGGGAGTTAGACGCGTTGGGTATAATAAACGCTAAGGTCGTGAGTCTCGGAAGACACGGGCGGTCAAAGAAAATACGGTTAAATATTCCCATGAAGACTTTAAGGAGCTTTCTATCCGAAGACTTAAGGTTAAACTTCGTTTTGGAGTATTCGCCTAAGTGTCTGAGAGGTGGTCGAGCTTAAGGTTAAGGGTGCTGGCTGTAGAAGACGGTGTTTTCACAATAGATAGGCGTCTTTTAGACAAGGCGTTTCTAGTAGGAGTCTTGATGCATTACGATACTGTTGAGAAGATTTTTATCGATATCATAGAAGTCGATGGGTTGGATGCCACAGAGAAGGTTTTAAGTTTCATAAACAAGTCGAAGCCTCTCGACCTCGTGCTGTTGCATGGCATTCCCTACGCCGGTTTTAACCTAATAGATGCCGATGGGGTCTATAGTTTAACAGGATACCCTATTATCTGCGTGCTCGACCGTAAACCCGACATGGCTAACGTGTTGAAAGCTTTGAAATCTAAGTTTACAGACTGGTGTGAACGGTTTAATATACTAAAAAAGCAGGGTGAGCCTGTCGAGGTTGTGCTAGACGGTAGGCTCGTACTGTCTATCTATGGCATAGATCTAGAAACAGCTTTACAGACGCTTAAGGCGATAACTTTCCTGGGTAAAACCCCGGAGCCTCTTAGGGTCGCCAGGCTAATAGCTAAAGGGCTACCACCACCTTCTTTAGTTAAGGGTAGCTTATAGGCGGCTCAGCCATCGCCTCTAGGCTTGGTCTCCTAAAATCTATGTACAGTAGCTGAAGGGTTTTCAAGTTAACTATCGGAACCACACCTGGTAGGGGTTTTAAGCCGTTCTTCTTCTGATACTCCGTCTGCTCCTGCCATGCACCTGAGTTCGATATCAAAACACCTCTATAATATCTGTGCCTAGCGACGTGGACGTGCCCTGAGTGGAAGACCGCGGGAAGGTCCTCTATAACTAAGTAATCTTCCTCTTCAGGAGCTATAGCCGTTCTCTGACCATACATGGGTGCCAGATGTCTGACTTTTAGAAGGAGTTCCATAGCCTTGTCAGGCTCTTGAAAGCTTAAGCCATGTATATTGGTAAGTACATCGTCCAGGCTTCTTCCATGGTACATCAGCGTTTTAACCCCGTGCAGAGATACTAGACAAGGATTACCTAGGACTCTGACGTTATCTAAGCCGTAAAGAGGCTCGGCATACTTCCTGAATATAGCCGGTTGAGGAAGTGCCTGCCTAGAGGCGTCGTGGTTTCCAGGTATAACGATGACTTCTATATGGTCTGGAACCATACTGAAGTATCTGGCGACGTGTTCATATTGCTGTACCAAGTTATCTATAGCTAGCTCTCTTTCCTGACCGGGATAGACACCGACGCCATCGACCAGGTCTCCGCACACTAGCAGATACTTAACCTTACCCGCCAACCTTCTAAAGGGCTCAGCTCCCTCCTTACCGTTCAACCATCTGAGAAATCGTTCAAATTGTTTATCCATGAAAAACTTGCTACCGACGTGAATGTCGGATATAAGCGTCGCGTAGACTTCCTCGTCGCTCGTTTGAACCCTGTGTTCCGGCACGTCTGGAAATATGAGATCGTCTGCTACAACCAAATCGCTGGAAAGTTTAACACCAGATACACAGATCACCTGGTCTTGTAGGACGGTCTCGGCTTTATCTAAAACCTTTCTATCAGCGTTTTCAGGAACCACGACGGTTATAGATGCTTCAAGGTCTTCTATCTGGAACCTATAACCCCGTCGTTTAGTCTTCTCAGTAACCATACCTATGAACTTAACACGGCTTTTTTCCCGGTTCTTCAGAACCTCGGAGATCGGAATGCTACCTCTAACGTCCATCCTCCTACGTAGGATCCTCTTAAGCTTCTCGAACCGGCTTCTGAAATACCGGTAAAAATCCTCTACACTTGCTCCGCCTGAGAGCTTCTCGGTGGGGTCGAACAACACTTCGACTCTTGCCTCTATGTCTCTAGCCGATACAGGTCTGACCGCTACAGATACATGTGCCTCTTTCTTATTCTCTTTCTCCTCGGGCTTGAGAAGGGGTTTAAAATCGTCAAGCCTCACTATGAACCCCTTTCTCTCGACTACTCTCGCTAGAATCTTCTCCAGCACGTCGTCTAAGACCGTAGATTCTAGTTTCTCAAGCTCTTCTAGAGCCTCAGGCTCTATCTGTAGTCCATGCTCTAACACAACTTTCATGATCCTATGCTTCTTCGCCGAGACTTTAGAACGCATTAACACAGATAATAGTCTCGAAACACGATTTTATCGTTTGTGTAGGATTCGACTCAATCACAACCGGCTTTAGACGGAGAGTTCTGAACGGTTATGTTTAGACCCGAGTCTGCGGAGGGGATTTGTTTAAGTCTGAGTTTATCCAAGTCTAACTTAGAGGATGGCTTTCATATTAAAACGTGGACAGGTCAAACGGTGTAAGATATGTGGCTTAGAGTCGCCCCTAATCTCTAGTCACCTAGGTGTGTGTCTGAACTGTATACGTGAAAACCCCGGAGAAGCCTTAGAAATCGCTTTAAACATCCATAAATCCTCCAGGTCCTATTACGGGCTTCCTCCTGAGCCTCCCAGGTCTTCGGTCGGGGTTAGATGTAACCTATGCGCTAACCAATGTAGCATAGGCGAGGGGGAGACGGGCTTCTGCGGTTTAAGATGGGTTAAAAACGGCCGACTAGAGTCGTATGTAAGCTCTGAAACTTCGCTTCTTCACTATTACCTAGACCCTCATGTCACGAATTGCTGTAGTACATGGTTCTGCCCGGCTGGAACAGGCGCCGGCTATCCTAAGTATGCTTACACTAGAGGACCGGAATATGGGTATTATAACCTTGCTCTGTTCTTCTATGGATGTAACTTCGACTGTCTCTTCTGCCAAAACTACTCGCATAAAAGAGTTGAGGATGCGCCGGTGGTGACTGTTAGCCAGCTCGTGGATGAGACTTTAGCTAACCAGAGGATATCCTGCTGGTGCTTCTTCGGAGGCTCACCTGAACCTCAGCTTCCCTTCGCTGTGAGGGCTTCAGAGGAGGTCTTAAAGGAGCTTAAGCCTGGTAGAATACTGAGGATATGCTTCGAGTGGAACGGCTGCGGTAACAAAGCACTAGTCAAGAAGGCTGGTGAATTATCCCTCAGGTCGGGTGGGAACATAAAGTTTGACCTCAAAGCCTACAGCGACTCTTTGAACAAGGCTCTGAGCGGTGTCTCAAACAGGAGGGCTTACGAGAACTTTGAGATGCTTTTTCATGAATTCTACACGGAACGGCCGGGCCTACCTGTTTTAACGGCTACTACGCTTCTCGTACCGGGTTACGTAGACTCTCAGGAGGTCGAAGGCATAGCGAGGTTTCTCGCAGATTTAGACCCTGAGATACCTTACAGCCTACTCATCTTCCATCCAGATTACATGATGCGAGATCTACCTATAACCCCTGTTAACCAGGTGGTCGAATGCTATAAAGCGGCTAGACGATATCTTAAAAACGTCAACGTAGGAAACCTCCACTTGATAGGTTTCTCGTCTATGGATGGGTTTAAGAAATCCTTTGGTCTTCTTTAATGGCTCTGTTTTTTGAAAGATAGGAGGTCGCTTCTCGTTATAATCCCTTTGTAGAGGAACGACACCTGCCTCAGCGTAAGCCGATAGTCGAATTCGTTTAAGGCGACCGTGCAGTCGACTGGTAGTACGATTTTTAATCCCCTTAAAGCGGCGCTACCCGCGGTATGAAGAACACATATGTTTGCGACGACACCGGTCACGATCACGTTCTCCACGTTCGCCTCTCTAAGACGTTCCTCAAGCTCGGTCCTGTAGAACGCGTCATAAGTCTCCTTTCTGATTATAAGCTCACCGGGCTGAGGTTTAAGCTCGTCGACTATCTCAGCTCCTCGACTTCCCATAACACAATGTTCAGGCCATATCTTAAACTCGGGGGAATTCTCCGGATGCCAGTCTTGGGTATATACAACCTTCACCCGATTGGCTCTAGCCCTATCTAAAAGCATCCTTATAGGAGGTATTATCTTCTCTGAGCCCGGGACGTAGAGTTTCCCATCAGGATATACGAAATCCTTCTGCATATCGACTATTATAAGAGCTGTTTTACGGGATTCTAGGCTACAGCTTCTAGGTTTAATACCTTCCAAACAGCTACCCATACCTAGATAGACGTTTTAACATCTTTAACTTTTCTGATCCATGGGTCAGGGATAACTTTATTATGGGTCGTCTGGTTAGTTAATGAATAGGTCGATTTGGTTTGAGGCCAAGAGAACCGCGTAAGCCCGTAAGAGTAATGTTGATCGCAGGTATCGTGATGATCGCTTCTATATTCGTACCTTGGACGATTATAGTCGGTAAATCTAACTACTATATGAAGGGCGCTGGCTTTGTAGAGGAGACGTTCACGGTTTTCGAGTTTCCTCTGGTCGCCTACATATACTATACGATGAACGGAGAGGCCACCCAAGGCTGGATCGAGATATTTCCTGTAAGGTCGATCGCCGCCATCATGGTGTTCGCAAGCGGTCTCCTGATAATGAGAGTCGCTAGACGTGAAAAAACTGACGCCCGCATGCTAACCATAGCGGTAATATTGGGCTTAGCGGCCCCTACCCTGTTCGCAAGCGTAGACAACGTTACGGTGAGCCTACTTCAGGCTTCAGACTTCTCACAGTCGTATTCGATAATACCGCTCGGCGTCGTCCTTCCCATAGCCGCCGGAGGAATAGCGCTGTACCATATACTTAAAGGTCTCCCGCCTGTCGAGGCAGCTCCACCTACACGTGTTCCAGGCGTCTACATGGCTTATAGATGCCCAGTATGCGGGCATCCCATAACCAGAGAGTACCTCTACTGTCCAAATTGCGGCAGTAGAATACCTCGTGAGATGACAGGTTAGATCAGGTGCTCACCGTTTATCTAGAAAAATATTCTCGGGTGTTAGATTATCGAGGTTTGTCTCTTCCTTTCCTCTTCTTCCTTTTTACGTTTAAGCTCTTTCTGCTCCCTCTCGAGCCACATCATCGTTACATCTCTATCGTATCTAAGAAGCTCGAAACCTATATTCATAAGGTTGAGAACGATATCTCGCACGAGTTCAGGCTCCATCTTCTCCATTATACCATAATTCGTAAACCACTCGTCGAAGCCCTTAAGGCTCTGCTGGTAGGTCGCTATAAGCTGCCTACCAAACCGTATCATCTCGGCTTTACTCATGGTCTTAAGCTTCTCCTCCAGGTTCTTCCTCTCTTTTAACAAATAGTCTACATACCTGTAAAAAGTCATCAAGTCCCACACTCAACTGATCTGGAGTTCGGGGTTCTACTTAAAGTTTGGGTTCATCTCTCAGAGCTTAACAGGAGGCTGTTTGATAAAGTTTAAGAGGTCGGTGAGACCGCTATATTGTGATAGCTCTTGGGTAGGAGGAGAAGGCGGAAGATCGTACGGGTTTTACGGAGGAGGATCCCGAAGATATTCATATGCCCGGTATGCGGTAAGAGGGCTGTAACCGTCAGTATATCGAAGGAGACCGGGATAGCTCATATAACATGCGGGTCATGCGGGGTCTCAGGTGATGTTCAGATATCCGAAGGTATGACGTCTGTAGATGCGTACTGTACATGGTACGACGAAGTACTCTCTAAGGGTGTTGAAATACCTTTAGAACCAAGTAGTAGTTAATACGAAAGTCTCCTAAGGGATGATCGGCTATGGTTCAAGCTGGGAAAGTCGAAAAATACCTTGTAGAAAAAATACGGGATGAAGGCGCGATTCACATTCCCCTCATAGACCCTGAAAAGACCTCCCCTGAGAACGCCGCCGATATAGGTTTGACAGCTGAGGAGGCTGGGTCGGCCGCTATTATGGTCGGAGGCTCGACAGTAGCTGCTATACCTAAGTTGAATAATGTGATCAAGCGTATAAAGGAAAGGGTTTCGATCCCCATTATACTATTTCCGAATAACCTCACAGGTATAAGCCCATACGCAGATGCCATATGGTTTATGTCCCTTTTAAACTCGTTAAATCCCTACTACATCATAGGAGCTCAAGTCCTGGGGGCGTCGGCTGTTAAAGAGTATGGCTTAGAACCCATACCTATGGCCTATATAATAGTCGGAGACGGCGGCGCCGCCGGTTTCATAGGTCAAGCCCAACCCATACCTTACGATAAGCCGGAGGTCGCGGCTTTATATGCCCTGGCGGCGCAGTATCTAGGTATGCGATTTGTCTATCTGGAGGCTGGTTCAGGAGCTGTGAAACCTGTTCCCGTAAAGACTGTGTCTCTCGTTCGAAACATGATCGATATACCTCTCATAGTCGGAGGCGGGTTAAGAAATGCTAAAGATGTTGAAGATAGAGTATGTGCGGGAGCTGATATAGTCGTAACCGGAACGGTTATCGAAGAAGCGTTAGACGTAAAAGAGTCTATCTCCCTGTTTGTTAACGCTGTGAGAAGAGGCTTCCAGAAAAGACGTGGTGGATGAGTTGCTCGGTCGACGCGTCTCTCCTGGTATGATAGCTTCAAAGAGGTATGAAAAATACTTTAGAAAGCTGGAGACCGAGCTTAAAAGAATCTACCAGGTTGCTTCAGAGGCTAGGTCTAGGGGCTTCGACCCATACACGAAACCTGAACCTAAGCTTTCGAAAGACCTCGCCGAGAGAGTAGAGTTCTTAGTCGGCCCTAAGGGTGTAGCCGACCACATAAGAAAATTCAGCCTGAAAATGTCTAGGGAAGAGGTAGCTCTGAAAATCGCAGAGGAAGTGATCTACGGAGTTTTCGGCAGGCTCACCGGGGAGAAGGCCGCTGAACAGGCCTTGAGGACGGCCTTAGCTATCGTGACAGAAGGTGTGACGGTCGCACCGGTTCAAGGTATTACACGTGTAGCTATAAAGACGAATGACGACGGTTCCAGGTACCTAGCCGTCTACTTTGCCGGTCCGATAAGACCGGCTGGTGGAACCGAGCAGGCGTTCATAGTCGTCGTGGCGGATTTCGTGAGGAAGAAGCTAGGGTTGGACCGATGGAAACCGACGGATAGGGAGGTTATGCGTCTTATAGAGGAGGTTAGGGTTTACGAGCGGCGGGTAAGACCCTTTCAGTACCAGGTTCCGGACGAGGTTTTAGAGAGGATAATCCGAAACCTACCGGTCGAGGTGACAGGTGTAGAGACGGACCCCGTAGAGGTCTCCTCCTATAGAGACCTCCCTAGGGTGGAAACTAACAGGGTTAGAGGTGGTGCTTTGATCGTGCTTAACGATGGGCTGGCGGGTAGGGCTAGAAAACTCATGAAGATCGTTGAGGCGTTAAACATCGAAGACTGGAAGTGGATAGGGAGCGTGTGGGACTCCGGGGGAAACAGTAAAAGCCCTGAGACCATGTACCTCGACGAGATAATCGCAGGTAGACCTGTATTTAGCTTCCCCTCTAGAATCGGAGGTTTTAGGCTGAGGTATGGGCGAGCTAGAAACACTGGTTTAGCAGCCTTAGGAGTTCATCCGGCTACGATGGTCATCCTAGACGGGTTCCTAGCGGTAGGTACGCAGATAAAAATCGAGAAACCTAGCAAAGGTGGCATAGTCGCCTCTGTGGACTCCATAGAGCCTCCGGTTGTACGGCTCAAAGACGGCTCCGTCGTCAGAGTTGAAACGGTCGAGACGGCTTTAAAGCTTAGAGGAAAAGTCGATAAAATCCTCTTCCTAGGAGACCTTCTTCTAAGCTTCTACGAGTTTCTGGAGAATAAGGCTAATCTTCTTCCACCCGGCTTTACAGAGGAGCTTTGGACCCGCCTCTTTCTAGAGGCGTTAGATAGCGGGTATGACTCCAGCTACGAGAGGCTTAGTGAGGTGTCTGGGATCCCCGCAGACCGGCTTAGGAAATTCGTTGAAAATCCGTTCAAGATTAAACCGACTGCTTCAGAAGCTCTAATTCTATCAAGGATTTTAAACATACCTCTACATCCACGCTACACCTATGCCTGGGAACACATTACGGTAGACGAATTCAAAACCCTGAGAAACGCTGTTCTCGATGGTAAACCATCAGGGGATGCGAAACGTATCAGGCTGAGGTTCGACCCTAGGGTTAAGGAGATTCTTGAGAGGCTTTTGATACCGCATAGGGTCGTTAACGGGCAGGTCGTTATAGAAGATGGCTCGCAGGTGTTCTATGAATGTCTAAATCCCGGCGTGATGGTTTCTTTAGATGGAGTAGCCGATGTTTTAGAAGCCATATACAAGGTCTCTGGTTTAAGGGTTAAACCTAAGTTTCAGACGTTCATAGGCGCTAGGATGGGTAGGCCGGAGAAAGCGGATCGCCGCGTTATGAAACCCCTAGTCCATGTACTTTTTCCGGTAGGCCTCAAGGGTGGTTCTAGGAGAAACATAATCGCAGCTACCGAGAAGGGCTTGGTGGAGGTCGAGGTAGTCCATCGCGTATGTGAACGTTGCGGCTTCGAGACGCATAAACCCAGATGCCCAAGATGCGGTGGCAAGACCGTCGTTAAATACGGCTGTCCTAAGTGCGGTAGACCCCTAAGTAGAGACGCAGTATGCCCCTCGTGCAGAGTACAGTCGGCTGCCTACAGGGTTAAACTATTAGATCTGAGGAGGGAGTTTCAAGAAGCCTTAGCTAAGATGGGTTCCCCTAGACTCGACATCGTCAAAGGGGTGGTCAAACTTATGAACGCCAGCAGAACTCCTGAACCCCTCGAGAAGGGGATTTTAAGGGCTAAATATGATTTATCGGTTTTCAAAGACGGCACTGTAAGATTTGATATGACAAACGCCCCTCTAACCCACTTTAAACCTAGGGAGATCGGGGTGTCGGTCTGCAGGCTTAAAGAGCTAGGTTATGATGTAGATATGGACGGGAAGCCTCTTAGAGACCCCGACCAGATATGTGAGCTTAAAGTTCAAGATGTGATCCTACCTAAGAAGTGCGGTGACTACCTCGTAAGGGTGGCGCGTTTTATAGATGAGCTTCTCGAGAGGTTTTATGGTTTACCTCGGTTCTACGGGGTTAAAACTAGGAACGATCTAGTAGGGCACCTTGTTGTCGGGTTAGCTCCACACACCTCTGTGGGGGTTCTCGGAAGGATAATAGGCTTCACGGATGCAAACGTTTGCTTTGCCCATCCCTACTGGCATGCATGTAAAAGACGGGACTGCGACGGCGACGAGGACTCAGTCATGCTTGCCTTGGACTGCTTCATAAATTTCTCAGCCGAGTATCTGCCCGCTCAGGTAGGCGGTCTCATGGATGCGCCGCTAATGGTCACTTACAGGATAAACCCCTACGAGGTGGACTCGGCGGTTCATAACTTAGACGTATCAGATGCCTATCCGCTCAAATTCTACGAGCTATGTGTTGAGAAGGTAGATGCTAGAAAGGCTAAGGGTCTCATAGATGTGGTCGAAAGTAGATTGGGCTCGGAGAGGCAGTTTGAGGGGTTCAGGTACACGCATCCCACGTCCAGTATAACGGCGGGGAACATCGAGACTAGTTATAAGAGGCTTAAGAGCATGAGTCAGAAGATGGCTAATCAGCTTAGGCTTGCAGACAGGATCGTGGCGGTTGATGCGGCTAAGATAGCCGAGAAGGTCTTAACAACTCATCTACTTAGAGATATAGCCGGGAACTTGAGGGCTTTCTCTTCCCAAAAGTTTAGGTGTAAACGGTGTAACGCAAGCTATCGTAGGATACCGTTGAGCGGTAAATGTCTAAAATGCGGAGGCGAGCTTACTCTAACGGTGTATAGGGGGAACATCGAGAAGTATCTGAACATGGCTGAGCGTTTGGTCGAACGGTACCGGCTTGGAGAATACTACCGGCAGAGGCTCATGTTGATCAAGGATGAAATATCCACCCTCTTAGCCACCGACGCTATAAAGACGCAGACAAGTCTAAGCAGGTTCATGTAGTATCCCGTCCAAACTGGGAAGTGTTTAAATAGTTAGTGCTGCTCTAAACCATAAGTGGTTCGGCGTGGTGTATGCTTATGAAGAGCATAGTGTTTGTCATGATTTTCATGGTGTTCGTGTTTATACTACTGCCAGTCTCTGCACCTGGATACTGCGTACAACCTCTAAAGTATAGCCGGCATATAGAGGTATACGCGAACGGGCTTCTAACGTTTAACGACACGATATCTGGTGTCTTTCAAGATGTCAGCCAGCTCAGCTTGACTTTTCCCCAGATATTCATCGAAAACCTGTTGGACTTGAAGGTTCAGACGGACAAAGGTATAGTTCTGGAAACTAGGATCGTTTATGCTGGAAACGTCTCCCGTATCGAGGTTCTAGATATACCGCCTGATACATCGGTTATAGCGTTCGAGGCTGTTTTCGATAACGGTGTATGGAAACGTTACCTAGAGTATTTCAATGTTTCAGTCCCCATATATCCTGGTTTAAACATACCGGTCGAAAATCTGAGCTTCAAGATGTATATGCCGGCTCCGTTAGTAGTGTCTGAGCCACCCCAGAACTTTACCTTGAACTCTGGTGATAACGTCGATATATTAGAGTTTTCGGCATCGGATCTGGAGTCGGGTGCTATGAAGACTGAAAGCATAATGATCTCAGGTTTGACCTTGCTCAAGGTCGATAGGCTTAGTAGAGTAGTGACGGTGTCGGAGTTTGGAGATGTCATGGTCGAAGACTTCTACACGGTCATAAACCTAGGTAAGTCTACAGTTTCACGTATAGACTTCATGGTTCCTCTAAATGCCTCAGAGTTCGGTGCTAAAGATGAATTCGGAAGTCTCCAGACGTCGAATAACCGTGCTGAAGACTACATTATATTAACCGTTAGGCCGAGGTATAGCTTAGATGAGGGTGACAGGTACTCGTTTACAGTTTTCTACAAGCTCCCTGCTGGAGCCTTAGTTGATCACAGCCTCTTAGAGGACATACATACCTTAACCCTTAGGCTCGATGAGACTATGCCGGTTGTGGTTAAAACCTTAAACGTTTCCGTGAGGCTTCCGGAGCATTCTACGGTATTAGACGCTGAACCCCCAGACTACGAAGTAGCTAAGGACATGGCTCCTACAGTGACGTGGGTCCTAACCCGAGAGTCAAGCCCTGTGCTTTCGATGCTCAGAAATCCACCGACCGTAAGGGTGAAGTACCGCTACAATGTTCTATGGGTATCGTTTAAACCTGCCTTATGGGTGTCGCTCATCTTAGCCGCCGTAGCCGCCTTTTACGGTTTTCAAAGGCTTCGAGGTGTGAAGCCGGTCGAGGCCGCGCCTGAGGCTAAACCAGCTGTGGTTACAGAGGACGTTTTGAGCTTCGTCAAGTTCTATGAAGAGAAGCTTAGGGTCAGGAGACAGGTTGCTAGGCTTGAGGAGGATTATAGGGCTGGTAAGATTTCGAGGGTCCAGTATAGGACCCGTTTGTCAAGGCTTAGAAGACGCATAGCCGAGCTCGATAGGATGATCGAAAGCCGCAAACCATCCGTCAGGTCTGCAGGTTACTCAGAGGAGCTTAACCTCATAGAGGAAGCTGAGGCGGATATAAGCATCTGCGACGTCGGTCTAAGGGAGCTTAGAAGCCGTTATAGGGCTGGTAAGGTTTCGAGACAAGTCTACGAAAGGCTCTCCTCAGAGTATCTTAAACGTATGCGGCGTAGCGAAGGGAGGATAAGACGGGTTTTAGCGTCGATGGCTCCTGTTTAACCATGATAACGATAAACACTTATATATCGTGAACGTTACCTATGCTTGGGGCTTAGGAAGGTCGGGTCGAGCTCCTCTTCGCAGAGAACTCCTCCTACCTTCTTAAACCCTATAATTTAAAGGGAGGTTGGTTTTATGGAAAAAAGGTTCAGACGTAGGCGGCCGGCAAGCGGTGGATTTAGGCCTGTTAAACCTATACCAGTCGCCGTAGGCGAAGAGTATGACGTCGAGATAGAGAGCTTAGGTAGCAGAGGCGATGGCATAGCTAGGATAGAGGGCTTCGTGATATTCGTGAGAGGCACTAAAGTCGGCGATAAGCTTAGGGTTAAGATAGATTCCGTCAGCCGAAGGTTTGCCGTAGCCGTACCGGTCGCTGGAAGCGGAGAGGAGTAGGAGAATTCATAGCATCTGTCTTTAAACTTCTACGTTTTTGCAACCAGTCCTCTTTTTTGGAAGATATCTATTCATTATTTAAGCTTCTTAAGTATTATCGCTGGGCATACCCGTGTGACTCCATCCATGGAGTTTAATCGTTTGACGAACTCTGCGAGTTCTTCTGAGTCTTTAAACCAGCATTCCAGAAGAATCATATGGTCTCCGCTTGAGGAGTATAGACTCACTACTTTGTCCAAGTCTTTCAGCTTCTCCAGGGTCGAAATGTAGTACTCGGGTCTAGTATCTACTCCTATGAACGCGACTATTTCAAACCCCAGTTTAACAGGGTCGACTTCTACCGTGTACCTCTTTATCACACCCTCTCTCTCAAGCTTCTTCACCCTTTTTCTCACGGCTGCTTCACTTACTCCAAGGGCTTTCGCGATCCTAAGAAATGGTGTTCTAGAGTTTTCCTGAAGTATCCGTATGATCTTGAGGTCCGAATTTCGAACCATAATATTTAAAATTTATGAATAAGTTATAAGTTTAACGGATCAAATCTATTCTGGAGGTGGTGAAATGGAGGATGAAATTCATAAACTACCTCTCATAGGTGAAAAGGCTCCGAGTTTCAAAGCCCAAACGACTAAAGGTGTAATAAATTTCCCAGAAGACTATAAGGGCAAGTGGGTGGTTCTGTTTTCCCATCCTGCAGATTTCACACCTGTTTGCACTACAGAGTTCGTGGCTTTTCAGAAGAGGTATGAGGAGTTTAAAAAGCTCAACTGTGATCTTATAGGTCTCAGCATCGACCAAGTTTTTAGTCATATAAAATGGGTTGAGTGGATCAAGGAGACGTTAGGTATAGAGATAGAGTTTCCGGTGATCGCAGACGATACCGGTAGAATTGCTCACCTATACGGGATGATCCATCCTGGCAAAGGTGCGAACACCGTTAGGGCTGTCTTCATAATAGACCCCGATGGTGTGGTTAGAGCGATCCTATACTATCCTCAGGAAGTCGGTAGAAACATGGACGAGATCCTAAGGATGGTTAAGACGTTGCAGATATCGGATGAGAACGGGGTTGCTATACCTGCTAATTGGCCGAATAACGAGCTTATAGGCGATAAAGTCATACTTCCTCCGCCGTCGGATGAGAAAACAGCCAAAGAACGGCTTGAAAAGGCTAAAGCCAAGGAGGTTGAGTGTTTTGACTGGTGGTTCTGCTATAAGAACCTTTAAATAACATGGAATAATTATGGATTTTAGGAGACTAAAATATGGTTTCTAAAGAATTGTTGGATTTGATGAACAAAGCTATTTCTATGGAACTACAGGTTTCGATACAGTATATGTGGCAGCATGTGATGTGGAGAGGTTTGAAAGGTTTTGTGGTCAAAGATGAGTTGAAGAAGATCGCTGTAAGCGAGATGAAGCATGCTGAATCTATCGCGGAGAGACTGGTTTACCTGGGAGGGGTCCCCACTACTAAGCCTGCCCCGATCATGGTCGGCGGCTCCTTAAGGGAGATGATCAAGCAGGACGCTAAAAACGAGGAGGATACCATAAAACTATACAAGCAGATAGAGTCTAAGGCGAGGGAAGAAGGCGATATAACGACCGCGAGGCTTTTCAGGAAGATCTTGGCAGATGAGGAGGAGCACCACGATTTCTTCACGAGCCTGCTTGAGGAATTGTAAGGTAAGACCATGACGGAGAGAGGTCAAATCTACAGGTGTAACATATGCGGTAATATAGTGGAGGTTCTCAACCCAGGAGCAGGTTCTCTAGTATGTTGCGGTAAGCCTATGGAGTTGCTCGTAGAGAAGACCGAGGACGTCGGTTCTGAGAAGCACGTCCCTGTTATCGAGAGAACCGAAAAAGGAGTTAGGGTTAAAGTAGGGTCGATACCTCACCCCATGGAGAAAAGCCATCACATCCAGTGGATAGAGGTTCTCGCAGACGGTTTAGTATATAGAGCGTTTTTAACACCGGGGAGTAAGCCGGAAGCAGAGTTTAAAGTTAACGCCGAGAAGATCACGGCTAGAGAATACTGTAACCTACATGGGTTATGGAGCTCCCCCTAATTTTTCCTTTTTAAGTCGTCTGTGAACTTATGCGTTAAAATATGGTTAGTGATCCTTTATGGCGTTTGATATTCTTAAGTCGGCTGAGAAGGCGTTAGCCGACGAAGTATTCTCCGCTATGCTATATAAGCGTATAGCTATGCTGTATGGTAGTAGCACCCTAAAGCGGAAGCTCGTCGAAATGGCCGCAATGGAGCGTGAACATGCTAAATTCTGGAGAACTTTTCTTGAGAAGAGAGGCCGTAGCAGTCCTTCTGTCGAAATCAGTAAAATAAAACTTTTCTTCTACACAGTTATACTGAAGATCTTCGGTCTTGGCCTTACGCTTCGTATGCTAGAATCGGGCGAGCGAGATGCTATTCGACTATACTCTGAGATGCTTGAACACTCCGAACTGGATGAACATGAAAAAGATGAGTTAAGACGGATCCTAGAGGACGAACTTATCCACGAAGAAGAGTTCGTCGAAGAAGAGTCTAAGTTTAAAGGTTTTCTTATACACGTGAGAGATGCAGTTTTAGGTATGAATGACGGTTTAGTCGAGATACTATCGGTCACTACTGGGTTAGCCGGTGCATATGGTAACCCATTTTACATAGCTATAGGTGGTCTGATAGTCGGCGCCGCAGGGGCTTTATCGATGGGTATAGGAGCTTTGGCGAGTGTAAGGGCGCAGAGACAGGTTCATGAAAGCACTCTTATGAGGATCGCGGCGGCTTCCCGGTATGTAGCTCATGTATTCAAGAGTAGGTTGATCGGATGTATGACTCGGAAGGGCTATAGTAGAACGGTATCTGAGGCGGTGGCCGAGGAGTCTTCTAAAGACCCTAAACTACTGGCACGTGTTATAGCCGAGGAGGAGTATGGGCTTCGAGAGGAGGCTCTAGAGAACCCGCTTAGGGCGGGGGCGTATACCGGTATGTTTTACGCGGTCGGAGCTTTCGTCCCGCTCATACCGTATTTCTTAGACCTACCGGTGGTCATAGCGGTAATACTGTCGCTACTGCTCGCAGGAATAGCGTTAGGAGCAACGGGTTTCATGATAGCGATCTCGGCAGACCTTCCGGTTAAAAGGAAGATGCTGGAGATGGTGGCCTTCGGACTGGGCTCTGCCGGTGTAACGTATGTGATCGGTAGAATTGCCTCTATACTCTTCGGAATAGAGGTGAGCTAACTTTGGTAGTGCAATTTTTATACTACATTATTTATACTACCTTTTAGGTGGTCTTTTGACCGAGTATGTGACGGTCTCGGCTAAGATACCCAAAGAGCTTAGACGAAAACTCGCTGAGCTGGGTATAAAGCCTTCAGAAGTAATCAGGCGTGCTCTTGAGGCGGAGGTCGAGAAGAGAACCATGGCCCTTCTAAGGGAGAAGGTGGAGAAGGCTGCTGGAATAATCTCTAGAATCGGTGTAGAAAATTGGGTTAGAGCTGTGAGGGAGAGCAGAGATGAGAGATGAGCTTCTGTTTGATGCATCATCTATAATAAACCTGTGTGGCAGAGGGATGGTCGATATATTGGTGAGAGGATACACTTTAGACCTTGCGCTCTATGAGATCGGAAATGCCGTTTGGAAGCACGTCTACGTCTTTAGAAGAGTCTCCTTAGAGGATTCTCTAACGGTTTTGGATGCTTTAGTGACGATGCTTGGGAAGATGAAGTGTTTAAAAGTAGAGTCTCCGCTTGAGGTATTAAAATTAGCCGTAGAGGAGGGGCTCACTTTTTACGATGCATCATATCTTTATATGGCTCTCAAAAACGGGATGATTCTCATCACCGACGATGCGGATCTTCGTAAAGTAGCGCGTAAATACGTTAAAGTATTTTCAAGTCGTGAACTTTGAAATACTCATGTCTCTTTGACTACGGTCGTAACGGTGGAAAGTGGAATTATGCGTCGTAGGCTTGGCGATATACCAGGGGTCGTGGAGTGTAGGGTAGTTAACCGTTTAAACAGGTTTGTGGTGGAGGTGTCTCTAGCCGGGGCTTTTACTAGGGCCCATATCAATAATACCGGTAGGCTTAGGGAGTACTTAGTTATGGGGAGGAAGGGCTACTGTGTAAGAAATCCGCCAGGCCGGAAAACTGAATATAGGTTGTTCGCCGTAGAGGAAGATGGTTTAGCGGCGCTTATAGATACGCAGATGCAGATGATGTTTTTCGAGAAAGCGTTGTCCGAAAAGGCTATACCTTGGCTTGGAGGATGTGCTATATCGAAGAGAAACGTTAGGCTGAGTTCCTCTTTGATAGATTATCTCGTTACCTGTACGTGTGGACCGATGTACCTTGAGGTTAAAAGCGCGGTTCTACGTGGTGATGGAGGCTACGCCATGTACCCTGACTGCCCAACTCTCAGGGGGAGACATCACGTAAAAACGCTTATGGAGCATGTTTCGAAGGGCGGTTACGGAGCTATAGTGTTCATAGCTGCTCTGCCGCATGTTAAAGCGTTTAAACCTAACGTCCAAGGCGACCCTGAGATGGCTTCGCTATTACGGCAGGCTTCTAAAGCCGGAGTTTTGTTAAAGGCGGTCAGGATATGTTACGAACCTATGTCTTCGACTGTGTGGCTTGAAGACCCAGACCTCAAGGTTGAACTCGACCCTGGGGAACGGTGAGTATGTTACATGCGTAAGACCGAAAACGCGTCAAAGCTCGATGAACTACTTGAAGCGGTGAAACGTTTGAGAAGAAGCCATGTTAGACAGTTGGTCGAGGCCCGTATCAGAGAGTTTAAAGCGTTGAGTAAAAAACCGAGTAGTGAGCTCTTCAAGGAATTATGCTTCTGCATCTTGACAGCGAACTTCAACGCTGAGCGGAGTATTAGGATCCAGGAGGCAATCGGAGACGGCTTTCTAACACTTCCCGAATCTGAGCTAGCTGAAAGGCTTAGAAGTCTCGGCCATCGTTATCCTCATGCTAGGGCACGGTACATCGTGGAGGCTAGACGCTACGCATATGCCTTGAGGAGGCTGGTCGAGAAACTCGGCTCCGGAAGCGCGGTTAGAGAGTGGCTTGTGGAAAACATACGAGGGGTAGGCTATAAGGAGGCGAGCCATTTTCTTAGGAACATAGGTTTCACGGACGTAGCCATCGTAGACTTCCATATAGTAGACCTGCTGACTAAGTATGGAGTATTAAGTCGTCCGAAGACTTTGACGAGGAAACGATATCTGGCGATAGAGCAACTGCTTAGAGAGATGGCCGAGAGGCTTAGCTTAAACTTGGCTGAGCTAGACCTTTATCTATGGTATCTGGAAACCGGTAAGGTGTTGAAGTAGCTTAGGCGTTAAGTTTAACTGTATCGTCTCCGTAGTAGGATATGTGATGATGAGCTTCCGGTGGGGACACCTGAAGCCCAGATGAAGAATTTGCCGAATGCTGAGCAGTTTATTCCCCTTCCTTATATCCCTTTCTCCTGAATAAACGTCTATCCTGTAATCCTTAAAGAAAAACCGGGAAACTAGATGTCTTAATAAGGGAAAGAAAACGGTTAGGTGAGTCCGAGTCTATGCCTTATCCTTTCTAAAGCCTTTTCAAGCTCCGTTATACCTAGTCTTTTCAGGGTTTCCGGCTTCGGTAGACCGTTTTCATCCCACCCGGCGGCTTCGTAGTAGGTTTTCTTAAGCTTCTCTATCTCTTCTCTCTTCACTAAAGCGCCTTTCTTAGGTCCAGAGGGTAGGGGCTCGTAGAACCTCTGCGGGTTTTCGTCGTGGATCCTCGGGTTCCAGTATGCATCTGGACCGCCCAGTAGGAGTAGGGTTCTCTGTATAGCCGCTATCCTAGGCGCTAGCTCTCCATACCACTCGTCTTCTGTCAGGTTCCAGCCGGCTACTACTTTGAAGAATTCGTACAAGTACTGCTTCTTGTAGTTGAACCAGCATGCGACGATGGAGTCTAGCAGTATCATCTCGTATTCTCCCGGCCTATTCTGGTCGTCTAGGTTCGAGACCGAGGTGTGGTCTCCGCCTTGCAGGCTGCATACGTAAGCTGTGGGCTTGGTGTAGTCTAACCCACTTCTGATTCCGTGTGCTCCTACGCCTATACCCTTTACCTGTATCGCATAAGGCATCACGTCGACCTTCTTCATCTCGCTTATCTTCACAGCAGCCCTATATGTGCCCTCAGCCAACAGGTCGCCTATCCCCTCCCTCCGCGCGATCATCTCCTGAAGCTTGGCGAACGCTTCCACATCACCCCATTTAAGCTCGAAGCCTATATCATCCTTCGTAAGGATCCCCCTCTGATACAGCTCGGCCGCAAAACCCATCACGTTACCCGTCTGTATGCCGCATAGCCCAAGCTCATCTGCCCTAGAGGAGAGGTAGATGTTTCCTTCAGGGTCGAATATGCCTAAGTTTGTGCCTAGATAAGCCTGCAACTCGTAGTCTGGGTTGTCTGTTAAGACTCCCTTAAACCTACCACTTCGTATAAAAGCTATCTTTAGACAGGTCGTCGGGCATCCGAAATCCCCCCAGAACCGTTTAATCCAATACTTCTCAAAGAAGCTTACTCCGAATCGGGCTTCATCATGCCACTCCTCCTGCCAGTTTCTTATAGGCTCGCTACTGGTATCTGCCCCTACCGTATAACCCGCCCATCCAGTACCCCAGTACCGCATCCTAAACTCTTTGATTAACACCTTACAGACACTGTCTAGAAGCTTCTTGAACCCCTCCAGGTCTGCGACATCGGGTAACGGTCCCGAGCCTTTAACAGCGATAGCCTTAAGCTTTTTAGCACCCATGACTGCTCCGTAGCCTCCATAGCCTGCAGCGTGAGTTAGCTTATGAGCTACGGCCGCTATCCTAACCTTTCTCTCCCCAGCCGGACCTATGTAGAGTATGCTAGGTTCTTTGCATAACCCTCTTAAGGGTTTCTTCTTCGACATTTCGTCTATCAGCTCTCTGGTTAGTATTCTTAGGGTATCCTTCGCCTCTTTACCCCATAGGTGGGAGGCGTCTCTAATCTCGACCTCGTCGTCGTTAATCCACAGGTAGACCGGCTTCTCAGACTCTCCCGTTATGATGATCCCGTCGTATCCCGCGGATTTAAGCTCGACCCCGAATTCGCCGCCGACCGTGGAGCCCACGACCCCGTTACTCTGAGGAGACTTACCTGCTACACAGACCCTGCTACCTGGGTAATAACCGGTTAAAGGTCCCGTAAGTATGAGTAGTATATTATCAGGTCCTAGTGGGTCTATCTCCTCCCACCGGTCTCCGAGTCTATCCCATAGAATCTTAACACCTAACCCACGCCCTCCCACGTATTTACGCATCGTCCTCTTATCGACCTGAAGGGTTTTCACATCTCCGGTCGAGAGGTTTACCTCTAAAAGCCTACCCCAGTATCCATACGGCATCTATACCCACCCCTCCCACTCTTCACCGTAGAGCTTAGAGACGAGGTCTTTAGCGATGTCTTGAGGAGTTCTGGCGTAGACCTTGTAGATCTCACTCGGAGACCTCGGGGTCGTTATAAGGGCGTTATAGCCTGCCTCCACGCAAACTTTGACGCATTCAGGATCGCCTCCGCAGAGGTCGCATATGACCGCGTAGCCGTCCCTCGGATGTATGAACGGGATCTGTCCTGGGCAGGCGTCTATGCACTTCCCGCACCCGGTGCATTTATCTCTATCCACTATAACTGCACCTGTGTTTTTATCGACGAGTAACGCGTCGAAGGGACAAGCCTCGACACATGGATATCCAGGACACTGGGTACATAGATGAGGTATTTCAAGACCAGGTATAGGCATGAAAACCCTCACCCTCGAGGCCTCAGGCCATATCCTACCCTCGTGCCTGATCGAGCAGGCTATCTCGCATCGTCTACAGCCGCTGCATCGTTCATAGTCTCTAAATATCCATATCTTGGGCTTTTCACCACTCAAGGAGTATCACAAAATATTCCCTATTATAACGTCATTATATAATTTATTTTACCCCCGCTCTATAGGCGGCTCTGTTAGCTATCAATGCCGCCACAGTCCCGGCTGCTACTCCAGCGTCTATATTCACCACGGTAAGTCCAAGAGGGCAAGACTGTAGCATCGACTGCAACGCCGCAACACCGCTGCCCCCAAATCCGTATCCTTGAGAGGTCGGAACACCTATGACAGGAATATCTACCAGACTGGCTACGATGGAAGGTAACGCGCCTTCTCTACCGGCGGCTACGATGATCACGTCTACGTCTGCCTCGACCATGGTCTTGACGGCGTCGAACACCCTATGTAGCCCTGCCACTCCTACGTCGTAGACCTTATAGACTTTACACCCCATCTCCTCGGCGATGATACTTGCTTCCTCTGCGACCGGTATGTCCGCGGTTCCAGCCGTTATCACCCCCACTCTACCACCTGTCTCCCGTCTGCCTAGCGTTTTCCTAACGACGAGCATACGAGCCTTCCTATACTCTTCGACGTTTAACCCTCTTCTACGGGCTTTCTTCGCTAGTTTATCCATGATTTCACCGTCGAGTCTACTGACTATCACGCGGCCCGCTGTTTCGATACTTCTAAAGACTATTTCAGAAAGCTCCTCGAGGCTCTTCCCCTCGGCAAGTATTATCTCTGGGATCCCCCTCCTAAGCTCTCTACCGACATCTATACGCGCGAATTCCCCGATTTTCTCGATCGCGAATAGTTTTAGCGTCCTGATGGCCTCTTCGACAGATATCTCCCCTCTAGCTAGTTTTCTCAAAACTTCCTCCATAGCGCCCCTCCAACGTATATTTTAAT
>Ga0180302_10000087_pt1 | contig 34668 bp, 30 predicted proteins | sample GuaBasSediGuay17_FD_121794 | JGI IMG/M metagenome (GOLD analysis project Ga0180302, IMG submission 121794) | Subseafloor sediment microbial communities from Guaymas Basin, Gulf of California, Mexico - Guay17, Core 4571-4, 12-15 cm | ecosystem: Environmental > Aquatic > Marine > Hydrothermal... | reverse complement strand
TGCAACATCGTATCCATTCTCTTCGCAACTGGATTGCTCGCTCCAATAACTCCAACAACCATACATGGAACGAAACTCCACATGCAGACTTAATCGAGGCTTACCAGAAAATCTGAACAAATATGTAAACCGAAATATTCACCTCCAACGTCCGGAATCATGATATCTGATCTGGCTACGGCCGTTGAAAGAAATGGCAAGTTCTCAACCCTCGGCAGTGGGTAATGAGGATCTCACGGCTTTAATAGGCATTCGAGGGGCTTAAGGAAAGGGATAAAGCTTTTCTCAAAAAGTGGAAAGCTAGAAAGTTCTAGGCGATCCTTCCCAAGTCTCGTTGAAAAGGGGTGTGCCTTCTCTCCCAAGTTTTAGCAAATGGCTCTCAAGAATAAGTACGTTCGTGAAGAAAGACCACTTTTCTCCAAACAAAGCCCTACCGAGCCCTTCTCTGCTCTTTATACCCCTTTCAATCGCCTTCAAAATCTTTCTTTCCCTCTCCTCCAGCACTCTTCTCTCTTTTTCGACTCTTTCAATGCTGGTAACGTCGCCGTGCGAGGGAAAAACCGTCTTCACGTTTAGCCTCTCGAGCTTCGCGAGCGATTCCAGGTAGCCCTCAACTCCTCCACCGCCCGGCGAGTACCAAGCCATTATTTCCCCAAGCAGATCTCCGGAGAAAAGCACCTTTTCATGCTTAAGGTAAAGTGCTACGTGTCCTGGTGAGTGTCCAGGAGTCAGTATCGGCTTTATCTCGTAATCACCAAAGCCGATTTTCTCTGGTAGCTGCGAAGCATCGACTGGATGAATTGGACACAAATTCATGAAATACTCCACGAGATCGAAATCGATGTTCAGGATTCTCTTGACTAGATCGGCATTAAACGGCTCAGATAACAGCCTAGGGTTCCTCGCATATTTGACTTCAATTTCGTGAACGAGCACGTTTGCTTTCAGAAATCTCGCTGCACCCATGTGATCCGGATGAGCATGTGTAAGCACAACAGTCGATTTTTTAACTTCTTCATCCTTCAAGATTTTCTCTATCAGCTTCGCCCTTTCATCGAAGCCACATCCGGGATCTATTATCAACGCTTCACTGTCAGAAAGCAAGATATAAGTATTGGACGATGCTGGCCATTTTGGAGTTTTGGACTTTAGCATTACGATTTCTCCATAACGGATAATATCGGCCATCATAGCAACCGTTCAGCTGCCCTTTCGAGCTCCTCCCTTCTTTTCTTAAACTCCTCCTTCAACTCTAAGAGCTCCTTAAAGAAGTGTTTCTTGAACCATTCTCTGCTAAGCCACCACTTACCCTCCTTCAGAACTTTCAGCTCTTTGTCTAGCTCCGATAAACAGAGGGGACATATCAGCTTGTCATCAGCGTGTCTGAATACCGTGTTCAAGCATACGGGACACTGACCATCAGCAACGTACTTTTCTCCGCTTAAAAGTATCTTCGCTGCGAGATCAAGTTTCTCAACGTTCTCTTTCTTTGCAACGACTTCGGCTGGCAGAGTTGCGTGTATCTCCACATTGGCAAGAACGTTCAGACAAAAAGCTCTCGCAAGCATTAAATGCGTTGCGGATGCCCACCCCCTACCTTCTGCAAAGCCGTGGTGCGTTAGGACTACGCACTTTTTTCCGGAAAACGAATCCATGTATGGTAGGGCTAAAAAAGCCCTGTCGAGTAGGGCTTTCAGCTTTGATGTTGCATCCAAGAAGTAGACGGGAGAAGAAATTATCACCGCATCGCTCTCTTCGATTTTGGTTAAGATCTCATAAACGTCATCGTCGATCTCACACTTTTTACCATACAGGCATGCGTAGCAGGCTTTGCAAGGCTCTATCTTCATTTTCGTCAGCCTAAGAATTTCCAAATTTGCGTTCAGCTTTTTAGCTATGTATTTAACGGCGAGCTCGCTGTTCCCTTTTTTCCTATCGCTCGCCGTTATGGCGAGGATCTTCATATTCTTACTCCGTAGTTGTTAAAAGTTTTAAGCCTTATTCATCTCACGAATCTTAATTTCGAAACCAAGCCTGAATTCCTTTTAAGGCTATGTTCTGTAGCTCCTCGGCATGCCCAGAATGTGTTCTGCGATATAGTTTAGAGCCATCTGCTGCGTTATCGGAGCCAATCGCAGCAGATTAACTTCTCTCCACCACCTCTCAACGTCATACTCCTTTGCATAACCATACCCGCCAAAAGTCTGCATTGCCCAGTACACAGCTTTTATCGCATTTTCCACAGCAACAGCTTTCGCCATGTTTGCAGCATCACCGATCTCTTTGAAAGCTGTAGCCATCTCAACCCTCTTCGCCGGATCAAGCACATCCTCGCTCTTGAACTTCGTATCGTAGAGCCATGCGGCCTTGTACATCATCATCCTCGCACATTCCAACGCTGCATAAGCTTCTGCGAGAGGGAATTGCAGGCCCTGATAACTTCCGATTGGATCGGCAAACACTTTTCGCTGCTTCGAATACTCCACTGCCTTTTTTATTGCAAGCCTCCCTATTCCTATGGCACCTGCAGCAGCACTCATCCTTTCGGGATTTAGAACATCGAGCAGCAGATACCAGCCGAGATCTTTCTGACCAAGAACTGCATCTTCAGGTACCCTCAAATCCGTTATGCTAACCTCACATGTTTTAGAGAAATTTATTCCGTGCTTCGGTATTGGATTCCATTTCACGGCTTTGTTCGGCAGGTCTACGAGGAATAGTGTTATGCCAAAACTTTTCTTAGGTGCTTGATCTAAAGGTGTCGTTCTAGCAACGAGAAGCATGCCCTTTGCCCTATCTATCCCGCTTATGAATATCTTACTTCCGTTTATGACGTACTCATCGCCCTCCTTCCTTGCGAAAGTTTGGATTCTGAACGTGTTCGTTCCGGCATTTGGCTCGGTTAGTGCCATACAGAACTCCATCTCACCTTTCGCAATCCTCGGTAAATACTTCTCCTTCTGCTCTTTACTCCCGTAGCGAGCTATCGGCAGCGCACCAAAAATTTCTGTTAAAACGATGTGCCACACACCTCCGACGCCGCAGCCATTAGCGCAAAGTTCTTCCATCGCAACAACAATCTCCTGCATCCCGTAACCAGCTCCACCGCACTCTTCTGGAATAACTATGCCCAAAAATCCAGCTTTGCTTATCGCTTTCCAGAACTCCTCCGCGAACTCACCATTTTCCTCTTTTTCACGCCAATATTCGGGCGGAAAATCCTTCGCTATATCTTTGGCCGCATCAGCTATCATCTTCTGTTCATCAGTAAGATTGAAATTCATACAACCACCCCACTTTCTTCTTTACAAGCTACTTCAAAAGTACGGCAAAACGATTCACCCTCAGGTTTACAATCATGGAATCGAGCGCTGTAAGAGTTTATCACAGCAACAACTTTCAGCGTATCTCTTAGAACCGATTTTAAGAACCTGAGTCCACCAACGTAAAATGCGTGTATCTCCTCGGCTTCTGTTAAAGTCTTACTGGTTGTTATTATTTCGTATCCGATTTTGAAGTCCACGCAATACCATCCCTTAAACGTTATCTGCACCACGCTCGATGTACGGTCTCGCAGCTTCCACAACCCTAAACACGGCATCAGGATTCATTATGCTGTCCAGGTTGACGGCTTTCTCGATCTCCCAGCCCATGAGGATCTTCTTTATCGGAACTTCAAGCTTCTTGTAGTTCAGAGTCGTCGGTATGTCGGGCACCTGAATTACGTGGTCGGCGACGAAATACGGACCTAGCTGCTCTATAAGGGCATTATTTATCTTCTTCTTTAACTCGTCCGTCAGCTGGACATCTGGCGCCAAGACAACGAAGAGGAAAATTTTCCCTTTCACTTCGACGACGAGACTGTTAACGACTTCCGGCAGAGACTCAACGACCTTGTAGAAGTCGAGAGTCCCCATTCTTACACCTTTCCTCTTAATCGTCGAGTCCGACCTTCCAAAGATTATTGCCGTCCCTCTGTCGGTTATCATCAGCCAATCCCCATGCCACCACACGCCGGGGAACATGCTGAAGTAGCTCTCTTTGTACCACTTGTAATCCGGATCGTTCCAGAAGTAGAGCGGCATGGAAGGCATTGGGAGTTCGACCACCAATTCACCCACTTCATTGATTACAGGCTTACCCTCGATGTTGTAAGCTTCAACTTTAACACCGAGCCATCTGCACTGCATTTCACCAGCCCAAACCGGTAGAATTGGACAGCCACCGACAAAGCCCGTCATGACGTCGGTTCCACCGCTTGCGGAGTTCAGCCATACATCCTCCTTCACGTTCTTGTAAACCCACTCAAATCCTTCTGGCGAGAGAGGTGCGGCGGTAGAACCGATCATCTTGAGGTTCGTAAGGTCGAACTGCGAGTCGGGTTCAAGTCCGGCTTTCATGCACGCATGAATGAAAGGCGCACTCGTACCTAGAGCCGTCAGCTTTTCCCTCTCGGCAACTTCCCAAAGGGGTTGCAAACCCCTGTACATCGGGCTACCATCGTAAAATACTATAGTTGACCCCGCAACAAGACCGTTGACAACGAAATTCCACATCATCCACGATGGCGACGAATACCAGAGATATCTGCTTTCCGGATTTAGATCGGAATGAAGCAAACACTTGAACATTTCGATAATTATTCCTCCATGCCCATGTACAATAGGCTTCGGAATCCCAGTTGTTCCGGAAGTGTATAGAACCCAGAGCGGGTGGTCGAATGGAAGGGGTTCGAACGATAGCTTTTCTTTGCTCTCAATCGTTTCTGCCCAGAGGTAAGTGGGTTTACTGAGTTTTATCTCCGGTTCGTCACTCAAGTTGGGGATGACGACGACTCTTTCGATTGACGGTATGCCTTCAACAATCTTTGCGACATCGCCACCCTTGCGAAACTCTTTACCGTTGTAGTAGTATCCATCAACGACGAGAAGAACTTTTGGCTCGAGCTGTCTAAACCTGTCAATGACGGCTCTGGGAGCTATTTCTCCACCGACTGCTGCCCATATCGCACCAATACTTGCTGTTGCGAGCAGGGCCACGACCGCTTCTGGGATTTGACTAACGTATGCAACGACCCTGTCGCCCCTCTTAACGCCTATCTCTCTGAGCCAGCTGACGAATGATGAAACCTGCCTTTCCAGATCGTTCCAGCTCATCGATCTTCTCAGTCCATCTTCCCTAACATAAACGATTGCCTCATCGCCTCCCCTAGCCCTTCTGAAGGCATGCTCGGCGTAGTTGAGAGTGGCCCCCGTAAACCATTTTGCACCCGGCATCTTTTTTGACTCGAGCACTCTGCTGTAAGGTGCATGGCTGATAACTCCGAAGTACTCCCAAATCGATTCCCAGAATTGCTCGAGGTTTTCCACGGACCACTTCCAGAGCTCCTTGTAGTTTTCAACGTTCTTCAGCGGATCGTAAGAAACTTCGAATTCCAAATTTCTATTTTTCCCCAACCAATCTACATACTTCGTGATTTCGGTGTTCTCTATAAATTCCCGGGACGGGGTCCAAAGAATTTTTGGTTGCATCGAGATCACCTTAAAAAAATTATTTTGTAGCCTTGTAGAGATCTTCGTACCTCTCGCGGAGCTGATACTTCTGGATCTTACCGGTTGCCGTCTTCGGCATCTCGCTTACAAAAATGACTTTTTTCGGTACCTCGAATCCGGCTAAATGCTCTTTACAGTATTTTATCAACTCGTCTTCAGTTAAACTCGGATCTTTTGGAACAACTACCGCTGTTACGGCCTCACCCCACCTTTCGTGAGGCAAACCTATTACCGCAGCCTCTGCAACTTTCGGATGAGCAAGTATTACACTCTCGACCTTTATGCTCGGAACGTTTTCGCCGCCTGTCTTTATCATATCTTTCTTCCTGTCCACGAATTTGAGAAGCCCATCTTCATCGAAGAATCCAAGATCGCCCATGTGGTGCCACCCGTATTTCGAAGCCTCAGCAGTAGCCTCTTCATTTTTGAGATAACCCTCCATGACGTTCGGACCCCTGAGAACGATTTCGCCAATTTGATTTTCTGATAACAGATTTCCTTCATCATCCATGATCGCATGCTCAGTGAAGTAGCACGGGGTGCCCCAGTAGTTGCCCTCCTTCTCAAGCTGATGCTCCGGTCGGAAAATACTCGTCGGTGGAAAAGCCTCTGTCTGACCCGTGCCTAGCATGATGGTCAGTCCGAGCTCCTCTATCAGTCTCCTCTTCGTTCTTTCGTCCATAGGAGTCATAGCATAGAGAGCGTACTTCCAGCTCGAAAGATCGTAATTTGACAAATCCATGTCGAGAATGATCCTGTACATCGTCGGGAGCATGAACGTGAACGTTATCCTCTCCTTTTCTATCGCCCTCAACAGCGTTTCGGGATCGAAACCTCTCATAACAACCGTTTTACCACCGGGAATGATCGCCACGCCGTAAGTTATCGCCTGCTGCGCGCAGTGGAAGAGGGGCATGAGTGTCGTAGCAACTGCATCTGGGTTCGCAAACCCTATCATCGCGCCATCCAGTGTTGCGTTCAGGCAGCCAAATATCACGTTGAGGTGACTGAGCATAACCCCCTTTGGCAGCGCAGTTGTCCCGCTCGTATACAGAATTTCGAGTATGTCTCTTTCCCATATCTCCACTTCGGGTTCCTCCTTCGGCATACCTTTGATGAACTCCTTAAATGTTTCATGTTCAGCATTTCCGGATATTGGAACGACTATGTAGTCTATTCCCAAGTTTTTCAGTATGTCCTTTATTTTAGGAAGAAATATGTCATCCACTACGGCGAACTTGGATTCGGAGTGCTTCAGCTGGTATTCTATGTCCCTCGATGTAATTACGGGATTTATCGGGACAACTGTAGCACCAGCTTTAGCTGCACCGAATTGGCATAGAACGAATTCTGCCGAATTCCCCATTATCATCGCCACTCTGTCACCCTTCTTCATTCCTCTCTCGATCAGCGCATTGGCAAATTGGTTCGCTTTTTCATCTGCTTCTCTGTAAGTGAGCTTCTTCTCGAGTCCCTCTCTATCCAGTTCGCCGAAAACGACTATTGCCTCTCTGTCGCCAAACCTTTTAGCATTTCTACGCAGTACATCACCAAAAGCGAGCCTGTTAATTATGTTCCTGTTCATACGCATCACCCCAGGGGCTTGAAGTACTTTATGTCTGTAATCTTGCCCTCTCTCTTTTCGTTCCACACCGCCTTTACCCTCGTTCCCGGTTTCATCTTCTCCATGGACTTTTCAGGATCTGAGAAGTCTATACCTCCTATGAAGTGTGAAAAACCGACATCCGCACCGTCGAGTTTTATAACGGCAAGACCGTAAGGCGGTTCTATCGGCTGACCTTCGAACCTTAATTTCTCCCCCACGAGCGTGGATGTGACTATAACACCCTCATCGCTTACTTCAACCCACTCTGTCGTGTCGACAAAGCATCGTGGGCAGAATTTTCTAGCAGGTACGAGGACTCGGCCACACTTAGGACATTTAGTCCCCATAATTCTTTTATTCCTCAGCTCATCGAAAAATCTCGCATCTGTCGGGCTGAGAGCCCACTGGTATGCAAGGGATATATGGCCCATTAAAACCCTAACGTCCTTCACAATCTCACCTCCCCAAAATCATCAAACCGTTAAACTGATTCACACCACCCATTGCATGGGCTAAAGCTGTCTCACAGCTGTCAACCTGATTGCTCGCCTCACCCATGATTTGCAAAGCCGCCTCCGCTACGCGTATTAGTCCGCTTGCACCAATCGGATTTGTGCAGAGAACGCCGCCGGATGGGTCGCAGGCTATCTCTCCATCCTTCGTAACTGCACCTTCGAGTACAAGCTTGTAACCCTCGCCGGGCTTGCAGAAGCCGAATAATTCGTAGTAAAGTATTTCCTGATACGTGAATGGATTGTAAATTTCAGCTACATCAATTTCCTTGATTGGGTTCTCTATCCCGGCCATCCTGTAAGTCTCTCTAGCTGCCTTTATTGCTGACTCCCAGTTCACGAGGTCTTTATCTCCGAAGTTGTGCTCGTCTCCCGCATAAGATAAACCTCTTACCCAAGCAACTCTGTCGATCTTCGCTTTCCTCACGAAATCCTCGCTTGCGAAGATTACGGCACATGATCCATCAGAGATCGGACAGAGATCGAGAAATCTGACCGGATAGCTTATGACTGGGGAGCTAAGAACGTCTTCAACCGTAATTTTGACCCTTATGTGAGCGTAAGGGTTTTCCAGAGCATCGAGGTGATTTCTTACAGAAACTTCAGCAGCTGCTTCTCTAAGCTTCTCCTTCGGAATGTCGTACCTGTGGATGTAAGCGTTGCACTGCTGCGCAAATATTCCCGGAGCTCCAGCGGTGAAAATTCGCTGGTAAAAAGGTTCCGCTACTGTAGTCATCGTTCCCTGTGGATCGTTTTCGTACATCTTTTCCATTCCAGCAGCCATAACGACATCGAACAACCCAGATGCGACGTGGTAGTACGCTGAATGGGCAAGAGAGATGCCCGTCGAACCGCAGGTTGCGATGCGCATAAGGGGTTTTAAATACCCACCAAGCGCATCTGTGAGCCAGAGTTGGGGATCGTTTGTACCTTCCATCGGAGCAGGCATCGATCCTGTAACGATGGCATCCACATCCCCGATCGTGATATCGGCGTGCTCCAAAGCTCTCTTCACGGCTTCATATACGAGTTCTGGGTAATTCACGTCGTTCCTCTTCCCGTGTTTCGTCTGTCCAATACCGATAACGGCAACTCTCCTCATGTTCTCACCTCCTCAAAACGACTACGGCGTGATGTTGCCCGGCGTTACCGTAGGTTTGGTGCGCCAAAGCGACTTCAGCATCGGCAACCTGATGTGCTCCCGCGGCATTCATAACCTGCAGTGCAGCCTCAGCAACTCTGAGAAGCCCGGCAGCCATGGGCGGGTTGGTTGCAAGTGATCCTCCAGAAGGATTCGCGGGCAAATCACCGTCGATTGTTGTTAGCCCACTTCTTATCGCATCCACTCCGCTTTCGGAGAAGATATTCTCGAACCATAGAAGTTCTTGATGAGCAAAGGTGTCTGAGATCTCAGCAACATCTACTTCTTTTACCGGATTCTCAATCTTAGCCATCTTGAAAGCCATTTCCGAAGCTTTTCTCAATCCACCAGACTTAATTAAATCTCTATCTCCCAAGAAGTACGGATCGGACCCCCATCCGGCTCCTGCAACCCATGCAGGCTCGATGTAACCGTTGCAGATCTCCTTTATCCTTTCCCTTCTTGCAATCAAAAGTGCAACCACTCCATCGCAGTGAGCTGGACATTCGTATTCCCTAATAGGCGTTGCCACGTATGGTGAGTTTAGAACGTCTTCGACCTTTATCAGCATCTTTCTGTAGGCTTTTTCGTTGTAGAAGGCATTTTTAAGGTTTTTAACGCACACCTCAGCGAAATCCTCTTCTTTTGCTCTTTTCTCTTTTATATATTTCGTAGCCTGAAGCGCAGCTGCTGTAACATCGCAGATGCCAACTGGTCGCTGGTAAAACGGATCGGAGGATATGTACGTCAGTTCACTAATCTGGGGTATTTCGCTGGCTTTTGTGACAGAAAGAACTAGTGCCGTACCGAAGTGACCGGAAAGAACTCGCATTAAGGCGTACATGAATGCGTGAATCGAATTGCCTTCGACTTTGGTGGCATCCTTAAGATACGAAGCGGCGGCTTCGAAGTAGTAAGAATTCGAGCAGCTTATTCCTTGATAGTAATCTGACGAGGCGGTAACGACGGTATCTACGTCGTTTTTGTCGATTCCCAACTTTTGCAGAAGTCCCCTCGTACACTCGTAGATAGCGTCTCTAACAGTTTTACCGAAAACCTCGTTATGTGAAGAAATCTGTACACCAACGATTCCTACGTCCAACTACGTCACCCCCTCTTTTGCAACTCTCTCTCCTTCAGGACCCTCCTTAGAATCTTGCCCACCGGGTTTTTCGGTATATCGTCTAAGAACTCGATCTCCTTTGGCACCTTGAATTTCGCTAGTTGCTGTCTGCAGAACTCAACTATGTCGCTTTCGCTCACCTTGCCTTTGTATTCGTCTTTCAGACTAACGAATGCTTTCACAGTTTCGCCTCTGTAAGGATCAGGAACTCCTATAACGGCAGCTTCCTTCACTGCAGGATGCTGCATTATGACGCTCTCGACCTCGTATGGAGCTATGTTGTAGCCAGAAGCTATTATGAGATCCTTATATCGGTCCACAAAATGCAAAAAATCTTCTTCGTCCAAGTAACCTGCATCACCCGTATGAAGCCATCCATCTTCTCTGAACGTCTTCTTAGTCTCTTCAGGCATGTTCCAGTACCCCTTAGCAACTCCGAATCCCCTAAACATTATCTCTCCAACGACTCCTCGCGGTACAACTTCCCCCTTGTCATTAACGATTTTCATTTCACCTAAAGTGACAGCGCCAACGCATCCTGGTTTCCTCTTTTTGGGATAACTCAGGCAAGCTGTACCGCCGCAGTTCGTTTCAGTTAGCCCGTAGCCGTCGTAGAGATATTTGCCTGTCAACTTATCCCACTGCTCCTTTACCGCTGAAGGCAGCGGAGCACCGCAGGATAGAGGTATTCTCAAGCTCGACAAGTCGTATTTCTTGAATTCTGGGTAGTTCATGAGTCCTATGAAGAACGTGGGAGGAGCGAAGACGACACTAACTCTGTAACTCTGCATGAGCTCCAAACACTCTTTTGCATCAAAAAGGGGAACAAGAATGACCGTCCCACCAGCATACAGCGTCGGGAGTTGTGCAAGATCCCAGCCAGCGCAGTGAAAAGTGGGCATAATCTGCAGGTCGACGTCGTTCTCTTTAATCCCCATTAAGTATCTCGCAACCCAAACATTTGCCCAGAGGTTCTTGTGGGAACTCATAACCCCTTTTGGTCTACCAGTTGTTCCAGAAGTATAGATCATGAGGCACAGATCATTTTCCGGATCGACACCGGTGTACTCTTTTAGGGATGTATGATCTCTCAAAAGATCGGTAAGAGAGTGAGTGTTTGGGATCTCCTTCTTCTCGACATCAAACAGCTTCGGAATGTTTGCGTTATCTGCAGCAAAATCTCTGATGTTAGTTACGATTACTTCCTCCACTTGGGATTTACTTACTCTCTCGAAGACCGGGTATAGGCTGTCGAGGGTTATCAGCACTTTAGCACCACTGTCGTTGAGCTGATATTCCAGCTCTCTCGGTGTGTACATAACGTTGTTAGGTACGCAGATAGCTCCAATCTTCGTGATAGCAAAGAAGGCAATTGTGTGTTGTATACAGTTTGGAAGAAACGTAGCAACTCTATCCCCCTTCTTTACACCCATTGATTGCAGAGCATTTGCGAGTCTGTCACTTAAATCGTTCAATTCTCGGTAACTAATTTCTCTACCTAGGCAAACCAACGCGATTTTATCTGAATTCCTTCTTTGCAAAGCTATGTCAAATATCGGCTTGTTCGGCAGAAGCGGGGGTTGTTCTTCAGCCCATTCGGGGTTGAATGCAACGTATGAATCCTCTGGACGATATTTCATAGCCTCCTCGATCCAATCCCTTGGATAACCTATGGATTCAAAAAACGCCCGAATTTTCGGGTCCCTCATAAATAAAAATTAATATAAGCAAATATTAGTAAGTTGTCAGCAAACTATGAGCAATATTGTGTATAACTCTCTCCGCGATAAGCCATCGATCAACCTTAGATGCTCCTCAACTCGAACTGATATAAAGAGCTAAGCGAGTTCTTCGGACGCATTAGGGTTAGATAAAGCCTCATTCCTTTGTATTTAACTGGCTCTGAAGAGGAATTTGCCGTGAAGATTCTGAAAGAAGCGGATTTTTTTAGCGGATGGAGCTTTCGAGAAAAAGGTTCTGAATGAACCGTTGAGAAGTTACGTTCCAATCGTAAAGCTCTTTTTCGATAAATCAGTTTACAGTACAAGAGCGTTGGTGAATGTTATCTTGGCCTTTGAGCGTAGAATTCGGTTAGAGAATGAAATCGAGAGAGAAGGCAGTGAACTACTCCCTCACGGTCGGGTTCGGACTCGCGGACATGATCGTTCCAACGGACCAGCTCGAAATTGGAGGAGTTGAGGATGTGGACAAAGTTTCAAGTTTAGCACCACTATCGGCTGAAGCGATCAAAGAATCCATGCCATCAATCTTTTACCTCCTCTATCAACATCTTCTCAAATTTAGGCTTGAGGTTTGGAATGTCTCTTTTTACAACTTCCCAAACTCTTTCAATTTTAACACCGAAATACGCATGTATGACTTTATCTCTCATTCCAGCTATACTTCTCCAAGGAATATCTGGATATTTCTTTCTCGTTTCCTCTGGCATATTTTTGACTGCTTCTCCAATAATTTCTATGGCTCTGATAACCGCATATACAGTTTTAGTATCTTTAACGAACTCATCATATGACATATCTTTTGTGAATTCTATAGCGTTAGTCATAGCCTCCAAAATGTCCTCTATATAGTCGCCAATTTCTCTTTTCATACGTATACAACCTCACTTAAGATGCGTTTGCCAATCCTTGGTTTTAATGCAGATTTTTCAACCAAATCAACCTTTACCCCGAGCAAATCGCTGAGATAATTTTCTAATTCAACAAATTCTAAAAGACTAATCTTCGCATCAGGCTTAAATTCCACTAGAATATCAAGATCGCTTTCTTCTTTAGCTTCTCCTCTTAAGTAAGAACCAAAAATGCCGATCTCCTTAATTCCATATTTTTCTTTTAGCTCTTTTCCGTGCTTTTTAAGGATTTCCTTTATCCTATCAAGCGGTTTTTTCATTTTTTGCCACCTATTACTTTATTTCATTCTCGGTTTTAAATCTTTTCAGGCGACGGCGGTCATTTCACTTAACCTTCTGGGCATATCCGAAATTCCGAGCGAAACGAGGGATTTGGACGGAGCGTCAGGGAAGTCAGATATGCACATGTTATGTGTGGAGGATAGCACCGAAGCGTAAGCGAATGGAGAGAGTCGTGGACGGAGGGGGTGCATACCTTTTCCTAAATTTACATTTATTTTAGCAGATTTAACATTTTTAGGAAATCAGTAATTGTTGGGTTCAAATCGTAAAGCTTTTTTTGACAAATCAGTTTACAGTACAAGAGCGTTGGTGAATGTTATCTTGGCCTTTGAGCGTAGAATTCTATGAATGAAACCAAAAGGATAAAAAGATAAAAGAGAACCTTTGGGAATATTATATATAAAAATCTTGAATTTTGACGCTCGCTCTATACTGAATTTTTTGCTCTAATCGTACAGAAATATCGTTCTCTTGTGATCTTTAAGAGTTTTCCCTATGAACTCAGCGTATGAATCGACCTTAATCCCTTTTTTGTGTAACCATTCGTAAAATCTCTCACGTTCCCTAGACGCTTCCTTTAGGTCTTTATACCTAACTATGACCAAAAGATTGTAATTTGAACCTATTAAGTTATAAACACATTCAACAAAGTCTAATTTTTTAAGGACTTCTACAACTTTCTTATACCCCTCTATATCATTATGAATGGCAATTAAAAGTACACCAATGGTATCCATACCAACTTTCTGGTAATCTATCTTCCACGTTCTTCTATCTTTACGTAATACACCATTTTCTTCCAGTAACTTAATTTTATTAAATACGGTTTTTGTTGAAACTCCTGCATATTTTGCTATTTCCTCAAGGGTCAAGCCCCTTGCTATTCCTTCAAGTATCTTCAGCGTCTTTTTATCTGCAAGAATTTTGTCCATGTTCGACATATTACTACATGTTACACGTAAAAAATTTTAAAATATTTCATACGAATCGTAAAATTTATATCATATTAGACATATACAATTCTAATGAGAGACAAAGTAGCATATAAGATAGGTTTTCCATCCCTTTTTTACCCCGAGATAACTCTTGCTGAACAACTTGAAATTGCTGCAAGTAAGTATGGCGAAAAGACTGCACTAATTTACGCAGAACCAAAGTTTCCTATAGATGCTCAGGAAAAAATGACCTTTAAAGAGTTAAACGACATGACTAACAAACTTGCAAGCTCATTGATTGAATTGGGCATAAAGAAAGGGGAAAGAGTTGGTATATGTATACCCAACTCTCCTGACTATGTTGTATCGGTTTATGCTCTCTGGAAGATTGGAGCTGTTGTAGTGCCGATAAATCCAATGTACAAAGAAATCGAGTTGGAGTACGTTTTAAATGATTCTGAAGCTACAGCAATCATAATACACAATTTGAACTATCCTGTATTTGAGAACATAAGGGAAAAGACAAAAGTTCAGGAAATCGTTACCTGCGGCAACGGAGAACTAAGAAAGCTGATAAAGAGTGGTACTGGAGAAATCGAAAAACCCGAAATTCTACCGAAGGAAGACCTAGTCGTTTTTGCTTATACTGGCGGAACCACCGGAATGCCAAAAGGTGTGATGCTAACGCACTATAATTTGGTATCAAATGCCTTGCAACTTGCTGTTGCGTTCGGTCTAAGTCACGCTGACACGCATGTTGGCAGCATGCCTATGTTTCACATGGCAGAGTTTGGGTTTTTCAACATACTTCTCAGATGTGGAGGAACCTACGTTATCATGGGTAGATTCGATCCAAAACTGCTTGCCGAAAATATAGAAAAATATGAAGCTACAGTAACTTGGGCAGTTCCACCAGCTCTCAATGCCCTCGTCAACTTCTTAAAGAACTCAGACAGAACTTACGACTGGAGGTATCTTAAGGTCTTTGCTACCGGTGCTTGGCCCGTAGCACCGGTTCTGATTGTAAGGCTAAAAAAGGTTGCTGCTGAGAAGTGCAACAATCCTCGCTTAGCCCACAATCAGGTTTGGGGTATGACTGAAGCTAGTCCAATGGTGACGACTAATCCTCTTCTGAGACTAGATAAAAGCCACACTCAAGGAATCCCACTCCCAGATATAGAATTAAAGATCGTAGATATCGAAATGGGGAAAGAGTTAGGGATCAACCAAAGTGGAGAGATCGTAATTAGAGGTCCAAACATCTTTAAAGGCTACTGGAAACGAGAGAAAGAGAATCAAGAGTGCTGGTGGTATGATGAAAAGGGAAGAAAATTCTTCAGGACGGGGGATATAGGATATATTGACGAAGAGGGATTCTTGCATTTCCAAGACAGAGTTAAGGAAGTCATAAAATACAAAGGCTACACAATAGCCCCATTCGAACTCGAAGCACTTTTGATGAAGCATGAAGCTGTTCTAGATGTAGCTGTAGTCGGTAAGCCAGATAAAGAAGCTGGAGAAATTCCGAAGGCATACATCGTTCTAAAGCCAGAATACCGTGGTAAAGTTAGCGAGAATGAAATAATTGAGTGGGTAAGGGAACGCATTTCTGGATATAAGAGGGTTAGGGAAGTTAAGTTTATTGAATCTTTACCTAGAACTCCTGCTGGGAAGCTTTTACGAAGGGTTTTGAAGGAAAAAGAAAGGGGAGAGGTGTAAATCATGAGAGTTTTGGTAGTTGGTGCCGGAACGATGGGGCATGGTATAGCTGAGGTGTGCGCACTTGTGGGGCACGAGGTAACTCTGGTTGATATTAAAGATGGAATTCTCGAAAAGGCGATGCAGAAAATCGGCTGGAGCTTGAGAAAGCTGTCGGAGAAGGGAAAGCTGAAGGAGAAGGCAGAGGATATACTCGGCAGGATTAAAACGACGACAAATCTTGCCGAAGGAGCAAGAAGTGCTGATTTTGTGATCGAAGCCGTGGTTGAAAATACAGACGTGAAGAGAGAGGTCTTTAAAATTCTCGACGAAAACTGTAGGGAAGATGTAACTCTCGCAACGAATACATCAACGATTCCAATCACAGATATAGCATCGGCTACATCGAGACAGGACAAAGTTATCGGCTTACACTTCTTCAACCCACCAACGCTGATAAGGCTCGTCGAAATTATAAAGGGAGAAAAGACGAGCAATGAAACGCTAATTAAAACGATTGAATTCGCAAGAAGCATAGAAATGGATTATGTCGTTGTTGAGAAAGATGTTCCCGGATTCCTTGTGAACAGGATAAATCTCAGAGTATTTACAGAGGCTTTGAGGCTTGTTGAAGAAGGTTACAAGCCCGAAGAGGTTGATGCCGCTGCGAGGTATAGATTGGGTTTGCCGATGGGTGTTCTTGAGGTCGTGGACTTCAGTGGAGTCGATGTAGTTTACTATGTGATGAACGAGGTCGTGAAGAGGGGTGTAAAGATAAAACCGTCGAAGATAATCGAAGAGATGGTCAAAGAGGGCAAGCTCGGAATGAAGACAGGCAAGGGCTTCTACGAATACAAAGGTATTTATAGCAGAGCCAGGATTCCAAAGAGCCTCGCATACAAAGTAAATTCGCTTAGATTAATTGCCTCAGCTGTCAACGAAGCGGCATGGCTGATTAGAAACGGAATAGCAAGTAAGGAGGACATAGACAAAGCGATGATACTTGGCATGAACTATCCGAGAGGGTTGCTTGAAATTGCTGACGATTACGGAATAGACGCTATCATAAAAATGCTTGAGGCGAGAAAGAATGAGACAGGTTTTGAAGAGTACGAGGTGGATCTACTGCTGAAAGAAATGGTTGATGCCAATAAACTCGGAAAGAAAAGCGGTGAAGGATTTTATAAATGGAACTACGAGAAAGTTGAATTCGGTCCAGTAATCTACGAGAAGAGACACAATTATGCAATGATAACGATGAACAGACCCAACAAGCTCAATGCACTTAACGAGGATATGTGGATAGGTCTGAATAAAGCCTTTCTGAGAGCTGAGGAGGACAAAGATATCAGAGCTGTTGTGATTACGGGAAAGGGTCGAGCCTTCTGCGCTGGCGACGACATAGCGGTGATGGGGTCATGGAAGAAGTTTATGGATGGAAAAGAGTTCTTTGAGAAGGTCGCTTCACCTCTCGTCGAAACCCTCATGAGGTACACGAAGCCAATAATATCGCTCGTAAACGGCTACGCCTTCGGAGGAGGGATGGAATTGAACCTTTTCTTCGACATCGTCATCGCTAGCGAGGAGGCGAGCTTCGCCGTTCCCGAGGGATTAATTGGAGCGCTTCCACCGATAGCTTCAACATTAGGTGTTGCTTTGCTCGGCAGGAAGCTTGCAAGATACTGTCTGACGGGCGAACAAATGGATGCTGAGGAAGCTATTAGGCTCGGACTCGTGGACATGATCGTTCCAACTGACCAGCTCGAAATTGCCGGTGTTGAGTATGCGGGCAAAGTTTCAAGTTTAGCACCACTATCGGCTAAAGCGATCAAAGAATCTATGCGCGCACTGCGAGAAACTTTCAAAGCATCCTTAGATGCAGGAATGCACGAGATTATCGAGCTTATTCCAACCGAGGACTTCAAAGAAGGTATGGCGGCTTTTGTGCAGAAGAGGAGAGCGAGGTGGAGGGGAGAATGAATTTTGAGCTTAGTGAAGAGCGCAGACTGCTCAGAGAAGCGGTCAGAGACTTTGCAGAGAAGGAAATAAAGCCCTATGGAAGAGAATACGATGAAAAAGCGGAATATCCGTGGGATATTTTAAGAAAGGCCGCAAAACTCGGATACATAGGTGCAGATCTACCGGAGGAATACGGTGGTCAGAACCTCGATTACTTGTCATGTGCTATTATTTCTGAAGAACTCTGCAGAGCTGACAGCGGTATTGGTAGTGCTTTGATGACTGCAACGCTCGGCTGCCCTATGCTGAAGTATTTTGGAAGCGAGGAGCAGAAGAAGAAGTACCTTCCACTTGTTACTAGAGGCAAGACTACTTCCGCTATAGCTATCACCGAGCCAAATGCGGGTAGCGACGTTGCAGCGATTCAGTGCAAAGCTGAGAAAAACGATGCCGGTTGGATACTCAACGGAACCAAGACGTTCATAACGAACGGTAGCATATCGGACTGGGTTGTTGTGCTAGCTAAAACGAATCCAGAGGCTGGGTATAAGGGTATAAGTGCCTTCATCGTTGAAACAAACTGGGAGGGTTATGAGGCGACGCGAATAAAAAAGATGGGTTTGAACTGCCACGATACTGCAGAGGTTTACCTCAAGAACGTATTCGTTCCAAAGGATAATCTTGTAGGGGCTGAAAATGCAGGATTTTATCAGTTAATGCGATTCTTCAACGAGAGCCGCGTTGGCGTTGCAGCGATTCAGCTAGGAATGGCTATAGGAGCTTACGAGAGGGCTTTGGAATATGCGAAGCAAAGGAAAGCATTTGGAAAGCCTTTGATAGAGCATCAAGCCATACAGTTCATGCTTGCAGACATGTGGAAGGACTTAGAGGCTGCAAAGCTGCTAACATACAAAGCCGCATGGCTAATAGACAAAGGAGAGCCGAATCCAGCCTTAAGTTCGGCGGCGAAGCTTTTTGCAAGTGAAGTTGCTGTGAAAGTGACGTACGAGGCTGTGCAAATATTCGGTGGTTATGGTTACAGCAAAGAGTATGATGTTGAGCGCTACTACAGAGATGCAAGGGTAGGAACGATATACGAGGGAACGAGCGAGATCCAGAGGCTGATAATAGGGAGAGTTTTGGCTGGAAAGATAAGATTTTAGGGTGTATGATTTTGCATTCTGAGGAACTGATTAGAGAGTATACGGAGAAGGGATACTGGGGAAATACAACCCTCTTGGACATTTTTTACGAGAACGCCGCAACGCATCCAGATAGAGAGGCTGTCGTAGATCCTCCAAACAGAGGAGAGCTCGTTGGTGGCAAGCCTGAAAGAATAAGCTACTCAAAGTTCTTAAAAGCAGTAAACTCTGTAGCTGCCGAACTGCAGGATATCGGGGTTGGAAAGGACAACATAGTGCTCGTCCAGCTGCCTAATGTGTGGGAGCTAGCAATGCTCTACTTTGCAATCGCCAAAGCCGGCGGAATAATTTCGCCGATGCCTATGCAGTGGAGGCAAAGAGAACTCTCTTATATTGCAAAGCTCACGGGCTCGAACCACTATATAACTGTTGAAGAATTCAAAGGATTCAGACATACAGATGTTGGTAAGGAATTTGTGGAGAACGTTATTTTACTCGAAGACGTCAGAGATTTTTCGAAGGCGGGTAGAGAACCGGAAGATATCGAAATAGATGCGAACGAGATATTCACGATCTGCTGGACCTCCGGAACTGAAGCAGACCCGAAAGGTTGTCCGCTAAGTCACAACAATTGGTTATGGGCGGCGAAGAACTTGACAAGAGTTTTCGGTGTCCAGGAAGGAGATAGGCAACTCTGCGTAGCGCCGCTTGTCAACATGACTGCTATAGGCGTAAATTACATCAGCTGGCTTTATACTGCAGGGACTCTCGTTCTGCATCACCCGTTCAACCCGGAAATATGCCTAAAGCAGCTTGTAGAAGAGAACATAAACTTCACAATTCTCGTTCCGGCCGTGCTCGCCATGATACTGAAATACCCGGGAATCGATAACTACGATCTGAGCAAGGCAAGGACGATTACAACGGGAAGCGCGCCTCCAGCAGAGTGGGTGATGAGGGAGTTCAAGAAAAGGTGGGGGATTGAGATCATAAACATCTGGGGGCAAAACGAGGGGACGGCGTTGATTGCAGGCCCAGATGACGTGCCGGATTTGGCAAAGAGAGTTGACCACTTCCCGTGGTGGGGGAAGGAAGGGTGCGACTGGAGAAGTGGTGTTAAAGGGGTTGAAACCAAAATCGTCGATTTCGACGGAAAAGAACTTACGAAACCTGGAAGCGTAGGTGAACTCTTATATAGAAGCCCGTTCACGATTTCTTGCTACTTCAACAGACCTGATCTTACCGAGAGAGCTTTCGTAGAAATAGACGGCAAAAGGTTCTTCAGAACGGGCGATTTGTTCATTATAAAAGACGAGTGCTATATCGGATTCTACGACAGAAAGAAGGACATAATCATACGTGGTGGATTCAACATAAGTTCAGCTGAGATAGAAAACATTTTGCTTGAACACCCGAAGGTTCTCGAAGTCGCAGCGGTAGGAATGCCAGACGAAGTTCTTGGAGAGAGAGTATGTGTTTTCATCGCACCGAAAGGGGAGACACCTACGCTTGAAGAACTTAGAGAGTTCATGAAAGAGAAGGGTGTTGCAGTCTACAAACTGCCAGAGAGACTTGAAATCGTTGATAGAATTCCGCGAAACCCGGTCGACAAAATTCTCAAGTCCGAGTTAAAAAGGTTGGTGGAGAGGTTGAAAGGTAAAAATTAAAAATGTTAGTTGGAGTATAGTTTTTGAAGTTTGTTAGAGGAGGAGGTGTAGTCGTGAAGTTTGTTAGAGGATTTCCGTCCACAATGTTGGATGACTACCAGCTCAATATTGTGAACATAATAAAGCACGCCGCAAGCAGATTTGGCGAAAGGGAGGTAGTTTCAAGAAATTTGGACGGCAGCGTTTTCAGGTACAACTACTCCAAAGCCTTTGAAAGGATCAAAAGACTTGCCAATGCATTGGAAAGCCTAGGCGTTGACGTGGGTGACAGAGTTGGTGTACTGAGCTGGAACACACACCGCTTTTATGAACTTTACTTTGCGATTCCGAGCATAGGTGCAGTCATTCTGCAAATGAACCTCAGGCTACATCCAAAGGAGATAACCTACGTTGCAAATCACAGCGGTGCGAAAGTTATCTTCGTCGATGAGTCTCTGCTGCCGATAGCTGAAGCGATAGCTCCGAACATAAAAGCTGGTAAGTATGTGGTGATGGCAGATGGCGATCTGCCAGACACAAAGCTCCCAGAGGTTTACAGCTATGAAGAACTGCTGAAAGAAAGCAGTAGCGAATACGAATTCCCAATAATTGATGAGAGATCAGCTTATTCAGCGTGTTACACTTCTGGTACAACTGGTAACCCGAAAGGCGTATATTATTCCCACCGGGCTATTGTTCTTCATACTCTGATGGCTGCAATAGGTCTGAATCTGAAGCTTGATGATGTATTTATGCAACTCGTACCCATGTTTCACGCCCAAGGGTGGGGTGTTTTCTTTGCAGCAACACTTGTGGGCTGTAAGTTAGTTTTTCCAGGAAGGTACACAGCCGATAACCTCGCACCAGTCGTCGAGCTTATGCAAAGTGAGGGTGTTACAGCCACAGCCGGAGCGCCAGCTATATTCATACCTCTACTCAACTATCTACAACGAGTGGAGCCGAAGCCGAAGTTCAATATGAGAGCTTGGAGTGGTGCTACTGAACCGCCATTAGCGATGATGAGGGGACTAAAGGAATTTGGTATCGAGATAATACACGCTTATGGTGCCACTGAGACAACACCACTCGTATGTTGGAATGTCATAAAACCGGAACTTAGAGAAGTGATGAGCGAAGAGGAACAGTGGGAGCTGAGGAGGAAGCAAGGCATACCGGTATTTGGCATTGAGGTTAAGCTCGTCGATGAGAACGGAAAAGAGCTTCCGCACGATGGCAAATCGATAGGTGAGCTTTACATAAAGGGTCACTGGATTACGGCAAGCTACTACAACGATCCGCGCACCTTCGATTCCTTCGAAGATGAGGGCTTGCTGAAATGGTGGAAGAGCGGAGATGCAGCAACTATTGATGAACACGGATACATAAAGATCGTTGACAGGTTCAAGGATCTGATAAAGAGTGGTGGTGAGTGGATAAGCAGTGTTGATTTGGAGAACTATCTAATGGCTCACCCCGCAGTCTTTGAGGCCTGCGTCGTTGGAATTCCGCATCCTAAGTGGGAGGAGAGACCTCTCGCCTTCGTCGTGCTAAAATCGGAGTACAAAGAAAAGGTTAGCAAGGAGGAGCTGTACGAGCACTTAAAGCAGAGATTCGCTAAATGGCAGCTACCTGACGAGATTCTATTCGTTGATGAAATTCCTAAAACGAGCGTTGGAAAGTTCAGCAAGAGGACGCTGAGAGAAAAGTATAAGGACTACTACATGAAGCAAACATCTTAATTTTTTTAAGCATAATTACGAATTACCAATTAATTAAATGTGAAAAAACTTTGACAGATAAGGTAAGAAAATTGGAGGTGATATGTACGGTTGTTGAAGAGAGTTTAAAAGAGCGTTTGAAGAAAACATTAGGATAATAAGAAATGCCTTTAACAAAAAAATGAAGTGGGTTACTGTAGATCCCCAGAGGCCTACCATCGTAATCCTAAATAAAACTGCCATATAGGGTCTTCGTCATCTCACCGCTCAGATAATTTCTGAATAACCTCTTTTTCCTGAATCCCAGCTTAAAAGCCATCCGTGCTAACAGGACAGAAAGAGAGTATCTCTTTTTCACAGGTTCGAAATCATAGCAGTGCAATTTCTTCACTAAAAGCTTCTTTCAGTCCTATTACGTCCTCTATTATGCTTCACAAACTCTTAAGATTTAGTTATCCTTCAAATAGCTTCTTATCCAACTACTTATACCTCTTCTTCTCAGTTTCTACGTTCTTCGAGTTAAATATGAAGAGAGGACAACTTATCGAACCTTAAGCCTCCAAACCCGAAATTTTTCTTTGGGATAATTAGAGACACTACACCGTATCCTATTCCAATCAGGTAGTTCTCTGTAGGCGTAAAATCCCCCATGATTATAGCATCTCCAAACCTGATCAGCTTTCTTCTCTTAAGAATTTCAAGAATCAAAGGATTTTATCATTTATACCACCCAGTGACCTCCTCCCTACTCTAACGGACGGGGCTTCCACCGTGAGGCTTGGGAGGTTGGAGAGTGTGCAGATAAACTCCCCTTCGGGCTGGGTCACAGCAGCCCCTTTCCACACCATCTAAGGCTCGTTTCAATTTTAGCTCCGTTCACATCATTGATTTGGTATCCACAGTCCAAGCAGATGAACGATCCTTGGTCTTTTCGTTCGCATCGAGCCACAGCGAGAACACTGCTTTGAAGTATTAAACTTGGAACTTCTATGACTTAAGATTCTTCTCTCAAGGGCCTTATAATGTATTCCTTCAAGCGGTAGAAAGGTATCGAATTAACCGTTGACTTTCCTCCCCTTGTTGTTGTCCCTGACACCGTTTAGGTTACCTATAGCGATTATCGTGTTTTATCTCTCGGCTTCGTTCACTATGTCCTTAGCAATCTTGTGGAGTTCATCGTTCACAATTGCTCTTTGTGACCTATTTTCCTTATCGCTCTAAGCTTTTTCTCCCTTCCAAGCTTTCTTCTCAACCAGAAATACTTCCCTCTAACCCTTCTGTAGTTTAGAACCGCAAATTTCCCATTCTTCGAAGAAGGTTGATGCTAATGCAACCTTAATACCTCTAACACCACGGGAATGCGAGCCCAATACTCAGCGAATTTGTTATCTGTTTTTCGGATATCCATCAGGTCTTTTCTTATGACAAAGTATTCTTTTTTAGGGTCAATCTTCCGATAAGTTCTCTTGCTGTTTCGTTGCGGAATAAACTCCTCTGTCTTCTCCAGTCTTTAAGTAGCGTTGAAAATAGTCGTATTCTCGATTAAGCAGCTCAAACTTTCGCTTTGTCTTACGAGCTTGCACTTGATGGTCTTTTTTATTTTCACATTCTTTATATTGACTTCAGAGTATAAAAAATTAACTACCCCGCTTCCCCTAATTCATCCCCTACTGAAGTGGGGGGCTTTCTTAGCGACATTTTGTAAGGTTTCATCTTTGAGAGCGCACAACAGTTCCACAAGTTCTGGAAGCATTCTCAAAATTGTATAGACTACCACTATAAATATTAGTGTTGAGAATATTTTTGCCACGATGTTGTGAGCTATGTAAAAACTATTCTTCCCGAACCACGAGTATCCAAAACTAACAATAACAAAAACGTTGCGGAAAACGTTGTACACGTATATTATGGGGATTGATACGAAAAAAGCTTTTAGCTTTCGGCTAAGCTCAGCTCTTGTTCCAAGTGTTACTCCAGCAAATACGGACATGCCCTCTATAGCTGTACATGGAAGAATTATTTCGACACTTCTACCATTCAATTCTATTGTGCACCCATTCACCAACATCATCGGAAAGCCCAAAGTGTTTCCAATCAAAACTGTCAACTTCGCTGTTTTCTCGATTATTGCCATTTTTAAAGAGGGTATGAATGCAAATGGAAAGTAGACTGCGCAGGCTATAACCAGTAAAGTTGCAACCTCCTGCATAACATTAGAATTCCTCCTGATAGTGGTTAAAGCAAAAAGTAAGAAAAACAGTATTACGGGAATAGATACTGCCGTATTGTAGTAATCTTCTCTACTCAAAAACTCTGGTATTTTTAGTATGCAAGCGAGTGCAAACGTAATCCAAGCTAGAAAGCCTGCAAAAGCTCTCTTTGAATATACGTAAACGAGCGCCAGCACAAAAGCAGCTGCGACTACGTGTTCAGCAAGCACTGACGACTACAATGCATTAAGTGAATAAATTTTTCCAAATTTCAAAAGTAAGTTTAAGTTTTAATTTTGGATTTAGCAATCACAGATAACCTCAAATACATTTTTACAGTTATGAATACATGTAACATAAAGAGACGAACATAGTCCTGCCGAGTGAATATACACCGAATTGAAGAGAAAAGCCGTCGGAGAAGGGGAAGCTGAAGGAGGTTGCAATCATTGGAATGAGTTGTTCGAAGCTTGTGAGAGGTGAGATGTAAGATTCGAGGACTTGGCCATAGAATCCTTTAATGAGGCTTTGGATGTTGCCGGCATCGAGGTAAAAGACATTCAAGCTGCACGCTTGCAACGTGCTGGCGGTATGTATTTTCGTAATAGATAGAAGCTAGAAGTGCTCACGAAAATTATGGTTCAGGTAGTCCAACCTTTAACCTTCAACTCCCTACCGGTTAAACGAAAAACCGAAACTTTGGCAAGAGCAACTATGCAGAGCATAGTCCACAAGGGGTTGTAAATGAAATAGTAGATGGGTAAGAGTTTGAGTTCAAAACTGTAATCAGTTTTCTTCGAAAGTACAATCACGGTTAAAGCCCAAATTATAAATGATGTGAACATCGCAATTAGATTCCTTATCACATGGAGTTCAAAAATGGATAAGAGAAGTAAGGACACGATTTTGAAATGCACAAAGAACATGAAGGGAAGGATTAAGCTCAAAGCCTTTAGAAAGACACTATCTGGAAGCGTAAAGCCGAGTACAAGCCCAATAATTGAGGGATAGAATAAAAACAGATGTGGTATCCAGAGTTTCGGCCTTTTCAAAATACTCCAGAGGTTTTCTACCACGACTTCAGCCCCGCCCAAGCTCCACCTTTCCCTCTGAACGAGCCAGTCTTTAAAGCTGGATGGAGCTTTCGTTATCGCTCTCCCACAGACTCCAACTCTGTATCCGTTGAGTCCCAACCTTAAGCCCAACTCCGTATCTTCGTTTATACATCTCCTGAATCCGCCCAATTTTAAAAGGACACCCTTCTTTATTCCAAAAGCAGCCCCGTTTAAGCTCAAGCAGGAGCTGAACTTGGATGCAACTTTTGCAGTTAGAAACATGTTGAAGTACTCTATGTTAGCAAGCCTTTCAATAAGAGATGAAGCGTTGATTTCCTTTACGATTTCCACGGCATCGAACTCTTCAAAATCACCCAATTCCACTATTCTTGTGTCGGAATCCACGAAAATTATGTGGTCTCCTTCTGCAATTTCAACAGCATCGTTCAAAGCCTTCCACTTCCCTCTCCTCTTATCGCTTATCGTAGCTTTCAATCCGTACTTTCTTGTAATCCTCAAAATTTCATCGCTTGGTTCGTCTGCTGCGATAATTATCTCAAATCCCTTTGACATCAGCTTTTTCACATTTTCCTCAATAAAACCAGGTTCTCTGAAAGCTACCAGAACTGCAGATTTCATTCGAGCATCTTCTCCAAGTTTTCGATCTCTTTTATTATTTTTGATTTTAATTTTCTCAAAACGTTTATCGGATTTTCAGCGTTGTAAACGTATCCAATCCATCCCCTTTTTACCATCTCTCTTTTTACGATTCCCTTTTGGCTCAGATCCTTCAGCCTATCTCTCACGAATCTTGCGGATAAACCAAGCTCCTTTGCAATCTCGCTCACCCTCATTTCCCCTTTTTCTAAAAGCAAAGAGTATATCTTCGCATCTGACGGTTTGAACTTCATATTTTCCAAGATCTTCTCGATATCAAGTATTATGTTCCTCACGAAACTCACCATCTAGAATTTCTAGATAAAGATTTTCTATTCTTTTCGCCACAACGTCCCACGAGTACTTCTCTTCAACAAATTTTCTTCCCTCCTTCCCGAGTTTTCGTATTCTGTCCGAATCCAAAAGAAGATCTGCAACCGCTTTTGGAAATTCCCACAAGCTTGTGACTACTCCACCGCATTTAATTATTTCCGGTAAAGCTCCAGATTTTGTCGCAACCACGGGAGTGGCACAGGCAAGAGATTCAATCGCTGTTATGCCGAAAGATTCCATTAGGAGAGACGGCATGAGAAATAGATCAGCGTAGTTGTAGAGTTCTGGAAGATTGGTATCTGGAACGAAGCCTAAAACCCTAACGTTCTTACATAAGTTCCCCTGGATTTTCAGCAACGGCATCATAAACATTTCGTTCTTTCCCGCTATGATCAATTCAGCATCTTGCTCTTTCAGACATCTGAAAAGCAAGGGAACAAGCAGCTGCACACCCTTTCTCGCAGAAAGTCTTCCGATGTACAGCAAGGCTTTGCTCCGCTCTTTGCTTTTCATTGGCCTGAATTTCTCCACATCGACTCCATTTGGAATTACCACGATGTCTTTGGACGTAAAATTGGAAATGAAATTCCTTGCAGCATTGCTGACGGCTATTATTGCACTCGCATAATTCAGGTATTTGAATCCGAGTTTAAGCAATTTCCAGAAGTGACTGTCATGTAGCGGTGCTATTGAATGGTTCGTAACGATTGCAGGAATTCCCCTTTTCTTTGCAATCTTCAACGCTTTGAACGTTAAAGGTGTGAAAGCATGGTGTATGTGCACAACGTCGGGTCTTACATTCATGCTTTCGATGTTGTTGCTCAGAACTACCTCATGCCTTAAAAACCTGCTGAGTTCAGTCATGTGCGTGTTTATTCCTCCCGTTTTACCGTAAAATTCGCTTAGCATCAGAATTCTCATGCGTCCACCTCTATGTGAACTTATTTGTTCCTATATATGAACCGAAAAGAGCATATATCTTATAATCCTTTCGTAGTATGGTGAGAGCATGAAGGAGATAAAAATCAAAATCCCAACTCCGGATGACATCCTCCGAGGAAACTTTGGAAAGCACATGTTGAAAGCATATAAGGAATTCCTACTCGCTGTAGCAAGCATCCCTCATAAGCATGTGAAGAGGATAGAAGAGCTTGAAAAGCGGATCGAAGAGAAGAGGGAGGGCTAATTCTCGTGGGCAAACATGATCATCGACGAAATTATAAACAGGCTGTTCAAACCGAACATAGAAAGGCTGAAGGCAAAATGGGATGTCGATGGACTAATAAACGCTTTAAATCACAGAAATTACACAATCAGAAAGAGAGCGGCGGAAACTCTGGGAGGAATGAAAGCTAAGGAAGCCGTGGATGCACTAATAAAAACTCTGAAAGATGAGAATTCCGAGGTCAGAAAAGCTGCTACTTATGCTCTTGGCAGAATTGGAGATGAGAAAAGCATAAAGTCACTTGTTGAGGCTTTAAAGGATGAGAGCTTAGATGTTAGATTCGAGGCAGCAAAGTCGCTTAGGGAGATAGGTTACAAAAGGACTGCAGAACTGCCAGAGCTTGTTTCCGATGCACTAAACATTTCCAGAGATGAAGCTTTCAGAATTTTGGAAAATATCAGATCGGGAAAATTTGATTTTCTCAAGTGAGGATATGGACCCAGTTACGCTGTTCGGTCTAATAGCAACCAATCCAAAAGTTAATAGCGTGTATTCCCACAACAGTGACAAAATCCACGGATGGATCTCGCTGAAGAGCTTGAAGTCTAGTAGTTCCTGCTCCACAATCAGGGCTAGCTTGTAATCGACTTAACGCTAGGAAAAGATCTACTGAGAGATGCGGGGTAGATTCTACGCTCTCTATTGGCGAGAATAGCATTGCAAGAAGAAGGGAGCGAAGTAATTCCAACACTCTACAATCCAAGGTTTGAAGAGGCTCGGCTTGTAGGTAGATGGTGTCAGATTCGGCAGACTTTACGTTGCGAAGAGAGCCAATGGCGACCTAGAACAGTGGTATTTCCCCCACTTAAACCGGCGAACATCAGGATTTTAGCAATAGTAGTAATTTCCCGATGGAGGGAAAACGACGAAAAAATGAGGGGAAAAAGAATAATGATCGGGAAATGCAGATGCGTTTGTGGCGTTTGTAGAACAAGGTACTTTGCATAATTATGGACAATGATGTTGTCACAAATTATGAGTAATAGAAATACTGCCCAAATCGTCCTGACAGCTCCAGCTACTGAGATGAGTACTCATCACGGTAAAGAGTTTTTGGGCTTTGGAACGTGCACACCTCCGGGAGTTGTTCCCAGCTGGTTTGTGAAGTTTTTCTTCTATCCAAAGGTTAAAAACAAAAACGGAGTGGTAAAGTTTGCCCCTTATGGACTGAGAAAAGTTGAAGCAGTTCTAATCGAGAATGGCTTTAACGTCGTTACAGTTCACCCATACGATATAGAAAAATACTTGAGAAATGCAAAAATAGTTGGAATTTCGGTTATGGATCCCCTTGGTTTTGGGCCAGTTAGCGTTACTTTTTCATCACTGCTTGGCGGGACTCCTACTACAAGGCTTGAGTTCATAAGGCTGATGGAGAAGTTAAGACCTTTTAAAGACAAAATAAAGATAATAGTTGGAGGGCCCGGTTCTTGGCAGCTCGAATGGGATGAATACTGGAAGAACTTTGTTAATTGTATAGTTATAGGGGAAGCAGATGAAGTCGTTCCAGATTTGGTTAGAAGGGCTTTAAGAGGGGAGAATATACCGAAAGTCGTTCATTGCAGAAGTCCAGATGTCGAAAAGATACCAACGATAAAGAATCCTTCAGTAAACGGTTTAATTGAGATTTCAAGAGGATGTGGAAGGGGATGTCGTTTCTGCAGTGAAACTTTGAAGAGGAGGAGGGATATGCCGCTTCCCAAAATACTTGAGGAGGTAAGGCTGAATATAAAAGGAGGGAGTGAAGGCGTAATTTTGCATGCCGAAGACGTGTTGCTTTACGGCTGCAAAGACCCTAAGTTTGTCCCAAACGAAGAAAAAGTTACTGAACTTTTTAAAGCTGTAAAAACGATTACGAATAACGTTGGCATAAGCCACTGTTCTCTTGCAGCGGTCTCTTCGAAGCCCACCCTTGTTGAAGAGATAAGCCAAATACTCGAGGTAGGCGAAAAAATACCAATGTTCGGCGTTCAGACTGGAGTGGAGACCGGAAGCCCAAGAATTATGGAGAAATACATGCATGGTAAGTGTTTACCTTTTAGTCCGAATGAATGGTGCGATGTAGTCGAGCAAGCTTTTGCGGTTATGCACGACAATCTTTGGGTTCCGGCTGCAACGCTTTTGATCGGTCTACCTGATGAGACTGATGAAGACATCATTAAGACCATTGAACTAGTCGAAAGACTTAGAAACTATCGCTCACTGATAGTTCCCCTAATCTTCATTCCGATGGAGGTCTGCGCTTTGAGGAAGGAAAGGTTGTTTGCTAAAGAAAATCTGGGAGAAACGTATTGGGAACTTTTAATAGCATGCATGGATCACGCCATTAGATGGGTGGATGACTTAAAGGAAAGTTACCTTGCTGGATTCAAAAATATTCCTGTGAGGCTGGGCTATCAGGCTTTTGCTTGGTGGGTTAAGAGAACGTGGAGGAGGAAAAGGGGAAAAATCCTAAAGTTGTATGCTTAATTCTTAATTGGCAAAAACGAACATCAAACCATTTTTCAGTGCTTAGCCTCTGAAATGGGAGAATTAAAAGGTTACGAAATGTAAATTGAAGAAGGGGCAAAATCAAATAGTATTTAATCGTAACGTTTTTGCTCTTGAACCTAAATCAATGCACATAAGAAAATGATCGCAATACAATCTGAGTTTCGTGGGGAGTTCTCATTCCTCAAAGATCTAAATCTTTTCTCATCAAAAGTAATATTGAAGGGATAAATAAAGAAACAAGTCGTCGTTACGGATAAATATTGCCTTAAACAGGGAGTTAATGTTTCTTTACGATCTAAAGGGATTGCAACCGAACTGCGTTTAGGTGGTGAAAGCTTGAGAATTCAGATATGCGGTGCTGGGATGGCTGGAAGCTACCTTCACATGCTCCTCAGCGAGGACTTTGATGTCGGTATTAAAGATGTAAGAGCGGAGCCAGACTGCAGGTGCGCGTGGGGGATTGCCTATAAGCAGGCGAAAAAGCTGTACATGGAGATCGGAATAGATTTGGATGAATACATCTTGCTTAAACCCAAATACGCTGTAGCAAATGGAATAAAGATCAAAAATAGAAATATTGTAATCTTTGATAAAAAGAGGTTGCTCAAAAATTTATGGGAGCAGATCGAATTTAAAGAGGTAAAGGCCGACTTATTTGTGGATGCAACTGGATACAAGAGAGTACTACTTCCAAAATTGGATGACAAGCTCTATCCAACCATCCAAATGATTGAGGAGCATGATGCCGAGGAGAACATATACGCATATGCAAGGAGAACTGGCTACGCCTGGGCTTTTCCCTTAGGCAGCAACAGATGGCATATAGGGGCTGGAGATTTAAACGAGACAAGAGCCTTTGAGTTAATAGAGAGACTTAGACAAGAATACGAATTCGGTGAGGGAGATAAAATATGTAGCTGCAAGTCAAAAATAAGGATGCTGCCACCTTCAAAGTGCAGGCCATTTGTAAGCGGAAACGTTATCGGTGTTGGAGAGGCTATTGGCTGTGTTAGCGGTTTCGGAGAAGGTAACGCTCCAGCTTTAGAATCTGCAAAAATCCTTTATGAGTGCCTGATCAACGATGAACTGGGAGAATATGAGAAAAGAATTCTAAAGGAGTTCAAATGGATAGAAGAGGAGCATAAATTCGTTGAAGCAATTCAAAGAGGAAAGATGCTCTCAGCTGTTCTAAGGCTGCCTGAGGTAATTTCAATAGAGAGGGAGAGGAGTGCCGAACTGTCCCTCAATTTGTTGTTCCTTCTCAGAGACCTCATTAGAAACCTCAAGCCCTAATGTCTCCGAAGAACTCGATGAGCGATTTTACGAGCATCTTTAAGAAAACGACAGAAAACATAAGGCTTGTATGTTTGCAAAATGCGTGTCTTGAATGCCGATGTTAACGGTGCTCTGAATATCTTAAAGAGGGTAGCCCCCGAATCCGTATAGGAGGTAGTGGCTTCGTGAATAAGCCGGTGAGGATAAGGGTCATCATATTAAGGGTGACTAAACTCCTCAGGAAGTCCGTCCGTAGGGCGGAGAATCCAGTCACAATCACAACTGATAGCGATAGGCGTTATAACTGGATTCAGATTTACAAGGAGGAAAGCAAAGTGAATCTGCTTAAAATAAACACACTCGCTCAAGCTATAGGTGCAGCTGTTGGAGGAGTTTTAGTTACTCATAACATGAAAAAGTATCTACCGGATTACGAAACCCTCGTTCCCGATCTTGAAACGATATCGATGCTCATTTCGCTCTCCAAATTCAATCCCTTTTCCCTTATAGGCATGGTTGAAGGATTTGTGGGTAGCATGCATTTCTTTTTTTTTCAACAATGATGTGGCTTCTTTTGATAAGTTCCCTGACGATAGCTGTTTTTCTGAGGAGAGAAGAACATTTAAAAGTGAGAACATGAACACGAAGTTTATCGCTCTGCTCATTACAGTTGTAGCATCCTTTCTAACTCCTTTCATGGGTTCAGCAACGAACATAGCTCTCCCCTCAATTGGCAAGGAGTTTGAAGTTGATGCAATAACCCTAGGATGGATCGCTACCTCATACCTTCTCGCAGCAGGCATGTTCTCAGTTCCCTTCGGCAGACTTGCGGATGTAAGAGGTAGGAAGAAAGTTTTTGTCATCGGACTTCTCGTATATTCCATCGGCTCTTTTCTTTCAGCTATCGCACCTTCAACAGAGCTTTTAATAGGATCTAGAATTGTTCAAGGTATAGGAGGGGCTATGATTTTTGCGACTAGCGTAGCAATTCTCACTTCTGTCTTTCCGCCGAATGAGAGGGGAAAAGCCATTGGTGTTAACACTGGAGCCGTTTATACGGGACTCAGTCTTGGGCCATTTCTCGGCGGTTATTTAACACAGAACTTTGGCTGGAGAAGCGTATTCTTCATTAACGTTCCGTTGGGGATTTTAGTCTTTACGCTCGCTTTATTGAAGTTGAGGGAGGAATGGGCAGAGGCCAGAGGAGAAAGGTTTGATTTTAAAGGTTCGGCCATCTACAGCCTTATGCTCCTCCTTACGATTTATAGCCTAACCGAACTCGCTGTTCCATTCTTAATTGCAGGTTTGATCCTTCTATTCGCTTTTATTGCTTATGAAAGTAGAGTTGAGCAGCCTGTGCTTGAAATTAGGTTGTTCAGGAATAACCTTACGTTCTCCCTATCAAACCTCGCCGCATTGCTAAACTACAGTGCAACTTTCGCAGTTGGCTTTATCTTAAGCCTCTACTTGCAGTACGTTAAGGGCTTTGATCCTCAGAATACTGGCATGATCCTGATCTCACAGCCTGTTATTATGGCTATATTCGCAACGTTCGCGGGCTGGTTGTCAGACAGAATAGAACCGAGAATCGTTGCCTCTGCTGGCATGGCTGTGACAGCTTTAAGTCTCTTTATCTTCTCAAACATTGATGCAAGCACCTCGATTAGCTTAATAGTTGCAAATCTCATGCTTTTGGGTTTTGGATTGGCTTTGTTCAGTTCACCAAATACGAATGCAATAATGAGCTCCGTTGAAAGAAAATTTTTTGGAGTGGCATCTGCAACAGTTGCAACAATGCGTTTAACGGGACAGGTACTAAGCATGGCACTTGTTATGCTCGTTTTCTCAATTTTAATGGGAAGGGTTGAGATTACTCCAGAGTACTATCCCATGCTGATTGAGAGTGCCAGACTTTCCTTTATGCTGTTTACAGTGCTGTGTATCGTCGGAATCTTCGCATCTCTTGGAAGAGGAAGAATCAGATAGCTTTATCTAAGCAAGACACCATGCGTAACCATGGGATACACAAGGGGAGAAGGGTTGTAGTTAAATTTTTTTAAAAGACGCAAACATAATTTTAGCGAAAATCCAGAAGCGATCAAAATCCTATGTTCCAAATGCGGATCAAAAACGAGTTAACAAAGGCGTTTTAGATGCCCCGACCGTGTTTATAAGAATGGCATAGACATTAACGCTGCTGGAAACATCCTGAAGTCTTATTTAAATAAAGCTCTTAAAGGAGACGTGAACCGACTCGAACTACCTATGATAGCCCATTTGGGTTTGAAAGTAGAACCTGTAAGAGGTTGTCTAGCAATGAAAATTTTGAAAAAAAAAATTGGTAGCTCAGACCTGTAATTTAAAAATAAACGCTTAGATTATTGTTCTCATTAATTCTCAAACAGCGTAAGGATAGGTAATTCACCACATTTTTATTGTTCCAAACTTCAAAATAGTAATCGTTTTCCCGTTATTCCGTAGTAAATAAAACCAACGGCGAACAAAATAACAAAAGCAGACAGTATCAGCAAAAGGACTCTGTAAACCTTGATATTCATACCGCCGACAGACATCATTCGTGCAAGAACCATAAGCCAAGCAAAATCCAGCCATACATGGGAGACGTAGAAAATTGCTATTCCCGCGCTTCCCCAGTACTCCAGAGCTTCCACAATAAGCGGTGAACCAACACCAATCCACCACGCTATGAAGAACGGGTTAAAGGCGGAAAGACTCGCACCCGTGAGTAGTGGTGAAGTAGCAGTGGCTGAGGATTTAATTGCTCTGACCTTTATTGCATCCCTCATAGTTAGGTATGCAAAGAAGAGCAGAAATACGCCACCGACCAAACTCAAAGCTGATGAGATCCACTTAGCGGTTAGAATACTCGCTATTCCAAAGCTTATCAGAAGGACAAGTGGTAATTCAACCACTAAATGCCCTACGCTGACCCAAAAACCACCTCTCCATCCATTTTTGACACCTATAGCAGCTGTAGCGGCTGTTAGTGGACCTGGAGCTAAAGCACCTGTGGAGCTTATGAGAATAACTTTAGCCAGAAAGCTCAGCAAGATCTTTTCAACTCCTCAATCCTTCTTTCAAGTTCCTCCGAAGCGTCTTCACATTCTTTTCCACCAGTAACCCTCCGTATGACAGAAAAGACCTCAACTAGAACAATTCTTGGAGAGTTCAGCTTGAAACTCTGGGACAGGAGAAATACCAGAAGAACCTTTGATTTTTTCTGCCTCTCCCCCGCACTCTCTATTTCTTCCAACAGGGCATTTACAAGAACCGAGGTATTTAATGTTTTCATCTTCTCATTCCAGGACTTTAAGCTGTTCTTCTGCTGATTTCCCCAAATGTTTTGCTGGCCTCTCTATTTCACCAAGTTTCTCTTTGTACCTATCCTCATCGGCCTTCTGCCTGAAAAGCTCTTCTACCAGCGAATTGATCTCACCC
>Ga0180302_10000083_pt1 | contig 35744 bp, 38 predicted proteins | sample GuaBasSediGuay17_FD_121794 | JGI IMG/M metagenome (GOLD analysis project Ga0180302, IMG submission 121794) | Subseafloor sediment microbial communities from Guaymas Basin, Gulf of California, Mexico - Guay17, Core 4571-4, 12-15 cm | ecosystem: Environmental > Aquatic > Marine > Hydrothermal... | reverse complement strand
ATTTATAAGACGTTAGAAGATGTTATAAGTAAATTATATTCAGTAGTTAATCGTATATGCTCTCCTCTAGTAAAAAGGAGACGTCTAGAACTTAAAGCTGTGATAATTTTTTCCGTAGTTTCACTATTAATTTTTATACTTAGTGGAGGTATAGCGTTAGTTACAAATCCAGATTTAAAAGTTATAATAACACCTCGTATATCTGGAGGAGAAAGTCCATTAGAGTTTACCATATTTTTTATCTTGAATTATATTTTATTCCTAAGTTTTTACATGATTATAAAAGGTGTAAAAAAGGGTAAAGTTGATAATGCATTAGTAGCTGGAGGTTTAGCCCTTCTTTTCATAGTTGTTGTGATAAACTGGTGGCTACTTTTAATGAAGCTATAATCTCTACAAGTTGACTATATCCATTACATATTCTACGAGATACTTTTTTTCTCCATTTTTAAAGAGTTTAAGCCTAACTTCGCTATTAGTAGCATATATATGTACAAATAGATCTACATCATGTGCAAAATACTTAAAGAAAGTTAGTCTCTTAATATTCGAAAATGTGGTATTAACGATGAGCCAAACTTTAACTTTACCTCTATTCTTAGTCAAAAAGTGTTTTAATGCGTAAAAGCAGTATATAGCATCGAAATCTTTGGACGCAGAAATCGCACCTTGGACATAGAATGGGTCAATTATAAAAATACACTTCTTATTTATTTTTAAGCATGATAAGTATATAAGAAGCTTAGTTAAATGCTCTAAGTCAAGGTGATAAATATATAAGTTGCGTAATAATTTATTGTCAATTCCAATCAAGTCAGCTGGAGATATACCATATGATATATCGAAAATATGTATATCAAATGTTTTTAAAAGTCTGCATAACATATTTCCTATTATTTCTCTTCTTTCCCTCGAGGGTTTTCCATAAAGTACAACTAAATTTTGTCTTTTTAATTTACCTAAAAGTTCTTGAATGCTACTTATCATCAATTAAAAACCCGAATTCTACAATATATAACTAATTTATTTATTGTCTTGATTTTTAGAGAAATTTTAGAAGAATTATGATGAGTTGGAAGAAATTAACCATAGAATTTGACCATACTAAGTGTCTCTTAGTTTATGGTCCAGCAAGGCTAAGAGTAATCTCAGGCGATGCTTATGTTTTTGCTTACCATCTACTACCTGGAAAAAGCATATTCGTAAAGCGGTATAAATGTATGCCTGTTGAAACAGACGATCATGTTAAACTAGAGTTAATGTATGGTGGAGAAGACTGTAAGTTAGTTAGTATGAAGGAGAATGTGGGTACCAAAAGTTGGGAGAAAGTTGTTTCAGATTATATGGATAGTTGTGGTGACGCTATCGTGGTGGGGTCTGTTGATAGCGGAAAAACAAGTTTCACTACTTTCTTGGTTAATAAATTACTTAGAAAAAATATTGTTAATAGTGTCGGAGTTATCGATGCAGACCCTGGGCAAGGTGATATAGGTGTTCCCGGATTTATAGGACTGGTTCTTACAGAAAAACCAATTTTTGACTTAGAAGAGGTAAAACCATATGCTTTACAATTTTTTGGTTCTCTCTCTCCACATCCTTATGAGGTTGTTTTAGAGAAATGTATTTCTAAATTAATTGAAAAAGCGAGGAAAAGCTGTGATGTTGTGATAATTAATTTCCATGGATGGACATCTAGTGAAAAAGCATTTGAACATGTTAAGCGTGTAATTTTGCAGAACGGGATTCAGAATGTCTTTGCAATTGATGTTAAGGATTTAGCAAGTTTTCTTAAGTCAAACATAGAGAGTATTAGGATTTACTATTTAGAGAAGCCACAAACATATCAAAGGAGTAGAAAAATTAGAAAAGAAATTAGGCAACGTAAATACAAAAGGTGGATAAATGATTGCGATGGTCTTAAGCTTATAAGAGTTCCAATCAACCTTGTTGAATTGTATAGTCAAAGGGTAAGAGGGGATATCGTGTGGATTAGTGAGGATGTATCTTTATATTTACCACAAATTATAGGAGATTTTTATGAAGAGAATCTGGACATACAAAAAGTTAATTGGATCTGGAAGCTTCATGGTGAGGGTAAATCTCCCTACGAAGAATACATTATTAAACTAACGAAGGAATATATTTTTAGACTTTACGCGACAAATACCAAACGTATATACATTTTAGGAAAGCGCTGTGGAATAATAGTTGGTTTATATCATAAAGGAAGTTGGTACATGGGGATATTAGAATCCTTTAACATTAAGGATAATGAGCTTTTTATTTATGTACCAAAATTCATGGATTTGAGAGATATAAAAAGTGTAAAGATCGGAAGAGTGTTGCTAAATTGCAATGGTGACGAACTAGGGGTATTACCAGCAATAAAGTTAAAGTAGTCATCTCTCAAGTTTTTATTTCAATATTCAATTATCTACCAAAAAATCATTGTAGTGTATTATCTTTAGCTTCTTCCTTATCCATTTTGGCATAAGACTTAAACAATAGCGTGTGGAAAATCTATCATCTATAAGGTAAATATGGTACTCACCGCTCTTACGTAAAATACGTCCGAGAGATTGAACAGCAGTGACTATACTATCAATAAGCATAACCCATCTAAATTTAGACCCGTATACTAACATATATCTGACCCGGTTTTCTTTCGCAGCATACGGATATGAGAGGCCAACAATAGCTATAACATTAGCGTCAAAATCGATTCCTTCCCGCCATTTTCCCCTCTGAGAAAAAAAGTAAACCTTCTTTTCTCTTTTAATATATATATTCTCTGTTTCCTCCATATTAACTATGTTATTATCCCATTTTGAGCAAACTCTAATTCCCTCTATTATGCTTTTTGAGGCAGCAAATGCGATTACCGGACCTTCATGTTTAAGCAATATTCTTCTGAGTATTCTATAATACGTTTCAAACAGTGTCATTGAACGCTCTCTATATCTTGTACTGACTCCCTTGATTAATATAATATTAAGTTTAATATCACTAGGTAAGGTGGTGTACGAAATATAGAAAGCATCGCTTCTATTTGATACTTCCTTTTCCAGTAATAATAATAGCGGTTGTAATGTGGCAGAAATAAAAAGTACTTTGTAAAACTTGCTTACTTTTTCCCAGATATATTTTGATATATCCTTTATATGTATTATAATGTTATTGTCGTATGCATATATATCATATGTAAGAGGATCTGAAAGTAAAGCCTCAAATGCAAGAAGTAAGCTATATATCAAGCCTATTTCTTCTTTATGTATCCCCTTCATTTTTCTATATCGTTGAATGATAAGATGATGAAGTGAGAGGCATATATCTTGAATGTCGTTTAAGTATCTTGAAATATATTCTAAAACCGTAACCCCCTTACTCTGCATATATATAAGATTGGTTAATAAATTTAGTGCCTTTTCTATTATCTTATGTGTTCCCTCTTTATTTACTGATAGCTTTTTCCAAGTAAGGTCTGTATTTATTCTTATTGTATTTGTATCATAGGTGTACATAGGAATGTTATGTGCTTCATCAATAATTAAGATAGTATTTCGAGGATCAATGTTAAGAATATCATATGTATTATAGCTATATCCGCTTAATACATAAAAGTAATTGGCAACTATGAATGAAGATTCCTTTGTTATTTCTTTTATTACGTAGTATGGGCAGTAGTAATTACTAATTAATATATCAATTATCTCATTAAATGATTTATTTTTGTTCCTATTGAAAAGTGTTAGTGCTTGTCCAAAGTTAGAAATTAAGTTATTATAATAGATGCACTCAAATCTAGTACCCAGATATGTACAAGGCACTAAGCATAAATTGCTTCCAAAGTACTCAGGACATATCGAATGTCTCCCCCTTAGATTAATGACTTTTATTTTATGTTTTGCTTTTCTAAGGAATATTTCTTCCTTCACTATGTTAACTACTTTTTCTGATAACGAATGGCTTCTACATAGGTATAGGATCTTATATCCCATATCTAAGTACTTTATTGTGGCAGCTATCGATGATGTGGTTTTTCCAGTCCCTGTTGGTGCTTCAATAAAAATGTACCTATAATTATCTACTGCATTTACTATTTTATCAAAGAGTTTATGCTGTATGTCTGTGAGCTTATACTTATTGCCATCTTGATACATTATTCCATAGGAAAAAAGAGGGGGAATTTTTATGTTAACCCACAATATACACTAACAGAACTCTCTAAGCGGTTTTCTCAATCCCCTTAAATCCCACTATAGTTTTTAGTTTAAAACTAATATTTTATTTGGAATGTGAATTAATGGTATTTTTGTGTTTATAGTTATTGAGGGCATAGATGGAAGTGGAAAGACTACAGTATCGCGATTGCTTGCTAGTTATCTTAGGCGGAGGAATTACAGTGTATTCCTGACTTTCGAGCCTACAGATGGTCCTATAGGTAAGGTTATACGTAACTACTTATCTTCTGCTAAGGAAAGAGACTTAGTATATGAGGCTCTTTTGTTTGCGGCAGATCGAAGATGGCATGTCGTTAATGTAATTTCACCAGCATTAAAAAAGTATGATTTTGTAATCTCAGATAGATATGTTTATTCCTCTTATGCATATCAGCAGAGTGAGGATACGCCGCTTGATTGGTTAGTAGAGATTAATAGAGGAATTATCGTCCCTAATGTAGCAGTATTTCTTGACGTAATGCCAGAGGAGTGTATTAGGAGGTTGAAAAATAAAAGTGCATCCTTGACATTATTAGAAAATATAGATACCTTAAGGAGAACATATGAGAACTACATGTATATCGTAGAAAGGTTTAACATGATTAAAGTAAATGCAAATAAGCCACCTAATAATGTGCTTAGCGACATACTAAAGATTTTAAATATCAAGGGGTGATTATCTCCTTTACGAAGATAATGTATGTGGATCATCCGTTAATTAAGGAGAACTCTATTTTCTATCGTGATTATCAAGTTAAGATAGTCGAGAAGTTAAAAAGTGGAGAAAATTACCTTATAGTTTTACCTACAGGGACTGGAAAAACCACTATTATCTTATTGTATGTTGCCGATTTACTATTAAATAAGCCAGAAGCAAGGATATTATTTATCGCCCCAACGAAACCTTTGGTAAAGCAGCATTATGAGTACTTCTTAGAAAATCTTCAAATTGAGAGATATAAAGTAACTTTTTTCACGGGTGAAATGGCACCAGAGTCTAGAAAATTGTATTGGAATAGAAACATAATTTTTTCAACACCTCAAGTTGTAGTCAATGATATATTAAGAGAGTATCTCGATCCACGTAATATAGATGTATTGGTTGTTGACGAGGCTCATCATGCTGTGGGAAATCATCCATATGTACAATTATGTTCATTCTTCACGAATTCAACACAAATCATAGGACTAACAGCATCTCCGGGGGATGTTGAGAAAACAAAAGAGATCATGAAAAATCTTCGTATAGTAAGGTGTATTATTCTTACAAGAGGTGATCAAGAGCTAAGAAAATATTTACCGAGTTTAAATTTCAAGGTGGTAAAAACAGATGTAGATAATATTTTCCTCCACATAATTTCTCTAGTTAGAGATGCAATAAGAGTTAGGATAAATAATTTTAATAAGAGGATTGAAGAGATCTTTTCCAACCAGTCCTCTGGAAAATCTATTTTAAGTAAGCTTTCTTTATCTGATATCACCTTTTCAAAGCTGATTGAGTTACGAGAGAAAATTTTGAATGCTTTTACAGAAGGCTTAATTCCAAGCAATGTGAAGAAAGAACTTCTCTTAATAATATATCAGCTTACATTACTTGATAGACTTTTGAAGTACATTGAGTCATATGATTGGAGCCCTTTCATAAGGTATTATGAGGAAATTATGCAGAGAGTTATATATAAGAGGAGAAGAGCCGAGAAAGAAATAGTCATGGATAGATACTTATATGAAGCATATGTCCTTGCTAAAAAGAAAGAGGAAATCGGAGATCTCTATCCTAAAGTGAAAACGCTTGTCGAAATTGTAGATAGAGCTGAAGGCAAGGTAATCATATTTGTTAGTCTTAGATCAGTAGCTAAGCTCATATATGAGCACTTATTGAATAAGGGTATCTCTGCTAGGCTTCTTGTCGGACAGCAGGATAGAGAAATGACTCAACAAAAACAATTATCAGTGTTAGACGACTTTAAGAAAAAGGATATTAAAGTATTAGTTACTACACAAGTTGGTGAGGAGGGTCTTGATATAAGTGAGTGTAATACTGTAATATTTTATGATAATCCCGTTAGTGCGATTAGAAGAATTCAGAGAATTGGCCGTACAGGTAGAACAATTCCAGGAAACGTGTATTTTCTTGTTAATCCAAAGACTAGAGATGAAGGATACTTATGGGCCGGTCTTAAAAAGGAAAGAATAGTTATAAATGAAATGAAAAAGTTATCCTCACTTTCTGAATTTGACCTTTCACTTGAGAGTTTTTTATCACATAAGGATTTAGTTGAGAAGAATGTTCGTGATTCCAAGACAGGAGTAATGCCTACAGTGATTGTTGATTTTCGGGAATCATCCTCACCGGTTGTTAGGGAATTACGGTCTTTAGGAGTAAATCTGCAATTAAAAGATTTAGAAATTGGAGATTATATCGTTGGCAAATTTGTTATAGAAAGGAAAACTTTCGAAGATTTAGCGTCATCACTGCTAGATGGTAGACTATTCGAGCAGCTAAAGGAAGTCGTATCCTCAGGTTTAAATTCCATATTAGTGTTAGAAGGTGATGAACGCAGTTTTACTAGAAGACTTAGCAAGGAAGTTTTAGACGGTACTTTAATTTCTGTAGTGGCGGATTTTAGAATTCCTATCCTGATATCTGACTCGCCTAGATCTACAGCAAGATATATTTATAGACTTGCTGTGAGAGAATACAAGAAAGGAACAAAAATCGTTCCACTAAGACACAAAAGAAAACCCTCCTCTATAAGTGAGATACAGAAGTACATCGTAGCCGGTCTTCCGGACATAGACGCTACCCTCGCTGATCGGTTATTGAGGAGGTTTAAAACTGTTGAAAAAGTATTTACAGCGGCTTTAGATGAATTAGCTTCAGTAAAGGGAATTGGTCCTAAGATTGCAGAAAAGATTAGGAAAATACTAACGACAGAGTATAAACCTGAAATTAACGACTGAGTTCTTTAATTGCTTTCAAGATATTTAGGTACGCAGTTAAAAGTTCTAAATTCTCCTTATTTAGATACCATTTTTCATTTACAAAAATCTTTTGTATTGCGTCTATAATGTTCATTTTAAGTTGATTAAGAACGTTCTGCACTACAATCTCTCTATATTCGTCTTCGCTTCTGACTACTTTTACTTCTCTATTACATATAGCACAAAAATATCTTTCCTCTTTACTCACTAATGGGGCATTACATACTGGACAATGTAGTGAAGATAACCTCCAACCTTTTCTGATAAATTCGGCAATTTTATTTACTGCATTTGTCATTTTATAGACAAAATTAGAATTCATCGGAGATAAAGATAAATATTCATAATATTGTAGTAAGCGATTTTTCTAAATTTCCCTAAAGATTGTGTTTCTTACTCTTAATCAAACTTAATATATTGGAAAAGTATATTAGAGATTAGGTAGGACGTAAATCTAAAATCTTAAGAAAATGTATATCTCTAAAAGTTAGGTTTTTAGAGGAGGTGATGTTTATTGCCGAGGAGAAAATTATCTAAAGAGGAAGTTGAAGAAAGAATAGAGAATGCTGCAAATATATTACGAGAGATTGCAAATTCTAGATTAATACCACGAAATATTAGGAGGACAGCAGAGGAGGCTATATCATTTCTATATGATGAAAAATACTCCCCTGCTGTAAGAGTTGCAAACGCCATAAGTACCTTGGAAAATGTCTTATATGATCCTAATATGCCGCCTTTTGCCCGAGTAAAAATATGGAACGCAGTAAGCTTGCTTGAGCCAATAAGAGATTAAAAAGAATAGCAATTAATTCTCCATAAAAATAAATTAAATTTATTTTTTTAAATACCCTTAATTCTCATTAGGATAGATAGTCAAGTTAAGTATCTAGGAATGCCCCCGTAGCCTAGCCAGGATAGGGCGCCGGCCTCCTACCGTAAAACGAGGGAGAGCCGGTGGTCGTGGGTTCAAATCCCACCGGGGGCGCTATTACTTCATGAACAGTTTCCTCTATATTTATGGTAGCTATTTTACGCTCAGTTTCTTCATAGTCTATTTTATCTTAGCTATTGATGTCATCGCTATAGCTAGAGCGCAAGGATAATTTAGATTTACTAAATCTCGATTAACGACCAATATATAACTTATATATTAGTGTAATAATTGAGAGAAAAATACTTTTATTCAGAGTATTGACTATTTCTTCCTAATTAAACTCTCCTTATTAGAGAATAAAATGTCGTAGTTCTCGGTTTTGGAGCCCCCGCCGGGATTTGAACCCGGGACCTCGGGCTTACGAGGCCCACGTTATAGGATTAGGGCGATCTCGCCCTAAATCTCTCTACCGCTGAGCTACGGGGGCATTAATCCAATCATATACTACTCTGAAAGTATTAAAAAGTATTTTATCCAGAGCATAGATGCTCTTTAATTCTTAATTCTATAACTTTATAGTGTGAATATGGAGCGAAAGATAATAAGTGAAATGAGTAAGTATCTACATCATAAAGATACGTATTTTGATGATGTGTTTTCATTTGGGAACATAGTTTTTTCAATTGATACATTTGTAGAGAGCACGGATAAACCGAAAAAGTTGAGCTATGAGGATGTTGGTTGGAAATCTGTAGTTGCTGCTATTAGTGACTTAGTATGTAAAGGAGTAAGACCAATAGGTATAAATTTTTCATTCGTATTTCCACGTGCTTTTTATAGGGATTATCATCTGAAGATCGCGAAAGGTATTAGAGAAGCTTGTGACCACTATGGTCTTATTATAGGTAAAGGGGATACAAATGAGGGAAGGGAGTTGACTATCACAATATGTGCATGGGGTGTTACGCTCTATGAAATTCCAAAGCGTGGTAACATTTTTGCGGGTGATAAAGTAATTGCCCTTGGAATATTTGGTTATCACGCTCTTGGGTATAAGGTACTGAATGATGAATTGAAAGTTGAAGATCAGAGTATTCTTGAGAAGTCTACACGATTGTATAGACGGCCAATAGTACCGATGAGAGATGCAATATTAATTATAAGTAAAGGATATGTGCGTGCTGCTATAGATTCTAGTGATGGATTAGCAATCAGTCTTTATGACTTAATATCTTATAGTGATGTTGATATTATCGTAGAAAATATACCTGCTGATGAAACGCTAGTTAGCGAATTAAGTAAATTGAAAGAAAATACTGAGGAGTATATCTTTTATGGGGGGGAGGAGTATATACCGATTTTCGCCATACGAGGAGATGCTTGGAATGACTTTATGAAATTTGCAGATAATTACAGTATAAATTATGTGTATATTGGAGATGTACGTGAAGGAAAGGGGTTAGTCAAATTCAAAAATGGAAGAGTGCTTGAGAAAAGAGGCTGGGATCCATTCGCACTGTAAAAAATTTTGGAATTATCACTTGTCTAAGAATTGGTATATTTCTTTCTTCATCTCTAATACCATTTCCTCTGCTCGTTTCCTACTTTTTGATTCTCCAAATATCCTAATGATAGGTTCTGTTCCACTTGGTCTAACGAGAACCCATTCATCATCCTTAAAAAATATTTTGACACCTTCTGTAGTGTCTATCTTAAATTTCGAGAACTTATTATAAAGATGTTTAATTAAAAGCTCTGCAGTACGTTTATCCTTGATCATAACTTTATCCTTTACTTGATGGTATTTAGGAAGCTCACCTAATAGCCGTGATAGTGGTTTATTATAGTGTTTTAGTATCCTAAGTATCAATACTAGAGTTATTCCCCCATCTCTACCATATACGTGTTTTCCATATATTCCACCGCCATTTTCTTCAAATCCCCATACACTATTATGATTAATCATTTCCTTAACAATATTCTTACCGCCAACTTTTGTCCTAATTACTTTTCCGCCGACATTTTCGATTACTATCTCCGTAGCTATTGTTGACGTAATTGGTGTTACAACATACTTTGTTTCACCAATTTCAACTAGATACTTACCTATTAGTATTCCAGTAGCATCACCCCACCATGCTATCCCCTTTTCATCTACGAAGATTGCTCTATCACCATCCCCATCAAATGCCACCCCAAAATCTAATTTCTTAGACTGAACAAGTTGCTGTAATTTTCCTAGATTATCAGGTCTGGGCTCTGGAGGTCTTAATTTAAATAGCGGGTCGAGAGTATCATTGATATAATAGCTATTTACCTCCAATCTCTCAAGAAGATATGGTATCGTAAAAATTGAGGCACAACCTGCTAAATCTACACCTACATTCCATTTACTACTATTAACATAATGTTCTAGTACTTTATCTACATAATACTTGCATACATGTTTATCAGGTAAATGTTGAATGGCACCCACGCTATCCCACTGGATATTTACTTTCTCTTCTAATGCTTTCTCAATTTTTTCCTCGGTGTCTGGATAGCTTTCCAAGCCACTACCTAGAAAAACCTTAAAGCCGTTATACTGCGGTGGGTTATGACTTGCAGTAACCATTATACCATAATCATATCTCTCAGTATATGTAACATATGTTTGTAATGCTGGTGTTGTAACTAATCCAGCCATATCTACAGTAATGTTACAAGAAGCTATGGCTGAGGCTAAACTATAGCTTAAAATCTTTGAAGATGTTCTGCAATCCCACCCAATAACTACTTTTTTGGGCAGTAACCTAGAAATTGCATATCCTAGTTTTATTGCAAATATTGCATCTAAATTTTCTCCAAATATTCCTCTTATTCCTGAGGTGCCAAATAATCGTCTCAAATTTTATGCCCCTCAAAAATCTTCAATGCTGAAATAAATTATTTTTAATTTCATAATTTTTGTATTTAATCTTGAAATTCTGATATATTCATAAGGATTTGATTATAATAAATTAAAATAGTGCCTAATTAAACTTTATGGTAGTTATGAAAATACTAATTACAGATCCTGTTCCTGAACGCTTAGTAATAGAGTTGTCTTCAGAGGGTTATAAAGTTGAGTACAAGCCTAACATTACATATGACCAGCTTCAAGAAGAGATATTAGATACCGAGGTTCTAGTTGTGAGAGGTAGACTTAAAATTGACAAACCCTTACTAGAAAAAGCGAATAATCTCAAAAAGATCATAAGATTCGGTGTTGGGCTCGATAATATCGACGTTGTATATGCAAAGAATCACGGAATTAAGGTTTATAATATCCCTGGTGCATTTGTCGAAGCCGTTGCCGAACTTACCCTGGCTTTAATTCTTGGAATTTTAAGAGGTGTGGGAGAGGCTCATTACTCAATGAAATCTGGGCATTGGATAAAGAAGAAGTTAATAGGTAAAGAATTATATGGAAAAACTGTTGGAATTATTGGCTTTGGGAGAATTGGAAGAAGGTTATATGAATTACTAAAACCATTTTCAGTAAATGTATTAGTATACAGTTCAAGTAAGATTCCAAAGAAGTATATAGATGAGGGTGTAGTTCAGGTAGATAGTTTATATGAAATAGCTGAAAATTGTGATATAATCTCTATTCATGTTCCTCTTACGAAGGAGACAAGAGGAATGCTTAATGAAGAATTTTTCGCGAAATGTAAAGATAATGTATTTGTAATAAATACGTCAAGAGGTGAAGTTATCGATAAGCGTGCACTATTTAAATTCATTAAAAGTGGTAAAATTGGAGGTATAGCCCTCGATGTGTATTGGGAAGAGCCATTTCAAGATAAGGACTTTCTATCTCTAAGCAACGTATTATTTACTCCTCACATTGGTGCGCAAACCGAGGAAGCACGTGAAAAAGCTGTAGATGAAGTCATAAAAATTATTAAAGAGGGGTAGGCATGTAATTCATAATGTGAGGTGAACTATTTAGATGTATAAGTATATTTCAAAGACGTGGAGAGCTATTTGGAGTGATCCAAAGTTTAAAGCATATTTAACATACAAAAGGATGCTGTGGAGAAGAGGGAAAACTGTAGAGAGAGTTGAGAAACCAAGTCGTCTTGACAAAGCTAGGATGTTAGGATATCGTGCGAAGCAAGGATATGTTGTTGTTAGAGTTAGAGTTAGGAAAGGAGGATTAAGTAAGATACCGCCTACACTTGGTAGAAGACAAAAGAGAATGGGTATCTCCAAAATTAAAAGAGGTCTCTCTTCGCAGGAAATCGCTGAAATGCGGGCAAAGAGAAAGTTTAGGAACCTAACTGTTCTAGGATCCTACTATCTCGGCGAAGATGGAAAGTATATCTGGTATGAAGTTATTATGGCGGATAAGCACCATCCAGCTATCCAGTCTGTTAAGAGCTGAACCCCTGTAATATAGGGTTTTCAGGCTTAAAGATTTCTCTTAGTAATATTGTAACATAGCAACCTTTATCTAGTACTGCGTTGATATGCACGTTATTTTTTCCAGTTATTAGTGAGTTAAAGTATATCTCCATTGATGCCTGTCTAAATCCGCCACTAAGGCTAAATTCTTCTGCTTCTTTAATGTAAAAGTCTTTTAGGGTCAGCTCTCTCTCTTTCAATATCCTTTTCTCAATTTCTCCTTGTTCTCCATAAGGCATTTTATATGCATAGCCAAATAGGGGTAATAGTAGCCTCAGTTTAAACCTTTTTGTTGAAGCATCTGCAATTGTAATCTCTTCAGAAAGTTTACTATAGCCATACTCTCCTGGTAGAGGATGCTCGATTGGTAATCCTCTTAATACTCTTTCGCTTACTAAAATATTAAATAGGTAAGATTGGAATGATTGAACAAGTAGTCTTCTAAGCTTTAATGGTAATCTTCTTAAGGCCCCTAGATAATTGTTCGGTTTTTCAAGTAGGTATGTAAGCATAAGCTTCTCGTAATATAAGCCTGGTGGTATAGCTTTAAGAGCGGATTTAAAGTCAAGTCTATCTTTAAGTTCTTTTCGCCAGTTCGTATATATATCAGGTTCAAATGGTGATGTGTATGTCAAATATAGTAGAACAGCCTCTTTAAACTTCCTCTTAATAATTAACTCCCCAATTATATGATTTACAAGTCGTAAACCGCCAAATCTCTGGTATCCGAAATAATTCGGTATAGTAATTGAAGTATTGGACAAAAGGCTTAATGCCTCTCTATTAATATTTTTGCAGGATACTTTTATTTCAAAAAAATTTCGGTACTTTTTTCTTAAATCCTTAGGTCTAATGAATCCCAGAACCTTAAATCTTCCTTTGCCTACTGTAATATTTTTTCGTATGAAAAAATGTTGGATAGCCGTTGCCCTCGAATCTTTGATACCTAAGAAAACTAAATCTTTTTCTCTTAATCCTAGTTTCCTTGATAAGTCTCTTCTAAATGTTAATGTATCCATTCCCCACTTTTTCTGAACCATTAAAATAACAAACTCATGAAGTTTTCGTTTTCTTTTAATTTTTGCTAGTATTTCTTTATCTAATAACTCAATAACGATAAAGTCATTTTCTTTCTCTCTACACCTACATAATTGTCCTAATGGAGGTATATTGGAAAGGAAGTATGTAGTCATTCCTACTTCGATGTCAGTTGACGGTACCATGCTCATTTTCATAAACTCAAAAATCCCCTGGCTTTACATTTGCAGAAAATTAGTACTATGTTAATATTACTTAGAGTAAAGGAAGTTTTCCTGTGATACTATCTATAGCCTCAGTAGGTGCTGGTCCAATACCTACACATGTTATCGTCCCTGGTGGTATTTCTGTTCTTCCAGCGTCCTTAATTATGGATACAGGCAATTTTTTTCTCAAGGCATCATTATATATTCGAAGTAAGTCATCAAGGGTAGCTACTTTACACACAATTTTAGGCTGTCCCTCCCTAATCCACCCTTCCGTCCACCGTCTACTACTATTCGATGCTTGTATATATGATGAAACCGCTGCGTGTGCTACTTGAACAGCCAGTTTTCCTTTACTCATTTTAATATCTGTTCGAACTACAATTACTTGTTTAAACTGATAATGTTGGTTGTGTGTCATCAAAATCTAATAATCTATGGCGATTAATGTGTATTATTGGCCCGAAAAACTGAATGGTTGCTTGAATGATCATAGAAATCCTTAAATAAAACTTATCTATGAATAATTGCATTGACGTGCTTTCCTTAAATTTTTACCTTTAAGAGTAAATTAGATAATGATGGAGTTTATATGCAAGTATTAGTAGTAGGTGGAGGACTAAGTGGGCTATTTCTATCTAACCTACTACTAAGAAGAGGAGTTCGAGTTAGAGTTATTGAGGAGGATCCTCATATTGGTAAACCTCAACATTGTGCTGGAGTTGTAAGTCCTAATGCAATTCGTATCTTAGGTAATATACTGGGCAATAGAGAACTAAAGCGGGAGGTTATAGTAAATAGGATAAGATCACTAACTATTTCCATTTCTACTTTATTCAAAGGAGAGTATCATAATACAAAGGAAGTGTATATAATAAATAGAGAGCGACTTGAAAATATTCTTGCATCTAAAATCATAGCAGATGGTGGAGAGTTAGTACTAGGAAGGAGATTAAGTCTTGTACGTTCCGGTGGGAACACCGTCAAAATTGATAGTACAGATATTGATGAGATCGAGAAGAAATATGATTATATTGTTATTGCGGTTGGAGCGTTAGGTGCGCTTTTAAGAAAAGGTATTAAGAAAATTTTCCCATCCTATCAAGTTGATATAAAAGATACAACTATGGATGAAGAAAATATAGAAGTATTTGTTGATAAGGACCTAAATCCCTATTTCTTTATGTGGAGTATTCCGCTGGGTAATGGTACAGTTAGAGTAGGAACGGCAGGTAGAAATCCTCATAAAATTGTTAACCATCACTTAAAAAGGCATTATGGTGATAATAGCTATAAATATAAAATTACTAACAAATACTTTGGGCATATTGTTTTAACAGGACCAGTTACCCCTTTTTACAGTGGAAAATATATTTATATTGGTGATACTGCTGGCCAAACTAAAGTGACAACTGGAGGTGGTATTTATTATTTACTAATGGCAGCTAATTTTTTAGCACATTGTATTATAAGTGGCGATATTAACAATTATCAATTAATGTGGTTAAGTAATTTTAAAGAGGAATTAATATTACAAAAACTACTTAGAAGACTTTTTCTATTGTTGAATAATCAGCAAATATATTCATTGGTACTCTCTCTACAGAAACATAGGCTTATAGATGGCTTTTTATCCTATGGAGATGTAGATAGACATGGACAAAGTTTTATACGTTATTTAGTAAATAAGTTTATGCCTAAATTTTTAAGTAAGCATAGAGAAGTGGATTAATGAACATAGAAGGGTGTTATCTTTAATGTCAGAAGCATATGTTCCACCCAAATGTACATCGTGTAATAAGGTTATAACACATTACGAGCTATCTGTAAAATTTTATTGCCCTAACTGCGGTAAAGCGATTATATGGCGGTGCGAAAAATGCAGAAAATTTTCAAGAAAGTATGTTTGCCCTAGTTGTGGTTTTGAGGGGCCTTAGGTGGTGACGTTTAGAAATGGCAAAAGTGAACATTATATATAGGATATTGCCTAAGGAAGTTGGTGATGATTTTCTGAACTCGATAATTAATGAATTGAAGGAAAAACTAGAAGAACAGGGATTTGAATTACTAGATTATAAGCATGAACCTATTGCTTTTGGTCTAAAAGCTTTGCTTATTCTTGTATCGGTTGCTGAAGAGGAGGGTGTATTACAGAAGGTAGAGAATATAATTAATTCCATCGACAAAATAAGTAACTGGGAAGTTGTCCGCTTAACACGGTACTAGAAAAATGCTATGTTCTAGCTATTTAGTTGAAATATTTAAGATTCTAACTTAAATCTCTTAATGTACTTGTTTTTATCTTAGGCTAAAAACAGCTTAAAAGGTGTTTTTAGAAACGCTAGAGGACTAGAAGTATTTATGGTTATTCATAACTCTTATATAAAAGCTAAGATTAATATATGGAAATTTTACTAGAATAACTATGTTAGCATGATAAGTATTTTTGGATAATTTACTACTATACGAATTTAATAATTCTTTATTTTTTGGGTAATACTCAGCTTTTGCTTGATTTTATTCTAAAGATTCCTCGAAATTATCTCAAAACTAATTTAATTTAAGATGTTCCATTTATTTAGTTACTTGATTTTTTAGTTAAATATAGGTAAAAGATATTTAGAGATATTGAAAGGAAGTTTAGGTGGGTTATATAATATGAAGGGTATCGTGGATAGGGAGCAGCAAAGGGTTCAATTAAGAGTAAAAGAGGCGCTACCAAAAGATTTCGGTAGAGGTAGGGTCAGAATATCACGCAGAGTAATGGCTATTTTAAGAGTGAAGGAAGGAGATGTTGTGCTTGTTGAAAGAAAAAGAAGCGCTGTAGCCGTTGCTTGGTTACTTCCAGAGGAGTATGATGATGACATCATCCTGATGGATCGGGAAATGAGAAGTAATACGGGTGCTGGTATTGATGATGTTGTTTGGGTTAGAAAAGCTAATGTGAAAGAAGCTAGTAAGATATTACTAGCACCTGTAGATACTAGGATAGATGTTGACCATGGACTTGAAGGTGTTATACACTCACGATTATTAAATCGTCCAGTTCTCAAGGGCAATAATATCATTTTAAATCTATTTGGTAGTTACTTGACGTTTAGAGTTAGGAAAACGGTTCCATTAGGTCCTGTAATAATAAGGGAGAGAACAAGAATAATTGTTTCACGGGAACCTGTAAGCGAGCATATCGATGAAATGGATGTAAGGTATGAGGACATAGGCGGTTTGCATCGTGAGATTGAAAAAATCAGAGAGATGGTGGAGTTGCCACTTAGATATCCGGAATTATTTAAGAGGTTAGGTATAGATCCGCCTAAGGGAGTACTGCTTTATGGCCCTCCAGGTTGTGGAAAAACATTACTTGCAAAAGCTGTTGCTAACGAATCAGAAGCTAATTTCTTCGCTATTAATGGTCCTGAAATTACAAGCAAATATTACGGTGAGTCAGAAGCTAAATTAAGGGAAATATTTAAAAAAGCTGAGGAAAATGCACCAAGCATTATATTTATAGACGAATTAGATGCAATTGCTCCAAAAAGAGAGGAAGTAACTGGTGAAGCAGAAAAAAGAGTGGTTGCTCAGTTATTAACACTAATGGATGGTCTCAAAAGTAGAGGCCAAGTTATTGTTATAGCAGCAACAAATAGAGTGGACGCGATAGACCCGGCACTTAGAAGACCTGGACGTTTTGATAGAGAGATTGAGATACGAATACCAGATGAAAAAGGTAGATTGGAAATTCTACAGATTCATACAAGAGGGATGCCTTTATCTGACGACGTTGATCTTAAGAAATTAGCAAGTATTACTCATGGGTATACGGGTGCAGATTTAGCAGCACTATGTAAGGAAGCTGCTATGAAAGCCTTAAAGCGATACCTACCCTTAATTGATATGGAATCTGGTATAATACCCAAGGAACTATTAGATAAAATGGTCGTTACGATGGAGGACTTTATGAATGCATATAGGGAAATTGTCCCAACCGCGATGAGGGAAGTTGAGATCTCTATACCTAATGTTAAATGGGAGGATATAGGTGGGCTTGAGGATGTAAAGAAACAGTTAAGAGAGGTTGTAGAATGGCCACTTAAATATCCAGATAAATTTAGAAGGATGGGTATAACTCCACCTAAAGGTATACTACTCTATGGCCCACCGGGTACTGGAAAGACTCTCTTAGCACAAGCAATTGCATCAGAAACGAATATGAACTTTATAGCCATAAAAGGTCCTGAGCTACTATCAAAATGGGTTGGTGAGTCAGAAAAGGGTATAAGGCGTGTATTTAAGCGAGCACGTATGGCCGCACCAGCAATAATATTTTTTGACGAAATCGAAGCATTGGTGCCTCAACGAGGGTTAGACGTAAGTGGAGTGATGGACAGAGTTATTAGCCAATTTTTAACAGAACTAGATGGAATTAGTAGGTTATCCGATGTTATTGTTATAGGTGCTACTAATAGACCGGATCTGATAGATCGTGCATTATTGAGACCTGGAAGAATGGATCTATTAATTTACGTGCCCCCGCCGGATAAGCAAGCGAGATATCATATACTTAAGATTCATACTAGAAATATGAAGCTAGCTAGTGATATAGATCTTACGCATATTGCTGAGATTACTGAATACTATACCGGAGCAGATTTAGCCGCTGTTGTAAGAGAGGCTGCCATGAATGCTTTAAGAAGAAATCTTGATGCTGAAGAGGTTACTATGGCTGATTTTCTAAATGCACTTTCGAAGATAGGTCCATCGCTAAATGAAAAAATCGTATCATGGTACGAAGACTATACTAAAAAAATTGTTGCTAAACGTATGAATTTGCCTATGGCTATAACATAACTGACATAATAGTTTCTTTTGATTACGGTATTATCTTTATCTTTATGTGTTAGTTTTCCTATGTGGCTAGTTTAGTCGGGGTTTTTCTTCAAGATACTTTTTATTTTACTGCTGCTGAATCAATAATGGAGGATTGAAATGGAGTGGAGTAAAAAACCTGTTCACACAATAATATATTCAATTGTAGAGAGTAAGAAAAATATTCTACTAAGTGAATTAGTGAGAAGCATTAAAGAAGTGATTGATGATGTAAGTGAAAGTGAAATTAGAAAAGAGTTACTTAAGCTTGAGATATGGGGTAAAATTGCTGTGGAGACTGAGGGAAGCACATGTAGGATAATTCTAAGGGGTGACTAGTTTGGGTGTTAATTTGACCCCTCTTATAAACCAATTTAAGATAAAAACTACCTTTAAGGATTTAGCAAATAAAATAATTGCGATAGACGCATACAATGCTATCTACCAGTTTTTAACAATTATTAGGGATGCAATGGGTAGACCCTTGAGAGATCGACATGGAAACGTAACTAGTCATCTTAGTGGACTATTTTATAGAAATGTAAACCTACTAATGGAAAATATTAAGTTGGTATATGTCTTTGACGGAGTTCCTCCGCAGCGTAAAATGAGAGAGTTATTAAAAAGAAAGGAGATTAAGGAGGAAAATTGGAAAAAGTATTTAAAGGCGTTAGAGGTAGGAGACTATAAAGAAGCTAGGAAATATGCTGCCCTAGCAAGTAAGATTGAAGATAGAATGGTAGAGGATGCTAAGAGATTATTGAGCTTAATGGGGATTCCTGTAGTTCAAGCGCCAAGTGAAGCAGAAGCGCAAGCAAGTTTTATGGCAAGAAAAGGTGATGTCTGGGCCTCTGGCACTCAAGATTATGATTCCTTACTATTTGGATCACCCGTTGTAGTTAGAAATATTACACTGACAGGAAAACAAAGACTACCGAGTAAAGGAATTGAGGTAAAACTGGAGCCAGAGATAATCTTTCTTCAAGACGTATTAGATGGACTTAAAATTACGAGAGAACAACTAATTGACATTGGTATTCTTATAGGTACAGATTACAACGAGGGAATAAGAGGAATAGGCCCCAAAAAAGCGTACGAGCTTATAAAGAAATATGGTAGTATAGAAAGAATTCCGGAAGCTATTAGGGAGATTGGTAGAGAAGAAATTATAGAAATTAAAGAGTTATTCTTGAACCCAAAAGTAACTATGGATTATAAATTAGACTTTAGTGAACCGGACTATGATGGAATAATTAGCTTCTTATGTGATGAGCATGATTTCAATCGTGAGAGAGTGGAAAAAGCGCTTAACGAACTTAAAAAAGTAAAAGGTGTTAGTGCATTAGATAAATGGTTTATATAAAAATGAAAAGAGACTATATAAACGAAAGGAGATTGTTAATTAGTAAGCTGATAAAAAGTGGTATATTAAAAACAAAAAGTTATGTAAACGTTATGCTGAAAGTGCCCAGACACTTATTTGTATGGCCTGGATATGAAGACTATGCATATGTTGATCATGCGCTTCCATTAGGTGATACTGGTCAAACTATTTCTGCACCTCATATGTGTGCATATATATTAGAAGAGCTAAGGCCAAATGTCGGAGATTACATACTAGAAATTGGTGCTGGAAGTGGGTATCAAGCTGCTCTTTTAGCAGAAACAATTGCTCCTACCGGTCATGTAGTAACAATAGAAATTGTTGATGAGCTTGTGCAGTTTGCTAGAAAAAACCTCGAAAAAGCTGGCTATGAAGATAATGTTACTGTTATTAGGGGAGACGGAACTTTAGGATACCCACCTCTTTATGAGAAAGAGATTTATGATAAAATCTTAGTTACTGCCGCCGCTCCATATGTTCCTAAAATGCTTATTAAGCAGTTAAAAGTGGGAGGGCGTATCGTTATTCCGATAGGTAATTTGTATGTCCAAACTCTCACTATCATCGAAAAACTAGAGGACAAAATTGTTAAGAGGGAAAGCATCGGATGTATGTTTGTCCCTTTAAGAGGGGCTAACGGATGGAAGACAAAGAAGCCATTATAATATTTTCTGCCAACGGACATAGAAATATATTAGCAACACATAAATCTACGATGGAAATTACTAAAGATAACCATTTAACAAAACATGGAAATTGTATTATTGGGGTAAAGTCTAGATTTGCAGTTTCGGACTTACCATCAGAATTCCTTACCATAATCAAACGTGATGATGTTAAGGTTACCTTTTTACTTGAGGCTGGAGGCTTTTATGATGAACTAACTGCCAAGGGATCTAAGGATTTACAATTGGGATCCGTAAGCTCTCTAGTTATAAGACGTTCCAATTATATAGACGAAAGAACCATAGCTATATATGCAGATAAGGCAGCAATTAATATTGATAGAAATCTTATAAAGTACCTAAGATTAGGAGGAAAATTAAGGGTTACCATGTTTATCCAGGTATAGGTAAGAATACTCCACAACTTTTTCTAAAATTATAGAAGGCTCCTAAAGTAGGTTGTCAATAATTTTCGACTCATGTAAGTATAAATCAAAAGTTTTTCTCATATCTCAGTAAACACATATAAAAGAGAGCTCTATAAACACTATAATAATTGGAGAGTGCTCCATAGGGGCCCGTAGTCTAGTGGTCTAACCCTACATATGGGGACTAGGGATACCGGCCTGTCGAGCCGGTGACCCGGGTTCGAATCCCGGCGGGCCCGCCACTATTAAGCACTGAGACTTTAAATCGGTTTTCTAAAGAGCAAAAATTATTACATTATATCTTCTTTTCATCATATCTACAATAAACTACTCCTTTCACTCTCCTCAAAAAGAAGGGACACTGTATACAATACATTGGAGATATCTTAGCATTTCTCATCGGACAAAATACCAATTCCTTCTTCATAAACTTTACTCTATTAAGTATTCCCATCTCCTTAAGCTTAGTAGTTATCTCTTTGGGTACTTTCTGTATTTTCTCAGTTTTTTCAACAGGTATCTGTATCATCTGCTACTCGATATTATATATCTTTACTTCCCTTATAACTTTTTTTAATGCATTCTTAACTTCATCTTCATCCTCAAGAATAAATATAATAACAGCGTTATCCTTCGATTTATTATCACTTATAAAAAGTGCTAATTTTTTTCTAAAAAAACCAACATATTTCATGCTGAGAAGAGAAGAGTATGAATATGAAGTGACTTGTAGTTTTCCTAGTAAGCTCTTCCTATATACTAAAATTCTTTTAGTCGTCAATAACATTTTCCCATAGTATTTATGATTATCTCTTTTAATTTTGACATCAAAACTTCTTGATAAAATCAAACTTTCGTCAAAAGATAAAGTTATCATCACCAAGGATTTAGTAATAAGTTAAAAGCTAATAATGACATACATAATTCTCTGTAGTTAGCTACATCCACATTAATTTGTTTGAAATATAAACTATAGTTTTAGAGATGATATTTGAGCTAATCCAAATCTGCAAAACAATATATGATAAGGGATATGTTGTAGCAGCTGGCGGGAATATAAGCTACCGTATATCCTCCGACCGTATCTTAATTAAGAGGTCTGGAAAGAGCTTCGGAGCACTAACGCCGGAGGACTTTATTATTATTAATCTTAATGATAGTAGCCCTGAAGCCTCTATTGATCTACCAATTCACCAAGCTATATACTTAAACAGTGAATTTAAAGCTGTAATTCACGCGCATCCTCCACATACAATTGTTCTCTCTAATAAAATTAATGAGTTAGAGCCTATCGATTTCGAAACCAAATTAAAGGTGGGTGCTATTCCTGTAGTAAATATTCCTCATGAAAAGCTGTATTTGATTATTGGTGATTACGTGAGGCAAGGGTATAAAGCAATAATTGAGAGAAACCATGGAGTATATATATGGGGACGTAAACTTACTGAATGTTTAAGTCTTCTTGAAATGATAGAAAGAGCAGCACAAGTCTTTCTGCTGAATAAAATGCTTAAGTAGTGTTATGCTGCATAATTTTAGGTAAATTTTCTTCGTATGGTGGGTATATAATTCCTTTTTCGGTTATTATTGCTGATACATATTCTGGGGGTGTTTCGTCGAAAGCAGGATTATATACGGTAATATCTGTACTGGTTATTAATCTATCTTGAATAGTTAATACTTCCATTTTACTTCTTTCTTCAATAATTACATCTCTCCTCTTGCTATGTATATCTATAGTTGACGTAGGTGCAACAACGTAAAAGTCTACGTTAAACTTTTTTGCGAGTATTGCTATCTGAAATGTTCCTACCTTATTGTATGTAGTTCCATCCAGAAGGATCCTGTCAGCACCTACAAATATCTTATTTACCTTTTTCTTAGCAATAGTAATGCCAACGGCTGAATCACATATTAATGTAAAGGGGATATTTGCATATTTCAGCTCAAAAGCTGTTAGTCTAGCACCCTGTAAAAGAGGTCTTGTTTCCGTTATATACACCAAAAATCTTTTTCCTCTTTTCCAAGCCTCTATGATCACGCCTAGTGCTGTACCTACACTAACTGTAGCCAGAGAACCAGTATTACAATGGGTCATTATTACATCTCCATCACTAATCAGTATCTGTCCAATTTCTGCTATTTTCCTATTTATTTCTATATCCCTTTCCATTAACTTAAGCGCATTTTTTATGATAGATTCAGCTACATCTGCCTGATCAATAGAATTGGACAATACGTAATCAAGTGCCCATTTCAAGTTAACAGCAGTCGGCCTCGTATTTAATATCTTCTCATATGCTGTCTTAATCTCTCTAATTACATAGTCTCTATCCTCATCTTTTAATTTGTATGCAACTAGGGCTAAACCTAATGCACCAGTAATCCCAATTAATGGGGCTCCACGAACTCTCATAGACTTAATTGCCTCAACGACATCATCTATAGTCTCAAGAAACTTATACTCTAACTTTATTGGTAGTTTAGTTTGGTCAATTATCCTTATTTTGCCATCTAGCCATTCGATACTTCGTAAAAACATAATATAAGTAGTGTAATGATATCTCAAAAATATTAATGCATTCACGCTGGAAGTACATTATAGGGTATCTTAAAAATGTTGCCAGTAGCTGTTTTAAGAGGTAATAAAGCAATACTAATTACAGGAATTGATTTGATTAAACAAAAAAGATTCGGTAAATATGATGAATCTATTCGTAAACTAATTCTATCGCCATTAGAAGTTCTATATTTAGCTGAGCGCGGTAAAATTAGTATAAAAGATAGGAATAAAAAAGAGTATTCATTTGAAGACTTAGTCAAATATTTCGCGAAATACGATAAAAATATATTTCCAAAGTATCTGATATATAGGGATCTAACGGATCGTGGTTATAAAGTTATGGATGGATATAGTAGTGATATTGATCTTCTTGTGTTTGATCGGGGAGATTATCCCGAGAAACCAGCTAAATATAGGATAATAGGAATCGATGAGGGTAAACCTATAAAAATAGTGAAAATTCTAAGTGAGTTAAGAGAAACTCTGCTAAGTAAAAAAGAATTAAAGATAGCATTGATAGAAAGAAGAGGGGAAGTAATATACTATACAGTCTCTTTATTAAAAGGAGGAAAGATAGATGAAGATTAAAGGGTTTATTGAACTTTTACGTATACCTAATGATATCATGATCGGGGTCGCTGTTATAATAGGTGAATATATCTCTCTGCTTAGTGTACCACATATTTCTAAATTACTATTTGGTTTCTTCTCTGGTTTTCTTTTCTCAGCAACTATCATGATTTTAAATGATTACTTTGATGTTCCTGTTGATATGATAAATAATCCCAATAGACCTATAGTGAAAGGAGACGTAACTAAAAGAGAGGCATTATACTCTGCGTTAATATTGTCTATAATTGGCTTATCCTTATCACTTTTTCTCTCGATATATGCCTTCATTATAGGAATTACCTTCCTAATGTTAGGGTTTCTATATAATTATAAAGTTAAAAGATTGGGTTTGTTAGGGAACATTATAGTCAGCTTATCTGTTTCTGTACCGTATGTTTATGGAGCGTTAGCTGTAGATAAATCGATTACATTATTAATCGTAATTTTATTTATAATGTCATTTCTGGCTAATATGAGTAGAGAGATTATAAAGGGAATAGTAGACATTGAGGGAGATAGAGCGTTAGGCATAAATACCTTGGCTGTCACACGTGGCCCTAAAACTGCATCGTTAGTAGCCTCAATTTTAATTATACTCGCAGTGATAATAAGTTATATACCTTGGATATACAATATGCTTAATATATATTACTTGATAGTTGTGCAATTTGCTAATTTAATTTTTCTATTTGGTGTAGTAAAGATTTTGAACGATCCTAGTAAATCTATCGCATATTTCGTGAAGAAGCTTTTTCTGTATGCAATGGCTGTAGGGCTTTTATCCTTTATTGTAGGGACAATAAATATTTAGGGAGCTAAGAATTACTCTTTAGAGAATTCTAGTCTTTTAGGGGGGTTGTCGTGAAACTAAGACTACCACGTGGTATCAGAGATATAGACCCAGAGACCTACGAAAAATTTGAGCACATTTATATAGTGTTTAGTAACTTATGTAAAAGATATAATTTCCAAATTATGGAGCCCGCAACTATTGAACTATTTGAGACGTTATCATTAAAATCAGGTCCGGACATTGAAAAAGAGATTTATGCTTTTAAAGATAAAGCTGGAAGAAAAGTTGGTTTAAGATTTGATTTAACAGTGGGAATAACGAGATACGTAGTTATGCATCCGGAAATACCTAAGCCTGTAAAGCTTGCTGCTTTTGGTGTTCAGTGGAGATATGATGAACCGCAACATGGTAGGTATAGAAGTTTCTATGCATGGGATATAGAGATTTTTGGTGGTGATGAAAAAAAGAGCTGTATAGAAGTTTTATTATTTGCTAATAGCTTGTTTAAAGAAGTTGGTCTTAAAAATTATGAATTTAGAATCTCTGATCGACGTCTAATAGAATCTTTAGTTGCTAGGTATGTTAAATCAGAAGAAAAAATACTTGAAGCACTTAGAGTTATTGATAAGTACAATAAATTATCACCCAATGAGTTTATCCAAAGTCTTGCAGGAGTTTTGGGAAGTAAGGAGCGCGCTAATGAGTTACTAAACATGATCAAGGGGTCTTTAAATGTTGAAGATGTTGCTCAATTAGCCGATAAAATCGGATATACTGGACCATTATTTGAGGTATACGATGCCTTAAAGCAATTATCTGTGCCTTTAACTATCGATTTATCGATTGTTCGTGGTTTGGATTACTATGATGGTGTAATTTTTGAGGCATACGATAAATCAAATACAAAAGTTGGTGCTATCGCGGGAGGTGGCTACTATTCGAGATTAACACGTGCTTTTGGAGCTGACCTAAGTGCAATAGGTATTGCAGGAGGTGTTGAAAGGTTAGTACTTGCGTTAGAGAGTAGTGCTATACAAAGAAGAGAACCAACTAAAGTTTACATCGCTACCACCGATGATTCCGTGTTTAGCTACGCAATTGTAGTCGCAAATAAGCTAAGAAACGCAGGTTTTATCGTTGACATAAATATTTCAAATAGAGGTTTAAGATCTCAGCTAGAATATGCAAATAAGAGAAATTTCAAATATGTTCTAATAATTGGTGAAAAGGAAAAGGAAGCTGAAAAGGTTACAATAAGGCATATGGATGAAAGATGGCAAAAACTAGTATCTGTTAATGAGTTAATTAGTATGTTGAAGGAAGAAGAGACATAAAGCAATTTAAGATGTAAAAACTATAATCCGAAGAAGCCTCTATTTAGTTAAATAATTTTCCACATACCTGATAAGTATATAATTACTAATCTTGGGCATATAATCAAGTATCTTTTCTGTTTGATAGAATATGTGGGGTTTTGGTGCGGGGGGTGGGATTTGAACCCACGAAGGCCTACGCCAGCGGATCTTAAGTCTAGGCTCCAACCCCCTAGTAGGGGTCTTGGCCCGCCCCCGTTGACCAGGCTAGGGGAACCCCCGCTATCTTTCTCCAAATAATGGTTTATAATATAAAGAGCTAATATATTTACTTTTTCGCCTGTCTTGTAACATAATTTATTTACTACCGCAAATCTCAGTTGAGCAAAATAATATTTCTTTGCCATCTTACAATGATAGGTAAAAACTATATATTGAAGGATTAGGGTTAATTGTTGTGGATCATTCTTGCGTGATTAAGAAAATTATATCATACAGTACATAATGCATTTTATTAGGAAGAGTTCATAATTTGCCCCCGTAGCTTAGCCCGGATAGAGAGGAATTTTAGCCCTAGAACGTGGGCCTTCGGAGCCCAAGGTCCCGGGTTCAAATCCCGGCGGGGGCACTTCCCTAATACTATTCAGTCAGCAAACTTCTAACATTATTCTGCACTCTGGTAGGCTGTTATATAGTGTTATTATGTAGCATATAGCTGAGCTAGATAGTTAAATGCAGGTGTACCTATAATTCTTTTATTAGATTAGAAATGATTGAAATTGCGATAGTAGGAAAGCCTAACGTAGGTAAATCAACCTTGTTTAATGCTTTAACACTAGCAGAGGCTCCTGTAGCTAATTACCCATTTACGACTATAGACGCTAATATTGGTATAGGTTATGTTAGAGTGAAGTGTTTATGTAGAGAGTTTAATGTAAAAGATAACCCGAAGAACTCATTCTGTATTGATGGTAATCGATTTATTCCCGTAAAAATCATTGATACAGCAGGTCTAGTTCCAGATGCTTGGCGTGGAAGAGGTTTAGGTAATCAATTCTTAGATAAGATAAGTAAGGCTGAAGCGCTTATACATGTTGTTGATGCTTCTGGGGCGACTGATAAGGAAGGGCGCATTACGAAGCCAGGTGATCATGACCCAATGGAAGATATAGAATTCTTAGAAAAGGAGATAATTTATTGGGTAAGGGGGATCCTAAAGAAGCACTGGAATAGAGTTCTGAAGCAATTTAAGTTTAAGCGACAAGAGGTTGATGATGCTATATATGAATCATTAAGTGGATTAAAATTTAGTAAGGAGACTATTAAAATCGCACTAAATAAAACTGCCGAGAAATTTGGTGATCTATTAAAGTGGGATGATGAAGCATTATATGAATTTACAAAGTATCTAGTTAAACTTGATAAACCTATGGTAATTGCCGCTAATAAAATTGACTTACCATATGCTGAAGAAAACATAAAGAGAATGCGAGATGCTGGCTATGATGTTATGCCTATTAGTGCTCTATCGGAATATATCTTAAAAAAACTATCAAAAAATAGTTCTGTAAAATACTTACCTGGGGATAGTGAATTCGTGATTATAGATTCATCGCTTGATAAAAAATTTCTGGATGCATTAACAATTATCAGGAAAAAAATTTTTGAGAAGTATGGTGGTACAAATGTTCAGCAATTAATTAATCATGTAGTCTTCGATATACTGAAATATATAGTTGTATATCCTGTTAGAAACCCTATCAAACTAACGGATGCAGACGGGAATGTACTTCCAGATGCCCTACTTGTCAAAGAAGGTACTACCCTAAGGGAACTAGCATATTTAGTGCACTCAGAATTAGGGGATAAATTAGCATTTGGCATAAATGTGAGAAATAATGCACGATTGAGAGCAGACTATCTTGTGAGAAATAATGATGTAATTAGTTTCGTACTGAGTGGAAAATAGGTAGCTGAAGTAATATTTTAAACTGTATTATTTTTTTTAATAAGGTTGAGAATAGGTAATATACATCTGAATACATCGTCAATAGTATTTTTAACCCGCATTATGTTAGAGCTTATAACTATAACCTCCAGATAATCATCTTGGAAATTAAGTGATATATCCAAATCACTCGGAATATCTATGTTATCTGGAGAAAGTGACTGAATCATCTTTTTTGCATCTTTTTTCTTCATCCCCTTAATTAAAAATTTAAACGTATATTTACAATTATCCACGAGGCAGTGCCTCCATTAATTCTGTCACCAAAATATCCCTTATGTTTTCTGTCTTATTCAATGATGCCCCAGCGGCAACGTTATGGCCTCCACCTACACCACCAACTTTTTTAGACAGATTTCTCATTATAACAGACAAGTCGAAACCTTGTTTTACCAAAGTTTTCGGAGCTCTGGCTGAAACCTTTATTTTCCCTTCTTCTTCTCCTAGGACTACCACTACCTTATCTGAAAGAGTAATGGACTTTGACAATATTGTTGAAATGCTTCCTGTGAATCTAGGATTAAAATCAAATCCACGAAAATCTATAATCGCAATTTTATCGCCATATATTCTTATTCTTCTAAGTGCTTCTTCAAGGTATCTGTTTATTAACTTCCTTCTTTCATCTAGTATTCTTTTCGCCTCATCTAGTATTTCTCCACGTGAACCAGATGCTAATAAGAGTCCAAGACTTTCTTTTTCCATCCTGCCTAACGCACTAAGTATAGACGAGAACCCCTCAGCAGTGGACAGTATATCATCATCCTCTAGTTTTAACTCGTAACTTTCTCTAATTAGGTCTTTAACATTTATTGATACTCCAAGGCTACTTAGATACTCTAGAATAACGCTTAGTATCTCCTCCTTCTGCTTTTCGTTTATATCATCTATAGTTGTATACCTTTCTTCCTTTTCAATTGGTATTCCGACTTTTTCCAAAATGTTTATGCCAACATCATCTCTTCCTGAAAATTTAGGAATATATGGTATGAACATCCACGTTAGTGCTCTAAAAAGTGGCATTTTTCTGTTAAGGAAGAATATGAAATCCTTTACATATTCCACTACATTATTCTTAATAGCCTTATTGACGAAGTACTGATTTATAGCTGAGATGTTATTTTGTAACTGCATATCTCCATAGCCGCCTACAATACCTAACTCTAGAAGATATTTATCTTCCTCTTTGGTTGCATAATACGTAATAAGCGCTGACATTATAGCTGTACATGCTGTTGTTCCTCCATCAATATCATAATATTCCGGGTTTACAAAGGTAAAATTCTCCACGTACTCGTTATATTTCACAATTTTATGGTGGTCAATAATTAGAAGATCCCCATGACTTCCTCTATCCATCCATATAGGAATAACTCTATCAAGATCGCTTCCTAAGTCTAACATTATGTAGTGATCAGCGGATAAATTAAAAAAGTCAGCTAGGATATTGTCATCTAACTTTGTTGTTGCACGAATAACAAAGGGATTATTATTTAGAGCAAAATATCTTAAGAACGCTCCTCCTGCAGCTAAACCATCGGTGTCATAGTGAGTTAGTATCGCTACTTTTCCGTCTAAATCACGTACTAATCTAGCAGTATCATGTAATTTTCGGAGAAATTTTTTCTCTTGTGTTGAGAATGCATTACTATTACTCTTCATTATTTTACTCTATTTTCGCAACTACCGTCTTGTATCTCCAGTCCTTAGGTAACCTACCAACACGTTTATAATATTTAGCTAAGTTATGTATTTTTGCTTCAATAAGTTCAAGAGCATGTTTATTCTTATAATCCTTTTTATGAACTCTTAAGTGATTAATCAGTCTCTTAGCTTTCTCTAGTAGTCTAGCAAGATCTTCGGGATATTCGTATTTGATACCCTTTTCCTCAAGGAATTTTACTAATTTCTTTCCCATTACCTGCTTAAATGTAGGAATTCCATATTCATCTCTTAATATCATTCCTATCTCTGACGGATATTTCCCTTCTTTAGCAAGCTTAATAACGATTTCCTCAATCTCTTCAGGTGAGTATTTAACCCATTCTGGACGCTTTAAAATAGGTGGTCTTTTTGAATGTGATTTCCCTTTTCTCCTTGTATGCATCCTTGCCATCAATCTTCACCCAACGCAACTACCAAATGTTTCATTCAAAAATCTTTTTCTCACTCCTTAATAAAAGTATATGAATCCTTATTAAATGATTCCATTGAGACAAGGTATTTTATAAGTTTTTTCACTGCCTTTCCTCTGTGCGAAACCTCATTTTTCTTTTCAATCGGCATTTCAGCCAACGTTTTTTGATATCCCTCAGGAATAAATATAGGGTCGAAGCCAAAACCAAATTCTCCTTTTTCACTATGAGAGATGAATCCCCTCACTTTCCCCGAAAATATTTTTATGATATTTTTTTGTATACAACATGCAATTACACATAAAAACTCTGCTTCTCTATTAACTGTATTCTCTAACAACTTCAGGATTCCTTTATTACCGATTTTATTATAAATATAGCTTGAGTATGGTCCTGGGAATCCTCCTAATGAATGTATAAATAGTGCTGAGTCCTCGACTAAGAATGGGGGTTGAATCATCGTAAGTGCATCGATAGCTTTATAGATAACTACTTCATGAATATACTCGGATTGTATTTCCATAGGATTATACTTTATCCATACTGATTTAATATCAAACTGTTCAAGTATTCTTTTAATCTCATCATATTTGTGATTATTACTAGTAACAATTTTTATCTCCATACTCTCTCCTCTTTTGGTATATATCTACCCATTCTTCTAATTCTCTCAAATTCTCTTAATACGTCACAACCATAACTAAAGTTATTAAGATAAATTTCTTTAAATATCTCGAAGAACTCGTTATATATTCTTGTATGTGTAGATTCTAGCACTCTATAAAGTAATTCGAGGTCTACAGCCATTTCCTCTATCTTAGTGGTAACTGCAGATAACCCAAAGTCTATCAGGTAAAGCTTATGGTCTGGTGACAGTATTACATTTGATGTTGTTAAATCACCGTGCACGATATTTAAGTTATGCATTTTAGCAACTATCCTGCCTAGCTCCTTAGCAATCCATTTATAGTTTTCAAGGTTTATAGTATCCCTTACGATAACTCCTGATAATTTCTCCATAATAAACGCGTTATTCTCTATCAAAATGTGAAATACTCTTGGTACATTAACGCCATATCTTCTAAGTTTCAGCATAACTGTTACTTCTCTAATAGTTCTCTCCTTGCGAATATATCTATCTAGTGCTTCAATACGGTAGGGCTTTGGTTTTCTCCATTTCAAAATTGCTTTTCTCCCTAGGAAATTGATCTCGTAGAGATCTGATTCCGCTCCTCTATAGATAAATTTCGCATTAGATAGTATTTCCTCTAGCATTTTCTCCATGGTACCTCCTCTCTTTCAATTCTAACCCTTTGTTTTATAATTGCTTTGCTTGGTTCTGTAGGTGGATATCCAGATTTATAATATAATAATCCTACAATGGCAATCTGTATGCCATTATCAGGATTGTATCGACTTTCTAACCTATGGACGCCAACCATGTGTTGTTCGCCCATTTTTTTCATCATTTCAAGCAATCTGTTATTCGGAGCTACTCCACCCGCTATAATAATATCCCTTTTCTTTAATTGAACCAATGCTCTTTCACACGCCTCAACTAATGCTGAAAAGGCGGTTTCCTGAAGAGAGTAGCATACATCCTCTAGTGGGTATTTCCTCAGCATATCTATGGCATATGTTAAAAGTCCTGAGTAAACAATATTGTTACCTTTAACAGCGTAAGGCATTTCGATATACCTCTTTCCCTTTCTGGCTATTTCCTCAATTTTAGGCCCCCCTGGAAATGGAATTCCTGCTTCCCTAGCAAAAGAATCTAGTAAGTTTCCTAATGTTATATCTAGAGTCTCGCCATATACTCTCCATCTACCTTCACTAAAACCTAAAATTGCAGTATGTCCTCCTGAAACTAACACAACCATAGGGTCATTAATTCCTAAAAGTTGACAAGCAAGTTCAACGTGGCCTAATCCATGATGAACAGGATAAAGAGGAATATCATAGTAGGCAGCTAAGAATATTGATATTGTGGCTCCAATTCTAAGGCATGGGCCTAATCCTGGTCCATATGAATACGCAATTGCAGATATATCTTCCAGAGATATTTTTGCTGTACTTAATGCCTCCTTAACTGCCTTAGCCGCAATTTTTGAGTGATGTTCAGCAGCTTCTCTTGGCTCGATACCCATACTTCTGCGTGGTCTATAGATATATCTTATATCAGCTAATATCTCAAAATTCTCGTTAACTATGCCGACTGCAAATGTATGTGCGGTTGACTCTATCCCCATTATATAGTTCATCACAGTATTCCCAATAATGAACATAAAAGAACGATTAATCTAATATATTGTTGATGACTGATTTATGAGGTGCGAAATTAACCTAATAGTTCATGCTACTGAAGATGAAAACAAAATACTAGACAAGCTATTTGGAGTTCTAAAGATCGATGAGAATACTGTATCAGTTACTAAAAGATCAATATCTGGTCATTTCGGTAATCCTATAGAATATTATATAATCTCCATAAAGAGAAATGTCATGTCCATATTGGAAAGAATTATTAGTAACCTAGATTCTGTAGATAAGATTGAACTCACAGAGCATTTAGATGATTACTTAGAGGGGAGTAAGCTATATCTAAGGCTGGACAAGCAAGCAATATGCACTGGCGAAATACGTTTATCCTCAATAGATGCTATTAGGCTATTATTCAGAGGTGTAAAGAGAGAGAAAATTAAAAAGTTGCTTCAGGGGAATGCAGATGATAACATGTGACCTATACGTATGTGTCAACATGGAGAATTATCGTGAAATTATTGATAAATTACGCTACAATGGATATAAAATTTTAGGAATATATATGGATAGTACGCAAAATAGACAACTATGGTCAAAGATTCAAGAATATACTCAGTCAAGCGAAATGAAGATATATAGAAAAAATATAATCAATAATGTAGAGAGCTTAAAAAGAGGTATACTTAAAGAAAGAAATAGGGAAATTTCATCAATTTCCTTATCAATAATAGGTAAAGTGGAAAAACGAATACTTGAGAAAATAAAAATAGTAACTATTGATAATTTTGATAACGTAAATATTGAGATAAGTAATTATCTAATCAAACTGATCAGAAGAACTCATATCTTTGTAGAAGTACCCATTACTAGGCTAATAAAATATATTAGTAAACTTCTGAATGAAAATCGGTATTCAATTATAAAAATTAACTCAATTATAAAAGTAATGTATGAAGCTAATAGAAGAAGACGGCTAATATTATCTTCAGGGGCATCTAGTAAGGATGAGGTTCTAGACCCGAAATTGATTTGTTTAATAAATGCTGGTTTCCTCAATTTAAAAAATTTTGATTTAACACCGATTTCAACAAATGTACTATGTATGCTGGCAATGGTGGGGTTATATGAAATACGAAAGGAAGCGATATATCGCATTTAGTTTTGAGAAATCGATAAATGTTAATGACTTAAAAAAACAGTTTAGCAAAGTATATGTTTCTCTCTACGGTATTTTAAATTATAATCTCTACAGCATAAAATTATTTATAAAATATGGGGTTATATTTGTTTCTTCCCCTGTTTCATCTTTATATGAATCTTTAGTAGCATTTACCATAGCATACTATAATCTAACAGGAAAATTTCCATGCTTCAAAGGTATCTATCCTACAGTAAAATCCGCAGCTAGAAAATTAGGAGCCGTCGAAGAAAGTTAGACTAAAAAATATGTTTAGTTATCATTAATTAGGGATAAGGGGATATAGTATGTTTCCGCCTAGTCAAATGGGGTATGATAGAGCAATAACCGTATTTTCACCAGATGGCAGATTGTTTCAGGTAGAATACGCGACAGAAACTGTGAGAAGAGGTACGTTATCAATAGGAATATTAGCTCGAGATGGGGTACTTCTTGCTGCTGAAGAATATTTAACTGATTTCCAAGACGAGAACTTTAGTAGAAAGCTTTTTATAATTGATACGAATATCGGCGCAGCTGTAGCTGGATATGTACCAGACGGTAGAGTATTAATAGACTACGCTAGAGAACTATGTCAGTATCAAAGACTTCTGTATGATGAGCCGGCTAATATAGAGGTTATAGCTAAGAGAATTAGTGATATAAAGCAAAGCTATACTCAGCATGGTGGAGTTCGACCATTTGGAGTATCCATAATCTTTGGTGGAGTAGATCCAGATAAAACTCCACAAATTTTTGTTACTGACCCAAGTGGATCATACATAAAGTATTATGTCGCTGTGATAGGGTCTAAAGCAGAGGAAGCTAAAAAAGTTCTAAAAGAATCTTACAAAAAAGATATAACTATCGAGGATGCCAAGTACTTGATTGCATTAGCTATCTTAAAGGCAACAGGAGTTAAGGAGGGGCTTAAAATCCGCTATTTAGTCATACCGATTGAAACTATGAAAGCAGAGTTGCTTCCACTAGATGCTTCAATTGAGTATATCGAAAGAGCTAAAAAAGAACTCATATAACTTTATGACTATCTAATGACTGTTAAGATAAAATTCAACTGTTTATATATCTTCAAGTAGGGGATAAGAATGGTAGAATATACGATCGCAAGATATCAAAAAGGCGGTAAAAAATTTGAAATTTTGGTACATCCAGAAAAAGCGCTAGATTATAAGCTAGGTAAAAGAAAGGATTTTTCCGACATTTTGATGTATGATGAAATATATATTGATGCGAAAAAAGGATTAAGAGCACCCAGAAGTGATATACAAGCAGTTTTTGGAACGACGGATATTAATATGGTTGCGGAAAAAATCCTAAGAGAAGGTGATCTTCTTATAAAGACAGAACAAAGAAGAAAATTGATTGAAGAAAAGAAAAAGCAGATCATAGCATATATCTCTAAGTACTGTGTTGATGCCCGTACAGGTCTTCCAATTCCTCCCATGAGAGTTGAAAATGCTCTGGAGGAGACTGGTATAAGAATTGATCCATTTACACCTGCAGAGGAACAAGTTAGATACGTTATTGAAGAGTTATCCAAAGTTATTCCCCTCAAAAAGCAATTAGTTATATTATCGATAAGAGTACCGTCAACCTATGTAGGGAAAGCATATGGTTTTATTAAAAACTCAGCTGAGATTTTACAAGAGACGTGGTTAAGTGATGGTTCGTATTCTGCTCAGGTAGCTTTACCGGCAGGTATAAAGCAAGAATTCATTGAGAAACTTGGTGCAATTACGTCTGGTACAGCATATGTAGAGAGT
>Ga0180302_10000082_pt1 | contig 35788 bp, 44 predicted proteins | sample GuaBasSediGuay17_FD_121794 | JGI IMG/M metagenome (GOLD analysis project Ga0180302, IMG submission 121794) | Subseafloor sediment microbial communities from Guaymas Basin, Gulf of California, Mexico - Guay17, Core 4571-4, 12-15 cm | ecosystem: Environmental > Aquatic > Marine > Hydrothermal... | reverse complement strand
TGGCCTATCGGGCTCTTCTTCCCCCGACCTAACCCTTTCCAACCATTCTTTCAAGGCTCTTACGTTTTCTTCGTGCACGCTCTTCCTTCTCTCGTCTACGTAAAGCCCTAGCTTCCTAGCCTCAGTAACGCTCAGCCCGACAGCCTTTATTTCACCCTTCGAGAAGCCCCTTCCAACTCTGATCTTAACAACCGGAGATATCGGCTCTTCCAAGCTCTTCGGAACCTTTACAATGGGCGAGGGAGCAGGCACAACTAGTCCCTCCTCTTCCCACAAATCCAACTGACTTCAGGGTCCGATTTTATCGCAGGGTGATGAGGGTCGACCAATATGACTTCGTACCACGTGTGTACGCCGTCTTCGCCGACCCAGTAGCTACCCAAGACCTCCAAGTTGGGGTACTTCTTAGCCGCTTTTTGCTCGGCTAGAACCTGCTTGCTCACGCGAACGGTGTGCCCCCACCTTCCCATCCTCTTGGGCCTTCTTCCAGATCTCGGCCTCACCAGCATCATGGAGCCTTTCTTGATCCTAACTCTAACCACGACAAAGCCCTGCTTTGCTTTGTAGCCAAGCGCCCTTGCTCTGTTGAGCCTAGTGGGCTTTGGAATTCTCTTTACGGCGGGTTCCTTCCTCCACTTGATCATTCTCAGCCTGATGTACTCCCCCATGTAATATGGCGACTTCCTCTTCCAAGCCAATCCCATGTACTTGTACGCGCCCACGAAAACCACCTCAACTACGCTTCAAGGCCTCTTCCAGCTTAGCGACAAGAGCCTCGCCTATTCTACGCTGAGCCTCGACCGTCTGTCCGCCTATATGTGGAGTTGTCACCACGTTGGGCAATTTCACCAACTCCAAGTTAGTTGGGGGCTCTATTTCGAACACGTCCAAAGCAGCTCCAGATAGATGTCCATCCTTGAGGGCTTTTAATAAAGCTTTCTCGTCGACTATGCCTCCTCTTGCGGTGTTTATCAATACGGCGCCCTTTTTCATCATACGAATTTCCTTTTCGCCTATCATGTTTCTAGTTTCTGGAGTTAGCGGTACGTGTATGGACAATATGTCCACCTTGGGCAGCAGCTCCTCCAAGGAACCGCAGAAGATGGCGTTGTATTTCCTGATAACGTCCTCGGAGACGTAGCGATCGTATACATAAAGCTCCACATCAAACGGCTTCAAAAGAGAAGCAAGCTTTCTACCTATTCTCCCAAAACCTATTATCCCAACTTTTTTCCCGCTAAGCTCGCGTCCTACGTACTTCTTTTTCTCCCACTTTCCCTCCTTCATGGACCTATCGGCGCTCGGTATGGACCTGAGAACGGAAAGCATTAAGGCTAAAGCCAGCTCTGCTACAGCTGTTGTAGGGGCTCCGGGCGTGTTTATTACCAATATGCCTTTTTCCTTGGCTTTTTCGACGTCTATGTTATCCAAACCCACTCCAGCTCTGGCTATTACTTTCAAGTTGCGAGCTTCTTCTATTATTTCGCTGGTAACTTTGGTTCTGCTACGAACCACCAGAGCATCGTACTGGCCTATCACTTGCTTAAGCTGTTCCTTAGTTAGGCCGTATCTCTCGTCGACGTCGAAGCCTCTTCTCCTAAGCTCCTCTATGCACCAAGGGTCTACCGGATCCGTTACCAAGATTTTCATGGCAAGCCACCAAGCGAAGTTTTACCTTGTAGGAAACAACCTTCTCAATTTAATGTTTATGGACTTCACGGCCACCACCAAAGGATCCCACAGTGGCGAGATTGGCGGGGCGTAGCCCGTTTCTAAAAGCTCTAGGTCTTGCAAGGATATTCCTTTCTGCAGAGCAAGTGAAACCACGTTAGCTCTTTGAGCAGCGCCGCGGCGTCCAATTATTTGCAAGCCCAGCGTCCTTCCAGTAGCTTTGTCAGCCAAAAGCTTCACCCAAACCTTCTGCTTATCCTTCATGCACTCAGCTGCATCGTATGTAGCCACTTTGGTGCTCACAACACTTAAGCCCTTGCGCTTAGCTTCAGCTGTTGTGTTGCCAACGCTAGCTACTTCGTACCCGAAAAGCTGGGTTACCTTTACTCCGATTTGAGGAGGAATCTCTTTTTGCATCCCTAAGGCGTTTTCTGCCGCTAACAGTCCTTGTCTAGCAGCAACAGAACCCAGCATAAGCAAGGCCTTGCTTCCAAGGAAATCTACTACTTCAATGCAATCCCCAGCTGCGTATACGTCCCTCTTTGAAGTCTCAAGCATTTCATTTACCGAAATTCCCCCTAAGCTTCCTAGCTCTATCCCGGAAGCTTCTGCTAGTGCCGTGTTAGGCCTTGCCCCCATGCACAGCGCCACGAAGTCGAAGGAGTATTTGCCATCCTTCGCGTGAACTTCCACACTACCTTCCTTGGGCCTAATGGCGTCTACAGGGGTGCACTTGTGCACTTTCAGCTCCTTTGGATAGGCTTTCTCCAAAATAGCCGCCATGTCCTCGTCCAAGTACAGCGAAAGCGGGTAGTCCAAGCAGAAAACGTCGACCTTCAAGCCCAGCTTGGTCAGCGCTTCGGCGAGCTCCATTCCGACCAAACCAGCTCCTATCACGCCAGCGCTTGAAGCTGATTCTGCTAGCTTTTTCAGCTTGACGGCGTCGTCCAATGTGTAGAAGTTTACCACGGCGTCCGAATCTACCCTGGCGAACCTAGGAACGATAGGCCTAGAGCCCGTCGCTATTATCAGCTTGTCGTAGCTTATTTCGTCCGCTTTTCCGCTACTGGATTCCACGTAAAGTACATTCCTCTCGGAGTCCACCTTGGTGGCTCTGGTCTCCAGCTTCAGATCCACCTTAAGCACGTCGGTGTAGAACTCCGGCGTGTGAACGAAGAGGTGCTCTACGGATTCTACATCTCCAGAAACTAAGTAGGGGAGACCGCACCTGGAGTACTCGGTGTAGCGACTCGCTTCAACGATCGTTACCTCTACTTCTCGGCTGATCTTCCTAAGCTGAATTGCAGCTTGCGTTCCGGCTACTCCACAGCCGACTATAACCACGTGCTGCATGGCAGGAGCCACCTAGAGCAAATGCTTAAAGGACTTTACTACTAAGCTAGGCTAGAGTTAAAATGTTAATCGGAATAGTCGGAAAGCCCAACGTTGGGAAGAGCACGTTTTTCAGCGCTGCGACGCTGCACATGGTAGAAATAGCACCGTATCCGTTCACCACAATATCCGCGAACAAAGGAGTAGCCTACGTGAGGGTTAGGTGCGTTTGCCGAGAGCTAGGAGTATCGGACAATCCTCGAAACTCGAAGTGCGTGGATGGAATAAGGTTCGTACCAGTTGAGCTGATAGACGTTGCTGGGCTAGTCCCAGGTGCTTGGGAAGGAAAGGGATTAGGAAACAAGTTCTTAGACGAGCTTAGAAGAGCTGACGTCTTAATACACGTGGTAGACGCCTCCGGTGGAACCGACGCCCAGGGAAAGGTCGTTAAGCTAGGGTCGCACGATCCGCTGGAGGACGTCGAGTTCCTGGAGAAGGAAATAGATATGTGGATGTACCAAATATTGGAAAAGGACTGGAGCAAAGTGGCGAAGAGCGTTGAGATGATGCGCAAGAACGTGGTAACGGTGCTCGAGGAAAGACTCAGCGGCCTCGGCATAACGAAGTACACGATAAAGGAAGTTATCTCGGAGCTTGGACTGGATGAAAACCGACCGTCGAAGTGGACCGCCGATGAAAGGTTAGCCCTGGTCAAGAAGCTGAGGGAGAAGTCGAAGCCCATACTGATTTTCGCCAACAAAATGGATTTGCCGTATGCGGAGGATAACTACGAGCGCCTCAAGAGCGCGTACAAGGACAAAGTAATAGTTCCAGGCAGCGCCGAGGCAGAGCTAGCGCTCAAAAGAGCGTCGGAAAAAGGGCTAATAAGGTATGTGCCTGGGAGCTCTAGCTTCGAAGTGCTCGACGGCGCAAAGCTAACGGCTAAGCAAGCGGAAGCCCTAAGGTACATAAAGGAAAAAATTCTCGACAAGTTTGGCTCTACAGGCGTACAAGATGCTTTAGATAGAGCAGTTTTCGACTTGCTGGGTTATATAGCAGTTTTTCCGGTAGAAGACCTTGGAAAGCTAGCTGACCACCGCGGAAATGTTCTTCCAGACGTCTTTCTGGTCAAGAAAGGAACTACAGCAAGGCAGTTTGCTTACAAGGTGCACAGCGACCTAGGAGACACGTTCATGTTCGCGATAGATGCCGTTACGAAGCAGAGGCTTGGAGAAGATTCCGTTTTGAAGCACAGACAAGTTGTGAAAATCGTAGCTAGCAAGGCGCTCAAGTAGCGCTGTCCTTCTTTTGAGCTAGGTAAAACTTCTGGTAGTATCCGTACTCCTTCTTGGGACCGAAGCTCCGCAAGCCCTTCTCCTTCAGCTGCTGTCTGAGCTTGTTGGCGTATTCTTCGGTTATCTCGCCCGTTCGCTCCAAGTAGTCTATTACCTCCAGCGCTTCTTGCTCGCTGCTGCATCTCCTAATGAAATCTATCGCGCCCGGCGTAAAACCGGGGTATATGGGGTTCTTAGGAACAGAAGCCGTTTTTTCGGCCTCTTCTGCGCTAGTTCTCACAGAATCTATGCTAACGCTCATCTTTCCCTCGACTATTTCCTTGTAAAGGTTCGGGAAGAGCTTCTTGAACGTCTCTAGGTCCCATTCCACCATCCGAGTTCACTTGCCTAGCTTCCTAAACTCTAAATGGCGTACCAGTATAAAAGTATTAGGAGCTACGTCCTCATAGACCACTAGACCGGGTCCGATCCAGCTGTTTGGCCCTACTTTGACACCAGGCATTATGCTTACGTTTATTCCGGTCTTGCAGTTGTCTCCCATTATAACGCCAAGCTTTCTCCTTCCGCTGTCGACCACTTCTCCCTTGATCTTCACCTTGACGGTTTTATCGTCGAACCTCAAGTTGGCTGTTATTGTACCGGCTCCTAGGTTGCAGTTTTCTCCTATTATCGAGTCTCCAACGTAAGATAGGTGCGCGATGTGAGCTCCTGACATCACTATGCTCGCCTTTATCTCCACTGCATTTCCTATCCTGACGTGATCTCCTATCGAGGTGTACGGCCTTATGAAGCAGTTGGGACCTATGTCGCAGTTCTTGCCTATGTAAACGGGCCCTACGATATAGCTTCCGCTTCGCACAACCGTCTCCTCCCCTATGTGAACCGGACCTAAGATAGTGGCTCCCTTTTCCACTGTTCCCTTGATCTCAGAGCTCTGCATTTTGGAAAGAGCTCGCTTGTTTGCCTCCAAAATATCCCACGGCCTCCCTATGTCGAGCCACTCGTCATGGGAGAGGGGGTAGTGGAGGATCGACCTACCATCGTTTATGACAAGTTTCATCGTGTCCGTAAACTCGTACTGAGATCTTTCAGGGTTGAGCGGGGTTTTCTCCAAGTACTTTAGCATCTCTTCGTTGAAGATGTATATTCCCGCGTTTATGTAGCCAGGGACGGGCTCTTCTGGCTTCTCTACCACGTCCACAACACTTCCATTGTCGCTTACCTTGAGCAAGCCAAACTGTTGCGGCTTCTCCATGTAGCAAGATGCTACGAGGAGATCCGGTTTCTTGGACTCGTACTCCTTCACGAGATTTTCCACGGCCGAAGCTTCCACGTAGAGGTCGCCGTAGATGACCAGCACGTCCCCGTCGATGTGCTCCCTTGCACAAAGGATGGCGTTAGCTGTTCCTAAGGTTTGGCTTTGCTCTACGAAGTGTACCTTTAAGCCTCGCTCTGCGGAGAAGTAGCTCTTTACCATGTCCTTCATGTAGTTTACTACTACAACAACTTCACTTATTCCCACGCTCTTCAGCGCTTCAACTACGTAGCTTATTACCGGCCTTCCAGCCACGGGCATTAAGGGCTTGGGTCTTGTGGCCGTTAGCGGGAAAAGCCTCTCTCCCTTCCCAGCAGCTAAGATTATTGCCTTCACCTATGCCACCTCGCCTACAGCCTCCTCTACCATGCGCCTACAACGATCCAATATTGATTTAGCTTGGCTTTCGTCCTTGGACTCGACCGTTATTCTGATTAGCGGCTCCGTTCCAGACGGTCTTATCAACACCCAGCTCTTGTCTTCGAGCTCATACCTGTACCCGTCGATGGTCAGCACGTTGTCAACTGGCATATCGGAGCTTTTTACCTTCTCGTCGATGCGTTCTAGGGCCTTGCGCTTCAAGTGGTTCGGGCATCTAACCTTCGCCCTAAGCATTGTATACCTGGGTATGCCGTCGACCAGCTGGGATAGAGGAACCTCTAGTAGGTCCAAGTACCTCAGCAGCAAGACTGCAGAAAGGGGGCCGTCGGGACACATGTTGTACTTCGGATGGATCCACGCGCCGGATGTTTCTCCACCAAATAGAGCGCCGTGCCTGGTTACTTCCTTCGCTATGTAAACGTCGCCTACCTTCGTCCTAACAACCCTTCCTCCGAGCTCTTCCACGACTTTGTCCACTACGGAGGAGGAATCCACGTTTATCACTACAGTTCCTCCGCCCTGCTCCTTGAGAAGGAGCTTTGCGTATAAGGCCAGAAGCACGTCTTGGGGAACGTATCTACCCTTGTCGTCGACTACCGCTATTCGGTCTCCGTCGCCATCGTGAGCAATTCCCACGTCTGCGCCAACGAGCCTTACCGTCTCCATGAGCATGGATAGGTTTTCTTCACTCGGCTCCGGCGGCCTTCCTGGGAAGTTCCCGTCCGGTTGAGCATTTACGGTCTTCACCTCTAGGCCCAGCCTAGAAAGCACAAAGGGCGTGGTTTTGTACGTAGCTCCGTTGCCCACATCCACGACTACTTTCAGCTTCCTAGAGAAGTTGTGCACCGATAGCAGCATTTCGTGGTACTCTAAGAGCAAGTCATCCTCTAAAGATGCCCCCACGCGATCCCACTTCACCAAAGAGAACTTTTGCTCTAGTATTATGTCTTCAAGATCCTCTACGTCCTCTGGGGCGTAGGACACGCCTTCCTTGTTGAACAACTTGAAGCCGTTGTACTCCGGGGGGTTGTGGCTGGCCGTGACCATGATGCCCAAATCGAACTCGTGCTTCTTCGTTAAATAGGCCAGCGCAGGAGTTGGAACGAGGCCCATCTTATGCACGTTCAAGCCTGCCGCCATAAGGCCCGAAGAAAGCGCTAGCGACAACGGGAGGCTGGAAACCCGCGTGTCGTATCCCAGCGCTACCTCTCCAGAGCCCCCCATCCACGTGCCTATGGAGGCTCCGAGCTTGATTGCGAATTCGGCGGTAATGTCTTTCCCTACTACTCCTCTAATTCCACTGGAACCAAACAGCCTCGGCGTCATAGGGGATCGAGATTTACCTTAGCCCATGGTGTTATAAAAGCTGTTGCTAAGGAGGGAGAAACCTCCTCGTCGGATCTTTTTTCAGCACTTCTTCCAGCTCCTCCAACGTGAGACCCCGTATTATATCGCCGTATATGTCGCAAATTTCGTTAACGCTTTCCTCCTCTGGCTTCTTAACCACTAAGTCCACAGTATATCCTCTGGGAGACTCTAGGTATATGTGAGGATACTCTTTGGCAGAGTCTCCTTCAGTCTTCTTCTTTATCGAGATCTGCGTTACTTTGAGCCCCTTCTTGCGGAGCAGATCTGTAACTTCCTTGTAATCACTGGAAAAAACTACTATGTCGATGTCACTCCCCTTTCGAGCAGTGCCCCTCCACACACTACCGATAAGCTTCGGCTTGAACTTGGATAAGAGCCTCATTATTTCTAGCGCATCTTCTCTCATTTTTACGAGCGTTTTCGTTCTTTCTTCTCCTTCCAGCAGCGATGCTAGAGCGTCAAGCTCCTCTGCCACCTCTCTGTTGGATGGGAGAAACCTTACGCCCAAGCTCTTGGATGCCATTTCCTTCGCTTGCTTGTACTCCGTCGAAAGCCTGTAGTAGAGGAGAAGAGCGGCCTCCTTTGCGACTAACTTCCTTTGATCGAGTTCTTTCCTTCCGGGCATCACGAAGCAGCTACAGGAACTTGGAGAAGCTTGCTCTTCCTAATCTCCACTTTCCTCAGGGGAGCGATCTTCTTAGCTTGGTTGTATATATCTGAGGCTAGCTTCCCAAAGAGCATCTGCTGAACAAACTCCTCGAACCTAAGCTCCGAAGCTTTTTGCTGCAGTATGGCCATAGCTATCTTCCGCATGGCAGACTTCCTAGACGTGGAAATTCTGTGGACTGTGAACATTGTGGCAGATACCCTTAGTCTGTACCCGTCCTTGGTTTCCACGTCTACTATGGCGTCTACCTTCGAAGTGTTCCTCCTTGTCAAGCTCCTCAAGTAGTCCCTAGCTATCTCGTGGCCCTTGAACATCGTCTTGACCTTCTTGTCCTCCAGCTCGATGCACTTGAAGTAGACGTGGATGTAGTGGTACTTTATGTCCTGAGTTATGTCGAAGAGCGTAGCCTCGTACGTCCTGCCTATCACGGTCTTGGGATCGCTAGCTGGTATTTCCTCTAGGGGGATGTTTCCCAAGTAGGGAGGAGCGTACACCACGTACCATTCCTTGGGCTTTCGCTTTGCTACTTTGACCGGCATATCCAACACCAGTTTTAGCTTTAGGCTACGTAGGATGGTTTCTTTGAGGTCTATGTTGCGTTAGTTTATGAACTTTTTCCACAGCTTGCGCGCATCTGAGGATGTCGTCCAGCGTGGAAAGCAGAGTTTCAACCTTGTCCTTGCAGTAAACGACTACCTTCAAAACCCCTTTTTCGAGAGATGTCCTTAGTTCGATCTTTTTTCGAGCGCTAACCGGTACGTCCACGTTATCTGGAAGGAGAGAGCGGTAAAGGGCATCAACGAACTTTTCGCCTTCGCGAACCTCGAGCTCAGCTTTATGCACGGGCACTACTGATCCTCCTTTCGAGCTCCTCTTCCATCAAACTTACGAAATATTCTTCGGTGTGATCTGGTATGAGGGCGCCAGCAGCTACGTCATGTCCTCCGCCCACACCTCCGACCTTCTGGGCCACCACGCTGAGCACCTCCCCTATGTCCACCTTGCCTTGCAGGGACCTTGGGAGCCTAGCAGAGACCTTTATCTTTCCGCCTTCTGCCTTTGCCAGCCCCACCACGGGCTTATCTCGCTCAACGAGGTTTGATGAGCAAAGTATGGAGACCACGGTTCCTATGACCCGGTAGTCTATAGCACTTCCAGCTAGCACGTAGTTCGCGTAGGTCTTGCGCTGGATCATGCGACCATCCCTTTCAAGAGCACCCATCGACTTGCTGATCTTTGCTCTGTACTCGGATATAACCTTCTGGGCCTCCTCCAGAACTTTGGCATGTCTCACGCCCATGGAAAGCAGTATCCCTAGGGAGGGCTTTCCAAGCCTGCCACAAGCGTTGAGCAGCGAGGAAAACTCCCTCAAATCCCTGAGGGGGGAGTGCTTTTCCTCTCCCTCAAGAACGTAGTTGTACCCAACTAGGGAATCTATGACATCGTGGCTAACGTTGCTCTTTAGCAAGTACTTGACCAGCTCGGAAACGAGCCTTTGTACCTCCTCGGGGGTTAAGTCGTTCAGCGATTTTGGCCCTTTCTCTCCTTCGATCTTTAGCTTGCAGTTCTTCTTGAGAAATATGTAGCAGTTGGATGGGTTTCCCGTTAAGCCGGGAAGATATGGATCAAGCGTGTATTCCAAAGCCTTAACCAAAGGCCTAGTTTCGGCGCCAAAGAGGGCCAAGCCCATTTTCCGCTCGACTATGCCGCTCTCCATGGCTTCCTCTAGCACCATTCGGTTTAGCCCCGAAAAGGCCCGCTTCTTGTAAGCATCTTGCCTGTCTCCTACAGCTCCGCAAAGAGCTATTCCGGATAGCTTCTTCGCTGTGCTGTCCAACGAGGATACGATGAAGTACGTAGCCACGGAGGAGGAAATTTCACGCGTTCCGTCCACGCCGAAGAGGTTAGGGTTTACTTCGACAAGGTTTTCCAGCTCCACGCCTTTCTCCGGAGGATGATGGTCTATCACCATGAGCCATTTGTCTTCGAACTTGTACTTGGAAAGCAAGGTCTTGTATCCGCTTCCCAAGTCTAGAAAAACCACGTTTTCCACATCTTCCAGGGAGGAAATCTCCTCGAGAAGCGATTCTTCTATTTGCTGAACCACCCTCGTCGTAAACGTGACGTTTGCCCCATAGAGCAGATAGGAAAAGATGCCTCCGGAGGACAGCCCATCAGCATCAATGTGCGATACTACTAAGAACTTTCCTCCTGCCTCTATTCTTTCCTTGAGAAGCTTGCTCTTCTCCCTAACGTCCTTCAAAAAAGCTTCATACTTTTCGATCATCGCCTAAGCTATCATAATTTTCTCGGGCCTGTACTTATAGTCCGGAGGAAGTATTCCCCTTCGCTTGTAGTACTTTATCAGCCTGTATATTTTCGACTCGACCAGCTGCAGCCCCCTGATGCTGACTTTGTCCTTAGGGTGCTCCTCTAGGTGCCTCCTAATTTTTTCAGCTCTCTTCATCAAGTTATACAAATCTTCTGGGATCTTCGGCTCTAAGTTGTGCTCCTTGAGCACTTGCAGAATGCTCTTGCCCAAGATGGGCTTTACCAGCGGAACGCCGTACTGGTCCCTGAGTATCAAGCCTATCATGGAGGGCATGTAGCCCTTCCTAGCCAGCGATACTATGATGTTCTCTATTTCTTCTGGAGTAAGCTTCAGCCAAGGAGGCGGAAGTGGATGAGGGGGCCTTGTGGAACCTGATCTTCCTTTCTCCGTTCCTCTGTGCATGAAGACCACCGTGTAAGTAGTCGAAGACTTTGGTGAACTACGGCTATTTAAGCTTAGTTCCTAGCCCCTAGAGAACTTACGTAGGTACCAGCGCGCGAACAACGCGAAGGACTTTGCTCTGTGGGAGATTTGGCACTTCTCCTCCATGCTCATTTCGGCAAACGTCTTGCTTCGGCCTAGCGGAATGAAGATCGGATCGAAGCCAAAGCCTCCTTCTCCTCTAGCTTGGTGGGATATCGTTCCGTAAACCCTAGCTGAGAACACCCTAACGCCCTTGCTGTCAACGTAAGCCACGGCGGACTCAAAATAAGCCGTTCTATCAGAATTTCCTTCCATCAGCTTCAAAATTCCATGTACTCCGATAGTCTTGAAAACGAAGGAAGAGTACGGTCCAGGAAACCCTTTGAGCGACCTTATGAAAAGGCCAGCATCCTCGCAGAGCAAAGGCTTCCTCAAGGCGTCGTAGGCATGCAGGGCGCTGTACTTGCTGATTTCTATCAGCGAAGAGAGTTGAGGTTCTAGCTTTTCCACGGATATGGGCTCTACGCTAAGTCCGAATCTTTCCAAGACGAGGTTTGCTTCCCTCGCCTTGTGGACGTTCGAGGTTACGAAGAGTATGCGCCTACGTTCGCTTTCTGACATACCTCCCCCTTCTCCTAATTTCTTCTACTCTCCTTAGCACCTCTTCAGCTTTTTGCGGACCTCTGACCTTGGCGTATCCCTCTAGGAAGTACTTAAAGCAGAGGTCCTTCTTGCTGGAGTGCATACTCTCTAACGACCTCAAAAAAAGGTGCACGTCCACTCCGAAGCCTTCGAGAGACGGGGAGTACTCCATGAGGCCAAAATCTAGGAAGACGACATCTTTCGAGGGGGTGAGAATTACGTTTGAAGTTGTTAGGTCTCCGTGCACGAAGCCCTTCTCGTGGAGTTGCCCGCAATAGGAGCCGATGGCCTCCATCACCCTCGAAAGGGAGCTCGGTGCGAGCTTCGGTAGCGCCTTCTTGAGCAGCTCTCCCTCGATGTACTCCATGACTATTGACAGCTTGCTCAAGTTCACTTCGTAGACCACGGGACAGGGTATCCCGTTCTTGCGTTGCTGGAAGAGCATCTTCGCCTCGTGTATGGTTCTTTGCTGGCGGATTTGCACGTCTAGAGCCGGGTCTCTGTAGGGCTTGGGAACCCTAATTTTCTCTACCGCTTCTAAGCCGAACCACTTGGTCCTCACCAATACGGCTTCTGCTCCAACGTAAATGATGTTGCTCTCCTCAACGCCAAGGAATTTCAACTTCATCAGGTCTCCACTTCGGATTTATGAAGCTCTCCTCTACCCTTATGGAAACTCCGTGCTTGTAAGCCAAAAACCCAGTCCAGGCTATCATAGCTCCGTTGTCGGTGGCGTACTCCGGGGGAACGACGGCGAACTTAGCGCCGTGGGTTTCCGCCACGAGCTTGAGCATTTTCTGGAGCTTCGGGCTCCTAGCAACGCCGCCCGTTAGCAAAAGCTCCTCCTTCTTGGTGTGGGCTAGCGCTCGCTCGGTTACTTCGCAAAGCATAGAAAAAGCGGTTTCAAGCAAGCTGTAGCAGACGTCCTCTGCGGGGTAGCCCTTCTCGAGCAGTTTCTCCGCAGCAGTAAGCAACCCAGAAAACGAAAGATCTTGGCCCTTTACGACGTACGGCAGGCTGATGTACCTAGTCGCCTTGGCTGCTAGCGCCTCCACCGGATGCACATCTACTTTAAGCCCGACTTTTCTGCCTAACCTTAGGGCAAACGTATCTTGCATGTTTCCGAGAGCTATGTCCAGAGTTTCGCCTAACACGCGGTACTTTCCGTCCACGAACGTCAGCACCATCGTGCTGCCTCCGCTCACGTAAACGACTAGGGGGTCTTCGAGGTCGTTAACTTTTCTGCCTATTTCGACGTGAGCTATGCAATGGTTTACTGGTACCAGCGGGATGTCGTAGTACAACGACAGGAACCTAGCCACCGTCGCGCCTGTCCTCAAGCAAGGACCAAGTCCAGGTCCCAGAGCCACCGAGATGGCGCTAATTTCGCTAAAATCGACTTCCGCCTTCTCGAGCGCCTTCTTTATTATTGATGCTGCTACGGAACTGTGGTGCTGCGCTGCTTCCCTGGGATGTATTCCTCCCTTTTCGGGGACGTATACGCTCTTTTCGTTAGCTAGTATTTCGCCGTCGAGAGAAACTATGCCCACACCAAACGTGTGCGCCGTTGATTCTATTCCCAGCACGAACATTATGCTACTGCTCTTCCTCTTCCTTCTTCTCTTTATGCCTCTCGATTATGTGCTTGGGCTCTAGCTTGGTAGCAGCTTCTGCGTTCTTGTATACGTGCACCTCGCAGATCGACTTGTTCATGCCGAACTCCGTCTTTATCCTTCTAATGAAAATTAGCGATGGATCGGCGTTCAAGTGCTCCGCAAATAGCTTTCTGAGCGTTGCTCTAGAAGGCGTGCCGTCTCCTATGTGGTTTACGACTATAACGACTTCTCTTCGCTCTAGCAGCGGGTTGTACCTATCAAGGGCTATTTCTGCTATTTCAAGCTTCTTCTCTGCTTGCTCCGACACAGCTCTCATCCTCTAGCTCCACTACGTCCATCTTCGAGAGAATGTTTCGGCTACGTTCTTTAACGGTGCCATCTATAAATATTACTACCAAGCCCTCCTTGGGCTGTCCGTAGCAACAAACGCTCCCCAGAGGAGCATATATACATACGGGTATGACTAGGAGATCTTCTTCTCCGATAACTTTTATAGCCACCCTTTTCGAGGATCGCAGAGCGTTTTCTACGGCTTTCATCGCTTCGTGCGTTATGTGGCCAGGTGGGTTGACCACCTCTACGAGCTCGTATCCGCTGAGCATGTTAAGGTCTGAGAGCGTTTCGCTAACCCTAGATCTCATGATCTTGTCGTCGAACACCACAAGGTCCGGGAGCAGGCCTGCGGTCAGTAACCGCTTCGACGAGCTATCTCCTACTACCGCAACTTTGCCTTTGGAAACTTTAGAGATGAAAGTTGTGATCTGGCGATCGTCCTCTCCTCTTAAAAGCTTTCCTAGAGGCTTCTTTAGCTCCGCCCTCAGCTCTTGGGGAAGCTTATATGCCCTCAACCTACCTCACTTTGAGTGCGTACTTCCCTGGCTTCGTTATCTCCAGCGCCTTCGCAACCTCGGAGTTCTCGGGGTCGAAGACTATGATTAGCGATTCCCAGTCGTACGAGAAGTCCGTTCCTCCGCAGTTTGGGCACACCTTGACCTTGCTACCCACCAAGGACTTGCACTTCCTGCAAGCTTTCAAGCTCCTTCCTCTACCGCTCACTTCTTTTCACCACCTTCTTTACCTTCCTTGGCCTTGAGAGGCTCCTTAATCCACTCTATTTTCCCTAGCCCCGGCTGGCGCATGGTCATGCCGATCCTTATGGCCCGCTTGTCTTGAGAGAAGCCTATCGAGACTACCCTCGCCCTAATGATGTCTCCTTTCTCTACCATCCTGCCCTTAGTCTTTGCCATGAATGAACCTCTTACGTGGTCGTAAACGACGTAGTCGTCTATGATTTGGCTTATGTGGACGAAACCCTCAACAGGACCTAAGTTCACGAAAAGGCCGAAAGGCGCGGTGTCCTTGACCTCTCCCTCTACCACTTCGTTTTGCTGCGGGTTAAAAGCGAGTAGCTCGACTTCGGCGTCGTGATAGGTGGCGCCGTCGCCGGGTATTATCCTTCCGACCTCAGAAACCTTTACGTCTATAACGGCTATTATCAAGCCCAGCTCCCTATTATAGTACCCCTCGTAAGTTTGGCAGGCAATTTCAAAGGCAACTTGGTCTAAGGGCTCGTTGAACTTATCTGGTGGTATTCTCAGCGTCGACAAGAGCTTTAGCAACCAGTACGTACTAATCACTCCCCGCTTAACTGGGATAAAGAGTAGGGATTTAAGTCCGTCTACGCTCATTTAAACTTTACGTGAGTTCTCCCAGCTGGTACATTTTAACGGCGCTTTACTCGATTTTCTATGCTCGACGCTTCCGTCGGGGCAGCAGCTCTACTCCAGAAAATGATTTAAGGCTGTAGCTATATTAATCAACGACCGCTCCGGGCTTCCGAATCAAAACTTTTATACTGATTAATCAGATTGGTCGGTGGTGCAGCAGTATGGAGCTAATGTGGTACGAAGACCTGGCGCTCAAGGCCATACTTGGAGTTGCCATCCTCGGGATAGTATACGCGTTATTCTTGATATTCCAAGTCCTGAAGGAGGACAAGGGCTCCAAGGAGATGCAGAGCGTAGCGAACAAGATCTTGATAGGAGCTAACGCCTACCTGCACAGGCAAATAAAATCCATACTCCCATTGATGTTGCTAATATCCATCGCGCTATACTTCACCGCGGTACCAGAACATGGGGTTTCTAGCGAGGGCGCCATTGCACCAGAAGTAGTTGCGCTGGGTAGGGCTCTAGCGTTCTTGATGGGCTCATCTTTTTCGTTCCTAGTTGGGTACATAGGCATGAATATAGCCGTGAGAGGCAACGTAAGGGTGGCAGCTGCTGCCGAAAGGGGGAGCTTCAAGGACGCCCTTAGGATAGCCTACAGGTCTGGTACCGTTACTGGAATGTTAACCGACGGCTTAGGCTTGCTGGGCGGAACGCTGATCTACATGCTGTTTATGGACCAAGCTTGGGAGGTTCTTCTGGGCTTCGGCTTCGGAGCATGTTTGATAGCGCTTTTCATGAGGGTAGGAGGAGGGATATACACCAAAGCGGCTGACGTCGGCGCTGACCTGGTTGGAAAAGTCGAGAAAGGAATACCAGAAGATGACCCAAGGAATCCAGCCGTTATAGCGGACTTGGTGGGTGACAACGTTGGAGATTGTGCTGGCATGGCTGCTGACATCTTCGAGTCCTACGAGGTAACCATAGTAGCTGCTATGATCCTGGGCTACATCGCTTTCGGACACAAGGGCGTAATATACCCGCTGATGATCAGGGCCATAGGCGTGTTTTCCTCCATCGTGGGCACGTACTTCGTCAAGGCTAGAGATGAACTAGAAGGAGCGCTCAAGGCGATATTCAGAGGCTACGCCTTGTCTGCCGTAATAAGCATAGTTGGGTTCTTCGCGCTGGCGTACTTCTACATGAACGACCTCAGAATGTTCTTCGCAACGCTGGCCGGCATAGTCCTCGCAGTTGCCATCAACCACCTGACGGACTACTTCACGTCTCCTGATAAACCCCCGGTGCAGACTGTTGCCAAAAGGGCAACCACCGGTCCGGCCACTAACATACTATCTGGCATGAGCGTTGGCTTGGAGAGCACCGTATGGGCTTTGCTGATCATAGTTGGCGCCTTATTCTTCTCAGCGATAATATTTCCGGTAGACAAACCAGAGCAGGTGTTCTACGGAGTTGCGCTATGCGGAATAGGGCTGCTGACGCTAACGGGTAACAACGTCTCCATGGACTCGTTCGGTCCTATAGTGGATAATGCGAACGGAATAGGAGAAATGATAGGCCTGAAAGGACGAGCTAGGGAAATCCTAGCTAACCTAGATTCCGTCGGCAACACGACCAAGGCCATAACCAAGGCCATCGCCATAGGATCGGCGGTAGTTGCTGCTCTGGCACTGTTCTGGTCGTACAAGAGCGTAATAAAGAGCGACTTGGAGATAACGAACCCAGCGATATTCATGGGCTTCTTGATAGGAGGAGCTGTTCCCTTCTTGTTCAGCTCCTTTGCCATCAAAGCCGTGGAGAGAGGAGCCTTTGCCATGATCAACGAAGTTAGAAGGCAGTTTAGGGAGAAGAGGATCTTAGAAGGGGAGGAAGAGCCAGATTACGCTAGGTGCATAGAGATCAGCACGGCAGCGGCACAAAAAGAGCTCGTAGGCTTAGGAGCTCTTTCGATACTGACGCCGATACTAGTTGGCTTCTTGCTGGGCGTAGAGGCGTTAGGAGGGTTCTTAGCAGGAGCGATACTAACAGGACAGCTATTAGCGGTGTTCATGGCAAACAGCGGCGCTGCTTGGGACAACGCCAAGAAGTACATCGAGGAAGGGAACATCGGAGGTAAGGGTTCCGAGGCTCACAAGGCAGCTGTGATAGGCGACACCATAGGAGATCCCCTCAAGGACACCGCTGGTCCGGCGTTGAACCCGCTGGTGAAGGTCATAAACCTAGTATCCGTGCTCGTAGCGCCGGTAATCCTAGTGCTGGGCGACATATACTACTCGGCGATATCGCAGCAAGTCCCCGTAATATCGCTGATCGTGGTAATAGTGCTGGGCGCAGTTCTAGCGTGGGTGGTCTACAACAGCAAGAGAGAGCTGAAGCTAGAGGCTTAGAGCCAGGGGAGCTCTCCGTCTAGATCGAGCTTTTTCAGCGCTCTAACGAAAACCACAGGAATTCCGGCCTTTCTGAGCTTCTTTTTGAGCTCTAAATCGGTGGTAGCTACTACACAAAATCTCTCCTTGGCGTAGCTCAGAATAGCGCTGTCAGCGTCTTCGAAGGGACCTACAGAGAGTACCTTCAGCTTTTTGGCAAGTTCTAGAGCAGATTTAGCTTGCCTGCTCAGCTTTGGAGACCTTGACTTCGACAGCTCCTCTAGCTCCCGGAGCACGGGTTCTAAGACCACAAGTTCATATTTCACGTTTAGAAGCTCGTCGAGCTGCTCAAAAAAGCCCTTAACGGTTCCCTTTTGGAACGGAAACATCAGAAAGCTCGTGTCAACGACTACTTGCAGCGGCAACCTCCTACTTGACGATTCCATATCCTATTAATCTCCAGCCAGCTCCTATTTTCCTTCCTATGGCCGCTCTATAGCCGCTGTCCGCGCAAACCGGCCTCGCCAAGTCCGCTTCGAGAACGTCCCTTCCAACCTTTCTAGCAACGCCCCTTGTGGTGGCGGTTCCAACGCTGATTAGCAAGTTCTCGTTGGGCCTTATGGGCTGAACCTCCATGAGCTCCTTCGGACCAACCATCCTCTCGAGAAGCTCGTACTCCAGCGTTAGGTGGAAGTGAACCGGAGGCAAGTGGTCCGGCTCTCCCAGCACGTTTCCAACCAATCCGTCAGCTTTGGTAAGCGATGGATCCAGCAGCGTTCTTACGGCAACCAGGCCTCCCGGGTGAGCCTCCTTCACTTCGATATCGCCAGCTTTGAGGCCGTCTATCGTCGTGTATATCGGCTCGTACGTCACCTTGCCCTTCTTCTCGACCCTCAGACCGGGTCTTATCTCGATTTCTTGACCTACTCTCAGCTTGCCTTGAACTATGGAGCCTCCCACAACCCCTCCGACGAGCTCGTCTACCTTCGTTCCAGGCAAGTTCACGTCGAAGGACCTAGCTATGAACATGAGGGGCTTCTTGCTCAAGTCCCGCTGGGGAGTAGGTATGTACTCCTCGACGAGCTCTATCAAAACGTCGGTGTTCACGTTGTGCAAGGCCGAGATCGGCACTATAGGGGCTCCTTCGGCCCACGTTCCCTCGAGGAATTCCGTGATCTGCTCGTAGTTCTTCTTAGCCTCCTCCTTGGAGACGACGTCTATTTTGTTTTGAGCAATGACTAGGTTTCTTACGCCGATTATCCCCAGCGCCATGAAGTGCTCATAGGTCTGCGGCCTAGGACAAGGCTCGTTAGCAGCGATCACCAGTATAGCTCCGTCCATGAGAGCTGCTCCCGAGAGCATCGTCGCCATCAGAAGCTCGTGACCGGGGCAGTCGACGAAGGATACTTTCCTCAAAAACTCCGTTTTTGAGCCGCAGTAAGGGCATACTTCGTTGGTCGTGTAGGCTTGCGGCGCAGGGCACTTGGGGCACTTCCTGAAGTCAGCGTCTGCGTATCCTAGCTTTATCGTGATGCCCCTCTTTATTGACTGGCTGTGCCTATCCGCCCATATTCCCGTGAGAGCCTGAACTAGCGTTGTTTTTCCGTGATCGACGTGGCCTATGAGGCCTATGTTGATTTCGGCCTGCTTGCTCTCCAATGTATCACCTCTTAACTGCTTTCTTCCTTCTCTTCTCCTTCCTCCTTTGGCGCTTCCTCTGGCAGCGAGCCCTCTACTATTACGGTGTTTATTTGGGCGATGTCCTCTGGGATCGCGTTGCCTCTGACCATCTTCTTCCTTCTCTCGCCGGGCTTTCTGGGCTTGAAGCCGGGAGGGGACGATAGCAGAACCTTCACTTTCCTAGGCCCTGGTATCGCCGGGTGCAACGGAAAGCCGCTGCTGTCGCTTCCGCCAGTAATCTTTAAAACAGTGTTCTTCAGGCCTATTATGTCTCCTGGAAACGTATCTCCTATTTTCATTCCGATGAGCGACCTTATTGCATCCAGAGGAACGGCGAACTGCTTCGCCCTTCCGGTCTTCGGATCCGACACCACAATTTTTACTTCGGCGGACATTATCACACGCCCCAAAACGGATTGTCCTTTCTCTTGATCTTGGCTATTTCTTCCAAAGCCTCCTTAGAGTCTTCGCTCAACACGTGATAAAGCTTTGCCTTAAATAGCTTATAGTGGCTTTCGGGCAAGTCCGTATACAGCACCTCTCCCTCCTCTATGTGCCTTCCTACCATCACATTCCCTCTAATGGATATAGCAACGGCCATGCCTTTCTTAGCTTCTGGAATCGCCTTTCCTCTATCTTGGATTTGCATTACTTCTCCTACTCTCTTGCCGTTTTCCTTCATGAGCGGTATTCCACCTTTGATCCATCCCTTAAGCACTTCAACCCCCACTATTGCAGGATCGCTCCTCCTGAACACGCAGCCCGGCAGTATCTTGATGACCGCTGGCGAATGGAGCTGCGACAGGAGGGCTTGCACTTCCTTTTGTCTCATCTCGTCTACCCACTTCAAGTAGTCCTCTAGCAACCTGTAGACGATGACGTTGCGGAAGAGGGGGATCTTCCTAGATTCGATCTCAGCTTGAGCGTCGGGTAAAACCTTCACGTTAAACGCCAATATCACGCCCAAGTACGGGTCCTCGTTCCTAACGATGTCGGCTTCCACGACATCGCGCTTCGACACGGGCCCTATGTCAGCTAGCCTAACGGGTATCCCCTTGCTCTTCAAGAAGTCGAGTATGGCTTCCAGGCTACCTAGGGTATCCGTCTTCAGCACAACGCCCTTCTCTTCTCTGTGTATCCTGAGCATCTGCACTTCTTCTTGAACAGCTTTCTTGCAGCTCACGACTTCCTTCTCGCTCCTAACTGCGAGCAGCGGAGATCCAGCTAGAGCTTCTTCCACTCCGCTAGCGAGAACCCTAACTCCGGCTGCCGCCACAACCTCCTCTACTTGCTTGAACCTGTCCTCAGGAGAGCGCATTTCGTCCATGGGCTTTGGAAGCAGTATTGCCCTTACCTTCGTAACTATCGGGCCGTTGATTCCCGCTACCACGATGGTGTCTCCTCTCCTCAGCACACCATCGTATATTATCGTGTCCAAGCATGTGCCTAGACCTCTTTCTTCTCTCGTTTCTAGAACTACTCCCTTTGCTGGACCGGGGGTTACTTTGAGCCTCTTCATGTAGAACCTCTGAACCAATCCCACCAATACCAAGAGCAGATCCGGAATGCCCTCTCCGGTAACGGCCGAAGTTGGAACTATGGCCACGGTCCTGGAGAAGTCTTTGACTCTATCGTACCTGTCTGCTTGGAAGCCCAGCTTCCTAAAGTCGGCAATTATGCGATACAGCAGCTCCTCCAGCCTAGCCACCACTTCATCGTCTTGCTTCAGTATGGACTCTACGATGCTAGCACCGGGGTTCGGCTTCCAGCCAGGTATTCTATCGACCTTGTTGGCTGCTACAACGAATGGCACTTTCCTCGACCTCAGTATCTCCAGCGATTCGTAGGTTTGCTGCTCGAAGCCATCCAATATGTCTATAACCAAAATTGCGAAGTCAGCAATCGAGCCCCCTCTTCTCCTTAAGTTGACGAAGACGGCGTGGCCAGGGGTGTCGATCATAAGCAACCCGGGGATTTTGACCTCTGCCTTGAGCCTTTGCACAAGCTTGGAGCATATCTTTTCCAACGAGGACCAGGGAAGGAAGCTAGCTCCTATGTGCTGGGTCATGGCCCCAGGTTCCTTCAGCATAACGGCCGTTCCTCTAATTTTATCCAATAACGCCGTTTTTCCAACGTCTACGTGGCCCAGCGTAACGACGATGGGAGAGCGTATCATGTGGCAATCCCTCCCGTAGCTTGGACAAAAGCTCCATGATTAATACCAAGGTGGTATTTAAGTTATAGCAGAGTCGCCAGGATCGAGCGCAGAAGATCTAGGAGTGGTAGGCAAAGTACGACTTTGTCCAAGTGGAGGGCGTAGAACCGCTAACTCAGCAAGCTGTAGAGCTTTTCTTCTTCAGTACAGCCAAGCTTCATCCGCTCTCTCGTAGCTCACGAAGTCCTCATCCGAGAAAAATAGGCCTATTTCGTAGTCGGCAGTTTCCTTCGAATCCGAAGCGTGCACAACGTTCCTCTCTATACTGAGGGAAAAGTCTCCTCTTATGGTGCCTGGGCTTGCCTTAACCGGATCTGTGGCGCCTATTATCTTCCTAACTACGGTTATGGCGTCCTTTCCCTCCACGACCATGAGCACGACCGGCGCGGAAGTTACGTAGCTTATCAGCTTCTCGTAAAAAGGCTTGCCCTGGTGCACGCGGTAGAGCTGCTCCGCTTGCTGCCGCTTGAGCTGCACCATCTTCAAGGCTACGATCTTCAGGCCGACCTTCTCGATCCTACTTATCACTTCCCCCACAAGACCTCTGCAAACTCCGTCGGGCTTGACCATCACAAAAGTTCGTTCCATTTAGCTATGCTCCTCGCTTGTACTTCTTGGTCCACTTCAACTTTGCAGGGTTCCTTTTGAGCTTCAGCATGTTCTTCTTGCACTTGCTCGAGCAGAACCTAAGTATGGTTCCGTCGTTTTTCACGTAAACCATACCGCTGCCTGGAGGAATTTCCTTTCCACAAAAAGAGCAAGTATAGACCTTGGGCACGTGGCTCACCTTGTCGTGAGCTTCCTAGCTTCTCTTTCGGTTTCCCTAAGCATGAGTATGTCTCCAAGCCTAACAGGGCCCTTGACGTTTCTGGTGATGATGCGGCCTCTGTCCCTTCCCTCGAGTATCCTAACTCTTACCTGTATTACTTCTCCAGTGACGCCAGTTCTCCCTATTATCTGGATTACTTCTGCAGGGGTCGCTTCGTCGCTAGCAGTTGCCTTGCTCATTTAACAGGCACCCACTCTACTTCTTCAAGGCTTCTACAGCTTTTACGATCTCGTCTAAGAGATCCGTTGCCTTTCCAGGGTCTATTATTGCAGCAGAGCTAGCCGCGACTTCTATACCTGCTGCTTGTCCTAGCTCGGATTTGCTCGGTACGTAGACGTAGGGCACGTTCTTCTCCTCGCATAGGAAGGGTAGGTGGTACACCACCTCTGGCGGATCAACGTCCTCTGCTATTATTACTAGCTTGGCCTGCCCTCGCTCAACTGCCTTCGTAGTTTCGTTGACTCCTTTCCTAATCTTTCCGGTCTCTCTCGCTATCTTTACGGCTTCGTACACCTTCCTGGCTAGGTCTTCTGGCACTTCAAACCTGACATAAGGCGCTTTACCTTTGGACATGCTACCACCTCATTTCATCGGCATAGGTAGTGGCTTAGGACAAATGTTATTTAAAGTTTATAGTTAAGCGACCTAGTCGTGTGCGTAATAAGCTACAACCTTTTCGCTTTGCTTTTCGTCAACCCTGGCGAAGCAGTACCTCATGAACTGAACCACAGTTCCCACAGAAACCTCCCTCAAGTCGGTTTCCGATAGCCCCTCTTCTAGTCCTTCTGGCCTTACGAGGACGACCCTAGTGGTCCTCTCGGGCAACAACCACTGGATTATAGGAGCGCTGGCAGGTGCTTCATCGACACTTTTACTGTGGTACGTAGCTATGGCAGATGTACCTTCCATGCCCTCTAGCTTTACGTTGAACAGATGCATCAACCGTATCACGCTTCCTTGCTTTCTTAAGTCCTCCTTGGGAACTAGCAGCTCTATTTCTCCGTTTTCAGCTACAATTTCGTACCTAGCTTCTAGAGCCCTATCTCTGGACGGAAATCTGTTGAAAGAAACCTGAACTTCGCGAGACGGAACTTCTCTAACCCTTAGCAACGCAGGGTTCTTGATGAAGAAGAACCTGGGGGCTACGGGGTCTACCAGCTTCCTGTTAATGGCATATATTATCTCCCAACTGACCGTTATGTCCGTCGGCTTTGCGCCGATCTTTATCATTAGCTGCCTAACAGCCTCCGGGAGGAACCCTCTCCTTTTCAGAGCTCTTAATGTACCCAGCTTCGGATCGTCCCAACCCTTGCACTTACCTTCCCTTATGGCTGCCAGAGTCTTCGACTTGCTTAGGACTATTCCGGGGAGCTTGATCTTGCCGTGGTGTATAACTGTAGGCATTTTGGCTCCCAGGTAAAAGAAGATGTAGGATTGCTTCTCGGTGTTAACCAAGTGTTCTTTTGCTCTTATCACGTGTGTTACGCCGAGAAGCATGTCATCTATGGCGCAGGCAAAGTTGTAGAGAGGCCACACCCAGTACCTAGTGCCGGTTCGAGGATGCGGATGCTTCTCCACGTTTATTATCCTCAAAGCTGCCCAATCCCTAACGGACGGATTAGGATGCTTCAAATCAGTCTTTATCCTGACTACGGCTTCTCCTTCAGCGAAAGCGTCCGAGCGATTTCGATCAAGCATTCTCCTCCATCTATCTAAGTGCTCCTCCTTGGGTAGCTCCCTGCAAGGACAGGGCTTCGATTCCTGAAGCAGACGCGAAAAAGTTTCCCTGTCGCAAGTGCAAACGTAAGCGTAGCCCATCTTGAGGAGCTTTTCCGCGTACTCGTAGTATACTTCCAGCCTATCGGACTGCACTACAGCGGGCTTCCTCCACTCGCATTTCAGCCACTTGAGGTCCTCTTTTATCATTTCGTAAGCATTTCCAAGCACGGGATCCACTAGTGGCGGCTTGGTCTTCGGATCCGTGTCCTCGAACCTCAGCAGGAACACTCCATCGTACATCTTGGCGTACTCGTCGTTGACGACGGCAGCTCTAGCGTTGCCGAGTGTTAGCGGCCCATCGGGGTTCGGAGCAAACCGCGTTACTATTTTGTCGTACTCCTCCGCGTTCGGAAGAGGGGGGAGCTCTTCCCTTTCTTCAAATGGCTTCTTCTCCGGAACGGATAAACCTAGCTCTTGCATCAACGCTTTTTGCTGTTCTAAAGAAAGCTTGTTAACTTCCTCGACTACTTCCTCGACTATGCTTTTGACTTCCCTTGCTTTGGCTTTGAGGTCTGGTCTTTCAGCGAAAACCTTGCCCATTACGGCCTTTGCACTAGCCTTGCCGCCGTACTGTACGGCGTTTATTAAAGCGTGTTTTTTCGCTAAAAGCCTAAGGGACGCTTCTTCGGCGCTCATTTTACCTAGTCCTGCTTATGGTGTACTCAACTAGTTCTTGCAACTTCGCGTTATATTCGTTTTGCGGAAGCTTTTCCAAAGCCTTTCGAGCGTCGCTTGCGTACCTTTCCACTCTTTCCCTCGTGTAATCTATCGCCCCAGAGCCCTCTATGATGCTTATAGCTAGCTTCACGTCGGAATCCTCGGACTTTCTTCCAGATAAAACGTCGAGCAAGATGGTTTTTTCGCTTTCTTCGACTTTAGAGAGGGCATAAATTATGGGAAGGGTTTTCTTCCCCCTTCTAACATCGCTCCCAACGGGCTTCCCCGTTTTCTTGGGGTCGCCTATCAGCCCCAGCAAATCATCGGTTAGCTGGAAAAGCACGCCGTAGCTGAGGCCGAAGTCCTTGAGCAGATCCATCTGCAGAGATGACGCTCCAGCGATGACACCACCGCACAAGCTAGCTGCTCCGAAAAGAAACGCGGTTTTGTACTTTATCATTTGGAAGTACTCGTCCTCCGTTACGTCCCAACGCTTTTCAAACTCTATGTCCATGGCTTGGCCTATCGCTAAGTAGTTTATCGCGTTTGCCAAAAGGTGCGCGCACATGCTCCTCCTTTCGTCGAAGGTTTCTCCACCTTCAACGTTCTTGAAGATCATCGAAAAGGCCTTGGAGAACAGCAAGTCGCCGGCTATTATCGCCATGGGGATGCCCCACAACGTGTGCACGGTAGGCGTACCTCGCCTAAAAGCGTCCTGGTCCATTATATCGTCGTGTATGAGGGTGAAGTTGTGCACGAGCTCTATTGCCGACGCCACCGGTATTACTTCGTGCTCGCTTCCTCCCAGCATTTTGCAAACCGTGACCGTTATAAAGGGCCTTAATCTCTTCCCTCCTGCCTTTATCAAGTGCAAAGAGGCTTTCTTCAAGCTATCGTTTGATACATCTTCTAGGTTGGAGAGTATGAAGCTGTCGACCTTATCCTTGATCGCAGCTATATCATCCCATAGCCCCAATTCTATTCCTCCTCCTCTTAAGAACTTCTCTCAAGTCTATCCCTCTTTGCTCCAGCCATTCCCTCACGAAACCCGTAATTACCACGTCCCTTTCGTAAAGATCAGAGATTCTTCTAGAGCCGGTTAGGAACATGGTTATTCTCAGCTCGTCCTTTAGCTGGCTTAGGTACTCGTCCAAGCCTCTTAAACCTTCCTTGACCAATATCTTCAGGAAGGGCCTAGCGATTCCCGCCATAGACGCTCCGAGAGCTATGCACTTGGCTATTTCCACACCGCTTCTTATGCCACCAGAGGCAATCACCTTCTTGCTGGTAGCGCTCAACACTTCCAACAGGCTTATGGCAGTGGGCATCCCCCAATTCCAAAACGTCAGCCCGAGCCTAGCCATTCTCTTATTCCTAGCTTTAAGTGCCCTATAGTACTCCACAGCTGCGAAGGAGGTCCCGCCGGCGCCTCCAACGTCGATGTACTCAACGCCTTCTATTTTGTCTAGAGCCTTTGCGACCTCCTTGGAAATACCGGCGCCAGTCTCCTTCACCACTATGGGCTTTGACAAGCTGCTAGCGAGCTCTTCTATAGCTTTGAGCGCGCCTGCGAACACTGCTTCTCCTTCTGGTTGAACGGCCTCTTGCAGGGGGTTCAAGTGCACGGCCAAGGCATCCGCTTGGATCATGTCTACGATCTTGAGTATGGCATCTATGTTGCGCTCCTTTAGCAGCTGGGGGACTCCTATATTCGCTAGAATGGGAACGGAAGGGGCTTCCTGCCTAACCACGGCATAGGATTCCACTATCTCTTTGTCGTCTAAGCTTTCCAAGGCCGACCTTTGGCTTCCAACGCCTATAGCCACTTTGTGCTTCTCCGCGATCCTGCCCAGCATCTTGTTTATCTTTACGGCGCCCCTGAAGCCGCCGGTCATGGCGGATATCAAAATGGGAGCTGAAATCTTCTTGCCCAGAAAGATGGTCGTGGTATCTACGGAATCTAGGTCGACCTCCGGAATCGCTTGATGAACTAGGTGCACGTCCTCGAGACCCGTGCTCTTGCGCTTCGCCTCGACATTTCTCCTAACGGAAATCAGCACGTGGTCTTCCTTTCTCGAAACGGTCCTCGTTATTTTTATTCCCTCCCCAACAGCCAGCGTTAAAGCTCTTCCACCCTAACGCCTTCTGTCTCTACCTCCGCTACAAAGGAGGGACCAAGCTTGCTCAACGCGTTCAAAAGATAGCTTTCAGCTCCCTCATCGGGAAGGGAGATCGCGCACCCTCCGCCGCCAGCTCCTGTCAGCTTGCTTCCCAGCGCTCCGTTTTCCAAGGACGTGTAAACGATTCGGTCTAGCTCTGGCGTGGAGACGCCAAGCGACGCCAATAACCAATGGTTCATTGTTAGCAGCCTTCCCAACCCTTGGTAGTCTCCTTTCCTTATCAATATTCCAGCTTGTATGGAGAGATGCCCTATGGCGTGCATTACCAACCTGACGGGATCGTGGTGTTTGTCGAGTAGAGCGGCTACTTTTTCCACCATTTCTCTAGTTGCTCTCTTCTTTCCAGAATCGGTAACGATAAACTTCAGCGGTTTCGGAGCTTTTAGCTCAACGTACGGTTCGTTTTTCCTATAGGCTATCACGCCTCCGTGCATAGCTATTGTTACATCCACGCCAGAAGGATTTTTATGCGCAAACCTTTCCGCTTCCATGGATATCTTGAACAGCTGTCTTTCTTCTAGCTCGTATCCCAAGAAGCGCAGCAGGCCCGCGCTCAGCGAAACGGCCAGCGATGCGCTAGATCCGAGCCCGACTCCTACAGGAGCTTCAGACGTGATCTCTATGTTGAGAGGCTTCGGTCTCTCGCCCACGCTTTCGAAAACGAGCCCTATTACGTAGAACACGTAGCCGTACTGTGGGTGCGAAAGACCCTCGCTTACGCGATCCAAGCCTATGGCTAGCGGAAATCCAAACGCGTCCGAGAAAACGTAGATTTCATCTGATTCCCGGGGAGAAACAGATACCTTCACCCGCTTATCTATTGCGCATACTATCGCAGGCTCGTTATAAACTACAGCGTGCTCTCCCGTGATTATCAGCTTAGCTGGTGCCGAGGAAAGAACTCGTCGTCCCTTCATTTTTCCACGGCTATGGACGCATATCCGACGACGCTTGCGTAATCTCCCGTTACATCGCCGCTGGTAGCGTACTTCAACAGCCTAGCCCTCTTAGCGCCTAGGGCCAAGGATGCGAAGAGCATGGCGGCTATGGGAGCTGCTCCGCAAATGCTCAAGTTCTCTTCTGACACTTTGTTCAAAAACTCCTCAGGCTTTAGCTCTGCGATGAGCTTTATGGCGGATTCATCCTTTGCTTTTGCGTAGTCGTGTGGAGCGTAGTGTGTGAAGTCCGAGCTAGCGAGAATGACCGCATCCACGCCCAGCTCTTTAACAGACTGGGCTATGGCGTTTCCTAAATCTCGACAAACAGCCAAGTTCTGCATCAGAAGAAGAATGGGAACTATGGAGACTTTTTCTCCGTAGACGAATTGCAGAAACGGCAGCTGAACCTCCAGGGAATGCTCTTCAACGAACGCCATCGCGTCTTGCTCCAAGAGCGAAGAAGCCTCTAGGATCTTTTTAGCCAGCTCTTCGTTTACCGGGACGCTGCCCAACGGAGTTTCCCACTCCCCACCAGTCATTATAGCAGCTAGCGCCCCTATTCCCGTGTGGTTCGGGCCTATTAGAACGAAGGTCTCTGGAGTTCCATCCCTGGAGAGCTCAGCGTAGGCGTGAGCAGCAACGGGGCCGGAGTAAACGTAACCCGCGTGAGGAACTACCATCCCAACTATTCGCCTTGGACCTACGCCAACTGCTTCCGGTAAAAAGCCGGGCCCGATGTCGGATAGGAAACAGCGCTTTATCTGCTCCACTAGCTGGTCTCGGCTAGCAGGGTAGAAATATCCTGCAACCGCTGGTCGCCTTTTCAACTCCGCTACCCCTTGCTAGCTTCGAACTCGGAAACGGGTATGTCCAGGTCCTGATCTTGAGCTAGCTCCCCTCTCTCCCTGAGTATTTGCCTAGCTAGTAGCCAGTAAACTAAAGCTAGAGCTTTTCTGCCTTTGTTGTTGCAGGGTATTATTAGATCAACGCCCGTGCATCTGCTGTCCGCGTCGCAAAGGGCTACTATGGGAATTCCTATCTTTATAGCTTCGGAAACAGCCTGTCTGTCTGCCCTAACATCGGAAACAAAGAGAACGCTTGGCTCTTGGTAGTACTCTAGCTTGGGGTTCGTGAGCGTGCCGGGGTAGAACCTACCCACCATGACCTTTATCCTGGTAACCTCCCCGAACTTCTGCAGAGGCTTCATTGCGAAGTATCGCGAGGTAACGGCTAGCACTTCTTCTGGCGGGAAGGAGGCCAAGAACTTTGCTGCTATCCTTATTCTCTCGTCGGTTTTCCTAACGTCGAGTATGTACAGGCCGTCAGGCCTTACCTTGTATATGAACCTCCTCATGGGCTTGGTTTTCACGTACGTCCCTATGTGGACTCCCGCCGATACGTAGGCCTCTAGAGGTATCAGCGCTTCTCCAGATTCCTCAGACATGCTCTTTCACCCTTGAACCAGAGAGGCTATGGATGCATCGGAGCCTAAAAACTCTTCTATCCTAATGAGCTCGTTGTGCTTCGCAATTCTCTCCCCGCCCAAAACGCCCGTCTTGATTATAGGAGCTTCCATAGCTACAGCAAAGTGGGCGATGTAATCGTCGGTCGTTTCTCCGCTTCTGTGCGAAACGACGGGCGTGATCTTGTTCTCGAGCGCGAGCTTCGTGGTCTCTATAGCGTCGGATAACGTGCCCACCTGGTTCGGCTTTATTATGATGGCGTTAGCCGCGCTCGCGCTTATTCCCTCTCTGAGCCTGTCGGCGTTGGTTACGAAGAGGTCGTCTCCGCAAATCAAGGCTTTGCTGCCGTACTTTATCGTTAACTTCGCGAAGGAGGCGAAATCTTCCTCGTGAAACGGGTCCTCCACGTAAACTAACTCGTACTCATCGATCAGCCTAGATATGTACTCGTATTGCTCTTCGGTCGTTCTGCGCACACCTTCGAAGCGGTAGACGTAGCGCTGCTCCGCATCATTCCACAAGCTAGAAGCTGCCACGTCGAGTCCTATTCTTATCGAAAAGTCGACTTCGGCGGATACTTTCTCGCACGCTCTTGCTACAATATCAAGAACTTTGTCGAGAGGTAGCGTCGTAGTCCAAGCTCCTTCATCGTTTCTTCCTCCAGTAAAGCTTGGATCCTCGTCCTTTAGCTTCCTTCCAACCTCCTTGTGAACCTTAACAACAGCGAGAAACGCTTGGAAGTAGCTGGGAGGATTTGTGGGTATCACCAAGACCTCTTGGACATCGATGCTTTTTCCAGGAGCGTGCTTTCCTCCTCCAACCACGTTGCCCAAGGGCAGCGGTAACTGGTTAGCGCCTCCGCCTATGTACTTGGCCAGAGGAATGTTCATGGAGTTAGCTGCCGCGTTCGCCACTGCTACTGAGATCGCTAGCGCGGTAGCCCCGCCTATCCTAGAGAAGTTTTCAGTTCCATCGATTTCGTGCAAAGCTTCATCTATTTCTCGCTGCTCCAGGACGCTCTTTCCGAGGAGCTTAGGCTCTACGAGCTCCTTAACTCTTCTTATGGCCTCGTTTATCCCGCCGGTGGGAAACGGAACGACTTCGTGTTTGCCCTTGCTAGCTCCTGAAGGGGCTGCTGCCCTGCCTACACTCTTGCTCGTGTGGACCTCAACTTCGAGGGTAAGCTCTCCTCTGCTATTGAACACCTTCCTAGCTATGATTTTCTTTATGGTGGGCTCCTCGTCAGCTGCCATTTCACTCCTCCTTCTTTATTTGGGCGTCCGCAAAAGCAAGTATCTCGTCTATAAGCTCGACATGGGACAACAGCATGCGCCTGCAGCAATATCGGCGCACGCCTAAATCGTCCAAAACCTTCCCAGGATCTTCTCCGTTTTTCACGCGCTTCGAGAACTCTTCCCACTTATCTCCAATCAGGGCACCACAAGTGAAGCATCTAACAGGTATTATCACGCCTAGCACCTACCTGTACGCCTTTTGACGGCGTCTCCTAGCGCCTGGTCCACCGAACTTCTTGGGTTCGGTCCTCCTAGGGTCTCCGGCTATCATAGACCTATCGTACTGCTCGTACAAACGCTTCAGCGTTTCGCTTCCAGTCCATTGAACAAGTCCTCTAGCTATGGCCATTCTAGCGGCATCTGCTTGCCCCATGAAGCCTCCTCCTTTGACCGTGACGTGTATATCGATCGAGTTTCTCGTTTCCTCGTCGAGCAGTAGTATGGGCTCCATTATCTTCCAGCGGGCCACCTCCGGCTCCCATATTTCGAGGGGGATGTTGTTTATGAAGACCTTTCCAGTTCCCTTCTTTATTATCGCCCTTGCTACGGCAGTTTTTCGCTTGCCGCTCGATATAACGACCTTGGAAACCGCCATCTTACTCCCTCCATCCGAAATGCTTCAAAAAGTCGCCTACGGTGATGTACTTACACCTCAGCTTGGAGCAGTGAGCTTCGGGTATGCTCTCCGTCTGCTTACCCTCGTACTCTTCGGGCACGCCTATGTAAACCCTCAACCTCTTGAACGCTTGCCTGCCCTTAAACTTCTTGATCGGGAGCATCCCCCTAATTACTCTCCTAACGAGGGTATCGGGCCTCCTAGGCTTCTGAGGATTCTTTTCGACGGAACGAAGTGACCTAACTTCCAGCTTCTTCTTGTAGTCCTCTATGAGGTGGTACTTGCTGCCAGATATCACCATCTTCTCAGAATTCACCAAAACTATCCTTTCCCCGTTAAGCAGCCGCTTCGCTATTATGCTAGCTGCCCTTCCCAGGATTAGTCCAGTTCCGTCGATTACTGTTTCCTCCACGGCTTCGCACTTGGTCATGCCATCACCCCAAAATCTTCACGTTGGTGCCCTTAGGGTTCTCTTCCACGAGCTTCTCTATGGGGATTGCCCTGCCCCCCACGCTCTCTATTTTCTCTTTAGCTTGCTTCGAGAAGCTCCATGCGGCGACCACTACTTTGTGGTCGAGCGCGCCATCGCCTAGAACTTTCCCAGGGACAACCACCACGTCACCTTCCTCGGTGAACCTGTTGATCCTGCTCAGGTTAACCGATATCCTCTGCCTTCTAGGGACGTCTAGCTTCTCAGACACGGTTCTCCATATGGGAGCGCCGTGCTCCCTGTACATCTTCCTTAGGTACCTTATCAACCTCCGCAGGTAGATGTTTGTTGGGCCAGTCCTCTTCATTTCCCTTCACCGAGCGCTTGCTTCAACTTCCCCTCGAATTCTTCGGCCTTTTTAATTATGACGTCTGCGCTCAACGTCAATATATCCTTTATCGAAAGCGAGCCTATGCTCTCGACCTTGAATACGAACTTCGTGTCATCCGGCGTGAGCTTCAGCGCGCCCCTATCGCATGCCTTTTCGCATAACCTGCATAGGTTGCACTTCAGAGGGTCGGATAGTACTACCTTCTTTTCGACTATGCTTAGGGCTTTTCGAGGACAGCTTTCAACGCAAAAGCCGCAGAGGTCGCACTTGCTGCGGTCGACCGATATTCCTGGATAGTACTTGTAGGAAGCTATTGCCGCTTGCCACTTCGCGTGCTCCTTCCCAACGCCAACTCGCGCTATGGCTTCTAGGCTAAGCCTTTGCCCTGGAGCTAGCTTCACAATGGGTATTCTGTCGCTTACCGGCCTAACTTCAGGGTCCTCAGATTCCAAATGGCCGGAGTACACCGTGATTTGCCTGTCCTTGGCTTCTACGTTTAGGAACAACCTTACAGTCTTCTCGGGAGAATCGTAGACGCTGGGGTCCGTTTTCAGCGGTATCATGGCCAGCCTATGGGCTATGATTTCGTCGAAGAGGACGCTATCGTTAGCGAGGAAGTGCACAGCATCTATGGCCAGAACGGGAAGTTCGGCGATCATAATTCGCCTTAAGGCATTTGCAAACGCTACGCTGACCCCTTCGAGCACGAAGTGGAACTCGTTCTCGGTTAGCTTTACTGGTTTAACGTTCAACGTATCACCTTCGCACCGGTTGGCGCAACAGCTAAACCGCAGCGGAAATTAAATTTTTCGCAGCTCCTAGAGGATGGCGGATAAAGTATATTAATGTGTTTAAGCAACACACTTGCACACCAGGTGGTCAGCGTGGCCAGCGAGAACTTCCGGCACATCGTAAGAATTGCGGGAACGGACTTAGACGGCTCGAAGATGACGGTCTACGCCCTAGCTGACATTAAGGGCATAGGCGTCAGGCTGGCTAGCATAATATGTAAGGTGCTCAACCTAGATCCCGAGAGGAGGTTGGGCTTCATAAGCGATAGCGACGTGAAGAGAATAGAGGATGTTATAAACAATCCCCAGAAGTATGGTATACCTTCTTGGATGTTCAACCGCCAGAAGGATCAGCTAACTGGAGAGAACAAGCACTTGATTGGTGCTGATTTGGTGCTGGCCGTAAGGCAAGACATAGATTTGATGATACGGATGCGATCTTGGAAGGGAATTAGGCACATGCTAGGCTTGAAGGTTAGGGGTCAAAGAACCAGAACCACCGGAAGAATGGGTCAAACCGTAGGAGTTACTAGGAGAAAGTAGGAGTAGAGGGTGGAAACGTGGGCGACCCTAGAAGGCTGAGGAAAAAGTGGAAGGGACCTAGACACCCCTGGAGGAAAGAGGTTCTAGCAGAAGAAATAAGGATCCTGGGAGAGTACGGGCTTAGGAACAAGCGAGAGCTCTGGAGAGCCAAAACGATGCTGAGGAAGTTCAGAGCAAGGGCCAGGGCGATTCTAGCGCTCCCGCCAGATAGGAAGGCTGCTGAGGAGAAGATGCTGATAGGGAAGTTGGCCAAGCTTGGGCTGCTAGACGAAACCGCGAGCTTGGACGATGTGTTGAGGCTTACGGTGGAGGACATCCTCGAAAGAAGGCTGCAAACCATAGTGTATAAGAAAGGGCTGGCCAAGACCATATACCACGCCCGCCAGCTGATAACCCACAGGCACATCGTGGTGGGCGATAGGATAGTTACGAGCCCCGGTAGGATAATAACTAGGGACGAAGAGGCGCTGGTGGATTACGCTCCTCGTAGCCCCTATAGGAAAATGGCGGTGAGGGAAGAAGCTGTAGGTGGTGAGGAAAGTGTCGCGGCCTCAGAAGAAGCTTAGATGGGGAGTAGCTCACATTTACGCCTCCTACAACAATACCATAATCCACATAACAGACTTGACAGGAGCTGAAACCTTCGCCATAGTTTCTGGGGGCATGGTCGTAAAGGCCGACAGAGAGAAGCCTTCTCCTTACGCTGCAATGTTAGCCGCCACTAAAGCCGCACAGATGGCCATGGAGAAGGGGATAAACGCCATACACATCAAGGTTAGAGCCCCTGGAGGGCACGGCCCCAAACTTCCAGGACCGGGTGCGCAACATGCCATAAGGGCCCTAGCTAGAGCTGGGCTGAGAATAGGGAGAATAGAGGACGTAACACCGATACCACACGACACCACGAGAAGACCCGGCGGTAGACGCGGTAGGAGAGTCTAGAAGCGCTTAAAGGAAGAAGCGCCGGGGGCGGGATTTGAACCCGCGCGGCCCGCATGGGCCACAGGCTTTCGGGGCCTTCTCCAGGCCTGCTCCCTGGCCAGCTAGGAGACCCCGGCACCCATTTTACTAAAGTCATAGGCTCAATATAAGTTTTACACGAGAACGTCCGCAAAAGCTCTTTTAGATGCTCCCGCTTATGCTTAGCTTGCTGCAGATTTCTTAGACTTCCACATCTTTGGATAGGTTCCCGGCTTCATCAAGACTCGGTCAGTTTTAACGGCGAAGCCCCTCGTAGCGTTGAACATCTCGTCGCTGTTCATGAGAGCCTTGCCCAGTGCTACGAGCTCTCCTTTCTGGGTCATTATGGCAACGGTATCGCCAACTTTGATGTCGGCATCCAGCCTCAAGATGCCAGGTACCGTGAGCTTTGCCCCATGGCATACTGCGTCTACAGCAGAATCCCTTATCACCACTTTAGGTATTATCTTGACGACCCAGTGCTCTACTGGGAGGATCACGCTCCTCATGTACTTTTCCTCGCCTTCCTCCTTGTAGAAAACGTAGGCGTCTACGACGTCTTGTAGCGTTACCAAGTGTTCTTCCTCCGTAAATGGCCCGCTTCTAACCCTCCTCAGCTCTCTCATGTGCGCTCCTGTTCCGAGGAGCACTCCCAGATCGTGGACTATCTTCCTGACGTAGGTTCCAGCCTGGCAGTGTATCCTGAGCAGGAGGTTTCTTTCGCGCTTTTCAAGAAGCTCTATGCTGTAGACCTCCCTAACCCTAACCACTCGCTTTACAGAAGAGCGGAGCGGAGGCCTTTGGTATATCGGTCCCAGGAACTCTTTCAAGGCCTTTCTTAGCTTTTCTTCGTCGACGTCCTTGTGCAATGTTGCTACGCAAACGTACTCCTTGTCAAGGTGCGTTATTACGGGCATAACTTTGGTAGCATCGTTTAGGGCTATTGGAAGGACGCCAGTTACTTTGGGATCCAAGGTGCCGCCGTGTCCAGCCTTCTTCACCTCGAGGATTCTCTTTACCCAAGCAACGATCTCATGGGACGTTGGTCCTTCCGGCTTATCCAGGTTTATGACGCCCAGCCTTAGCAGCTCTGGAATAGGTCTTTCTTCTGGTCGCATACCATACTCTGGATTCGTGGGCTCTTCAGCTTTTACCAAGACCTCTGCTTTCCTAGGCTTGTAGGACAAGTTCCTTCCCTTGCTTATCACACGGGCTTAGGAGCTACTTTTATCGGCTGCTTGAAGAAATCCATTAGCTGCGCTTCTTCAATAGCCTTTACAACGTCTTCATCCGATGCTCCTGGCTTTATATCCAGCTTGTGCGTAGTGGGCTCCAAGTGCTTTATGTTGCACCTTCTGCGCTTCACGCCCGTTACTTGCTTCGGCCCAGTAACCAAGACGAAATTATCGTCGATGACGTCGACAATGACACACTTCCTTCCAGCTTCTCTTCCCCTAGTCTTCACGCAAACTCTTCCCACTTCTAGCGCAGGAGACATCCTACCTTCCCCTCCTTCTCACAATCGGTTCTATGGCCTTTTTTAATATTTCCATTATCTCCTCGCGGCTCCACTTCTCGGTGTTTATCACCAGGTCGAATATCGAGATGTCGGAAATGTCTATTCCGTAAGCTTCCATGAACCTCTTCTTGTTGCTCTCTTCCCTTTTCACCACGTTCTTCAACGCGACTTCGTAGGGAACATTATCCCTCTTTGCTACTCTCTTAGCCCTGACCTCCAGCGGAGCGTGGAAGTATATCTTCAGGTCGGCTATATCTTTCAGCACCCACCCCGAGAGGTGTCCATCTATCACAACATTTCCCATTTTAGCGCGCTCTACGGCCATGGCGTCCACTTCTTTGTCCACCTCCACGTGCTTCTCGGCATAGTCGTGGAACTTTCTGAGGTCCATGCCAAGTTTCTCCGC
>Ga0180302_10000081_pt1 | contig 35901 bp, 55 predicted proteins | sample GuaBasSediGuay17_FD_121794 | JGI IMG/M metagenome (GOLD analysis project Ga0180302, IMG submission 121794) | Subseafloor sediment microbial communities from Guaymas Basin, Gulf of California, Mexico - Guay17, Core 4571-4, 12-15 cm | ecosystem: Environmental > Aquatic > Marine > Hydrothermal... | reverse complement strand
AAAGTTTTCACTTATTCTTCCAAACACGGACATTACTCATCAACTCCAAAACGTTTTTTAAGAGCCATCTTCAAAATGCTTTCTTCTTTAGGTGTTTTTTCTTCTTGTTCGGGTGCCGCGTTTTCCTTTACGGCTTTCCTAACCGGCAGCTCTTTCAATTTTTCTTCGACGGTTTTTTCGATTAGCGACTTAATTGTCACAGGTGTGACGTCCGCCTGTGCTTGGGCGGCCTCAGCTTGCTCTTGTTTTTCCTGCCACAGGTCTCTCAAAACTTCTTCTATTTTTGCTAGGCGTTCCTCTATTGTTTTTATTCTTTCCTCCAAATTTGACTCCTCCGTTTCGGTTTCTTCTCCTCCTTCTTGTTGTTCTTGTTGTTGTGAGGTCTCTTCGACCTCTTTAAACAAAATAAAATCGACAAGTTCTTTTTCGACGTCGGGGTCAACCGCCTTTATTTTACCGGCCCGCCTACCAATGTAGGCACACAATCGCTGGGCGTTTTCTTTTTTAAGACCCCGACATCTCATGAAATATTCTACGCACCCGTCGAACCCGTTTTTAAAGGTTCCATCCGGGTTAACGTAACGGTCACGGCAACTACTACCTGCTTTCACGGTTTCTTGAGACGTTTCCTTCACCACCTCGGGTTTTTCAAACGAATCTAAACTTTTACTAAGCACTTCGATAAGGGTCTCCGGGTTCGCCGGAACATCCACCAAACTTACCTCGTATAGTTCCATTTTCGTTATTCTGCGGACCGGGCGGCCCAACGTCTTGTCATAGTAGCGTTCGGCCTCTAATATTCGGCCGCCAATACTGTACGCTTTAAGTATGCCTTCTTTGACTAGTTGCCACGCTTCATCAGCCGCCTTAATCCCCTTCAAAATCTTAGCTTTAAGTCTTAGGCCTTTGTGGTCGATTTTAAGGTCCAACGCCTTACCAATAGGCTGCTTCTGATGCATATATCGGATAGTTGGGAACATCATGTATTTTTGGGCGGCCTCCTTCAACGCCTCACGTGTGACAATCTCATATTCCCGGTCCACCGTCTCCGTACTAGCGTAACCCTCAATTATTCTTTGTTCGTCGTCGAGAATTTTCTGGTCGGTCGCCGCCATAACCGCTTGAAACGGCACACTCATCTTAATTATTTCACGTTCACCGCTCACTTTAGAAACCTCGCTGAAATAAATCTAACAAAATAAGCCGCAGCAATATATAATAAAATGCCGTAATAAACCCCGCAGCAAAAACTATAACATCTACAAAAACCAAGTTTAAAAGAAATTAAAAAACAAACACCAACCTAAAAAATTAAACAAAAAAGGGGTTGAGGGGTTGTCGGGTCTGGTTAAGACCGGGTTGGCCCAGCTAGGTTTATTATATTATGGTTGGGTTGTTTTGCTTAAGATTTTTGTGGTAGTTTAGATGGGGGATATTATTCGGGTGAAGCCACATTTTTTACATATCCATTCTTTAGCGTCTATAATTTCGGCTGAAGCGGCGTCATAAAGCCAACATGACTTTTCTTTCAGTTTTCCACCGCAAATTGGGCATACATTTACTTTTATTTTCATTTTTCTTACACCAGATACATGTTACATATATGTAGTTTTTCGGGTAGTCGTCGTTTACTTTCGCATCGCCTAGGAAACGTTTACATTTTTTACAGATAACTGAAACTTCTTTCATTTTTTGTTTCCGGCTTTGTGGAATAGTGTTTCTTTTTTGGGGTTGTAGTTTGTTATTAGTAGTTGTGGGAATTGTTGACGGGTGTTGTCGGTGGCTTTTGCGGATGGGGCGGACATTTGTACGGTTATAGGTTCTATGTAAAAGTCTTTGTATAGTTTTCTTATTTTTGGGTGGTCGTTGTAGGTTATCAGCCATTTAGCTTCTGTGTTTTTTAGCTGTTTAGCTAAACGTAGATGGTCGGTTTCTTTAAACTTCGTGTCCACTACGTCTTTCGTTTCATAGTAAGGCGGGTCGAGATAGAAAAACGTGTTCTCGGTGTCGTATGCGTCGATAACCCGTATAAAGTCGCGGTTATCTATGTGAACGTTTCTCAGACGTGCAGCAGCATACCATACGTTTAAAACATGGTTGTAGTAGGTGCGGCTTTGAACTTTACGGCCGTCAACCGAGTAACCCCAATTACCTATTGTAGGCGGCCAGCTACTTAAAGCAGCGAAACCTACTTGTGTGAGATAGTAGAATTTTACGGCCCTCATAACATCCGGTATATTAAAATCGGTGTTTTTTACCTCGTCACAGAACCAGCCGAAAACCTCGCGGCTATAAGGTAAATTATATAGTTGTGAAATGAATTCAAGCGTATGGTTTTTACGCATAACATGAGATTTACGAGGTCGCGGCTAATATCGTTGTATACTTCCACGTTGCTTGGCGGCTTATTTAAAAGAACGCTGCAAAAACCGCCGAAAGGCTCCACGTAAACCGTGTGCTCCGGTATTCGTGCTATAATGTCTTTTGCCAGACGCTGTTTACCCGCGAAAAACCTGCCTAAAAAAATGTTCGGTATTTCAATGTCGGGCCGCAGCTTACTTTTAATTATATTGTAGGCCCGTGAAACCGGTATTTCCCCTCTATCTACTTTTCTAACTATCTCCGGGTGTTTTTCTTCTTCCCTGTAAATGGTTTCAAGCATAGTTAAATACCCGGTGCTAACACCTATACGTTTAGCCACTTCTTCCCGTGTGTCTATTTTCCGCTCCGTCAAATGTGACGGAACGGTTATTTTATCTTTAAACTGTTTTAACTGGGCCAGCTGTTTTCTTTTCGCTTCTTTTTCAAGTTCACGGCGTAAAACTTGTGCTTCCATGTAGAGTTCCCGCGGCGTCTTCACACGGTACCGGTTATATTCTATCATAGCTATTGTAGTGTTCTCGAAATCTAAGATTATCACCGGCACCTTAGGCATGTTAAGTTTTAAAGCAACTTTCCAGCGTCGATGACCGCTTACAATAGTGTAGTCGCTGTGAACTATAAGCGGCTGCAAAATACCGTTTTTCTTAATGCTTTCCATGAGTTCTTCGTCGCTTCGCTCCTCGTAGATAACTTTATTTTCGGGATGCGGCTTCAAAACATGCGGGTCCACATATTGAACCGCGGCTTCAGAAACATTTAACAAACTCATTTTTTACCACCATTTTTTATTAATCCAAAAAGTTTAAGCCAACTATAAACGGCAAAATGAGTTACACCGAGCTCGTCGGCAATTTTACGCGTACTTAAACCGCTACTATATTTTTCCCGCAAATAATCATATATATTAATGTTATATTTTTGTTCAAGTTCAATCATGGTCTTTGTTTTTTTGATGTAGCGGCCGTCTTCGGTTAGAATCGCGTTTTTACTTATTACCGGTACGATTGTGCAGCGGCAGTTTGGATGTAAGGGTGGCACATCTATTTGACCGAAACGCGGCGAAATAAACTTAGATAGCAGCGGGACTTTTTGGTTCGCCATTTCAAGGCAGTCGGGACACGTACGGTCATCGTAAGTTACAATCCACTGCTTACCTTCAACCACGTCTGATTTTTGGTAGCCGATTAAACGGCCCATATTCGACGCTCTTATTGTTTCTGTACGTGCGATTCTCTCGGCTTCCCAGTCCGTTAACGTGCTAAACTCCTCTTTTATTAGTTCGCCCATTTTATCTATTGATAGGCCGGTTTGCAGGCCTTCGATTAAAACGTTTCTTATACGGTCTCTTACCTGCTCGTATTTACTTGTAGCTAAAAGCTGCGTATAAGTTTCAATGTAATGTACGGCTAACGGGTCCTCCAAGTCGAAGGTGGCCTCTAAGTTGAGTTCTTGGGCGGCTTTACGGAAACCTAGCAAAATGGCGTTTAACATGTATTTTTTAAGGAACTCTTTGAACTCTTGGGCGTGGCCGCTTAAAACCTTTTCAATAAGGTCCCGGAAAACTTTAACATCCTTTTCCAGTAGGGGTTTACCGTTAAGCTGTTTCATGGCTTCCGCGAATTTCTCGCTTTTAAGGAAATTTATGAGTTCGTTTACATGTTTTTTAAACAGTTTCTGCAGGTCCTCGGTGAACTTTTTTTCGAAGGTTTTTAGGCCCCATATTTCCCGTGGGTCCCGTGGGTCGCTGCTTGGGTTTGGGAGTTTGTAGAATTCGTCGCGGTGTGTCACAGGTGTGACATTGGTCTCGGTGTTCTCGCTCGGTATAATGGGATTATCGGTTGTTAAGGCTTTTTTATTTGCGAGTGTTATTGGCGGTATTGATGGTTGTGTTCCGGTTACGGATTCGAACGGGTAGTTTTGCGGCATAAAAAGAGGTCTGTTGCCCCATGGAACCGGGTCTAACCCCATTTCTCGGCGGACTTCGTTTATTGTTTTAAGGCCGGTTCTTATTTCACGTTCCCATATTGCTATTTGCCGTTCTTTTTCGAAACGGTCGCGGTGCGGTGCAAACTTAAACATAACGTCGTCGAAACCGAACTCCGGAATAATCTCCGTGTTAATGTGATATTCTAAAAGTCTCAGTAAGGGTCCTAAACCTTTACGTCGGAAAACTTCGCTTTGCTCCTCGCTTGTGGCCCGGTTAACCGTCTCCGTTAATCCCAGCTCGTTCGGTGTAACTTTAAAAGCCGCCATTACGAGCTTGAAATACCATCTTTGACTTTCTAAAAACTGCATTTCTTTATTTGTAAGCGTGAACTGCTGCCATTTAAAATCACGGTTAATGATAGGTAGTTTGTGGGGTTTTCCTTTTACCTCTGTTTCCCACCATCTAATAAAGTTCTCAAACTCTGTTTCACTTATGTCCAATAAAGATAGTACGCCGCTGGGTATGCTTTCGCTGAAATATTTCTCGTTCCACTCTAAGCTTTTAATTAATGTTTTTACGACGGTTAAAATGGATTGTACAGGTGAGAAACCGTAACAAGAATATGACCGCGGATTTTGCATGATATAGACGATTTCTTTTTCCGTGAAAAATATCGGTTTGGATTGCGGGTTTTTAAAGCTATATTGATAGTAGCCTTGTACCACGCCGTGTTCATCAACCTTTTTAAGAAATGTGGCTCCGTCTGCGGCGTAAATTTCACGTAGTTGGCCTTTTTCGTCGAAAACCTTAACGATAACACCGGCATCTATCTCTAAAATGTCTCTTACGACTTGCCGTAGTATTTGTTCGAAGCTTTCGTCGTTAATGTTTGGGTTTTCGAAAAACCGTTTAACTATACGGCAGTGTTCTAAAACGATGGGGTTGTTGACGTGTTTCGGGTCTTTTGGAACGATGTCCCATTCTACGCTGCAAACCTCGTCGATAAGGGTATCGATGCATATTCGGCACCACGCGGTTTGAGCCATTTCCCGTATTTCGTATATGTTTACTTTCCGCGGGACACCGTAAGGTGCACGCCAAAACCAGTGGGGCGTAACGGTTTTACGGTAACTTCTTTTTTCTTTTACACCTTGATAAACCGTTATATTTTGATAGGCGGCGTCGACTACACCCTTCTCCACCGTATCATAAGTTAATGAAGGGTTTTGTTTCGACCGTTTAAAAAACTTGAATATACGCGGCATAATATTTTATCCCGCATTATTTTTTATAAAATTATTGTGTCACGTTTAAATCTACAAGTTTATGTCCACACTTAGGGCATTTACCGCCGCTACAAATTAAATCTATTAAACTTGTTTTCACGCCGCAAGCACATTTAAAATAGATGTGGCCGCTTAGTTCTGTTTTTATTTTTTGTAAAACATTAAAGTCTAATAGGTTCATTTGATTTCACCTTTGTTAAGCTCAGTTGTGCCGATTTCGGTCACAGGATGAGGGATGGACGGCAATATAAAGGACCGGCATAACGGCCAAAAACTGTGAGTGTGTGTGCGGCACAACCATCATCATCGCCTATATTTTAAATCCAATTTACAATTATAATAATAATTATAATGATTATTATTGTTGCGAGCCCTGTAAATAGAATCGCGTTTCTATATGTTTGTTCCACCTTTTTCATTTTTATGCCTCCACGTTTACACCTAGAACCGCTAATGCGTTTTTCACAATTTCAGCTCGTTCAATGTCACCTTCATTTAGAAACCGGTTGTATAATTTTCTACAGTAGTCTTGCAGGTGTTTCGGCATATTTGTTTCTTTTTGAGTTTTTTCGTTCTTAACAAACTTTTCTAACAATTCGGTTAAAACGGTTTTATCGTATATTTTTATTGTAATGTCACCTTTTCGAAATTCTGCAATTTTCTGTTTTTTCGGCATTTTCATCCCTATTGTTACTATTGTTACTTTTCATATAAATTTTACTTTTTCTATTTTTATACTTGCGTATAAAATTTTGAGTTTTTGAAACAGCCGACGAAAATCTTAGATTTACACTTTTCTTTATACTTAAGTATAAATTTCAAACCGTGAAATCTATACAATGTATAAAGTTTTACTTTTTATCTACTTGTTCAAAAAATTCTTTGGTCGGTGTGGTGTATTTTGCTTTTAGTCGTTTAACCGTGAAATAACAGTTTTTAGGCCGTTTACTGCCGTAGGGACAGTAGTGTGGCAGCGGGTTTGTGCCACCGGTCCAATACGGATTTTCATCCCAATGGTTACGCCAATCACAAACATAGTAGAATTCGAGCTGGTCTATCCACACTATTTGATGGGCCTTACGCTTTTTTCCTTCCAGTTCACATAGCTCGCAGTTCTTATGTGGAAGCTGGTCGTAAGCATACTGTTTCCAAGCCTCCCAACATCCTAAACAAACATCTCCTTTTTTACTCGTATTTCCACGGCTCGTCATATCTTTTTACCTCGAACATGTTTATTTCAATTGTTAAAATGGTTTCCGCCACGGTTTTATCTCTATCTAGAAAATGATATAAGCGAAATTTTCCGTCGTGGCAGCTAATCCATGCAAGTTGTTTCTTGTCAAGATTAAGGATTTTCGCTGTTGTTTTAAGCCACGCATCAAGACGCTTCTTAATATGTTTAGGAATTTTACTTATGTTCATGTTATCACCTATTAGGAACAAATAATTCTTGTGCTATACAAAAACCCGGTTTTGTTTCTAAGGCAAAAATTACCTTCCATTTAAACCATGTTTCTTTTTTCTCTAATTTTCGGCATATTTCACTTAAAACCGCTGAAGCCTTCAAATAATTATCTCTATCAAAGAAAAACGAAATAGTAAACTCAACTTCATAGTTTTCTAATGTACAATCTGTTATAACAAAATCATTTGCTATAATTTTTCGTTTTTCTAGTTCTTGCCAAATATAGTCCCTAATATCTGTAACTTCCATTTTCATTATTTCAGACACGCTCCTCGATTACTTCGAGTTTTCCGCCGCAGTACCTACACCGCCATAACAGTTGTTGTGCGATGTTTTCCGGGTAGGTTACCCTGCACTTGGGGCAACGGCCCCACCGGATAACCCGGGTTCCTTCAAGCCGTTTTTTCAGTTTTTTATGTTCCGGGGTCATCATCGCGGGGATGTAGACGGGTAGAGGTATTTGCGGGTTTCCGGGCCAGTGACGTTCAAGATATTCTTTGAACGCTCTTAATGCGAGTTCGCTGAAGCTTATTTGTTCCCGTTTAGCGAGTTTACGCATTTTTTCATATACGTCTCGTTCCTCTTCTATTACCTGCAGTAAAATTTGTTTAGGAACACCTTTTTTTAAAGGTCTAGGCATTTTTCACCCTCCGAAAGTCTTTTTTCAAGAAAATAAATATAGGTTGGGCATAGCCGCCAGTATTCGTCTATTAAGGTTTCATCGGGATACAAAATAAAGTCGCAGTACTGGCCGCTAAGCTTACATTTTTTTGTGTCGGTTAAATAGGGACATTTTTTAGACATTTGTAAACCCCACCTTTGTTTCCAGTGGAACTTAACTTGGGCCTGTTTGCTAAGTTAAGTTATTAATATATATTAATAGTTAATATATATTAATGTTGAGTTTAGTTTATGGGTTTTTCCAGTGGATGCAGTGGAAATAAAGGGGTTATAACAGTGTTTCAGTTTTCCGACGTTAAAAAGAAAATAAAAAACCGGGTTAAGTTAAAGGTTTTCGACCTTTACTTCGTTAGGAAGTTCGCAAGACCTATACTTCCACTGGAAAATGTCACACGTGTGACATCACAGAAAGTGGTGCAACTTACTAACCTTAGACAGTTGAAACCACGCCAACACATCTTCAACACTATTTGTTAAGAGCCGTCTAATGGCTTCGAAAAGATATTTTGCTCCTTTTGCCGGCGGCGGATAAAGCTTTTGTTCATTTTCAAAAAAGAATTTGATTAAGGTGAAAAGTTCACGGTAAGTTATTTGTTCCCAGCCGTCCGTCTTAACCAAAACAATCTTATCGTTAACGGTTTTATTTCCCGGTTTAAACTTAAACTCCATTATTTATTCACCTTTATAGTGCGATAAATCTACCCATGGCTGAACATAGCCACAATAAGGGCAAACCGCTAAGTCTGCGGGAATAGCAGCTTCGCATTTCGGGCAAAATTTAAACTCTTTTTTCTTTGTTTTTTCCACGTGACATACCGTGTCGTCCAACCGTCTAAGACTGTACAAATATAAGATAAACGCTAATAGCCACGTTAATTCAATGAAAGGAGTATTTACATCAAGTATGTCGCTGGGGTCCGGTATAATCGCCAATAAAAAAATAAGAAAAATAATGAAAAACTCATGTTTTCTTAGTCTTATTTTAATCACCCAGCTCGTTTATTGGAATTATGTATTGGCCGTTTTCACCAACAACCATTAAAAAGATTACTTGATTGTTTGTTTCCGCTATTTTCTTTAACGCTTCCACTAAGATATATAGTTGAGCGACTTCACTCGCGTTCATGCCACATTTTTCAGCTATAAGAGCAATAGCCTCGGCGGTTGCGTTTGCTTGTATAAGTGTGGCGTTTGCATTTGCCTGAGCGGTTATTATAACTGTGTTGGCTCGGTACATTGCCGCTATCATTTCTTGTTCCGCTGCTAACTTATCTTCAATTGCATCAATAAATTTTTGCGGCAGAGCTATCTCGCGTAAGTCTAGTTCTTCTAAGATAACCGCGTTTAACAGTGTTCTGTCGGCTGTTAACCGGTTTTCAAACTCGTTATAAAGTATGGTTCCTATTTCAGCACGTTTCTCAATCGTTTCAATAGCTGAATAATTAGCAATAACATCTCTTACCGTTTCACGTAGAATGCTGGCTATTGTTGTCATTTTCCAATTTAACATGGGATAGTTTTTGTATAGTTCAAGTACTTTATTTGGGTCTAGTCGCCATCGCACCATAATGTCGACTTCCACGCTTAAACCGTCACGTGTTAAACATGGTATCGCCGGGTAGTCGCCGGTTGCGTTTCTCTCGGACCACATTTCTAAACTGTCTACTGCTACATACACATATTTTACACTGGCCCAAGGTGCTTTTTTGAAAAACAGATAAGCAGCGTAGGTTCCGTCACCAACCGCCCACATTTCTTGGCTAATCGGGTCAATAATAATAGCCGTATAACCAACCTTAACATGCACGGTTGTGCACACTATAAGTATCGGTGTCCCTATAAGTACAAAAAGTATCAGTACTGCAACCGTGCTTTTCAAAACGTTTTTTATTTTGGAACGCTTAAATATTCGTTTCTCATTCCACATTTATTTTTCACCTCCCTTTAGGTTTATAATAGGGGCAGAAATTAGGTTTTTCGGGTGCGTGGCCTTTACGGAGACAGTCTTCCAGCCACTCGCACCCGTGGCATATAAGTTTTTCACGGGGCTTTACGGACGTGTAATATTCGCCCCGCGTTATTTTTCTAACACGGTACAAGTAGCGGGCGGAAAAACTGCCGTAATATTTTTTCACTTCGTCGACCCATTCACGTACGGTTTTAAACCCGGAGTTTTCCACGTAGCTTTCCAGTTCTTCGGGTGATTCGATTTTCTTCACGAATTTAATGTAAACGTAACATAGAAACTCTACGTATCGCCGTTTAAAGCTTCCTTTAACAGCTTTTGCTTTTCCTTCCCGCCTCGGGTAACGTAACGTGTAAACAAAACCGTGTTTAAGCAGGTGTTCCCGCGGACCCTTACTGTTAAAAAATATAACTCCGTTTTTCGGCCGCTTCACCTGCTCTCACCTCTACTTTTTTCACGGACCCACATTCGACGAGCTGAAACCCATTTAAACCCGATTTTCCTAAGTTTTTCGTTTATGTTGTTCCATGCGTCGCGGCCCAGCCAGCCGCTCGGTATAATTATGTCTTTGTTTTCCGTAGACGTGAAGGAAACTTTACGTCGCTCTTCCGCTGAAAGAACGCTCTTAGGACACACGGTTAGAGTGGGTTGTTCTACTGGTTTTTCCGGCGGCCCGAAAAGACTAAGCTTTAAAATCATTTTCATGGTTGCGAGCACAGCTATACGGTGCTCCCGCCTGTCTTCTTCTTTGAGGTTAGGGAACCATTTATCTACAAGTTCAACCGCCAAACTATGGATGGCTTCCATTTTTTCTTTTTCGTTTATTTTTCCCACCACGCTTTTCGAAGTGTTTTAACATTAACGTTCGTGAATTTTTTAAGCTCGGAAACTAGCCACTTGGTTTTTTCCAGCTCGGGTTCCGGTAGCTTATGGTTGTAGTTGTCGTAGCCCACGTAGACCGTTCGCGGATTTATTTTTTCTAGGAAGTCAACGAACACGTTGTTAAAATCTAAAATCGGCTCTATTGCTATGAACTTATCATCCCACGGCAGTTTTTTCATTGCCAATAGACGTTCCATTGGGTGCGGTGCGTCGCTTACATCCCAGTCTCGGTCGCTTTCAATAGTGGCCCCTAAAATAACGTTCGATGGGAAAAGTTCGAGAAAATCAAAATATCTTAAAGGGTTTTTTGTTAAAAGAAGAAACCGGCTGTCCGGGTTTTTTTCAATGGTATGTAAAACGCGTATAATCCACGTGTCCGGAACCTCGTAACAAAACAAGTCACCCATGTCGACCACAAAAACTATTTTATTTTTAAACCGACGGTTCAAACGCTCAGGATGTAAATGTGGAACAAACCTGTAACATTTTTTGCAGCGGTTTTTTTGACGCCTAGCTAAACGGCGAGCCCAACAGTAACAACAATTATGTGTGCAGCCGACCACAGGGTTCCATGTAACTTTAACCATGCTAAACATGCGGCTTGTCAATTTTCACACCTCGAGCATACATGTAAATGTCTTCAAAGTTTTTGAAAAGCATTAGAAAACCGCCGTAAGGCACAATACGCGGATAAATACATCTAACATATAGATGTTTACCGCGTCTAAGGTAGCCGTTGAAGTGAGGGCAGCCTTGGCAGTGTTTTAGCACGTTGACGGTGCTGTCGGATTTAAAACATGTCTCACGTGTGACTTCCACGAACGCCACGCGACTAGCAACATTAAACTTAACCCTTCTAATGTGTTCGTTTTCCATTTTGGGCGGCTGGATGAGTGAGGGAGGGGAGTATAAACGGAAACAAAAAAAGTTGAACACAACAGGTTTACATCCAACCTTTACCCACCTATTTTATTTTAACCGCCTTCCCTCCGCTTGGTGCATATAAATCTCAACGTTAAAACAAACGAAAACCCACTTGATGTCAATGAACATTCTTCCATTCTGATTTCTTTGAAAAACTGTTTAGCAGTATAATCATCTAGGATTTCTTTGATTTTATTCATAAAATCAGTTAGAAAATCTATTTCTTTACTCACTTAAAGCACCTCGCTTTTTCTAATTTTTTCTATTTCTTCTTTACTCGGCTTTTTATTCAATAAACAGCGATAAACTTTGATTTTGTCGTAGGGATATTTTGGGTTAATTGGTTTTCTTTCTACTTCTTCTATCCATCCCTGTTGTTCAAAGCGTTTAACAAGTATGCCTAAGCCTCGTAGCAAATGGTCGTAAGCGTATTTATCTAAGCCGGTGGCTTCACGTAAATCCCTTATCGTAAAAGTGTCACCGTAATTTAAACTGGCAATATAATTAGCAATGATATTTAACAGGTCTTCACGGGTCCCTTTAAAAACCGGCTTACCTTCCCTAACTGGTTTATATGGTTCAATTGGCATGGGTTCCGGTGGTCTTACCGGCGGTTCCTCCGGTAAAGTTTGAATACCTAAAAGTTTACCCGGGTTTTCTTTTCTCCTTGGTTTTTCACGTTTAACCGGCAACGGTTTAAGCGGAACACCTACCAAAAAAGTTTTACCGCAAAACGGACAAGTAACTTTGAAAGCGTTTTCAATAGGTTCCAGCTCTTCAAACATCGGTACTTCACCCACTTTAACCGCCTTCTTTCAGTTTTTTTCTAACCTTCAAAAAAAGCTTAATGTCTTCTTCCAGCAGGTCGGCGTTTCTGATTCTGCTAAGCAAAACCCTAAGTAAAAGGGTGTTCTTTTCGGTACCATCTAAGTATTTTATGAGAGCTTCTTTTTCACGTGGACTAAAAATATAGGTTCTCATGACCACCACCTTTAGTTTTTTCACTACAATATAGTAACCGTAACGTTTATATATATTATGTTACTATAATAGTAACGGTGATGTCGATGGAAAAAGAAATAAAAATAATAAGTCTACCGGTATGGTTTGTCAAAAAAAGCGGCTTTATGTACTATGCCGCTTTAACACCTACCGGAATCGAAGCTAGAAAAGGAAAAGATAGAGTGATATATAAAGGAAAAGTTGAAAAAGAGACGGAAAAAGCCCTTCTTTTTAGGCCGTTTTTAGGAATACCGCCGCGAGATAAACTATGTCCTGAGGCCTTCTGGATACCTAAATCAATAACAAAGTTTCTAGAAAAAGAACCAGAGGAATGGGTTGAAATTGACGAAAAATAAAATTTTTTATTTTTAATATGGCCATTCACTTAATATATACAAATTTTTTTGTTGTCTTGTTAACATAATTAGTTCGGGTAAATATGTTTTTTCTGGTAGTTCTACGCAGAAGTTTACGTCTTCTACTTGGCCCAGCGGGTTGACTAAAACTTTGTATGGTGTGTCGACTTCGGGGTCTCTTATTTCGAAAACTGTTTTTCCGCCTGCAAGTACTTTAAGCGGCTGGTATTCGATGTTTAGCAGGTTTAGTAGTGTAAAAATTTTTTCTCGACTTAACTGGTTTACCTCGGCAATGTGAAGTAGTGCTTTTACTTCTTTTTCAGTTAAGGCTCTAAGCATTATTAAGGGCAGGAAAATCGGGGTCCTAGGGCCTTTAAGCGTTATACCCATAGCATAACAGTTATTCAACGTTTCCGCGGCCTCATAGTCCGGAAAAACATATATGTATGGCGGCACAATTTCACGGGTTTTAAGCTGCGGGTTTAAAGCCTCATTTACTATAAAACGGCGGCGAAACTTCAAATCTCTTAAACGATATATTGCTATGGCCGGTCGATAAATCCATGAAACATATTTGTTAAAATCGGGGTTAGGTGACTCGTAGCCTAAAATACGGGTCCCACTGCTATTATAAAAAATAGGAAAACGTGAATAACCTTTAACCGCCAACATCACCATTTACCTCGCAGCTTTTTACCGTATTTGTTTACGTCACGTTTAAGCTGTGCAACATGTACTTTATCTTTTAAGTCGATTATGAACGCTGTTTTTACGTTTTTTTCAAGCCACTGCTTAAAAGCATAATATGTGTATGCTGCTGCCATGAGTCCTAGGCCGCGGAACTCTAAGCGGCTGCAAACATCCCGTATTTTTTCAAGCTCTTTTCTTACTTTGGTGATTTTACCGGGGTCCACGGGGACCATTACCCATTCGCCCCAATCAATGTAAACATGATTTTCTGTAACCCCGACAAATAGGCTGGGCGTAGCAGTATACATTATGTAGCCTTTCGCCATTAGCCGCGACTCAATGTTATCGAAAGTTACAAAAACAAAGTCGGGTTTAAACCGTTTATGCAGTTCAATTAGCTGCGACGCCTTTTTCACATGTAGGTGTCTCGGTACAACTGTAACCGATGACAACACCTGTATTAAAGCGGCTAAAGCTGAAACTTTACGTTTACCTTCATAGCCTTTAGGAAAAATACTGCTTTCATAGTTGCCGCGTTCAATCTTATCGCCATCGATTAAGATTATTTCACTGGCGTGCGGTAAAATAAAAGGTATTATGTGGCTTGCTAGGAAGCCGCAGCCCAAGAACATTATTTTCAATCTTCGCATAGTAAAGCCTCCAAGTAGCCGGGTTTAAGCGTGTATTCCGGCCGTGTTGGAAGCTTTAGCTCGCCGAGCTCCTCGCTGAGAGGTCTACGTGACTTAACTAAACGTGTGACTTCCCGTTCTTCTTTCGCCACTTTAGCGGTTAACCGTGCAACCTCTTTTACAATATCAGCAACTAATCTAGGATGAAAGTCGTCCACAGGGATAATTGCGTGCGGGTAATCTTCTATTCTGTATCTGTATTTTTCACCGCAGTGAATAACTATTAGCGGCGGTTCCCCGAACTGTTTAAGTAACCGTAGGCTTTCGTTTAGCGGTGGCGGTGTGTTTTCACCTAAATCGCTAACTAAAATTATGGCTTCCGGGTTTTCCGATGGGTCGATAACCCTTAAACGTGAAGCTAAAAGAACTATTGCGGACCCTATGCTCGTGTAACCGTCGCATTCAAGTTGCCGTAAACGTTCTAAGCTAACCGTAAAAGCCACTTGGTTAAAAGCAATTAAATGGGTTATTTTAGTCATCCGGCTGAAAGCCTCATAAAGCTTAGCAGTTATTTTCTTAGCGATATTCATACTGCCGCTAACATCTACAATCAAAGCTAACCGTTCCAGCTTATATTTTTGAAGTATTTGGTTTAACGCTTCTTCCGCACGTTTCTCCATTAGTTTGGTCATCTGCGGGGTTAACGCCCCGGTTTTCTCCAAATGTTCCTTTATCGCGAGGAAGCTCACCGGGTCCCTAACATACTTTATTTTTTCCTGCACTATTTCCGTGTATTTTTGGTCGCCTAGGATTTGACGGAACCATCGGCCGTGCCGGAAAAACTCGTCCGCGGACAATCTATGGGCTAAATTCATGGCCATAAGCGGGGAATCTACGTATTGCATAACCATGTGAAACGGTATTTTCAAGTCACGTATAAGGGTGAACGGTGTTATACTGTATTTTTTCATCGCCTCGGGAACCGAAAGTTGCGTTAACTGATAGGCCAAACAGTAAGCCGGGTTCCTTATCTCCCTGTCCTTTATTTTTGTACGTGGAAGTTTTAGATAACTGAAAAGACGTCTAAAAAGCTCCGGACCCATGAAAAACGCCCGGAAAACATCATCAAACTCACTTATTGCAATATTGTTAACAATGGCATGGCGTAGACGCCGGGAATTTTCCCGATTCTTATCAAAAACCCGTGTAACATAAAGCAGATGGCTTAATGGTACCTTTTGAAATAGAACCCATGCAATTTTACGGTATTCCGGTGGAGCATAATTAATAAGTTTAACCAAGGCTTTTATTAGTCTTTCCCGGTGATAACCGCCCTTCGTAAGCAAGTAGTATATTGTTCTGGCGGCGAGTTCCGGTTGTTCCATTGTCACACGTGTGACATCAAGGTCTATCTGTCCACCACGCAACCAACTAATAAAATCGAATTCCGAGACTTTTTGTTTTTCCATTTTTTTCACCAAAAAAAGTTTTGCCACCGTTTTGCCGGGCGGACCGTTGTTGTTCGGCCGGTCAAGCCGAAGCCGGGTCGAAATCCCGGCGGCGTACCCACCCGGGCATGGTGGCTGTTTAACTATAAGGGCGGTTTATATATATAAACTTTCTGTTACAGTAATAGTAACATTTATATAAACGGATTACTACAATAGTAACGACGATGAAGAAGGCTGAGGCATGACGAGCCTAAGCGATGACTTAGGCCATGGGCACCGAGCCGCCAAAAACAAAAGCAACTAATGCCACACTATTTGAGCGAAACTTGACATAAATGTCTACCTTTTTCTTTACTTTTTTAAGTAAAAACTTTTCTTTTTTATGTTTTTATGGGAAAAATTTTTACATATAGTTGTTTTGTTTTTTATGTTCGTAAAGGTTGTCGTAAAAGAATTATTTCACGTCAACTCTATGGATTCAAAAAACTTTTTCAACTCTTTGAAGTCGTTTCTTTTCAGATAAAAATGCGTAATTGACCAGCCAGCATTCTCCAGCCTTATTTCCACTTCAACGCGAACCATTTCGCCGAAATCTATCACATTTATTTTTCCGTTTTCAAGACCAAAAGTATGTACACGGCCCTTCAATTCGTTCTTCTTTCTTTCTACTTTTTCAGAACTTATATGCCTTAATTTTATTTGTTTAACCATTTTACTCACTTTCATCACTCCACAGGTTCATACCTAATAATATGAGTATGGCTCCTAAAATAAAAAGACGAATTTCAAGCGGCAGTTGGTTCCATTGAGAAAAAGCAATTATAAGTATGCCGCCAATACCGCAGCAAAAAAGAATTAAACCGATAAGTATGACAATAGCGGAAATATATTGTCGCACAGTATATTGGAGAAACGACATTTCACTCACATCGTTAACAGTTTATATAAGATAACCGCGATAAGCGTAAAAAAGAAAAAAACTATAAAATACCAGAGAAAAAGAAAAAAGCAAAAACCTAAAGTTTTTAATAAAGTTTTAGTTTTCAACCGAAAACCGCTCCGCTTCTATACACGACCAAAGTGTCATTTTCTATTCGGGTTTCGTATTCCACGTTTTCCAGTTCTTTGGCGAGCTCTGGGTCAAAGTCCGCAATAAGTGACATTACGTTTTTCTCCGCTTCATCATCTGAAATTTCAACTGGTAAAGAAATTTCTTTTCCTAGGGCGATTATTTTAGAAACCATATTTATCACCTCATGTAGTTTAGAAGGGGATGCCGCCGGTTGCCGGTTGGACAAGGGTGGCACGGCGGCCGGGATTTGAACCCGGGACCTTCGGTTTATAAAACCGACGCCCTACCTAGCTGGGCCATCGCCGCGTAGCCAACCGGCATGGCGGCTAAATATATTTCAAGTTAATATATATTAATATTTTTCGTTACTATATTACTATCACCGAAACACTTATATATTCATGTTACTATTATAGTAACGGTGAAAAAAATGGGAAAAATAGAAACACAAAAACTAGGTATAGTTTTAGAAAAACTGAAAAAAATAGTTTTTACTTGTCCAACTTGTAAAACTACGCTATACGGAGCAGATGCAAAGACAACCGACCTAGATGAAGCCCATGTTTGGGTCTATATAACATGTCCTAAATGCCAATACGACTGGGCCTTATGGAAACTACTCAGCATGGGAAAACCACGAAGAATACCCACACTAGAAGAGGAACTCTCCAAATTCTAACTTTTTATTTCCTAGAGCCTCGGCCAAAACGACCGAGGCGGGAGATGTTAAAAATGTCAATGCTTTTATTGTTACTTTTACTATATTATAGTTACCGTAAAGTTTATATATATTAACGACCCTATATTGTCACAGGTGTGACACAATGAGGATATGGATAGTTGACTACGATATAAACACGGGTAACCCAGCAAAAAGACGGCAGTTTTACCGCCGTCTACAAAAAATAATAGGAAAACCGGAACGCTCAACTTTGAGTGTTTTGGTTTTCTCAACTTTTGAGAAAGCTTATGAGGTTTTTCTTCTGGCCCAGCAATACGGCAAGGCCAGAATATATGAAGTTACCCGTGTTTATGGGCCGCCGCCGGAAACATTAAACGGCGGCCTATAAAATTATTTTTCGTTTCGTCAAATGTGACGGAACGACTATTTTTCGACTGCTTTGAAAAGTAGTTTCATGCCTTCGTATTCTTTTACGGCTTCGTTAGCTATCCATAGAGCCATTACTGTGTCGTCGTGTTCACCGATGCCTTGCAGTTTTCCCTCGGCGAACCCGAAAGCCTGCAACTCACGGACCAAAACTTGAGTTTTTTCTATGCTGTATTCGTCGCCTCTAGGTATCCTAAATTTCCGGTTCTCGAAAAGTATCCGTAGTGATGGTACTCCTTCTTCAAGCTGGTTTTTTCTTCTAGTTGTCACAAACTCTTTAACCGGCAAATCAGTCAAATCCCTAGCCATATCAACAATAACTTTTTGAAACTGGTTGCTTTCCACGAAAATCAGCCGCGGACTATATCTTATGTTAAGTTCCTTTAATTTTTCTATTTGAGCCCGGTAACTTAACCCTTTTTCGCGAAAAATATCCAAAATGTAGCGGACCCCGAAATCATCAACACCAAGCGTAATATAACATGTATAGTCGGCTCCGGTACTGGCGGAAATGGCAAGGTCGCAGCCAATAAAGACCCTTAGCGGCCGTCTATATCTGCCATCGGGATTACCGCCATGAATTTTCTCAATGTGTTCCCTTACTTTTCGCTCCGAGTAAAAGCTCATGCCGCACTCCTTACAATCATAAGTCGGGTCATAATATTTTACAAGTTTAAGTGTAGGGTCAAAACATGAACTAACAAGTGAAAACGGGAAAAGACTTGAAGATTCGTCGACCGGCTGGCACATAAATTCTTGGTCAAACGCTAATGTTCCTATTTGTTCCCGCCGTCGCATTAACCGGTCCCACGAATAGTACTCTGGCCACAATACTTTTTTCTCGTCCCAGTCTAAAACCGCCGGATACTTTTTCCGCGTAAACATCGGATTAGCTAAAGTCTCCATAAGCAGGTCGTCGAAACGCAGCGGCGTACCAACCAAAATTAACCTTCCCTGCGGGATAACCATGTTTGTTATGGCCCGTTTAAAATAATTTTTCACGTACTCCATGCTAAAAGGCATTCTTTCACTTAACGCATCATCAACTACGACCCAATGGTAGTGGCCGCCTCTAACCGGGGTCCCGAAGCTTTTAGCAGTAATATAGGCCCCATTACTGCATTGAACCGCCGTCTTATGCCAGACTTTAGGGTTTTTGGGTTTAAACTCAAAATATCGGAAAAACGGGTGGTTTTCTAAAAAATATTTTACACGGTCTAAAAGGTCTATGGCCTGCAGTTGACTGTTACTTATTATGCAGCCGCGTTCACCGAACAACGTACGCCACAACGGGAAAACAACCGAGAAAACCGTGCTCTTCCAATGGTCCCGCGGTGCAGCCACACAAATATTTTTACTATTCATAATCATGTCGAACCATTCGTAGTGGTGCCAGTTTAACCGCGTCACACGTGGGACAGTGGTGTCACCCATCTTATCCAAATACCGGTTAACAAAATTACAAATATCCAAGACTTTCTCGGCAAAGTAACGTATGTCTCGTTTCGCCCGCTCATACTGCAAATGATAATAAGCCTCTTTAATAAGATTGCTCGGTGCCGCCGAGTTCTGCAAGTTTTTCCCTCAAAAACTGCTCATACTCATCGATTAATTCCGGATGACGTTCAAAAATAAAGTTGTTTAAAATGTTGATGTGCTGCTTGTACTGCGTTACCTGTATGGCTACGCTTATCTCCGGCATCTCGCCTTTCAACCGTAGCAGTGTTTCACATGTTTCCCGGAGCTCCCGCATATTACGCAAATACATGTTGTACCAGCTAGGAGAAAGAAAGCTGCGTTTCTCCAGTTTACCCATCATCTCTAAAAGTTTTTCAATATTTTTCTTTAGGAGCTCGACTTCATTGAAAAATGTTTCTTTGTAGTCTGTTTTAGGTTTTTCTTCTCGTTCCATTTCAGCGATGAACTTTTCTTTTCGTAGTTTGAGACGTCTCATGTGGATTGAAACCGCGGCGGGACTAATGCCGAGAATAGCAGCTGCATCTATACCTTTAATTTCGCCGCGTATAAGTTTCTCCTCGATTTCCTGTCCGAGGGGAGTTTTCCACACGTCTTTCCGCCGCGGCATCTCCCCTAAACACCTTCAAGTTCTTCTCTAAGTTCTTTAGCTTCCAGCGGAATACCGTATTCTTCTGCCTCTCTTAAAATACGTTCAATGGCTTCGGGTTTAAGTTCCTCCGCCTTAGGAACCTTAACTTTCTCCTTTTCTTCCGGTGTTATTTCGCCGCGTTTAACAAGTATTTCCGGGTACACTCTGCTCAAAATGTAGTTTACACGTTTGTTAATTATTTGGCTTTGCATTAATGCTTGTTCTCGGACAATTGCACGTCCCAACTCGTATTCTGGGCTATGTGTACGGTATTTGTATAGCACGTAGAAGCCGATGAGATATACGGCGACGGTGCTGGCTACGATAAGGTCTATTTGCAATACTTGCCAGAAAAACGGGTCTATTTGCATTTCTCAACCTCCTAAATTATTCTAAGATATGTGAAAAGCGTAAGGAAGAAGAAACATGTTAAACCCACCATGAAGTAGAAAAAATATCGTTCAATCAGTTTGATTACGAGATAAGCTAACCAAAGTATTAAGATTACTAGGGCGGCGTAACCGAACCGCGGGTCCACCGGTTTACCGAAAACCATACTTAGTGCCCAAGCTAAACCGTTCGCAGCCCAAGTGAAAACCGCAATAATATCCATTGTAATCGACATTTTCACACCCCTAAAAGCAGATACGCTAAGTGTCGAGCTAAAGCACCGAGTAAAGCTATTATTATTTCACGTGGCAGCCGGGCCTTCCAGCTCATAGCCTCTTCAAGTTCCTCTGCACGCCGCTTATAGTATTTAACGACGCGTTTTAATTCGTCAATTGTTTTAATCAACCGGTAAGTATCCATTTTAGTTAAAATTTCACGTTCTTTTCGCAGCTTGTTGAGCATCATCTGATATGTGGCGACATCCGGGATTTCCGGCAGCTCGTTTACAATAAGATTTCTTGCTTGCGGAGTTATTAAACCGGTTTTAACACAGTCGTCGAGAAACGCAATAAAACGGTTACGTTGACTCATAGCTTCCATGTTCTCCCGTATAACATCCGGGTCATTGGCTAAAACACTTACAATCGGTGATGTTTGCGGTTTAGGATTTTTACTCAATGTTTTAAACATGAAAAACTTAAGCTTACTGAGTAAAGCCGACTTCCAGCCACGTTTATGAGCATACACGAGAAAACGGTTAACACTATACATTATTAGCGGCGGCACGATGGTGCCTATTACGACGGCGAGCGTCACAGCTGTGACAAGGTCGATGCCGTTAGGCAAATGATAAAGTACCCCGGGGATAATCGCGGAAAAACTACTAACAATTACGCTTAACAGAAAACCGAGCTGTATTGCTTTGTTTACTTCATCGTAGCGGAAAAAGAAACTGTGCCGCTTCTTATAAATAGCATAGATGCCGTAAATAGCTCCGCCTAGGGCTGCTGCAGATAAAATCAACTCGCTGTCCGTAAATCTAGCCAATATATCCAATATGCTAAACGTCATTTTCCTCCGCCCTTAATTTGGTTTTTATATTTATTTTACATTATGTTATTTACCGCCCCATGTTTCTAATAACACTTCAACCATGAGTGTATTGTTTAAAGTCGTGGACAAGTAAGTGTAATGCGTAAATAAACCCGTAGAACGTTGCTAATATCTCTGAAATCAAGATGTACATGTTTTTTTCTTGCACGGTGATTTCGCCGCCGCCGACGAGCAGAGCAAGATATATGGTAATGGCGAATATGAACGTTGAAATCACAGTGGAAATACCTAGTGCAACGTGTAAATCATGTTTTTTCACTTTGTAAACGCCTCAACTCTTCTTCTAACGCTGCAATTTTCTCGGCGTGAATAAGCAGAAGTTTTCCGCATGCGATGCTGATTTTCCCGATATCCTTGGCGTATTTTTCGCTGAACGTTTCAAGTTCACTTTCAGTTAACTGTTCAATTCTACGACCATCATCACCGATTAAAGTGCCTTTTTCACGTCTCGGCGACGGTTTCGTTACCTCCGTTTTTATTATACGCAACAGTTCCGCCTCGGAGTCGGGGACATACGGTGAAAACGTGTTATATGTACCGTCTATGTAAAGATTACCGCTGCTGCCAGCTAAATACATTTTCAAGGCATACGTTGAACCACCGTCAATACTGTATTTCCATCTAAACGCCCCGTTGTCGCCTTCCCCAGCTTGCATCATCCATCGGAGATTTACATCGTAACGCATGTAAATAGCGCCTCGATTTTTTGTAATCGTTATATTGTCGTTTGTAGTTAATGTACCACCAATTGTAACGTTGCCGCCCAACGTCTGGTTATCTGTCCTATGTTTTCCGTCCCACAGGTCCGCATCTTTCCCCGTTAATGTACTAGGAATATTAGATAAAGGCACTAGCGCGTTTGAGTCAAGGGGACAATAACCGTCAGCAACCCCTTTATTAGCTGTCTTTTCAAAATCACCGGCATGATAACCGTCTACAGTGTCCGCATCAATATTTAGGGCATCATGTGCCGCTTTATCGTGGCCGGTAATCTTACTTAAACTAATACTATCTACGTGGACATCTTTGATTTTCTCGATGAAAACCCGGCGGTCATATATGTTACTGTTGTAGATTGCCGTTACACCCGCACCAACGTAAACCAAGGCCAGCAAAATGTTGTTTGCAGGTATGTCGGGTGGAACGGGGTTTGCAGCAGGGGTTCCAGCAGTTGCGGCAATAGTACCAGCGTCATTGATTGTAATTATGTCCCAACGCGGGTTATTTGGGTCCGCGGCGTCCAAAGCCACATTTGTACTCGAACTCTTAGTTATCTCCGACCCATTTACAATACATGAACCGGCGGTAACGAGAACACTCATGTCCGGCGTACTGTTTTCAGTTACCTGTAAACCGTTTAACACGCCCCAAGGCCTACTCCCCAACATCAAGTTGTTTGGGTCCACGTGGTAAAACTTATCTCCGTCTGCATACGTCATTTTACGGCCTCCTGTTTTTTATTATTATTTGATATTTTAGGCTAAAGTCGCTTGTTTTATTTATCGCGGGGTGTACTACTCGTGAAATCATGTCGCCGGCGGTTGCGTCGTTGAACAAGCCGACTTCGGTTAAAGCGTAGCCGTTCGCCTCGTTTGTCCCTATTTCAACTTCGAAAAGCACCTGCCCGGTTGCAGGTTTACTTTTACCTGAAATTGCTTTCCGCAGCACTTCGTTTTCCAGTGCTGTCTGCGTCGCCAACACTTGACTTGTACCGGTTCCGATGGCGATGTGGCTGGGCGGGTTAACCGAGTCGCCGTAAAGCCAGTTTCGGTCAAGATTTAGCCCCGCGTTTACTATCAACTTCCTTCACCTTTTCCCTATTTTCCTTATTTTTTAATTCAAGTTCAACTGTTTTAATACAGTATCGGATAAAGTCGCTTAGACTGTTAACTCCGACTTGACTGCGAATCTCGTCGACATTAGGGTAAGAAACAATGTCTATTGCAATCTTAATGCAGAACTTTATGAAATCGTTTAAACTTGTAAAGCCAAGCTGCCTTCTAACGTTTTCAAGAAAAGCCAACTCTTGCACGTTCATCTTCAAATTAAAAACACATTCATCTATCTTAACCACATCCATTTTAAATTCTAAGTATTATCAGCCTCCACTATCCTGTAAAGGATTTTAGCTTTCTCTATTTTTGTCCACCCGCATTTAGGGCATCTTTTTTTAATTTTTGGCGGATAGGTAAGTAAGATTATTTCTTCTAGGATTTCCCCGCACCTAGGACATTTATAAACTATTATTTCCAAGTTTTCCACCCTTTAACTTCTAATTTTTTCTTACAAAATATTACAATTATTATAAGGATACATGCGGCTGCAACAAGCCAGTACCTCCACGTTAACGCAGGTGCCTCTTCAACCTCCTCCACCGGGGTTTCTGTTTGTGTTTCTGTGTTTTCAACTTCCCTGCTTGTTATTGTAACTTTATGCGTACTAAGTGTGATGTTAAATGTTACAAGCCAAATGGTTTCATTGAAACCGTAAACTTCCATCCAAGACGGGAACACCTCTTCAGTCAGAGGGTCTTTGTGAATCCTTGTAATGTTACTTGTGACATTGTAACCTCCAGCAACAAGCTCGTTGTATCTCTTCAAAGTATCGTTGTAGTTTCCTATCCACGTGAAATTGTACTGTTCTACCTTAAAGAAAGTCTTGTTTTTGTCTATTAAAACCAACACGGGTTTAGCCTTTAGTGCTACACCAATCTGTATTGTTCCTCTTCCTCTACCTTTAACTACTATTGTAACGTTCCAAGGATTCTCTGTTAAAACCGATATCACAGCCATAAAATCCTCTGTTAAACCGTTTGTTTTAATCAGACGAACTCTCTTGCTTATTGTTTGACTACTTGAAACTGAGACACACGAAAACAAAACCAAGACAATAAGAACAACACATATCAATTTTTTCACATTCCGAACCTCCTTTCAAGTTTGCTCAACTTTTCCTCTATAAGTTCAATTTTTTCAACTAACTGCTTTAACACACCTACGAAAAATCCGTTTAGCTTTCCAGCGTCAATAAACTCACCGCTCTCGTCGAGAACATGTTGCATAGTTTTCTTCTCCCATACTTCTCTCTGCACTTTTATCGTTTTACCGTCTACCACTTCCTCGACTTCTTCTACCGTCGTTTTAATGTTTTTAAGCAACTCTATGTCATTTAGCTGTTCAAACGAACTGAGCGTCTTATATCTAACATAGTTTGCAAACAACGCATACCAATAATACGACGAATTACCAAGGTACCCATAGTTGGCGATTAAAGTACCAGCGTTGTCACACGGCAAGATGTGGAAGTGAAAGTTGTCTGCAGTTTTCGCTTGCATACCGACATACTGAACATCTCCAATGCCAGCGTCACTCCAAAACAACATATTTTGCTTAATTCTTACATAGCCGTCTGGTGCAACAATTCGTATTCCTTCTATCTCTCCTCCAGCGTTTCCATTGTTACACGCTAAGACCAAATCTCCATTTAAGTGTCTGTTAGTTATCCAGTGATTTGCGTCTGCATCTATATACGCTAACTTTCTAATATCTCCACCACTCGTCTCAGTATCTAAAGAACCGTCTTGCTTAAATCTTAAAAACTTCGATATAACAGTTCCAGCGTGATATGCATCTCCTTCTTCGTCGAAATAGTGCACTTCTGTCAAGTCGCTTCTCGCAATAGAAAACTTATACGTGCCCTCATAGTCTTTATCCAACCTTAACGTGAAACCTTGCTTAACATCTATCCTCGAATTAGCAGTATTGAAAATCAAATTCCCACTAACCTTTAGGTCTCCGTTTGAAAGCAACTGCATTAATAATGTCCACGACGTACTCCCAGCGGCAGCATAATACCACTCAAACGCACCCGCATCTTCATCTAACTGAAACAGATACGAAGCCTTAGTGTCATCTATAAAATGCCAAGCACCATCATAATAAGCGTTGAACACTAACTGCAAAATATCCTTTCCAGTTGCTCTCTGAAAGAACGCTAAACTTTGATTCACAATATAATCTCCGCCGACATTGAGGTTTCCACCTGTTGTAACTCTACCATCACCCCAAATGTTCAATACAAAATCTACACCCCAAAGCCCGAAGAAAAGCCTATTGTCTGTAGATTGGTCTCCTTTCCACTCAAAGCCCATATATCCTAAGTTTCTCGTTGACCTTGCCTTGCCCACATGTAGTATTGCTCTTTGACCAGAACCCATATTTGGAGCGAGAACATCTAAAATATGTATCCAAGTAGTTGTGTAGTTGTTCCGAAACGTAACCAGATAATCTTTATTTCCTTCTACTTCCAATATTTCAGTTGGTGATGATATTCCAACACCTAACTTTCCACCAACATTGAAGTTTCCATTAATCTCTCCACTTGCAATGTTCTTCAAGTTCCTTGAACTATCTATTACCTCTGTTCCACCTATTCGCAAACTGCCTAAATTACCGTAGCCGTTAATATTGAGGTTTCCAGCGAAATACCCGTCTTTCCATCTTTTGCTGCTTGAACCTAAATCGTAACTGTTATCCGCTGCGGGGACGATGTCGCTATTAATGTTTATATCTGTGATTGTAAGGTTGTTTATGGCGTTTATTATTTCGTTTATCTTGTTTTTCTTGGTTTTATCTCCGTAACGGTCCCACCACTCCTCTACAAGCTGAATATTTGTCATTACTCATTACTCCATATCAGTTCTTCCGTCCCTGTTGAATACCCCAGCTTGTTGCCGAACGCGGAAAACGCCGGGTGACCTAAAATAAAACCCTCACTAACATATTTTCGATAAATCCTAACAACAACCTCCATAACCTTCTCGTCTTGGAACCTGTTGTATCGGACCGGTGTGGCCTGTAGGTCTGCGTCACGTAAATCTATGTCAACTACTTTTTTAGTTAAATCTGCTAAAATGTCTTGAAGTTCAACGCTGTACTCTGCGGTTTTAATTCGACACGTACCGGGCGGAACGTTAAACTCCATTTCTAAAACAACGAACTGTGAGTCGATGTTTCGTTCGGGGATTTTTATTTTTACGAGTTGTCCGGGTGCGAGGTTGCCGACGTCGTCGATGAGTGTCACACATGTGACACGTTGAATCGGGTTAGCCTTACGACGCAAAATAGCCATCGCTCGCTCATAGGCTAAATCCTCGTTGTCAACGGTGGGGTCTACTACGGTGTCCTCGCGGATTCCCCATGTTTGCTGTGCTTGTAGGTCTTCGACTTGTACGCAGATGCCTTCTTTACCGTAAAATGTCAAACGTGTGACAACGTCTTTTCCGAGTTTAGGAGCATCGTACGTTAAAATGTTGGTGGTGCTTGAAAGCGTTAAGCCGCTGTCAAGGGTTTCCCGCGGGAAAAAGTTAAGGTCTTTGTATTCATCTACGTGAAAGTCGTATTTAGCTATTTCAGCGAGCTCGTGCATCACCTTTAGCAGCGACACACCTTTCCATTCCCGTGTAATATACGTGTTTGTTGTCTGCACGTTGCTTGTCGTTATGTCGGGCGTATAAGTTGGGACAAGGCCGTCGGAACTATTTGTTATTATGTCGCTTATTTCCCGGTTGTTGTAAGACTTGTATACTCGTCTATCTAGGAATCGGGCTGTGTAGTCTCGGCCGCTTAAATTAACGTAGAACTGGGTTTCCGTTACGTTTTCAACCCGGCCGCGGAACTTTAAAGTCCCGTTGAACTTTATTTTAATGTCGTCGCCGTACTGGAATTTTCCGGTTAAGTTTTGAGAAGGGTCGTAGAGCTTCACGGCGTAGCTTTTAGTGTACTGCGTTACGCTGCTGTTAATTTTCAAGTCGCTGAAATAATCGGTGTAATCTACGTCGTTGACAAGTACCGTTACGCTTACCATTATGTTTCCACCACCTTCATTTCGATTATAACGGTGCTGTCACGTACGCTGCCGCCGGTTTCGATTTCCCGGACCTTGCTTATCTGCACGGTGAAGCTTCTCGCCCCGGTTTCACCCGAAACACCCCATTCAAACGTCCACGGGTCGCCGCCCGACCTCACGGCGTCAATGACTTCCTCGATTTTTTGTTCCTTTGTTTTACTTGCGTCTGTCTGTGGATGCCAGATGAGCATGATGGTTTGCACTCCGCGGCCGTCATCTATAATCTCGGTGCGGCCCTGCTGAAACTTAAAGATGTGAAGTTCTTTTTCGAGGTCCCGACGTATTTCCGGTACGGGTTCAAATGTTATAGTTGTGGCTCCGCGAGATAAACGTATGGTTTTCACGCGGTTCCCCTCCTGTAATATTCGTCCATGAGTTCTTCGAAAATTGCCTGTAAAATCATTTTAAGGTCGAACGGTGAAGTCGCCATAGTGTTGTGCAGGTCTATTTTAGGTTCAAGTCGGATAACGGTGTAGCTCGGGGAGCCCGGTGGCGTAATGTTTAAGACGGGTGTAATTTTGTTGACGGTTTCCCGTACGCCGCCGGTGAAAGCTTCGCCGAGTTCTTTACCGTATATTACGATGTTTTTAAGTGGGCCGCGTTCCGGTAGGCTGCCGCCGAAAAACCCGGCCAACCACTCGGTGAAGCTTTTTACTTGTTCTTCCGCGTAGGCCTTTGCTTTTTCAAACCCGCTTACAAACCATTCAATCAGTTTTTTACCGGCCTCTATCATCCAATCTTTTAAACCCGTAAACCAGTCAAGTAAACCGTGTATGGCGTCTTTAGCGTAATCTGCCGCGGCTTTCCAGTCACCGCGAAAAACAGCCTTAATAAAGCCGAGGGCGTCTTTCACTAAACGCAGCTGCAGTTTAAGTGACGCGGCGAGTGGCTTGGGTAAACGGTTTAAAACCCCGCTAACCGTATTTTCAATTGTTTTCCAATCTCCGGTCCAGACAGCTTTGATAAGTGTCGTTGTTTTCTGCCACGCAGTTTTAAGATTGTTTAAAAACTTAGGGATATTAGTGCTTAGCCAGTCAACTACTATTTTTGTTTTGTCGCGAATACCGAACCAGTTGTTTCGCCACGCCACGTAAAGTAAGGCTCCCGCGGCGATAACAAGGCCGATAACGGGAATAAGTGTGGACATGGATACTCCTAGGACGGTTACGCCGCCGGCTGCGGCACCTGCACCTAAACCCACCGCGGACAGTAAGGGTCCTAACATGCCTAGAAAACTTATTACGGGTCCTAGAACGGCGGTAAGTAAAACAACCATGCTTATAAACTGTTGTACGGGTTCCGGTAAGCTAACAAACCAATCCACCAGTTTACCGAGTAAATTGGCTACGGTTTCAAAAACCGGGCCGAGCTCCTCGCCTAAAACGTAATATACGCGTTCCATTTGGAACTGCATTTCAGCCATAGCCACGCTCAAAGTGGGTGACGCTCTTATCATAGCGTACATTGTACCCATTGCGGCGGCTGAAACACCCATAAAAGCGAGATGCCATGTTCTGAAGGCTTTTTTACTTTCGGTTTCAGCTTCTTTTAGTTCGCCGCGGAATTCTTTTAAGATTTTTTGGGCTGTTTGCAGGTTTTTAACCGCGGCACCTATTTCTGCTTCTAGTACGATTTTAAGTTGTTCTACATCCATGTGTGGCCCTCTATTCGTTTTAAAATATAGTTATAGATTTCTTTCGCCTTCTTTTTAGGTATAGCGTTTATTTGAGCTTCCTCGAAAAACATCGTGCCACTTGTATCAGACACGCCGGGAATTTTAAGTATGATTTTAGAGGAGAAAACCCCTTTTACAAGTTGTACGCCGAAAATCTTACTGTAAGGGTAGCTTTCAACTTTTTTATGTAGGCCTAGCCAGCTCGGGTTTACAATTATTACGCGTTTGTTTGTTACGATGATGGTGTCGGGTGTCACAGGTGAGCCGCCGGGTTTAACCCGGCTCTGCGAAGCCTTAAACAGTATTTTCTCGTCTTCAAACAGTATTTTTTCTATTTTCATGGTGTTAGTCTCCTAAGTTTTTGTTCGGCTTCAAGCCGTTCTTTATGTTCTTCTTTTGCTATCCAATCTAAGATTGCTATTAGCTCGTCGTAGCGGCGTTTAGGTAACCGTAAGATTTCGCTGTAACTCATGCCGGTGGCCTTCATAAGCCGAAAATCGTCGACGAGAAGTTTTATTTTATAAGGTCCTCCGAAGCCGTCGAGATAACGCCATATTTTTTTTTCTCGGCTTCCGGTAAATCAGTTAACTCCCGGATGGTTTCATAGAGTAGTTCGAAAAGTTCACCGTTAAGCTGTTTGACTTGTTCGAATGTCATTTTCCGGTTTTCCCGTAGGGCTCCGGCCATAATCATGAGGGCTTTCATTTTGACTACGCTGAAACCTTTGAACTTGATTTGACCGGTTTCCATGTTAACGTCGTATAGGGCACATTTTTCCCGTATTTCCTCATACTCGTAGCGGGTTAAGCCTCTACATTGAAATTTTACGCCGTTGTATTCCACTGTTTTTTCTCCGGGTTTAAAGAAAACTTCGTTCACGGGTAGCTCGCCTCGCTGTCCACCACTACTATCTGACATGTTTTAGGTTTCAAAACCAGTTTTTGCAGATATACGGGTTCCTCCGGTAACGCGAAGTCTGGTTCCTCGATGAGACAGTCGTTTAACTTTAATGTTAACGTGTCGTTTGCACCGCGTGTAAAAACTATTTCAACGTCGAAGGCTGTCTGCGGGTCGCTTAACCAGTTATCCCACCAAGAGGTGTCCGTTGGATGAAACTCTACGACTAGGTCGTTTTCACGGCCGCCTTCCGGTAGAAAACTGGGTTTAGCGGACCCTAAATGATATGCGTGGTCGAGTTTAAGGTTGTTGGAGAAAGTCCATGAGAAACTTTTAACGCTGCCTATACTGTTGCCGCCGAAAGTTATGCTGCTTACCTTCGCGAAACTGTAAGGTTTCGTTGTTACTTCTGCGACAGATGTGCGGGAAGTGTATTTTTTAACGTCCATTGCACTGCAGTCTACGCGAACCTTAAGGTCGTCGCCTTCAACACAGCTAATAGTCATTTTGTCGACTTTGCAGCCGAGGTAACGCCGCACAAAATTGATGCTCGGCAAAGCCGCTTCTAGGGTAAACGTTGGTAGTTGGTCGGCTGGGTCAATGGTGTGCGTGTATGGTCCCGACCCGCTGTCTGTCACCGTGCCGAGACACATCGTTAGAAACTTGCCGTCCTGCGGATAATACTCGAAGGAAAACGGAAACTCATATTTTCCTTCTGTTTGAATGTGGAAGTCTCTTTTACCTGCATGCCGGTAACGTCGTATTTCACGTTTTTCTTTTGGCGGGAACTCTTTAACTATGCCGAGCCAAACGTCTGGTGTGGCTTCGGTTCCGGGCGAGGACTCACGTCCCCATGAAATATACCAAGGTCCAGTTGCATAGCTCATTTAGTTTCACCTTCCTTTTTCTTAGATTTTTTAGAGGGTTCTTTTACGATTTCAAATTTCCCGGTTCCTAAAAGCTGCGTTAAACGCCAGCCTTCCGGCATATCCACTATTTCACCTTCATTTATACTAAGCAAGGCGTCCGCGTAATGTTTTATACCGTCTTTAAGCTTAATCTTAACCATTTTCATCACGTATAGACGCGAAATTCAAGTTCTATTGTTTTTCGGTGTAGGGTTTCGCTTCCCGGTGGCGGATTATGTCGTACAACCGGTATACGGCCGTCAAGTAAACCGTAATCAGTAAACTGGCTGCGTTTCTCCTTTATCTTCGCCAGTATCTCATCGGTTATTGTGTCCACTTGTTCGAGTTTAGTGGCGTAGACGTCGACGGCAATACGTATAGTGTGTTCAAACATGCTGCTATACGAACAAAGAGGTATGCCGGGAGAATCGATATGATAAACTAAGATAACCGGGTAGTAAACGGTTTTGCTGGCCCGCTGCGTCAAAACAAAGTAGCTTCCACTAGGCCGACTGCTGGCGGCGGGGTCCGTGATATTGTCTCGGAGAAAGTCGCGGACAAATAGCACTGTTTTTTTGATTATTTGGTTTGGGTCGATTGTGCTCATGTTACCACCAGTGTCACAGGTGTGACCTAAGGGAAAAGTCCGCCACCCGGCGAAACCAACCTAAAAAAACCTTGCAAACAACACATATAGCTTAACCGTTATCAAAAAAACATGAACCTTAATAACATAGCCGCGTTACAGTCATAGTAAAGTTTATATATATTAATTACTACTATAGTAACATGGTGATAACAAAATGGTTTGGAAAGTTCGTCTCTGGATGGGAGAAATAGTAGCACTAGATGAAACCGACTGGAAAAAAATACGAAAACTTAAGAGAGAAGGAAAAATCATAGAAATTGATGACACGGACGAATGTGAAATAATTTTTTATGCACCCAGCCTAGAAGCCGCGAAAGAAGTCAAAAAGGCGTTTAACGATTGGCCAGAACCAGTAGAAATAGAGAAGGGAGAGTAATGGAAAAAATGGTACGAGTATTATATTCATACCCCGCTGCGGAGTCGGGGTATATAGATGTAGATGCGACGCCCGAACAGATACGTGAACTACTGCAGCGATTTCCACGATGCCCATCACAATTACGCCAATATCCAATTCCAGAAGAATGTTGGGAAGAGGAACACCTAATATTCGAGGACATTATTGTGCATGTATCATTAGAAGATTTCTATCGTATTTGTGAAGAAGAAGGTGTACAAATTATAGATGAATGGATAACTGATTAATCTTTCAATATTTCTTTTATTTTATAAGTTTTTTATTTTTCGACATATTTATATAGGTTAAGTTACATATATGTAGCATGGTGATAGAAGTGGAAAAAACAATCAAAAAATGGGTTAAAAACTATTATACAACCGAGAAAGAGTTCTCACTGAAACATCCGAAGCTCTACAAGGGAAACATAGAATTTTTCGAAGCGGTTCATAGTTTACTTGGTGAAATAGTAGATTACGCCGCGAAATGGTTTTCAGAGCATCCTAAAAGCGAAACTTTTATAGTTTTCGACAATAATCAGCTTTCCCGATGGACTGAAATAGTTGTAAAATTCACACGAGACGGTGAGGTTTTTATTTTCAAAGCTTACCGTTACTCAGATAACTATAAAGTCGGAGAACAAGCACTATACATAAGAGACCTGCTTACAGAAAAAATCTAGCCTTTCAATATTTCTTTTATTTTGTTTTTTATCAGTTTTTTAACCAGTTTTTTGTTTTTCATAAAAGCGGGACGCATGAATGGTTGCGGTTCGGTTCCATATTTTGCGATTTTTTGGGCGATGGCCCACGCGGCTTCTTCCGGCATACCGTGCAAGTGGGCCCAGCGTTTAAGCGGTTCCACCGGTGGAAAATGTGGCAACGTACCGTATTCGACGTAAGGAGCATAAAAAACATTTGTTCCGACTTCAACTTTGTTAAACGCTATTTGCTCGGTGTGTATGCTGGCTCTCAGCCGACCAGTGTTGACAGGGCAAAACTGTTTAGCATCGAACTCAATTATGTAGCCGGCAGCCATGAGAACCCGGCTTATTTCACGCTGCAGTTTCTCGGGTAGCTTTCGCATATCCACTTTGCTTTTTATTTTAACTTTCATGTTCATAGACATTTTATTTCACTTTTACCAGCCGCCAGTAAAACATGTCACACGTGTGACATGCCGTTCTGTCAAGGGTGACGGAACGGTTATTGTTCTAGTTCGGTTAAGCTGATTTTTTTAACGGTTAGGCCGGCGTAGGTTGTGGTTTCCACTCGGGTTACGATGTACTTGTTTCCGTTGTATTCTAGGCGGTCGCCTTCTTCTACGTTTACGTCGCTGCTAACGTAGGCTTCGAAGTCTACGCCGCCGTGTTTCTCGCCTTCGCTTCGCAGCTCTAAGCTTTTAGCTGTCATAGGTGTGACAAGTATTTTAACGGTTTCCTCCGTCCACGTGGAAGAAGACTCATCGAGCTCGTCGTAGTCGTTGTACACCGGTGAGCTAAGTTTTTTCAGTGTTGCGTCCACTCCAAGTTTTTTAATGAAAACATTTAGGGATTTCACCGGGATACACCAAAATTAGTAGTGTAGGTTTTTCTTGTATTTGTTTAGCCGGGTTTTCGCCCATTCCGGCAGGGTTTCCGGGGTTTCGTAGCTTATGTTTACCCCGTTTAAACTTATAGACGAGGCTATTCCGGCTTCAGCGTGTTTAAGCGGATATTTTTTCAGCCACTCAACGCAAAGCTGAATACAAATAGTTTTAATTTCCGTGGGAACCGTGCTGTAACCGTACGAATAGGTTACTTTAACCGCTTTTACCTTCGCCTTCCAGTACCATTTGTTCGGGTCCACATAACCGTTTGAAACTTTCACCAAGCGGCCGTCACGAAACCAAACGTAATGGGTGTTCTCCGTTAGTGTTGTGCCGTCTTCCACAACTTCACTTACAGCTGTCACAGGATAGTTTTTCAACATTATGACGTTGTGGCCTTTTCCTTTCCCGTCGTAGTATTCTACGACGTTTTCATGCAGCGTGAAGTCCCGGTTACAGTACGCATCGATTAAAGCGGAAACATGGCTTATTATCAGCGACACCGATGGGTCCGGGTTCGAGTCAAACGTCGTGTCGAGATATTTTTCGATGTCGTCCTGTGTACAGTAGTCTGTCACCGCCGCAGGCCTCCGTTTTAACTGTTAATTGTAAAAAAGGGTTAAGGTGTTTTGTGTTTTTTCATGTGCGAGTTCAACGCGTTCTGCGAGTCGAACTTTTTACCGCAAACAGGGCAAACATATTCTTTTTCCGGTGGTTTCTCCAGTTCCTCTATGAACTCGTTTATTTCTTCTTCGTAGGGTACTTTTAACTGTTTTAAGAGTTCTTTTGCGGCTGCGAACGGCAGTTTTTTCAACGCCGCTAAAATTCTCGGCCCAAGCTTCTTTTTCAACTCCGGGCTAACAAGTTTCTCGATGTCCTGTTCCTCGGGGAAAACCTCTTCGTAACCCATGTTTCTTAGTAAGATGGCGTCTTCCTCGTTGTCCACGGTGCAGAGATGGTTTTGGAAATAGAAGGCTTTGTCCGGTGTAGGCCTAGCTATTTCGTTTTTCCCCTCAGACCTAAAAGTCCAAGTTTTCTTACCCATTTTCTAGCCTCCTATTTATTTGTCGCCTATCACAATTCCGGCGACCGTCCCCGTGTTCGCACTTGTTAAAGTTATAACGTTGCCGCTTACCGAGTAGGTTTCCAGTGCATTGCTGCAAATCAATATGGCTACGTCGATGCTTGAAAGCTCACTCACAGTCAGCGTGTCGTTTTGATTGTTTTTTGTTCCCTTTACGAAAACGCAGTATTTGCTTAAATGTGGTGAAATTACTACTTGGGTTTTATTTGATACTTCAGCCATATTTTACCACACTCCTTTATGGTAGGTTTATTATTTTAGCACAGAATTGTTCCGCCTTAACTATGCCAACCTCGTAGACTTTTAGCATAAACTTGTAGCTGTCGTTGGTTCTCGCCAACTCTTCCATGACCACGTCTTGCAGCACTCTCATCTCTATTACGCTGGTATCTAAGACTAAGAAAACCCGTTTCTGGGCGGTGTTAGGCATATTTCTGCAAGGCATGATTGGAATGCCGTCGAAGTTTATAGCCTTTATACCGTAGTTTAATGTTCCCGAAACATCCATGTAGGTTATGTTTTGCTGCAATAGCGATTTTATTTTGTTGAAGGTCCTCCAGTCGGTTACCATAAGGTTGGGGTCTCCGCCGTGCTCAATACATTGTCTAATAGCGTCTCTTATGGCTGCGACGCTTATCTCAGTGGTGCCACCGTTATTCGTAATGTTGGTGGTTATTTGTTTTAGGATTCCGTCGTAGCCGTTCGCATTATAGTCGTATATAGCTGTGTCGTCACCGGAGTTAGTTGTACCCCTCAATAAGGTTTTTTCTTCTTTTAGTCGTAGGGCTTCGGTGTGGATTTTAATTTCCTGCTGCAACGCGTTTATGTATTCTTTGCTTGCGGCTACTGCGGGCCCGGTAAGTCGGCCCACAGAGTACAGGAATTTGATGTTGGCGGTTTTCTGCTCGTAGGTTGTGTCTGATTCATCTAGGGCGGCGTCTTCCGCCAGCCACGTGGCCGAAGGCTTAGCGGTTATACGGTTATATACCGCGGCTTTCCCGCGGTTAGTCACTCTCCTAATAACATCTAGGAACGGTGTTTTCTGCTTTGTTAAGTCTATGATTTCAGGGTCCACGTAAACCGGCACAATAGTGCCCACCGTACTCAAAGTATAGGCTTTTTCGATGTCTGGTTCAAGCATTTTTCTTAGCTCTGGCCTTCTGTCGATTCCTCTCCACGGGTCCCAGTACACGGTGCCGTCGTACAAATCTTTGAAACAGATTCTATATGCGAGGTCGGACATAAAGTTTTCACTTATTCTTCCAAACACGGACATTACTCATCAACTCCAAAACGTTTTTTAAGAGCCATCTTCAAAATGCTTTCTTCTTTAGGTGTTTTTTCTTCTTGTTCGGGTGCCGCGTTT
>Ga0180302_10000080_pt1 | contig 35977 bp, 42 predicted proteins | sample GuaBasSediGuay17_FD_121794 | JGI IMG/M metagenome (GOLD analysis project Ga0180302, IMG submission 121794) | Subseafloor sediment microbial communities from Guaymas Basin, Gulf of California, Mexico - Guay17, Core 4571-4, 12-15 cm | ecosystem: Environmental > Aquatic > Marine > Hydrothermal... | reverse complement strand
CTTGATTTGGAACCGTGCGATGTTGACGGTTTGACCGTCCGCGAAGGTGTTTTGTCCGCCGCCTTGGGGCGCGGAACATTGGCGCTGAATGCGTTAGACTGGTTCGCAACCGCAAGCGACAGCGCGCTCCGCGATTTCCTGCAGGTGTTCATCGCCGAAATCCCCGATGTCATTCTTGAAGACCTTCGTGCGCAGGGGATAAGCATAGAGACCATAAAGCGCCCCGAAGACCTTGCGGAATTTGAGAAAGCGTTACGCGCGAAACTCAACGAAGAGCGAAGGGCATTGCGCGAAGCGAAGACAACGCGAGAAACGCTGAAGCAGCATACAAAGGACGCGGAACGGCACCGCCCGCAGGCGGTTATCCGCGAAGAGATTGAGAAAGTCCGGCAGGAACTTACGACCCTTGAATCGCAGGTTGCGGCTTCTGAAAGAGACAAACGGAACATAACGAACCTTCGTCAACAAGCCGAGGACTTGGCAAACGAATACCGCCGCGTTGAACAGCGATTGCGCGATAACGAGGCGGAACGCAACCGCCTGCTGAAAGAGAAGAAGCGGTTAGAAGAGACGCTTGCCGCTTTACCGCAATTAGGTTATGAGAACATAGATGCCTTATGGGCGCGCGTTCGTGAAGTTGAGCGCGAGGTTGCGACCGCAACGGAAGGCGCTCGTATTTTGCAGGAGATTATAGAAAGTATGCCAAAACCGCCGCGCCGAAAGACTTGTGAACCCTGCAAACTTCGTAAGTGGGCGGAGGACTTGAAGAAGCGGGTTACTGCCGACCCCAGAGACCTTCAGCGGCAGTTGGAAGAATTGAGGGCGCTGCTGGAAGACGCGCAAACAAGGCAGCGCCGCCTCCAGCAGATAGAAGACCGCCTGCGGTTGTTAGAAGACGAAACCGAACGATATGCAAACTTGTTGGAAACCCTACAAAAGCGCATAGAAGAAACCGATAAGGCGCTACGAGAAATGCAAGCGCCGTCCGAACCTGTTACCGTTCAGAATCTTATCAGCGCAAAAAGAGCGCAATTGCAAGAGTTGGAGAAGGAACTAACCGCGGCGATAGCGGTAGATTCCGTCACGCGGCAGGTCGCGGAAACAGACAAGCGTATTCGCGCCGTTGAGGCGCGCGTCAAGTCGCTTAAGCAACAAATTGAAGCGGTTACGCAAGCGACAGTCCGGCTAACAGAATTTATGCGTGATGAAATCAACAAGGCGCTTACCGTTGCGGCGCCGTTGTTACCCGGGCTTGCTGGCTTCCATCTTGAAGCGAGCGGGCGAACGCCTTTTCGCTTCGGTATAGAACGCGACGGCGTTATCATCCCGCCGTCATCGCTTTCATCGTCTGAAGTCGCCGCGTTTGCGCTGACGCTTTGCGCCGCACACCTTACGCGCCTCAACGCGCCCGTAAAGGTTTTCTTGATAGATAACTTAGAGCGATTTGATGAGGCGCGCCTACCAAAGTTCCTTGAAGTCTGCAGGGAACTAACGCGGTCAGGGTTTGCGCACCAAATCTTCCTTGCCTCAGCGCGTCCCGTTCCGAAGACTGAAGGGATTGAGATATGCGATATTGCTTCGTAGGAACTGCAGGAACCGGTAAAACAACCGCGCTCATTCGCGAAGTCGTCAAAGCCATTGAGGATGGAATGAATCCGCAAGAAATAACGGTCTTGACCTTCTCGCGCGCTGCTGCACGGAACTTTCTTCGTCGCGCGGGCGACTTAACGCGCGGCGCCTTTGTCGGAACGATGCATTCTTGGGCGCTCAACCTGCTGCGACGGTTTGCTTCTTACCTCCGTCTACCGCGCGGCTTTAATGTTGATACGCCTGAGCGCATAGAAAGCGCAAGACCGTATGTGCGCGCCTGCCTCTCGTTTGACGAACTGATTACGCTTGCGGATGATGCGCTTCAACACCTTCTCGTTGCGCGAGATTATGTTCGTCAAACCGCGCGGCTCCTTGTTGTTGACGAGATTCACGATTACGATACGCCGCAGTTACGGTTACTTACAACCTTGATGGGACTGGCGAAGGATTTTGTTGCCGCATACGATAAAGAACAGACTATTTACGCTTTTCGGGGCGCCGCGCCTGAGGAGGTTGAAGCGACGCTCTACCGTGCAGGTGTTGAATTCGTCACACTTGAAACGGCGTATCGCTTTGAACGCGACCCTGAATCGCTGCCGCCGCTGAAGGTTTTCGTAGACCGCGAAGCGGAAGGGCGCTACCTTGCGGAAACCGCGTTCCGTCAGGAAGGAACGACGGCAATTCTGACAAGGACGCGGCAGGCGGCAGCGCAATTGTCGCGATTTTTCCCGCCAGATGGTTTCCTCAATGCCGCGGGACGATATAGCCTCCTGACGCATAGAGGCGTTCGCGCTCTGCTTGCGCCGTTGCGGCTTGCGGTAAACCCGTGGGATTACATCGCTTGCCTTGACTTCAGCGCGATTGCCGCAGTAGACGCGAACGAAGTTGCGGTAACTGCGATGAACAAGGGAACCCATTACGCCGCTGCGTTGACAACCTTGTTGCGCTTACGGATATCAGAAGAAGCGGCGGTTTCTTTTGAACGCGTTAGGCGCGCGGCGAACGCTTCTGAGGCGCTCAACAACGCATATGTGTTGACCGTGCAGGCGGGGCGGGCGGATAAACGATGGCAGGCGGAAGAAGGCGCTGTGCGGTTTACCGACGCGCTACAACATACCGCAGCAGATTGGGAGCAATGGCGCGTTCAGGATTTCCTTGCTTGGCTTGTTTCGCCTGACTTTGAAGGGGATGAAGCGCGGTATCCCGTCGTCCTTTCAACAATTCACGCAGCAAAAGGAAAGGAGTGGGATAATGTCTTCGTTGCGGCTTGCGACAGGTTTGCGCCGCACAAGGAAAGCGACCTTGACGAGGAACGCCGCGTTTTCTATGTCGCCTGCACGCGAGCGCGACGCCGGCTTTTCCTTACCGCAGCCGGCTCTTCAGTGCCTTCGTTCTTGCCTATCAAGGAGATAGAGAATGCCGATACTTGAATTAGGCGACCCGCGTTCTTTTGGCATAAGGATTGTTGCCTTGCGGTTGCCACTGCCGCCAAGCAAGAACAAGCGCCGCCACTTCATCCGCGTCAAGGGGCGACTTGTCCTTGCGGTATCCGACGAGGTCAAACGCTACCGCGAACGAGTTGCGGAGTATGTTCTTGAACAAGGTGCGCGCGATGCGTTCTTGGGTTATGAGCGCCCCATCCGCGTTCGTTGCTTCTGGGTCCTGCCGTCGCGCCGTTTTGACGCGATTAACTTCCACGACGAACTTGCGGATGCGATTGCGCCGGCGTTAGGCATAAACGACCGCCATTTTCGTTTTGTAGATGAGGCGGTTTTTGTAGATGCGAACAACCCAGGCGTTTGGCTTATTTTGGAGGCGGTTCCAGATGGTCAACCTTGAAGATGTTGCGGATGTCGTTGTGATTTGTCGTTTACCGCTGCCGCCGGACAAGGCGATGTTATGCGGCAGCGCGTTATTGCCAAAGCACCACTACATCAACATAACGACCTTAGCGAGCGGTATCAAGTTTCAATATCCCGCAATGTATCGCGTTGCGACGATAGCCGCCCTCATAATCGGGCGGTTTGGTCCTGTCGTGATTGATGGCGATGACCTGAGCAATCCCAAGGTGCGTGGGCAAATCCTTAAGGTGATAACGCAGGCACGACGACAAGCGGATTGTCTTGTTGTTGAACCATTTGAGTCCGCCTTTTCCGTTGCCGGCGCAAACGGCGGGGCGTTGCGCCTTGCGCAGAACAAATGGAAGACGCCATCCCGCGAGGAAGGATGGCGTCGCGTTATAGATGTCGGATGGCAGGATTACTTCTACGGGAACTCAAAAATCAATCCGCGTTAACTTTACTGTGCCGCTTTCCTCGTTCACAAGGTAGGCGGCAGACGGCGAGAAAGCAGGCGCAAAGAACACATACTCATCAATCAAACCTGCACGCGTAACTTCGGATGCGGTCATATAAGGCAAGCGCGGTTTCTTGCGGAACGCCTCTGTTTCAATCAGGTGCGGGAACATAACAACAAACAGTTCACGCGGCAGCCCGCGAACCGGTCTCGCTTCGCCTTTCAGGATGACAATGTCCTTCTTAACCGCCCGCGCTAAGTAGCGGGCGGTCTCAATAGCATCTGACTGACGAATGTAAACGACAAACGGATAATCAGAATGCAGACCTGCAGAACAATGGACCCATTGACCGCGCGCGAATTTCGGCGGCACGGTAGAGCCGCTCCGTAGCGCGATGTTGGGATACTGTAACGGCACAATACCGTTGACGGGGAAGCCTTCGCGCCTTGCGATTAGGTAGACTCTCATCATAGACCCTCCTAAGCGATTGACAAATAAACGCGACGGGGCGGGTTGTAACCCGCCTCCGCCGCAGTTACCTTACGCGTTCGCGCGATTCTTCAGCGCCTTTATAGCGTCATCGCGGGTTATCTCTTTTATCGTCATCGTTTCGTTTTCAACCTTGACCGTAAAGAAGCGGCAGATGCCGCCCCACCAATAAGACCGTATCATCAAAATGTCGCCGTCGGCAAACTGTTTCGCAGGGTTACAAAACGCGACAAAGCGCTTCTTGTTGTAGCGGGACTTGGGTCCCTTGTCAACCTTGAGGAACTCGCACTCGTAAGGTTTTGTTTGTGACGGTTTCAAGCGGGCGACAAAGGGCGCCTTGTTGAAGGCGGGATAATACTCGCCTAATGACCAGCATTCAGGATTCGCGAGTTTGTAGGTCTCATCTGTCCTTTCTACCTTCACCTCTTTGACCGTCTCTACCATCTTCATCCCTCCTCAAACCGTCCACTTATATAATAGCACAGACAAGCGACCTGTCAAGAGAAAATCCTGGATTTTCGGAGAAAATTTTTCGCTAAAACCGCACTCGGTAACTTATTGTTTTCTCGTCACTTACGGGATGCCTTGTGCGGCGTCTTATAAACCGCGTTAAAAATTCCTTGACGGCAGACAACGCGCGTTTATGATATAAATGGACGATGTAGGAGGCGCCGTATGCGATTCTCAGGTCTCAACGATTCCTGCGTCCGCATAACCGTCGCAGAATACCGTCGCCGCGAGCCGTATGGACGCCTGCAGTATGCGCGCGCCCGCGGGTTTACAATTGACGATTGCACGATTGATGATGTCGTGGAGGCGTTCGCCCGCGGGTTTGCCGCGGTAAGCGGCGGTAAGGTGACGGTAGAGGAAATCCGCGACTGGCTGCGGTCGCGGATGAAGGGGTGGCATCCGCGCGGCGACCGTCTGACGCCAAGCGGGCGGCGGTCGGTTGACCCGCGCGAAGTCTCTGCGCCTATGGGCACACCATCGCATCGGAAACGCAGCGCCGCGGAGACCGCAGATGAAGAGGACAACGCTTGATGAGGCGGTAGCCGCCGCGCTGCCTTATAAGCCGCGACGCCAAGAAGCGATCACGGAAACCGAGCGGCGGTTACCGTCGCGCGGCGGTTTCTTCCATACAGTCCTGAACCAAGCGGTTCTTCTTGACAGCACAGAGGCGGTCGTTGCGGTTGCGTCTCAACATCTTGAAGCCGCACGCGTTTTGCGCGCGATTTTGCGTATCCTGCTACGCGAGGCGCCGGAAGTCTTTAACCGCGTAGTCGCGGCATTCCTAACCGCCGACCGCCGTATACAGAAAGCGTTGCAGAAGGAGGCGGTTCTCTTTGCGCGGAGCAGGTGGCTTGTCGTCCGCATCAAGTCAAAGACCGACGCGGTGGAAGCGGTCTGCCGCACGGGCGCGGCGGTTGTGCTTGCCGGCGATGAAGCGTATCTTCTTGCGGCGGGCGATACTATCCTTCCCTGCGTTGAGAAACTGAGACAGCGCGGCGTTGAGGCGGAGCCGATAACGCGCGGCAGGTTGCGCCTCTTGTCTGCCGTCAAGGACGAAGATTTGATGAAGTGGATTTTGAGAGACGCTTACCGCATAGGAGTTTAGGCTTGCCCTTCTTCAACGGCGTTTTTCCACGCAGCACAGGAGAACTCAATTATCTGCGTTTTCACAGGAATAATATCACCTCCGCTACGAATAAACCAAATCTCGTTTTTGTGTTTTGGGCAAATAACTTTTTCTGCCGTTAGCCTTTTACCTTCTTCGTCCTCATAAATTAGCGGATTTTCGCTGACTCTCTTCACCATATCGCTCTCCTTACGCTTCCTCGCTAACTTCAACATTGTCAAATAAATCGTAAGCCCCGTGATATCCGCTTGTGCAGCCAAATCCGACAGCGCCGGATGAAAAGGTATCGTCGTCTACCTCCAGCAATTTTATCCACGCCCCGTTGATTTCTTGGAACAACTCTAAATGGTTTTCCTTTACGCGGAATTTAAACCGCGAAAATTCGGGCGTCGTATCCTGCTTGTTGCCCGAAGCGAGCAAGACCCAAAAGCCGTTTTCAATACGATAAATCCTTGACATATCGCGGTGGAGCCAAGCGGCATAACAATTGTTGAGTTCGTTAGGCGATTGCATTCGCAGGAGCAACAGCGCATCGGGCGTGGGCTCAAATTCCTTGATATAACAAGTGATATCCCCGTTGATGATGTTTGTCTTGCCGTTGAAAACGAAAATGCAATAGCCTGCGATATGCGCCCCGACTTTCATACTATGAACGGGCGAAACATATTCATCTGTTACTAACTCGTAGAAGCCATATGCTTCCGTTACCGTCCAGTCCAACTCACTCACGACCACCCCTCCTCAAAAGTCTCGTTTATTAAGGTGTTTGTCGCGCCCCACCACGCTTCAAAGGTGTCGTTCACAAGGTTACGGGTTCCCGACCACCACGCTTCAAAATTGTCTCTGAAGATAATGTCCCATCCGCCTGTAGCAAACTTGAACCAGAAGCGGGGATTGTAGAACGGGTGTGCTTTGTGACGGAGCCACCATCGCATTGAAAATACTCCTCTCGCTTCCTGCCTATATTGTGCCATCGCCGATAACAAAGTCAAGAACCTATCTGCCCGTTTCCTTGACATCGCAGAATCTGAGGTTACAATTTAGACGCCGTCACGCGGAGGCGACACCGTGAAGGCAGGACTGAAACATCGCTATTATCGTGCGTGCCAAGGGGCGCCTTTAGAAGCCGCCTGTGTGGTGTCGCCTCCCGCGGGCGGCTTCTTTATTTTGAGAAAAGACTTGACAAGGTGCGGTGGAGGGCTAAAATCGTGACGCCGCCCTAAGGAGACGGCGCGTGCTGGTAAGAACAGGAACATCGTTACGCTTACTTACGGGGCGTTGCCCCAAAGCCGCCTGTGCGCCGTCTCCTTCACGGGCGGCTTCTCTTTTTTGACCGCAAGTCGGAGGCTACATAATGCCTGCACGAAAACTTACCTTCCAAGAAGCCCTACAAGGAGCGCCCTTTCGCCTCAAGATTGTGAAGTGGAAGAAATACCAAACCGAAGGCAAAGGGGACGACAAGCCGCGTGAGTGGGTGAAAATCCTTACGCTTCGTCCGTTTGACACAATCCTTGAAGAACCGCTTTCCGTGCGCGGTTTATGGTGGGAGTTAATCCGCGCTGCCGGCGCAACGCGCCGCGCGGGATGGGTTGTTGCAGGGGACAATGAGCCGATGACGATTGAACGCCTCGCCTTCTTCTTGCGCCTGCCAAAAGAAGAAATCATAGAACCGCTCCGCCGCCTTGTAGAGACGGGGCGCGTTGAACTGTGGACCGGCGATGTTGAAGCGACGCCTTCTGAATGTGCAGGTGAACAAGCCGATATGACGCGAAATCATCCCGAATCATTACAAACCATTTCAAATCATTCTGAATCATCCCAAATCATTTTTGACCAACACTGCACAAGCCAAAATTACCGCACTAAGAGTAGAGTAGAGAAGAGTAGAGTAGAGAAGAGAAGAAATACTACCCCACCCACCACCCTTGCGCAGTCAAACGCACCGCGTTGTGACTGCGCCGCCCCGTCTAATCCGCAGCCGAGTTGGTCGCTTCTCTTTGAACAACAAATAACAGAGGACAAACTTTCAACGATTCAGGAGGCGTTCCCTGCGGTTGATGTGCGTCTTGAAGTGCGAAGAATGCGCGCGTGGCTTGAGACACACCCGGATATCGCAAAACGCCGCAAGCGGTTTGACCTAATGCTGTGGCGATGGGTCCGCAAGGCGCAAGAGCGGCAAGACCGCCAGAAACCTTATCATAACGCGAAACAGCGTCTCGCGCTGCGGATAGAGGAATTGAGGCGCAAAGGGCTCGCCGATGACGACTACGAACGCGTTATCAAGAAGATTACCGCGATTTTGGTCAATACGCTTGTGGAATTGAACCCCACTATCAAGGAAATGAGCGGCGAGGCGTATGATAAATGGTTTGCTTTACAAGCGTTAGAATTGACCTACCTTGATGAGCAACTGAATGGCGAACTGTCAACCGAAGATATGGACATCGTTTGCGAATTCCTGAAACACGAAGAATGTAAGTTTGCGGTAGGTGATGCGCGCGACTTACGGCAAAAGTGGTTGCGAATCCTACCGCAAGCGCGAAAGTGGTGGAGGAGATATTATGGCGCGTGACAACGGGAACGGTGCGGTCGCGAAAGACGCCGTTCAGTTGAAGCAGCGCCTCATCGCCTTCCTTGAACGAAACATCCAGCAACACAAAGACATTCGCCGCGAACTCTACGGTTATCTGAAACAGGTCAAAGCGGTAGACGCTGAAGATTACAGGGACGCGCGCCGAAAATACGCGATGCTGAAAGGGATAAGTCGTGCAGTGCAGACGCTTGTTGTGCGTAACCTGCCGCTGCTTGAACGCGTTAGGGTTGTTTGCCGAGCGCGTAATTACGAACTACCGACGGCGGTTGCGGAGGCAATCGCCGCTCACGAAGAAACCTTCAACCGCCAGTTTGCGGGAATACAACAGAGAAGTATCCGCGCCGCCGCAAAGGATTGGCTTGTCCGCTTTTGGGTTGAACCCATTCTGCATCGCTTTGCGGATAGATACCTTCCCGCGCTTGACGATAGCGAAGAACAAGACGCGTTTCTGTCGTGGCTTGATGACTTCACGCAACAAAAACTTGCAGAACTTACCGAACGCGTCAGAAGGTGGCAGCGGTATCTTGAGAAGCGCGCTATCGTCGCTCCGCAACAAGAAAGCGCTGCCTTCGCTGCGGGTGATGAAGAAGAAGCCGAACCCGACTTCGGCGATTTTGAAATACCGTTTTGAGGAGATGACGATGGTCGTCAGAAACAACCGTTTGACTGGGCGCTCAACCTTGCGCCTGACCGCAAAGAGACCTTACGCACCGGTCGTGCAACCCGCGGAACCGCGCACTTGCAAGGCGAAAATCGCGATTCTGGTTGTGCTTACTATCATCGCCGCCGCAATCGCGATTGAGTTGGGCATAATCGCGTCTGCGCTGTCCGATGTCGGCTGGTTCGCGTCAAAAGCGCGAGAAGGGTTTGAAATGCTTAAGAATAAGGCAGATTAGGAGTTGCGCGATGGACCTTACAAAAGAAAGCCGTCTCATTTTGGCGGATAAAACGCTCCGATATGCAGGCAGTCTGCTTGAAGGCATTGAGCATTCGGAAGTTGCGCAGTTCTTTATCAAGTGGGCTATCGCGGCGGTCTATAACCTTCGTTCAGGAAGCAACGAAAGTCTTGCCGAAACCGCCGTTATGGGAACCGTCGTAGACGCGATATTAGAGACTATCCATACCGGCGGGAACGCAGACGCCGCTTGGGAACTCGCTCGTAAGCGCCTTGTTGACATCGCGTGCTCGTTCCCCGCCGCGGCACATAAGCCGCTAACCGCGGATAAGCAATCCTTTGCCGATATCTTCAATTCAATCAAGCGCGAAGTTGAACGCGAACAAGTAGAGGAGAAAGCGGATGGGCGTTGACCATACGGCGCCGCGGCGGCTCCTGTTTCTGACCCGCTCCGCTCTTGCCCCACGCTTATCTCCGACCGCCGCGGCGCCCCACCTATTAGGAGAACGGCGATGGAAGGCGTAGACGCGAAACTTGACCGCTTGAAAGCCGCGATTAAATCGTTAGAGAACCTTGGCGGCGTCGGGCGATTTGCCTTACAGCGAAAGGTTATGCGAGAGCGCAAAATAGGGCTTTATACCGAGCGCTGGGAATCGTGGGAAACCGTCTGCACGGCGTATGTTGGAAGAGCCTACGCAAATCACCGCGTTGCGCGTGCGTTGATGGTTGCGGCGGGACTTGACCCCGACGGTAAAGACGGAGTCCGACTCCGAATCCAGACAGATGACAGCGGTAAGATACGCTTTTGAGGAATTTGACGATGGCAAAAACAAAGATAGAATGGAGCGACCTTGTGTGGAATCCCGTCACAGGTTGCACGCCGATATCGGAGGGCTGCGTAAACTGTTACGCCCGCCGTTTTGCCTACCGGCTACGCGGGCGGTTCGGTTATCCTGCCGATGAACCGTTCCGCGTCACCTTGCGTCCCGAGCGCCTTGTGCAGCCTTACCGCTGGCGGCAGGGCGTTGTGTTTGTCTGTAGTATGGGCGACCTGTTTCACGAAGATGTCCCACGATGGTTTATTCAGCGCGTCTTTGATGTCGCAGCAGACGAACTCAACGCGAACAAAATCTTTGTGTTCTTGACAAAACGCCCCGCACGAATGCTCAAAGAAATCAAGATATGGCAAAACAAGCGACAGAACTGGGGCATCAAGTTAGGAAACTGGTGGCTCGGCGCGACTGCAGAAAACCAGCAGCGGTTACTTGAGCGCCTACCGTATATTGCTCGTGCGCCGGTTCTGCAGTGCGGGCGGTTTATCTCGTTTGAACCGCTGCTTGGCGAAATAGACCTTATCGCCGCCGCACAGAAGATTTGCCCGGACCTGTGCGATAGGGAAGTCCGTCCGCTTGACCTTGTTATTGTCGGAGCGGAGACAGGCGTAGGGCGTCGTCCTTGCGACATAAACTGGGTGCGACGAATACGCGACGACTGCGCTGCATACGATATTCCGTTCTTCCTTAAACAGGTGTTCGTCAACGGTAAGAAAACGCACAAACTGGACGGCGTTGATTATAGCCGTATCCCACCGCAGGAAGTTTTTGGAGGTGCGTAAATGCCTAAAGTTAAGATTAAGGTTAGCCGAAGCAGTAACCGCTATCTGGTAAAAGTCTTCAGGGACAGGAAATCGGTTATACGCTCGTCCGTAGCCTGCGCCCAAGAAACCATAGTGAAGATTCTCATCCCGATAATCCTCGCATACAACCCTCTACCGTCAAAGCCGCCGAGTGTGCTTGCTAAGGAGGCGATACAGCGCGGTAGCATCGAGTTCCCGTCGCCTCTTGCTAAGGGGGAAGCGTGATGGAAGCGCTCGGCAAAATTGCGATTGCGCTGCTGGGTTTCGCGTGCGCTTTCCTGCTTGGCTGGGTGACGCGGGCGCTAATGTATGAGGCAAGCAGGAAATATAAGCCGTTTGAGGAGCACGATGATGAGCGCTGACCGCGCACCAGACTGGGACCTTGACCACCTTGAATACCCATCTAACGCCGCACTTGAGAAAATCCGCAATTGGGCGTGGGAAGACGGATTTGAGAACCTGATGCGGTTTATCAAGCCGCTCTGGCGCTATGCCGATTGCGGTTACTGGAGAGAGAAGCGGCGGTATAAGGGACGCAAACGCTATTACCTTTCAACCGCAGGATGGTCGGGCAACGAAGATATCATCGCAGCGCTCCGCCAAAATTTCGCGTTCTGGGCGCTTTGCTGGGTTAAATCTGAACGCGGCGGGCACTATGTGTTTGAAATTCCTGTGGAACTTGAAAAGAAAGCAAGCCGTTTAGGAGGAAAGGCGATGAACAACAAGAAATCTGAACTGCTGGAAGTCAGAAAGGATAATGTTGAGCGCCTCGGCGCCGGTAAGTGGCGCCTCTTCCGCAAGAAAGTCCCCACCCGGGCGTTTCAGGCAGACTTTGATTTCCTCATCCATACGCGGGAAGGCGCCGTCTACGGATGCGCAGGGGACTGGATTGCGCTTGATAGCCAAGGCAATCCCTATCCCATTGGCGACAAGATTTTCCGCGAACTATACGAAGCCCTTGAGGAAGAAAACCTTGACAAGTAACCGTCTTCGCGTTATGATTTCTGTGCGAGACGCGAACCCGCCGAAGGGCGGTAGTAGGTCTCGCTCAGAACCTCCTAAAAGGGACCGCGCCGCCTGCGTAGAGTTCAACCTCCGCAGGCGGCAATGTTTTTAAGGAGCGCCTATGCCGCAAGTGACCATCATCAACGCTGATGTGCTTGAAGGTCTACGACAGTTGCCGAGCGAAAGTGTTGACTGCATTGTCACTTCGCCGCCCTATTGGGGCTTGCGCGACTACGGCGTCCAAAACCAAATCGGGCTTGAACCTACACTTGACCAATATCTTGAGCGGTTGTCGGCGGTAACCGCTGAACTGCGCCGCGTCCTGAAACCTACAGGTGTGATGTTCTGGGTTCACGGCGATTGCTACGGCGGTAACGGCGCGGGAACCTGGAAAAACCCGCCTGAAAAGATTGAGTCAGAAGAAGCGTATCACTTGCCTTATAGCAGCGCCCTCTATCCACGACGACAACAAGGACGGTTCGCAAAGTGTATGATGTTGCAAAACTACCGTCTATTACTCCGCCTCATAGACGAACAACACTGGATTCTCCGCAACATCATTGTCTGGCACAAACCAAATCCTATGCCATCAGGCGTGCGTGACAGGTTCACTAACGCTTATGAGCCTATCTTTATGCTTGTCAAAGAACGCCACTACTATTTTGACCTTGAAACTATCCGCGAACCGTATGCCTTTAGCACTCTTGATAGACTTAAGTATCCTAATGAACATAGGCGAAATCTCGGAGCGGGTGAGTATAAGATTTGGACATACCCGCGCGGCTATTTATCAGGGCTCGGCAAAAACCCCGGCGATGTCTGGACCATACCGACGCAACCCTTTCCTGAAGCGCACTTTGCAACCTTCCCCGAGGCGCTTGTTGAACGCATCATAAAAGCCGCTTGTCCGCCTTATATCTGTCGCAAATGCGGTAAACCGCGCGAGCGCATCGTTGAACGAAAGTCTCTTGAACGATACGAGTTACCGCCCGATGACCCGCGTTACCGCCCCGCAAGGTATGATAAGAAATACAAGAACAACAACCCACAGAGATTCTCCGAACACTACACGCTCGGATGGACCGATTGCGGTTGTAACGCGGGATGGCGCCCCAGCGTTGTCCTTGACCCGTTTCTCGGTTCTGGCACAACCGCGCTCGTCGCCGCAAAACTACAACGCGACTGTATCGGTATTGAACTCAACCCGTCTTATGTTGAAATGGCAGTTCGCCGCCTACGCAGGAATGTTCCGCTGTTCCTTCAGTTGGAGGTCAGAAATGCAGTTTGATACTATCATTTGCGGCAACACTGAAACCGTCCTCAAAACCTTCCCTGACCGCTGCGTTCACCTAATCGTTACTTCCCCGCCCTACAACACAGGCATCCCCTACGACGCATACGACGACCGCCAACCGCTTGAAAAATACTGGGCAACAATGCACGCCGTTTTCTCTGAATGCTACCGCGTCCTCGTCCGCGGCGGTCGGTGCGCAATAAACCTTCCCGCCTGCGTTATGCAGCATTCTGGTTCGCGCGTCGCCTTCCTATCTGTTGACTTCCTCACAATGCTACGCGGCATCGGCTTCTTACCGCGCGAAATCATCACTTGGGTTAAGAGCCCAAACGGGCTACCAAGCGGAAAGTCAACCAGTTGGGGTTCCTGGCGCTCTCCGTCTAACCCCGCCCTCCGCGACGCAAGCGAATGGATTATCGTCGTGCACAAGGAAACGCCCGAACTGAAAGGCAACGGGCAACCGCCAGACATAACCCGCGAAGAGTTCCTGCAATGGACGACAAATGTTTGGCTTATGCAACCCGAAACTTCACGCCGCGCCGCGCATCCTGCACCGTTCCCCTTTGAACTTCCCTACCGCCTTATCAAACTCTACACCTTCCCCGGTCAAGTCGTCCTTGACCCCTTCTGCGGCATCGGAACAACCTGCATCGTCGCTAAACGCCTGAAACGCCGCTACATCGGTATAGACATCTCTGAACGCTATTGCTATACCGCACGCCTCGCCTTGTCCCAAACCGCGCTCTTTGACCTTGAACACGCCTGAGGAGAACCCAAAATGGGAACCCCGACCACCCTCAAATCGCCAGAATTTCGCGGCTCTCCGCCTGATTCTCGGGCGAAAACTGCTTCATACGACCCGGAAGTCTTAAAACGAAAAATCTCCTCTCCTGCGCGACGAGAAACGCTATTCCTGAAGCCCGCATTGCCGAAACAGGATTTTCTGACAGTTGAGGGACACGATGATGTATGAAGGCGGCTTCCGCCCCATCGGCTACAACCCTGACCTCTTTTACATCCGCGTCCCCTGCCTCTACGCCCGCGGCTACCATTGCCCCGCTCACTGCAGACTCGTATCCCGCAAAAGATTTGAGAGATTGGCAAAAGATTTACCTGAAGGCAAGAAACTCTTTGTTACGCACTATCCGCACGGCAGGAAATTTGTTCTCGGTTTCTACGATGACCCCGTTACCGCCGAACGCGACCTCCTTACTGCGCATTTCGCCGCGTTCGTTGACTTGCTCAAACACTTTCCGACCGCAAAGACCATCGTCCGCCTTCGCCGCCGTTCGGAAAAAGCCCTGTCGGTTCTCCTCTCCGCCATCCCGCCCGCCGCAAGACCTCATACCGCCGTCATCCTCTCCGTTGACTACACTTGGCAACCGCGCGATACCGCGCGGCTTTTCTCCATCGCGTGCGAAACCGCTATTGCCCTTTACCGCAGCGGCATCCTCCCCATCTTCTTCCTCGGCATTGGTAGCGTCTTACACTTACCGCGCATTCGCCGCAACCTGCGGTATCTCAGCATCTTTCTCGCCGCGCAACCCGAACCCACTCGCTCCGCAATCTCAAACTTCTGTTTTGACTTTTACGAATTTCACAACCGCAAATTGACCTTGCCGCCTCAAGACATCCCGCCTGCTCCAGTTTACTACCGCGGCGTCATCTTCAACCAAGTAACTAAACTCGTTGACTACGCTAAACGCATTATAAGCGCAAAGAAAGTTAAGTTACTTGTATGCCCTTTATACTCTATGTCTCTTAAGTTTAAACGCTTCCGGCACTTTCTTATGTGCCCGCTCACGCGCAAAGGTCCGCTCCTGTAACTGCGCCCTGCTTGTTCCTGACTTGCAACCTCGCGACTATGCGATTTTATCGCACGCTCGCCGCCCTCTTCCCTACTTAGGAGTCCTAACGCCTTACCGGTCCGGACAGCATTACTTTGTCCTACCGCTTTACGCGTTCTCTTGCGTAAAAACGCATACTTGCGTAGTTACTCTGTTTCCCCAGGTGTAACAGCGTCATACCGCATATAAACGCATACATAAACTTATGCTTCAGTTCGTCTCTTAGGCGTAAGAAACTAAATTTGCAAAGTGTGGATTTTTGTGGCGAAATGCGCGCCCAATCGCTTGCGCCGTGCCGCGCCGCACGCCGCGCGCAGCGCCGCCGCAGGCGCCAGCACGCAGCAGCACCGCCAGACCGCGCATCACGCAACCGCACCGCAACCGCTTGTGCAGGCAAGACTTATGCGGCGGTTTGTTACAAAAACAGATGTTTTTGTAACAGGCGGGCGGTTCTGCAGGCGGAGGCAGAGCGCGCAAATAAGAATTCTTATTGAGCCGCGCCGCGCCGCGCAAAATTGCGCCGACTGCCGGCAAGCCGACCGCATTACATCAAATGCAATGTTTTTATTTGCTGCGTTATGTTTTGTTTTTTGCGGCGGTATGGTTGAGTGTGGTTTATAACTTCTACAATGTAGAAGTTATAAACGGGTGTAGGTTTCAGAAAGTTGTTGAAGGGTTTCGGGTTAGATTGTGGCGGTTTGGTGTGTAGGTGCTGGTGGAGGCGGGTTGATGTGGTTTATAACTTCTTACAGAAGTTATAAACTGGGTTCGGGCGGGTTTGTGTGGTCTATAACTTCTTGAAAGAAGTTATAGACTTGGGCAGGTCAAGGATACCGCGTAGGGTTTCGCGGAGTTTGTGTTCGGGGAGGAGTTCGCCGAAGTAGCCGCCGACGAATTTGCGGAAGAGTGGGCGGTTAATGGCGTTTTCTATAGCCCAGTCTGGGTCGGAGCCGACGCTGACGGTAAGGACGCCCCAGCGGAATCGGATGTAGACGGAGCGTCCGTCGGCGAGGCGACCTTCCCATTGGGTAGGGCAGGCGGTAGTTGTTTGGGTTAAGGAGACGACTTTGAGTGCCATTGTGCGGTCTCCTACAAGGTTTTGTTAGCCCAATCTTTGACGACAAGCGGGTCTTCGTTGTCTTTGTTGATGAACCACCATCGGTCGCCGGCGAAGCCGCAGAAAAGCCGGCAGATGGTGAGTTCGTCGCTTGTGACAACAAGCGTTCCGCATTCTTCGCATTTGCCGACAAGGAAGTGCATTTCCAGATGGCCGTTGAACAAGGCGCTCCAGAATTTTAGGGTTTCGGGGCGGAGTTCCACTTTGGCAAGGAGGCTCATATCGCGCCCCGCGGCTTTACAGGCGGGGCAGGTTAAGCAACCGCCGGGCGACAGGAGGACGGCGACGGCGTTGACGCGGCAGAACATTTCAAACTTTGCCTGTTGCTGCCGCAGGGTATCGGCGTGGTCAAGGGCTTCTGGGTTCCCGTCAAGGAGCGCCGCAAGGAGGCGGTGTTTCGTCTCCATAAAGGTTTTTGCGGCGCGTAGGAACTCTTTTAAGTCTGCCAACATCATTTCTCCTCCATAGCGGTCACTTTCTCTTCGGCAAGGCGGGCAAGTTTGTCAAGCCACTTGCGGATTTTCGTGCGGTTTGTGAGGACGACTTCGTGACCGTCGTCGGTGCGGCGCCATTCCGCCCAGCCGCGCTTGACCCAGGAGTCGCAGATGGTTGCGTAGATGATGGTCGGGGCGTCGGTAAGGCGGTTAAAGCGCGGGAAGGTGATGCGCGACCAGGTGAGCAGGTGTTCGGCGAACCGCCGCGCCGCCTCAAGTCCCGCGGCTACGCAGCGCGGGCATAACAGGTGGCGGCTTTTGTTTGTCCATCCCGTTCCGACCGCCCGCATTTCAACGCGAAGCCATCCTTCCTCTGCGGGCAGGTCTTTGTTCCAAGCGGGGAAAGGGCGACGGCAGTCGGGGACGGAGCATTCGCGCGGGAAGTAAAGGTATTTTGCGTCAGGCTCCGCATCTCGCACTTTGTAGACCTGCATACCGCGGCGGGTTAGCATCGCCGCGGCAGCGAGTAAGGCGTCGCGCTTTGTCAGTTTACTTCTCATTGTTCACCTCCTTAATCCACCAACCATCGCATTTCGCAAGGCGCCCCGCGTTACGGAGGCGCTTGAATTCGGCGCGAGGAAGCCGCTCCAGCAGCGGGCGCCAGGTTCCGCAGTCTTTGTCATCAACCTTGAGGGCGACGCTTTGGATTACCTCGCCTTTCTGAAAGCGGTCAAGCGCCTTTTCCCAGGCGCGTTCGCAAAGCGCCGCAAGGTTGTGAACGGGCTCAAGGGTTGCGGCGTAAAGGACATCGTCTTGAAAGATAGCCCAGCGCGGATGGAACGCCTCAAGGGGTTTAAGCGTCGCGGTAAAGGTGACGGTATGTTTGTTCTTGTCTGTTTTAACCGTCGCCTTCACTTCAACCGTTGTCTCAGGTCCCATTGTCTATCCCTCCTCAAACCGTCCACTGATATAATAGCGCACACAAAACGAATGTCAAGGGAATTTTCTGGATTTTGGGCAAAAAAAAAATTCGCCGAGGCGGTCCGGCACCGCCTCGGCGTTCTGCGGTTGACGGCGGTTACGGCTATCTGAAGATTTTCGCCGCCCACGCCTTCAGTTCGTCAAGGTCCAGCGTCAGCGCGGCGGCAAGGTCGCCGCCTTCAGCAACCGGCGCGACCTCAACACGCTGCGCAAAGACCTTGACCTGAACAAAAGTGCTTTCGGTTATCTCCGCGGCGTTGAAGACGCGAACCTGCGGCGTCAGGTTGCAGACAACATCGCCGCCGTCCGCCCGCATCGGAACGCCCGCCTCACGCAGCAGGGCGTTCAGCGCCCCGCCCGTCGTGAGGACGACGGTCAACGGGCGCTCCTCTGCGGCGGCTTCCCGTTGCGGTTGCAGAATGTCATCAAATACGCCTGCCATCATCACTCCCTCCAAAATTGGTCTACGACTTCCGCCGCGCCCCGCTCGCAGGCGCCTGCGGCATAAATGATGCGAATCAGGCGCTCGCGGCGGAGGGGCGGGTGGTTTTTGTCTTCCTCGGTCGCAGGACGCAGCGTCAATATAGGCATCTTGCTGAACACGCGTTCGTCGGTCACTTCGGGCTTGTGACAGTTCGCGATATGTGCTTCGCACTTCTCCAGCACCCGCACGACGCAGACATACTGCGCCGCGGTGCTGGGATAATAGTTCACCTCCATCCGCGCTTGCCCGCGGATGTGGCAGGTATAACATTGAACCTGCCCATCGCGGAGACGCGCGAACGGTTCAACGCGCGATGCGGCGCTTTCAAACATTCGCCGTGCCGTCTCGCCGTCAACGGCGTAGACGGCAAGCGTTCGCGCACGACTGAACCGAACCCGCACTTCCATCGCTCATCCTCCTCAAAGCCCCACGCTTATCACCCAATAACGAAAGGTTGCATTCTGAACCTCCGCGTCGGTAAACTCCCGCGCCTGCGGCGGGCGGAACTGCGGTATCGCAGCAAGAACCGTATCGCCGCGTTGCAGTTCAACCCGCACGCGGGCGAACGGCGATTGAGACAACAGAAACTTACGACGAAGAATCTCAGCGGTGTTTTCGTGTCCTACAGCAAAAATCAAGTCTTTGTTGCGAAAGGCATAAGCAAGTTCCCGCGCGAAGACTTCCGCGTCCACTTCTCGCATCAAAACCCTGCCGTTGTAGCCCGCAGGCAACATCGCGGGCGTGAAGGTTGTGGTTAAGAAGACGCGCATAGTAAGACCTCCTCAAAGCGACCAAAGTCCCGCCGCCTCAAGCAGCATAAGCCGCTGCAGCGGCGGGATTGAATCTGTTATCGCCGCAATCCGCACGCGCCCGTCGCCGCGCGGATGAGCGCCATCCGCGCGGAACTCAACGGCGTGCGCAGTAGGACGCTTCATCTTTTGCCGCGCCTTCGGTTTACGGAAGCCGTAATTGCGCAGGAACCTGTATGCGCACCGGCTTCCGTGTCGTCTTGCCTCAACCCAGGCGCCCTGCGGCGCCGTGAGTTGGGCAAGAACGACTTCCTGTGCCGTATCCGCGCCAAGTCCCAGTTCCCGCAGAAACTGAGCGGGAACCTTGGCGCGTTGTAGGCATATGAAGAAGCCGATTCGGGCGGCGGCGTTAAAGTCTATGTTGTTTGTCTTCCTCATCGGCGTTCTCCTTACTCAAGGTTAAGTTTCTTCGCACAATCGTCACAAATGACGCCCCAAGCGCCGTTCCGACGCGCGAGGATACCATTCCGCCTGCCGCGGTTACAAACAAAGCAACGGGCGGGATACTTCGCCCGCTTGTTGTAAACCTTGACGCCTCTCGGAAGGCGGGGTTTGTTGTTTTCGTTCTTACGGGCTTCCGCCTTTTTACGCGCTTTCTCCTCAAACTCCTTTATCGCCTCATCCACCTTGTCGGCGGGGACAAACTTCCCGCCGACCGCAGCGGGATGGCGGATGATTCTGACGCCGAGGAAACGGCAGGCGGCTTCAATCGTTTCGGGGATGTTGTCGTCGCGGATATAAACCGTCTCTGCCGCGTATTTCCGCAGCGTCTCGCCAAAAGTCAAAACATCAAGCGTTACATACTTACGGCAGTCGTCAAAGACAAAGTGGCAGGTAACAAAGACTTCTACGAGTTCGTGAGGCGCGTAATCTTTGCAGTTCTGATAAACGCTCTCAAGCCGCTCCCGCCATTCCGCGGCGGGGTCTTTCTTTTCAGGACGCCGCGGCAAGGTAACAGGCGGGAGCGCGATGTTCAGGCGGACGGCTATGTCGCAAAGGTCGGTCGGCGCGTCCGCATCCCGCCCGAAGGTCTCAACGAGGCGGTCAATAACGCGACGCGGCTCATAAACGCGTTCAATGTCGTAACCCAACCGCTTCAGACACTCCTTCCAAACCCGCTCGCCCGCGTCCCAGCGCCAGCGCTCAACCGCGCGTTCGCGCGGGTCGTCGGGCGCGCCGTAAAGCAGGATTGACCGCGCCGATTCGGTCGCGCGGTAGGCGACGCGGGCGGCGTTAGCGAGGAGGCGGTTACGGTTACGCTCTTCAATTTCCTCCGCCGTCAGGTCGCGGACCTTTTCGTAATCCGCGACCCAAATCGGCTCTTCGTCTTCGTTCACAGTTTGGACGGCTTTTACAAGCCGCCAAAGCGCGTTCTTGTAAACGATTTCCTTCGCGGGTTTCGCTTCTTTCGGGCTTGTCAGCGTTACTCTTTCCATCGCGTCCCTCCTCAAACCACTAATATTATAGCGCAGTATTGCGGGATGTCAAGGAAGAATCTCAGAAAATTTTCCAAAAAATTTCGGGCGCCGGCGGCGGTTTGAGGAGGGACTCGGTCTGCCTTGCTGGAGGGCGTGACAGGCGGTCCCAACCGGCGCCCGATTTAAGCGTTTGGGCAGTCGCCTTGTTCGCCTCTCTCGTTTATAAAGTTACCGCATTCGTAGTAAACTGTCAAGTAACCGCCCCACCAATCGCGGCGTTCTTGCGGCGCCCCGCACTCTGGGCAGCGCCGCGGTATCCTCGCCGCCGCTTGTTCCTGTTCCGCAACCCATAGCGCAAATAAGTAATCGGCGCTATTAGCCGCCACCGTAAGTCTCCTCAAATCCACCCTTTCGCGCCAAGCGCCCACTTCAACAAGGCGGGCTTGGCGCGATGTTCGTTGTAGCGGTCGCGGAGTTGCTCAAGAAAACAGACAAGCGGATAGGCGCGGTAAGGATGCAGTTCAAGCAGTTTTGCGCGCACATAGTTAATCGTCAACGCCTACTCCTCTGCACAGTGTTGATTCGCAGGATTCAAAATTGCGTGAAGGTAGCGTGCGCCGTCGCCGTGCCTATCCCACCCGTCGGGCGGAGACGGCATTTCTTCCAGCAACCATTTTGCGTAATTCTTGTTCGCTACGCGTTCCATCGGTTTTCCTCCTAATCGCGTGCAAAGCGCGGATGGTGCGCTATCCGCACCAAGCCACGCACTTCCGCCTCCGCCGCCTCACCCGTCACTAAATCGGTAACGCGCAGGCGGCGGGTTTCGTCGTAAAAGTCAATCAGATAGTCGCAAAGTAGATGTTTCTCAACGCCGTGCGCCGTCTGAATCTCAATCGTATCTTCATATGTCGCAACGACGCGGAAGTAACCGCCACCTGTTACGCTTACGAGGTGGTGTCCTGCGTAAAATTCCACGGGCGGCGTGAGATAGGCGCCCATCTTGTTAGGGTCGGGTTCCTGAAGGCACGCAAGAGCGAACCAGGTGAGATGCGTTGACACAAAGAAGGCGCGTTGCGAAACGGGTGCGGAAACATAACCGCGCAGCGGCAACCGCCCGGCGACGGAAACCCACATCCCGCCGACTTCGCTATTCAGAAGGCTTTGAATGTCATACGCGTTAAGACGAGGCACTTTACCCCAATCGCCGCGGCACGGCGGTTCGGGACAGAACCGACCAGGGACTTGTTCCGCCAACTCGCGGACGCCGCAAGCGATGAGGTCAAGCAAAGCGTCGTAGTCGGGAATCGGCAGCGACAAGTTATGCGCTTCAATCGCGGCGCACTCAAGCGGTTTGTCACAAAACTCCTCAGGCGTCGGTCCAGTGCGCGGGTTTGCGGAACCTTCAACGCGCACTTCAATGAATTCTTCTCGCGGCACAAGACACCAGACATACCGACTATTGCGGTAGCCCTTCGTCTCCCGAAAGACAGGTGGGGCTACCGCCCACCTGTCGCGGTCGCGGTAGACCGCAAAACCGACGCTGAAGGTCGTTGTGTTTGACGCGCCTGTCGTAACAAGTTTCATTGTAACACCCTCCAAAGCGATTATCAGCGGGCGGTTCTTACCGCCCTTAAGAACTCCGAAGCGCGTTCGTATTGAGCGGATGTAGCGCCGCGGGTCTCAACATCAGACAAGAAATAAACGCGGTTGTCATAAAACTCTATAAGCCCGCGGCGGCACAGACGGCGGAGCGCTTCTTTCAGCATTACCGCCGCGTCGTCGTTGTCTTCATCGTCAAGGTAAATCCCCGCTTCGTTGCAGACTTCTTTCATTTCTGCCCAGGCGTCCCAGATGGGACGACCAAGTTTCTTAAGCCCGCTCTCTTCCCACCGCCGCCGTATGGCGAGGATGGCGCTCTCCAGCGCCAACCGCTCCCACCACCTACGGGCGGCGGCAGGCGACGGGAACGGCGGGTTGTAAAAGTGAACAATGCGAAAAGCGACTTCCCATCCGTCTTTCGTTTCCCTGACCGTCATAGGCGTAAGAGATTCAGTTTCAAGGTCGGGATTTGTTTCAAGCGCGTCTTGTAGCGCCTCAAACAACGCGAAGCGGGCAGCGGGCGCCCGCCATCTCTCTACCGTCATCGTCAAGGTCGCTTTCTTCCTCATCCTCGTCCCTCCTCAAACCTTCCACTGATATAATAGCATACGCAGGCGGGTTGTCAAGAGAAAACCCCAGAAAATTGGGCAAAAAATTTCCAAAAAAATTCTTCAGAAATGACTTGACAAACCGCAGCCTGCGGTTATCATATAAGTGGACGGTTTGAGGAGGGCTTAAGATGAATATTGAACGAGTCTGGAACTGGTTGAGAGAACGCTATTCTGACAAATTCAGGGGCGTGCGGTTTATCCGCCGTCCTTTGAAGTCTCTGAACGGCTATGTGACAAGTGACGGGAAAACTCTTGTTTTGACGACCGATGATGAAGGCGCCGCTCGCGCAATTTTACACGAGGCGGCGCACATTCTTGCGCCGCCGTTCAGACAAGGGAGTCAGTGGAAGATTCATCACTATGGCTTTTGGTTGACGGAGAACCAACTGATTAGAGAAGCCGTTGCCGCAAGCATCATAACACCCGACGAAGCCGCCGACATCCTTGATTTTGAACGCCGTAATATGCCGCGTTCGCAACCGTTCCTCTCCTCGCCTGACCGCTACCGTCCCGCTGCCGCTCAAAACAGCAACGAAAAGCGCGTAACCGTCAGAAGCGTCCTCGCCGCGATTAAGATGCTGGGACCGGGGTCATTTACGACAGACCATCTTTATCGCGCGATGGGCGCTAAAGACAAGAAAACACAACACAAAATCCGCGGCGTCCTGCATCAATTGAAGCGCCGCGGTTTGATTATCGCAAAAGGGCGAGGGCTCTACATCCTCAAGTCTGAAGAAGAAAAGCAGAAGTTACGACCCCGCACGGTTGTTGAGTCTATCGCCGTCAGGAAGGTTGAAGCATTACCTGACGGTAAGGCGCGGGTTACGGGAACTATCCGCCTGCCGACAGGAACGCGCTACGGCACCTTTAAGGTTGACCTTGCCGAACAAACCCTCACCGACGGCGACGAGACACTTAATATCCTGCCGGACGCGATAAGCGCGATAACAAAGTTTTACCTCAACGAAACCTTAAACGCTTTAAGGAGAAACAACAATGAAGTGGCTTAAGGTTGTCTACAACGGCGGTATTCGTTACTTCAACGCCGCCCAGATTTCTGACTTGTCCATAACCGCCGACAACAAGTCTGTCATCCTTACGGTTCAGACCGGCGCGACGACCGCGGTCTATACGCTGCCGCGGAAAGCATATGAAGAGGTCGCAAAACATACCGAGGAAGTCATCCAAGCGATAGCAATTCTTACCGACCCGACCTGTTACGGCGTCTATACGCTTGACTTGACGAAGTTTGCCGCTGCGAAATAGCGGTTGACCCTATGCGCGTTGTAGGTTATACTTTATGCGCGCATAGGGTCTTTTACTATGATAGAGAAACAGGTATCCGCAAGCGGCTTCGCGACCGTCCTCGCTATCAAGGTGCCGCGTGATATTTCTGCCTTCCGTCTCGTAAAAATCCGAGAAAGCACGACGAATGCCACTTTTGTGGCGGTTGAAGTCGTCCATAACGGCGTCACCTATCGTCTTTCTGGTCACCTCCCTAAAGCCCTTGCGAAGCGATTCAGACGCGCAGAAGAAGAATACGCAAAACGCGTCGGTCAAACGCGCGCGCAAGAGTGGCACAATACGCCAAGCCTACTTAAGTCTTACCGCCTTGCGATTCTGAATCGCCTTATCCGCATACGAACCGAAGCCTCTACGCGCAATGCGGTTCGCACTGCTGCGACATCGCCGTCATCGTCCGCCGTTAGGCGTTGTAAAGCAAACATTATCCGTAACGGCAAAGTGGAACGGTGCGGGCTACCGGCTATTACAGGTTCTTCGTATTGCCATTCGCATAGACACCTCGGCTTGTTGAATCCTTCTGGAGGTGCGTTGGTTATGAGCAAGGAACCGCCCCGAACGGATGAACTGATAAAGTTCGTTGAACGCTATCGCGTCTTGAACGGCAAGCCCTTCTCGCTTGAACGCTATCCGTTCCTTCTACAGATTTACCGCGACCTCCATACGCAAAGCATCGTAATTATGAAAGGTGCACAGATGGGCATCACAGAATACGCGATGAACCGCGCGATTTGGTTTGTGATGAACAAGAACGAGAATGTCTTAATTACGCAGCCGACGCGGCGCGACGCCGCAGAATTCGTCCAAACCCGCCTTGACCCCACGCTGCAACAGTTTGAGGAAGTGTTCAAAGCGACGCCGGAAGAAATACGCCGCAAGTGGGTTGACAACAAACGAATAAAGCAAATCGGCGAGCGGTTTATCTATGTGCGCGGGACTATAGGCGAAAGCGAAGCCGCCTCAATCCCTGTCGGTTTTCGTATTCACGATGAGGTAGACCGCTCCAACTGGCGCGTTATTCAACAATACCGTAGCCGCCTTGAAGCAAGCGAACATAAATGGGAACTTTTCATATCAACGCCAACGCACGCCCGCACGGGAATCCACAAACTTTTTGAGGATTCAGACCAGCACCACGCATTTTACCTTTGCGAATGCGGGCACGCGACAGCAGTTTGTTGTATGTGGGCGCAGTTGCTTGAACTCGGCGACTTCCTTTGTCCGCAATGCAAACGCAAGATTGACCGCACGAAACTTGTCTGGCGTCCGTTGAATCCTGGCGCGCGTCGGCGCGGTTACCACCTTTCGCACCTTATCAACCCCGCGCGTTCCGCGGAGGATATTCTCGCGCTGCGCGAAGACTATGAAGACGAAAGGGATTTCTATAACTTTGTCTTAGGTCTTCCCTATGACCGCGAAGAAGACCGTCTGACTTTGCAGATGTTGGAACAGTGTCAAGACGGGCGCTTTCACTTGCAAACATCAGCGCCGCATTCTATAATGGGTGTAGACCAAAACGGTGGTCTTTACATCGTGATATTGCGAATCATTCGCCCAGGTTACTATGCGGTAATCTGGGTGGAGCGTAAGGACGGAACACGATGGGAGGAGTTGGACTTCCTTATGCGGCAATACAGCGTCCAAACCGCGGTAGTTGACCATATGCCGAACCGTATTAGTGCGATACGGTTTGCACAGCGGTATCCCGGACGCGTTTGGTTGGGTTTCTACCACGACCGCTTCCACGAACGCGATTTGGCGTTCATACCGCCAAAGGACGACAACGATTATCCCCGCGTCGCCATAAACCGTAACATCTGGTTTGAGCGGCTCTTTGATTTGATTTCGCGCAAAGCGATAAACTTCCCAGTTGATGACCGCATTCGTCTTGTTTTTGCCCATCTGCGACGAGTTCGTAAGGAAACGCGCGAGGTCGGCGGCGAACAGCGTATCCGCTATGTGCGCACTGGTGCGGACCACTACGCGCACGCGCTACTATACGCGATTGTTGCAGCGCAGCGCGTTGCGCGAAGAACAATACGAATTGAGCGGTTGACGCAGGAACCAAAACCGCAACCGCCGCAACAGAAACCGCCTCAACCAAAACCTGAGGGGAGGCAGGCAGATGGTATTACCTTCTCAGCACGACGGTAACGGCAAGTTAGCCGTAAAACCGCAGGCGCAACGGCAAGGCGTAACAGGGCGGAGTTTCCGCGTAGAAAGCGCGCCTGTGGAACTCTACGAGCGCATTTACCGCCGCTATCCGTGGATTCGCGCAATGGTCAATAAGATTGCGAAAGTCGCATCTATGCTTGACTTTGAAATCAAACCCGCTCCTGAAATCCTTGCGCAAAACAAAGAACCGTCGCAAGAGCAACGCATTCTTTTGGAAGAACTGTTCCGCACGCCAAACGAACGCGAATCTTTTGCCGAGTTCATCTTTTGGCTTGTTGCGCGGTTACGGCTTCTCAACGAGGCGTTCGTTGAAGTTACCTATAACGCCGCACGCCTGCCCGTTGACTTGTATCCCCTGCCGGGCAAAGTCAAGGTTCTCGTGGATGAACACGGCGTTCTACAAAGTCCTGCCTACCGCCAAACGCTTGGCGGCAAAACCGCAGAATTTGAGGCAGACGAAGTCATTCACTTTCGCTTGCCTGACGCCTTGGGACGCGTCCAGTCGCTTCCCGATATAGAGACGCTGGAAGTTACGATTTTGACAGACCTGAATAAGCAGTTGTGGATGAAAGACTTGGTGACTTCTGGCGCCTATGGGCGGGACATCATCGCGTGGGTGCTGCGCGGCAACCTTGCGCCTGACGAGGTTGAGCGGAACAAGGAAGCAATAAAGAACCAGTATGCCGGCTCGGGCGGCGCGGGCGCTGAACCCGTCGTTGTTGAAGGCGACATTGACCTGCAGAAACTTGGCAGACACATCCAAGAAGATGAATACTGGGAAGGGCGCTTAGGGCATATCCGCGAAATCGGCGCTGTGTTAGATGTCCCGCTTGCGAAACTCAACCAGTTTGAGGCGTTAGGTAAGGCGGGACTTGAAGAAGTTGACCGCGCTTTTATTCGCGAGACCGTCTTTCCTATCCTGCGCGTTATAGAGAATAAGTTCAACCACGCAATCGTCAGATTGTGGGGAATAACGGATTGGCGGTTCGCGTTCAAACGGTTTGAGCCGCGCGAATGGCGCGACATCGCGCGAATCATACAAGTGATGCAGAAGGCGGGTTTCATAACCGTCAACGAAGCCCGTCGCTTCGTCGGGCTTGAGCCTGTGGCAGGCGGCGATGAACTTGTCCTTATCCACGACCGTTACGGGATTATCAGGATGACAGACTTGAAAGCGGAAGCAGAGCGTATACGCGGGATGGTCGGTCTGAATGCAGAGGAAGAGGCGGCGCTACGCAAACGCCCCCCTGAACCGCAAGAACAAATTCTCAGGTCCATAACCGCTCGCGCCTATGCCGCTTTCAGAACAATCGTTGAGCGCGCGCAAACCCGTTTCCTTGCGTGGTTGAAGAAGAACTGGCGCGTGAAGGAGAAAGGCGCCGCAACGCTTCAGTTATCTCCTGCGGATGAGGAGTGGCTGCAAACCGCGTTGCAGCAGATACGATTTGACGGTTTAGGCACGCTTCTGGTCCGCACGACGAAAGAAGCATTAGAACGCGGCTATCGCTATATGCGCCGCCTATTAGGTTTAGGTATAGAATTTGACCGCGTTCCCGAGGAAGTCTTACGCGAAATTGAAGAACGCGAACTTGAACTTGCGGAAAGCACAATTGTTGATTTCAAACACGGAGAACCTGAAAGCGGGCGGTTGAACATAGAGCGCGCCTTGCGGCAGGGAATTGAAGAGCGATGGACGATTGACGAGATTTCCGCAAAAGTTGAGGAAGTCTTCAACGATATGGCGTCGTGGAAGGCGGCGAGGATTGTCCGCACTGAAATTCCCAAGGCGTTTGAGAAAGGCAAAATTAATGTTGCGAAAGCCGCTGGTGTAACGCGCGCGCGAATTTCGCTTGGTTCTACGCCGTGCGAAGCCTGCATAGATTTCTTTAACTCAATACCTGAAGAGGGTTTGCCGATTGCAGAGGTTGAAGAATTCTTCGCGAACCACCATCCGAATGTTGACTGCACCTTCGTGCCGATTTATCGCGGCGAGGCGGTTTATCCCGTTTAAGGAGCAAGGCGATGATACGCATAACCTTCTTGGGAACGCGCGGGCTTGTTGAAGAGCAGAACGAGGCGCACAAACACCATACCGCCTACATCATAGAGGATGAGAAGCAACGCGTTCTCTTTGACTTTGGCGAAACCTGGGCACAAGAACCGTTGCCAAATGTTGATGCGATTTGGATTTCGCACGCGCATCCCGACCATATCGGCGGCTTAGACGGGCGCGTTGTTGATATCCCTATCTTCTGCAGCGCTGTTACGAAATCTCTCTTTCCTGAAGGGCTTAAGGCAAATGATGTCCACATCGTAGAACACAAGCGAGAATTTGACCTGCTTAGGTGGCGAGCACTACCGTTTCCCGTCACACACTCCATTCGCGCTCCTGCAACCGGGCTGCGGCTTGTTGTTGATGGGCAAGTTATCGTCTTGCCTTCAGATGTGCTCTATTTTGAAAATGCAGACGACCTTATGAAAGACGCAATTCTTTACATTGCAGACGGCTCAACGCTTGAGAAATCGCTTGTGCGCAAGCACAAAGAAACGGGCGAACTGTTTGGGCACGCGGCGCTCCGGCAGCAGTTACGATGGTGCCAAAAATATAGAGTTCCGCTCCTCTTTGCAATCCACTACGGGAAGGAACCGATTGAAATGACCGACCCCGTCCTCGCTCGGTGGCTTCAGCAGACGCAGGAGGCGGTTGCGCCCGATGTCGCGGCGCATATCGCGTGGGACGGCAAGGTTGTAGAGATAGAAGGCAACCGCGTCAGATGGCGACGCAAGCGCGGAGAGTGGGTTGAGGAGACGCTCGCGGATACGGCGCGTAAGAAGATAGAAATCCCTGAAATCCGCGTTTCCCTGTTACCACGCGGTATACCAGCAAAAGCGCGGGGCGTTGCTGACGCGTTTGGTATCGCGGAACATCCTGAGCATACGCTCGTAAAACCTACGACCGTGCGGATTGAAAGCGGCGACCGCGTCTTAATAGTCGGACATTCGGGTTCCGGCAAAAGCCTACTCTTGGCGCGGTTAGCAAAGGAACTCAAAGCCGCAACTCCGCAGTTTCAGGAGAATAAGCCTTGCGTAGACCATTTCAAGAACCTCAATTTGAACGAAGCGCTTGCGCTCTTTGCACGCTGCGGCTTGTCAGATGTCTACTTTATACTGCGAACGCCCGCGGAACTTTCTGATGGGCAACGCGCAAGGTTCGCACTCGCTACGCTTCTCGCTTCAAACGCCGATTTCGTCGCCGTAGACCGTTTTCTTGAAGACCTTGACGAAGACTGCAAACGCGTTGTTGGCTACCTATTTGCGCGCGAAATCAAAGAACGAGGCAAAGTGCTCCTTGCCGCAACGCACACCGAACCGCCGGGCTTTCCGTGGTCGGTCCGCTTGACTATGCGCGAGTTCCAAAAGCCCGACATTGAAATGCAACGCGATGTTCCGATTAAGAAACCGCGATTTGATGTTGAATTGCGCGCTGCAAAACTTGGAGAAATCCAGCCTCTTCTTTCGTGGCACTATCGCGGCGGTCAACCTGTTGCTACGCGCTTTGCTTTTGCCGCTTATATTCGCGAAAACCTTGTCGGAGCCGTTATTTTTGCGCATCCACTTAATCCCATTCGCGCGATGTTACGGCTCTTCCCTGAACTGGACCATCAACGCGAAGTTGTTGTCTGTTCGCGCGTCGTTGTTCATCCGAATTACCGCAGCATTGGGATATCAACGCAACTGCTGAGGTTCGCAGTAAAACAAGCCTTTGACAAGGGCATAAAGGTTGTCTATTCGCTATCACGGATGGCCCTCTTGATTCCGCTCTTCAAAGCGGCTGGTTGGGAAAGCCTTCGTCTTAGTCTGGACAGCAAGAAACGCGCAGAAGCGCGCAAATACTTGACCGAATTAGGCTACAAGCCTTACTTCACTCTTGGCGAATTTGAGAGGTGGTTAAAAGGCTTGCCGCCGTCACAGCGTAAGCGACTAAAACAAGTTGCGGATGAAGTTTATCCGTTCAAGAACGCTTCTCTGTTCTTACGCTGTCGCATACCTTTTACAACCACCGTAGACTTCTCTTTTGCGTCACGCGTAAGACCGAACAAGGAAGTGTTAGAACAACTGAGAAACGAACAACCTGACTTCTCTTTTGAAAAGCCGCGTCTGCGCAAACTCGCGGTAAATGTTATCGTTGAGAATTTACGCACAGAGGAGACTCTCATCAAAGACATTTCGCGCTACGACCCGGGTAAGTTAAGCGACGCCGTCTTGCAAGACGATTGGCGGATTGTCATCGCGTGGTGGGCGCGTCTGCGTCGCGGCGGTAAATTCAAGTATAACCGCGAACAAGTCCTTGACCTCGCTACGAAGATTTTCAACGAACTTGTCAAACGCGACAAGGTGACCTTCCACTGGGAGGGGCTTACAGACGCGGGCAAGGACCTGTTACGCGAATGCCTTAAGCGCACTGTCAAACAAGGACTCTACCTTGTTCCGCCGCACGGCGAACTAATCGCAAAAGGTGAAAAGACGGCGATGGTCAAGTCGCGCGCGTTCAAGTTGCGCGGCTTCTACCTGCTTTGCTCAGGCTCGTTGTGCTACGGATGGGTGCGCTTCAAGTCGCGCTACGACTCAAACGAATATCCGAAACGCATCAGCGTTAAGGAATTCAAAGAGTTACAGCACGCACACTGCATATCAGACGAAGAACGGAAGGCGTGGTGGGGCAGTAAGGGCTGGCTCTATTATTATCCCATCCGCGAGTTCATCCCCCTCCCAAAGCCACGGCGGTTCCGCCTGCCGCAAGGGGTGCAAACTTTCATCCGCGAAGTTGAATTCCTGCAAAAGTTTGACATCAAACAGATTACGCCCGCCGCGCTGAGAGAAATGACAACAAACGAACTTGTGCTCCTCCACGCTGAACTGCACCGCGCTTTCTGGGCGACTTACCGGAAAGGCGCGGTAGAACCCATCGTGAACGCGCACGCTTGGGTTGTTGATGAAATGCGACGGCGTGGGATGGATACGCGACCGGTTGACTTGCTTGATGCGATGAGCCGTCGGTTTGAATTGCTTGCGCGAAAGATATACCTTCGTGAGGTGTTGACCTATTTCCCGCAGCGTATCGTCCTTAACGACCGCGAAGTCTCGCTTGTCGGTTCGCTTGCCATTGCAGGACGCGGCAATGATATTGATTTGCTGTTTGCAGGTAAGCCTGACCGCGTCCGCGAGTTCCGAATCGCGATGCTGTTTCCGCCTAACCTGCGACAGCGGCTTCATTTCGTTTACGACGAAGAAGGACCGTTCACGAACTACATCCCACTTTACCGCAAGGTCCTTGAGCGCATTGACCCCATCCGCATCGTGCCGATGCAACGGGAACCGGAGGCGGAATTCAAAGTCACGCTTATGAAACCGTTTCCGCTGATGAAGGCGAGCGCGGGCTACCATATCGGCGAATTTTTTGACCGCGATTCCCTTTGGCGACTTTGGGCGGAACCGCACATCCGCGAGGCGGGCTACATCTACATAGAACCGAAATATGATGGGATACGGATGTGCATTCACAAGAAAGGTAACAAGGTTGCGATTTACACAGAAGACGCAAAGCGCGACCGCGCTCACATCTTCCCTGAAGCGGTTGAGGAAATTCGTAGGTTGCCCCAAGACGAACTCATCCTTGATGCGGAATTCGTTTGGTGGAAGGAAGGCGCGCCTATACCGCGCCAGAAGATGATGCACTTTGTCGTCGGCAAAGAACCGCTACGCGGCGAGGAAATACACATCAATGTCTTTGATGTGTTATGGGCGGATGGCAAGTCTCTGCAATTCTTGCCATTTGCAAAACGCAAGCGAATACTCCAGCGCATCTTGCCGCGCGATAAGAAGTTCTTGAAACCCGTTCCGTCAAAGAAGGTGCGTAATCGTAAGGAGTTTGATAAGGCGCTGGACTGGGCGACGACCTTCATCGGAAGCGAAGGCGCGATGTTGAAAGACCCGCGCGGGCTTTATGATGCGAAACGAACGACTTCCTGGGCGAAACTCAAAAATGTGAAAGAAGCAAAGTTTATCATCATCGGTCGCCGCAAAGTTCCCGCAGGGCGCCCTGCCGGCGTAAAATGGACGGAAGAAGAAGCGTTCAAGAACCTACCATCGTTGTTGAAGAAGTCGCGAACTTGGATTTACCGCGTTGCTTTCCTATCGCGCGACGGGAAGACGCTCATCCCGATGGAAGAACGGAAAAAGTTGACAGACAAGGACTTGACGCTGCGATGGAACGAAGAAAAACAACGATGGGAAGGCTTTGATGACCCCAAACTGTGGGAAATGGGCTTGGGTTTCAAAGACCGTAAGCCAGGAGAATACGCTTACGCGAATACTTACGCGTCTGCGCTTGAACCGCCGCCTAAAATCGGGGACATCATAACCGTCACGCCTATCGCGATTGACAAGTGGAAAGGTGATGACGGCAAAGAGCATTATTCGTGGATGTTCCCCATCGTGCGCGAAGCCGACCCCACGCGCGATAAGCCTGACGACCAAGACTTTATAGACCACCTTGTTGAAGTCTCGCGTGGGCAATTCAAGCGCAAAAAGGCAGAACAAGAAGCGATTGAGAAACTGAAAGCCCTTACGGTTACGGAAGAGTTTGAGGCGTTCCTTAAGTGGGCGGCGGCGTGGGATGCGCCGAGCGAGGATGAAGAACTGGCGCGTATCGTCAAGATGCCCGAACTGGACGAGAAACGACGCAAGTTAATAGAGAAGTGGGCAAGTCTGACTATAGACGAATTGCACGAAATTGACCCGCGTAAACTGCCGCGCTTCTTCTATGTCATCCAACACCATTTCCGCGGTAAGTCGGTGCATAAAGACTTCCGCGTCAAGGTTGACGACCACCTTGAAGGCTTCACAATTACCGACCAAGTCAAGGGTTACATTAAGGAGACCGTTGATAACATCCAAGAAGCAAAGCGGTATACGCTTGACCCCAAGGCGGAGCGGTTACATCCCGAAATGGACCCCGCCGACCACTGCTTTGCGGTTGAGAAGGCGCAGCAACCGCTCGTTTGGCTTACCGTCGTCAAAGATGTGTTCTTACCAGGAACCGTCGGAGCGACGCGGTTCAACGAAGGCGTGTTCTATGGACGAGATTGGGGACTCCTATGGTTGGGCACGCGCAAGCCGTATTTTATTGAGTTCTTCTTGCGCGGCAAGAATTTCAAGGGAACCCTCGTCTTTCGTAAACTTCCTGCCCGTCCTGAATGGGAGAAAGTTCCGAAAGAAGGGCTGCATTGGGAATGCTGGTTTACGCGTAAGGATACGCCACCGTATCTCCTGACGGAGCGCGCGCGGCGCCGCAAGGATTATGTTCCGCCAGACGGCATAAGCGGATTGCCGCCGGAGTTTGAGGCGCTTATAGAGAAAGAGCGCCCTGACCTTGTTTGGTGGAAAGGTAAGTTGACAGCGGCGGAAAAGTTGGCTAAAATAGATAGGGCGTATAACTGGCTTATAGAAAACCAATACCTGAAGGGTCCGAAGGTGGAAGTCTCGCAAGAAACGCAAGCGAAGACGGCACAGTTTACTTTCTTGCGGATTTGGTGGAAAGGTCAGACCGTCATCCGCGCGATGCCGCAGGAGCGGTTTTTCCTTCTTTTGAAGAACGGCGGCTTCCGCGTCTGGGAACTTGACGCGAACCCGCTTTGGGAAGCGGCACAATCGGTCTTGGAGACCGAGATGCCGGAACCGCCGCCTAACCATAAGGAAATCACAGACTGGATGAAATTTGAGGGAGACCTACCGCCTGAACACGCGCTAAACCCCACAAAACGCTTGACAGCGCACGCAGAAATCATAGATACTGGTGCCGCACGGCTTATTGAGGACACAGAACATTTTGTGCACATTGACTTTCGCGGTAAGAACTTCAAGGGGCGCTGGGTCCTTAAACGCGAAGAGCCGGATTCGGCAATCTTTACCTTTGAACCCGCCGTCGGTCCGGGTCAGGCGTTAGAGGAGGATGAAGGCGATGGCTACCGACTTGACGAAACTGAAACTGCCGCTGAGAGTCCCGCAGCGGTTGATTCTTAAGGAAGGTGAGCACAACGGCAAACGCTATCCGCGTGAGGTTGTTCACGAATTCTACAAGTGGCTTAAGGCAGTTGAAGAACAACGGCTTGAACCCGAGCAGGAATTTCGGCAGGCGCTTTCTCTCTTCGTGGGCGACGACGAAGACCACAAGGATTCAACCGGCACCTGGGTTGGCAAGATTGAGAATGTTACTTGGGATGAGAAGATGGGCGCGGTGCGCGCGGATTTAGTGATTGTAGACGAAGATACCGCGCGCAAGGTTCAGTTTCAGTTAGACAACCCGCCTACCACCTTCGCCATCTCGCCGCACCTGTCGGTTATTGAGTCAGGCGACGAAGTTAGAGATATCAAATCTAAAGGGATTTGCCTTGTGCTGAATCCTGCGCAGGGCAAAGACGCTTTTCTCGGCGATGAGGGAACGGTTCCCGCTGATGAAAACCCCGTTTTTTCGCTTAAGGATATTGAGGTTGATTTGGAGGATGAGGAGATGGCAGATGAGAAACAGACTTCGGCAGAGACGCAGGATGCGCTTAGTGAGCGCGTAGGCAAGTTGGAGGAACAGATGAAGGAAGTCAAGGAACTGTTGACCGCGCAGAAAGGGATGTTGGAGAAACTTGCGGAGGCTGCTGAGCGCAAAGACAACGCTAACGCGACCGACGAAACCAAGAAGCAGCAGGCGCAGGATGAAGACAAGAACGACAGAGACAAGGACAAGGAGATGCAGGACAAAAAGAAGGAAGATGAGACGCCGTATCCTTACAAGGGGCGTTACGGCTATCCTGCGGTCGTCATCATCACAACGGGGCGCGGCTATGGCTATCCTGGCGTTTACGGCTATCCTGTTGCGCGGCGCTTTGAACTTGACAAACTGAATCCCAAACATCTTGAGCGCGCGCTGCAGGATTTGAAAGCCGCAACAGAATCGCTGCATACGCAGGAGAAGATAACGCTGGAAGAGGCAGAGAAAATCGTTACGACGATTGACGAAATCCTCGGCGGTTTGCCGTTTGAACTTGACCCGGAGGATGTCAAGCGAATTGAGGAAGAGCACAAGAAGCAGGAAGAGGAACTGCAGAAACGCGCTGAGGAACTTGCTGAGAAGCGCGTGAAAGAGTTGCTGGCGCAGAAGGCGCCGCGCAAGGGCTTGTCGCTTGAAGGCGATACCGACAGCAACGATGACAAAACCGACCCGCGGCTTGGTTTGCGGGCTTCGCTTGAAAAGCGGTTTGGGTTGAGAGAATAATTTGGAGGGTGCGACTATGGGACAGGAAGATGTCAGAAAAGAGTTGCGGCTTGCGCTTGACAAGACAACGGGAAGCGCGCTGTTTCCCGAAAGCCTTGAGAAACACATAGTTGAGTTGGTGAAGATTCACGCTCCCACGGTTGACCTTCTGACCGTCCGGCAGGCGGATAGCGCTGTGCAGGAATATGTCCGCACGACAAGCGTCCCGCTTGGGCGGTTTGAAGGTGAGTTGGCGTCTCAGGCGCTTCAGAGTTCCACAAACGAACGCGTTCAGTTGCCGTTGAAAATCATCCGTCGCGGCGGCAGCGTTGCGGGCTTTACCGATGCAGCGTCACGCAAGTTTGTTGACGCATACGAGCGCGAGATTGTCCTCGCAACGCTGCCGCCGCGACGGATGATTTTCAACGGCAACTGAACGCGTTCGTTTGTGGAACTCTGAAG
>Ga0180302_10000079_pt1 | contig 36092 bp, 39 predicted proteins | sample GuaBasSediGuay17_FD_121794 | JGI IMG/M metagenome (GOLD analysis project Ga0180302, IMG submission 121794) | Subseafloor sediment microbial communities from Guaymas Basin, Gulf of California, Mexico - Guay17, Core 4571-4, 12-15 cm | ecosystem: Environmental > Aquatic > Marine > Hydrothermal... | reverse complement strand
CTACATAGCTTTAACGTCTATGCGATAATCCATTCAAGATATAGGTCGACAGGGGAGAACAAGGTGAAATGAATGATGAAGAGGGTTTATTTTCTCGAGGGAATCGGTATCGGCTACGTCAATAATTCTTCGGGTAGTTTTTCACCTCTCTTGAATACGCGGACCTCTTCACCGACTCCTATGCAGACCATATCCGTCATCCCGAGGAATAACCCGGTCTCTAGAACCCCGGGTATTCTTCTAAGCTCGTCGTCCAGCTCCCTAAACCCTATTTCGAGGTTCCTGAACCAGACCTCGACTATGAGGTTGCCCCTTTCCGTCATCAAGGGAACCTCCTCACCGTCCACCTTCTGAACCCTGAGCTTAGGCTCGCCACCCATCTCTTTAAGCCTTCTGAAGACGAGGCTCCGTGCGTCTTTCAACACTTCAAGCGGTATCGGGAACCTAGTGTGAAGCTTCTTCACAGGTTTTCTATGGTCTGCTATCACGATGAACGTCTTGGAAGAAGCTGCGAGGATCTTCTCGCTCGTGAAAACCCCATAGGAGCCGCCTTTCAACAGGTTTAGACTCCTATCGACCTCGTCGGCCCCGTCGACATCTATATCTACCTCCGGGTATTCATCCAGCGAAGCGGTGGGTATGGCTAGGCTTAAGGTCAGAAGCTTGATGGGTATGCTCGAGGGTATGGCGACTATCTTAAGTCCCTCATCCATAACCCTCTTAGCCAATTCTCTGACAAAAATCGCAGCCGTGGTTCCACTACCAAGCCCCACCACCTGGCCGTCTTTAACCAAAGATGACGCATACCTGGCTACGAGCTCCTTCTCCTTCCTAACCCTGGTAGACGACATATGCATCGATATCGAATTTTAGACTTGACAGTTGATAAGGCTTAGGAGGGATCCTCAGAAAAAGGGGAGGGGAATCGTTACGCTACTCCTCGATCGTTATGGCGCCTACAGGACACTGCTCCGCGACGTCGGCGCAGTCGCATCCATCGCATCCCTCAGGGTTTACGACGACCGACTTACCCTCATCATCCAGCTCGAAGACGTCTGGGCATAAAGAGGCGCATAACCCACAGCCTATACAAGCGTCTCTGTCGACCTTAACCTTCAACCTAACCCCCCAGTTAAAGAGAACCATATGATCATTTAACTTTAACGCATCTTTCAAGCATACCCATGTCTGAGAGCTGACCCAGCACCCTCTTGTATTGAGCCTCGTCGTTGATCATCGTGTTAACCATAGCCTCGTTCAGATGCGTCCCAGGTTTAACCCGAACCTCTGCTTTGACGTTCAGCGCCTTTTCCAAGGCATACCTTATCAACACACCTATGAGCCCACCCATGGGGCAGAACGGTGTCGTGGGTTTGAACTGAACTTTAACCTCTCCGTCTCCTACCTCGACCGAATCCTCGTCGACCATACCCATCTCGACTATGGAAGCCGGATACTCAGGGTCGTAAACATTCTCTAAAACACGCATCACATCCTTCTTATCTAAAGACATCTCACCTAAGGGGGTGATAAACCATTATATATAGGTTTAGGACGACAACTCGAGGATCTTCATGAGCTTAGCCGTGCATACACGGCAGGGAATCTTCGATTTAAAGTCTGTGTCTACTATGCTGTTGGAGAAATGCATGACGCATCTGGGGTTTGAGCAGTGGCTTAAGCCATAGGTGTGGCAGATCTCGTGAACAGCCTCCTTGACAATCCTATCGATGAAGAGTGTTTCGTCGTAAGGCTTACCGTAAAACCTAGGGTTTAGCCTAGCTAACGATATCAAGGCTAGTAGACCAGGATACTCGGCCTGTCCGAAGATGAAGTTCAGCCCCGGAGAGTATAGGTCGACCCTGGTAACCATAAGCGTCCTATCCCTGAACCTATTCCGGTAAAGCTTCATTATGACATCTGAGTTATACTGTCTTCGAATGGGGTTGTATGCATCCTTCGGAAGCTCCAGCCGTAGCGATGATACCGTGCATCTGACGAACGGTAGAGCCTCCTCGACCTCGGACGCAAGCCTTACGAGAAGATTTAGGTCGACGTCTCCCAACGGCGTCAAGACCACATTGTCTTTAGACCTCGTATACATCACCCACTTTAGGTACGTGGGCTTCTAGGCCGAGCTCCCTAGCATATCTGCATAGGGCAGCGCACTTCTCAGGTTCACCGTGCACCGCGTAGACAACAGGGTTTCCTTCAAGCTCCTTCAGAAGCCTCTTAAAGCCGCTCATCCCTATGTGGGATGAGAAGTCGAACCTCTTGACCTTAGCCTTAACCTTCCTAATCTTCCCACCTATGACGAACCTACCTTTCTCCAGAAGCTCCCTCCCAGGAGTGCCAGGTATCTGGTAGCTCACCAAGTATATCGCGTTGTTACCGGATTTAGCCAGCTTCTCGGCGTAGAACACGGCGGTCCCGCCTTTAAGCATACCTGCCGGAGCGATTATCACGCATTCCTTCTTAAGCAGAAGCCTACGGTCCTTCCACCCTGAGACCCACTTAGCGGCCCTCACGGCCTTCTTGAAAAGTTCAGGGTCCCTAAGCCAATCCACGTGTTTCAGGAATATCTGTGTCGCATCGACCGCCATCCCGTCGACCGCCATCGGATACTCGAAACGCCACTTGGTGAGAACTGTGAGAACCTCCTGGGACCTACCTACGCTGAACGCTGGCACGAGAACCTTACCCCCTCCCTCGACGACCTCCAGGATGCTCTCTACAAACTCCTTCTCAAGATCGTCTCTTTCAGGATGCTCCTCGTCGGCGTAGGTGCTCTCGATTATCACCGCGTCCAGCGGGCCATAGTCTCTGAACGCACCCTTTAGGAGGCACGTGTCCACATCGTTTATATCGCCTGTGTAGAGAATTCTCTTACCCTCAGCCTCCAGAAGCACCTGAGCCGAGCCAGGTATGTGGCCTGCGTTCACGAGGGTAAACTCGACATCCTTAACAGAGACTTTCTCCCCATACCTGAGAGGCCTAGAAAATTCGAACATCGTCTTCGTATCCAAGTACTCGTAGGGTAGGTAGTAGCCTGATAGCCTCAAGAAGTCGTTGAGGAGAAGCTCCATTAGGTCGAACGTCACCGGAGTGGCGTAGACAGGTATGGGTCTGCTAACGTGGAAGAGAGGTACCGCCCCGCTGTGGTCTAGATGCGCATGCGTGACTATAACGAGATCCACATCCCTCGGGGCTATATGCATGGGGAAGCTCGGAACCCCATCCATAGCGACTCCATAATCTAAGACAACCGTGGTCTCGCCGGTTTTAACGGCCACGGCGGATTTGCCTATGGCACATGTTCCACCTAGGAAAGTGATCTTCAAGAACCCTAAACACCCGTCCCGTTTATGACTTACCGATACTATCCCAGATTAAAAACCTACGGCTTTAAAAACCTTTAACCCCCCATCCATGTACGATTTCTAAAATTTTAGAAAGGTCTGGACCATGATAGAAGTTGATGGTGAGCTTTGGAGAGGGGCTAAGACAGGGGGCGCTGGAGCCACGGCTTCGGTTCTTCTGTTAAAAACGGGAAAACCTTATTTCTTCAGAGACTATTCGATCTTATCGGCGGATGGGGAGGCCTGCATCGCCTGACAGTTGAGAATGATGACGCCAAGCCTCTACCGACAGCCTCTAAGCTTTCTCAAAGCCTCCCTTCTAACTTCGCTGTAGATGTTTACACCATGGCAGTCTATCGCCACCACCATCGGCCCTAACCTATCGACTTCTAGAATCCATACAGCCTCCGGAAGGCCGAGTTCGAGCCAGTAAACGGAGCAGACTCTTTTAACGGCTTTAGACAGGATGGCGGAGACCCCGCCTGGTAGTGCGCAGTAGACGGCTTCATGTGTTTTAAACAGCCTCGTAGAGGCTTCGCTGAAACCACCCTTTCCTATGATGAGCTTAACCCCTGAAAACTTGAGGAAGTCCTCTAGGAGAGGCTCCATCCTAGCGCTTGTCGTCGGCCCCATGGCCTCGACGACCCACGTGGACTCTATTCTCCGAACCACTGGGCCACAGTGGAAGACCGGGATACCAGCTAGATCCATCGGAGGTTTTAAGCCTCCCTTGGCGAGTTCTATGAGTTTCCGGGTTGCTCTATCCCTCATCGTCGCCACAAGCCCGGTCAAGTAGACCACGTCCCCGGCCTTCAGCTTCGAAACCTCTTTGACCGGTGTCTTGAGCTTGAACTCCATGACCACCACCTAGGGTTGAACGACCCTATAGGAGCCGTCAGGCTCTATCACGGCCGAGGCTCTCCTAGCAGCCCAGCACTGGAAGTTTATCGCCAAGGGTAGGCTCGCCGTGTGGCAGCCTGCATACTCCACCTTGACGTCGAGGCAGGTCCATCTACCCCCTAGACCCATGGGCCCTATACCCGTTTGGTTGATCTCTTCGAGCAGCTCCTCCTCTAGCCTGGCTAACACCGGGTCCCTGTTCCGCTTGCCTAGGGGTTTGAGCAGGGCTTTCTTAGCCATCAGCATAGCCTCGTCGGCCGTCCCGCCTATGCCTATCCCTATGACTGTAGGCGGACACGGCATACCCCCGGCTTCGACCACCCTACTTAGGACTATGCGTTTGATAGACTCGGCACCTTCAGAGGGTGTGAGCATGTGTAGGCTGCTCATATTCTCTGAGCCTGCGCCCTTGGGCATAAAAGACACCTTCAGAAGCGGACCCGTAGCCTTGGATATGTGGATTATAGGGTTTCCGAAGCCCGTGTTATCTCCCGTGTTAACCCTAGTCAGCGGGTGGACTATGTTCGGTCTGAGAGGAGTCTTCTCTGTGGCTTCTGAAACGGCTCTGGTGAAAACCTTCCGGTAATCTATTCTCCAGGGGTATGCGACCCCCTCCTCTACGAAGAAGACGGGAGAACCCGTGTCCTGGCATATAAGCCTACCCTCCTCTCTAGCCGTTTTTACGTTTAAGAGTATAGCTTCGAGTATCTTCAAACCCGTCTCGGAGACCTCGCTCTCGTAAGCTCGTCTAAGAGCATCCTCGACGTCTCTAGGGAGGACCTTAACGGCCCTATCGATAAGCTCGACCGCCACCTCGAACAGAACCTCTTCAATGTTCAAGACTACTAAGACTCAACACGGTCTTAGGTTTAAAGTCTTAGTGTTTAAACAGTTATACTTTCACTCACCTCTCCGGTTTAAGAGTGTGTGCATTCTTTAAATAGGAGCTTTCTATAAGAGACTCATGGGAAAGATGACGGTTGAGTTGTCTAAAGGCCCTAAGAGACGCTTCGAGAGTATCGAGGATATACCAGGTATAGGTCCGGCTACGGCTTCTAAGCTCAGGGAGCTCGGCTATCACACGGTCGAGTCTCTGGCTACAGCCACGGTTAAAGAGCTTACCCTCGCCGGGTTAGGTGAGAAGCAGGCGGCTAAGATAATATCGATCGCTAGGGACTCGATATCTGTGCAGTTTGTCACAGCGGATGAGCTTCTCAAGGAGAGGCTTAACGTCAAGAAGCTCACGACCGGTAGCCAAGCCCTCGACGAGCTTCTGGGAGGAGGGTTGGACACCCAGACGATCACCGAGTTCTTCGGTGCCTACGGTAGCGGTAAAAGCCAGCTGTGCCACCAGCTATGCGTAAACGTCCAGCTTCCTTATGAGAGAGGGGGGCTAGAGGGCGCGGCCTTATACATAGACACGGAGCATACGTTCAGCCCCGAGAGGATCGTCCAGATGGCTAAGTTCAGAGGTTTAGACCCTGAACAGGTGGTTAAACGGATAATATACGCTGAGGCATTCAACTCAGACCACCAGATGCTTCTACTGGAGCGGTGCGACAGGATAATCAAGGAGAACGATGTCAAGCTCATAGTCGTCGACTCCCTTACGGCACACTTCAGAAGCGAATACCTAGGGAGGGAGATGCTGGCTGAGAGACAGCAGAAGCTTAACAAGCATCTGCACCGGCTCTTCAGGTTGGCGAGGGTCTTCAACCTCGTAGCGGTCGTCACTAACCAAGTCATGTCGAGACCAGATGTTTTCTTCGGAGACTCTGTTCAAGCCGTCGGAGGGCATATAGTGGCCCATACAAGCCACACGAGAATATACCTCAAGAAGGCCGCTAAGGGGAACGTTAGGATCGCGAGGCTCGTATCGAGCCCGTATCTTCCAGAGGGAGAAGCGATATTCAAGATCACGGAGAACGGTGTCGAAGATGTCGAGGAGCCACCTAGGAGGAAGTGATTACCTTGCCCCTAGACGACGAGCTTGTGAAGAGGTTTTTCGACCACGTGGTTAGGGGTGAGTATAGCAAAGCCGAGCCGATAATCAAGGAGCTGAGCCAGTCTGAGCTCTCTGAGTGGGAGCTCGGTTACCTGAACGCCATGAACGGTGTGCTCCTATCGATGAGGGGAGGAGATAAACCCTACGCGTATAGAAGCCTCCTCGAGGAGAGGTTTGTCAAGAAATACGAGGTTAGGTTTAAAGAGGTTCTGAAGCTTGACCAGCCTTTTCTAGACGATTACGAGAAGGGGTATTTTAGATGCTGGCTAGACCTCTTAAACACGGTTTTGGAACATCTGAACGCAGATAGAGAGAAGCTATCTTAGAAAGTTGTAGAGGATCGTCCACACAGTAAGCCACACTAGGAAATACGTGCCTATACCTTCGAGCAAGACCTTTTTACGCTCCACATCCTCGGCTAGGGTTCTGAAAACTCCATGGCTCAGCACGTAGACTAGTATGGCTAGCGAAACCCCAGGTAAGCCCCATATCCTCAGAAAACCAGATAACAACGCCACGGCTAATGCAAGTCCGAAGCGTATCCAGTAGATCGTCTTGAGCTTCATCGGCTAGGAGACTTTAACCAGGTAGAAACCTTTAAGCATTGCTTTCCCTCTCCCATCAACAGAGATGCCTAGAGACCGTATGAACGGAGTGGACATAGCGGTTCTGCTAGCGGAGAGTAGGGATATAGTCGAAGACGCGTATGTAGATAACGTCTACATGCTTGACGATGAGCTCGTGTTCAAGCTTAAACGTTCAGGCGTATCCAGGGAGCTGGTGGTTAAACCTGGGAGGGCATTATACCTAACAGGTTTCGAGAAGGTTAAACCTCTGAAGCCGCGTTCCTTCGCGATGCTACTTCGCAAGCACGTATCTGGTTTAAAAATCACTAGAATCGAGCAACGGGGGTTGGAGAGGATCGTGGTGATCCATCTCCTAGGTGGGCGTGGAGAGAGTAAGCTCATCCTCGAGCTTTTCGGAGCTGGAAACGTGATCTTGACGGATAAGAACAACGTGGTGAGGGCTGTGATGCGTAGGATCGTGTCGAAGGATAGAACCGTTCAGCCCAAAACCGTTTACGAGTATCCACCAGTGTTGAAAGACCCTAGAAAGGTGACCCTAAACGACCTCAGTGCAGTAAAGGGCATAGGTTCAAGAAACCTTCAAAGGGCTTTATCGAGGGCCACGGGCTTACCTCCGCCGTACGCCGAAGAGGTTCTTCTGAGAGCCGGGGTGGATCCGTCGATACGTCCAAGCAAATTCGACGGTGAGGATGCTTTGGAGAAGGTCTATGAAAACTTGAAGTCGTTTCTCAGAGAGGTTTTCGAGAAGCCCCTGAAGCCGGTGGTTTACAGAGATGATGAAGGTGTATTGGTGGATTTTTCACCGGTACCGCTTACCATGTATAAGGGGTTTAAGGCCAGCTTCTACAAAAGCTTCGGGGAGACCGTTGATACGTATTTTACCGAGCTTGAGCTTTACGAGAAAGCCCTAGAGGAGGAGCGGAGGCTTAAAGCCGAGGCCGAGCGAGTTAGTAGGATTTTAACTCAGCAGAGGGAGAGCCTCTCGAAGCTCACCAAACAGGCTGAGACGTTTAGAAGAGTCGGTGAGCTCTTGATGACTAAGCTTCACGTCCTTCATAGGCTTCTACCGGCGTTCAAGGAGATGGTGGAAGACCTAGGGGTCGAGGCGGCGGAGGAAAAGCTCAAAGACGAGTTTCAGAGGGAGGGGTTTAAGCTTCTTGGAACCGATATGGGTGGTAAGGTCATACACGTGAAGGGATGGGGGGTTAGGTTTAAACTCGATACGAGGCTAAGCCCGGCCGAAAACGCTTCGAGCTATTATAGGCTAGCTAAGGAGGCGGAGGAGAAAGCTAAACGTGTAAGAGAGGCCATGAAGGAGGTTGAGAAACGCGTCGAGCGGCTTAAAGCCGAAGAGGAGGTTTTACGGCCTAAGAGGGTCGGAGCATGGTACGAGAGGTTTAGATACACGTTCACGAGAGAGGGGTTTCTAATCGTGGGTGGAAAAGACGCGTCCACGAACGAGCTACTCATAAACAGGTATATGGAGCCTAGGGACTTGGTGTTTCACGCCGACTATAGGGGCTCCCCGTTCGTCCTTCTTAAGACAGGAACGCGTGAAGCCACGGCCGAGGCTTTGAAAGAGGCCGCGGTTTTCACGGCATGCTACAGTAGGGCTTGGAGTGATGGATTAGCTAGCTTAGACGTCTTCTACGTTAAACCCGAGCAGGTTTCGAAGAAAGCACCCTCCGGCGAGTACCTAGCTCGTGGAAGCTTCATGGTTAGAGGACGTAAGAACTATTTGCACAACGTTCCACTGAGGCTGTGTCTAGGCGTCAGGGTCGAAGGGGACGGGGTTAGGATTCTCGTCGGTTCCGAGGACGCTGTTAAGGGGTGGCTTGACGCATATGTCATCTTAAGACCCGGTAACGTGGATAAGCGAAGGTTAGCCGAGAAGGTTAAGAAGAGGCTTGAACGCATGGTTTCGAAAAAGGTTTTAAGAAGAGTAGTGCTACCTATTGATGAAGTTTATAGGGTTATACCTGGGAGCGGTGGAGTTTTGGAGGATGGTTAGATGAGTGAAATCATGGATTTGAAGATGAAGGTTCAGGCGATAATGTCTAGCCCTGTCATAACGGCTAGGGTCGACGAGAACATCGTTGAGGTCGCTAAGATAATGGACCTCAACGACGTAGGAAGCGTTATCATAACGGATAGGAGGGGTAGACCCCTAGGCATAATAACGGATATGGATATCATCAAGAGGGTTGTCGCTAAGAACCTGAACCCTTATGAGGTTAAAGCCGGCGAGGTTATGAGCCAGCCGCTGATAACCATAGACCCCACCGCGAACATAACAGACGCCGCTAAGCTGATGAGCCGATACGGTGTTAAGAGATTGGGTGTCATGTATAAGGGTAGACTGGTGGGCATAGTCTCCTCCAGGGACATAACCACCATCACACCTGAGCTTATAGAGATGATATACGAGAAGGCTCGTATAGAGGAGGCTACGGTCATACCTGGGTATGCCCAGACGGCCGTAGGCTACTGCGAAATATGCGGTCAATGGAGCGACATACTCACCTTTAGAAACGGCAGGTTTGTGTGTAGAGACTGCTTAGAGGAGATGGAGAAGTAGGTCTTCCATGCTTGATCACGTACCGGCCTCATTCACGCATCTTTCGAGGAACTTCTTCATGTTCCTGAAATGGGAGCCGAGCCAGTAAACCTTCCCACATTCTACACATATCCAGAACCTCTCTTGTCTACGTAAAACCCCTTCTGGAACAAGGTGTGAAACATCCTCTTTAGAGACCTCTCTGAGGGAGCCGTTGCAGACAGGGCACCTACTTCTGGACGGGTCTATAACCGGCCTTAAACCGAGCTTTTTGATAAGGAAGCGCATCCTCTCGGTCTCGCTTTTACCAGAGACTTCTAAGATGCTTAGACCCATAGACGCTGCCCTGCTTGCAAGCTCCCTATCCCTCGTAAGCACCGTAGCGTTAAGCCTTAAGGCAACCTCAAGCAGACGGTCATCGCTCCAGGAAGGGTCGTAGAGCACGTTCAAGCCAAGTATCCGAAGCCATCTAGCAGTTCTCCCGAGCATAGCATCCACCACGAAAACCTCATCCAAAGCTAAGAAACCCCCGGTCTAAGCACCCTACCGACCCCGGGACCGCATACGACCTCGCCGTCTAGAAGAACGAGCTCACCGTTCACGAAAACCGTCTCTGGAACACCCTTAACCCTCCAGCCTTCGAAGGGGCTGTGCTTAGCCTTAGACTTAAAGCTTGACGGATCTATTATCGCCTCCTTCTTCAAGTCTACAGCCGTCAGGTCGGCCCAATACCCCACCTCGATACAGCCCCTATCCGCTATCCTGAAGAGCCTAGCCGGGTTGTGAGCGGTGAGCCTGACAAGCTCAGATAGGGAGAGACGGCCCTTATTCACGCAGTCCAGCATCAACGGTAGAAGTGTCTCTAGGCCTGGGAAACCGGTTTTGAGACTCCAAAGCCCTCCGACGGTCTTCTCCTCTAACGTATGCGGAGCGTGGTCGGTCGCTATGCAGTCTACTACACCGTGTTCGACGGCTGACCATAGGGCTTCAGAGCTTTCCTTAGACCTTAGAGGTGGGTCTACAAGCCCATAAAACCCCAGCCTCTCGTAGACTTCTCTGGTCAACAGCAAGTGGTGAGGGGTGGCTTCGCAGCTGACAGGTAAGCCCGAGGCCTTAGCCGCCTCTATAAGCCTGAGAGCACCTATGGAGCTTACGTGGCAGAAGTGTACCCTAGCTTTTTTAACAGCCTCCAAAGCTTCTAAAACGGTTTTAACGGCCTTCTCTTCAGACTCTTCAGATAGGGCCTTCTCGAACGTCTCTAAGCCGCCGTCAGGGTTTTCAGACCTAACGGTTTCGAGGAGCCCTCTATCTTCTGCGTGCACTAGGAGCGGTAGGCCTACTTCGCCGACTGCTTTCAAAATATCCTTCAAGTCCTCTAGGGTTTCAAACCTGTAACCAGGCATCCTTCTATGCATGAAGAGCTTAAAACCAAACACACCCGCCTCGGCTAGTTCGGAGACCTCTGTCAAGTCCTCTGGTACGAAGCTGTAGAAGCCGACGTTAGCGTAGAGTTTAGGCTCGGCGGCTTTTATCCTAAGGTCGAGAGACTCTAAGTCTACCGTAGGCGGGTCGGTGTTAGGCATGTCGAGAACCGTCGTGACGCCGCCTGACGCCGCGGCCATGGTGCCCGTGTCGTAGTCTTCCTTATAGGCTAGGTTCAACCCTCTGAGATGGACGTGAACGTCTATGAGCCCCGGTATGATGAGTAAACCCTTTAAATCGAAGGTCTCGTCTACGGGTTTCCGGATACTTAACCTCGAGACTTCTTTTATACGTCCGTTTTCTATGAGGAGCTCAGCATCGTCGACTATGGATCCCCTGTAGAAGACCCTGCAGTTCTTCAACCTTAGGCTTCTCAATCTTGACACTCTAAGGGAAACTTCTATAAGAAGTTACCCTTAAACCTACTTTTAGCACGGGACTCTCGGTTCAGCGGTGGTAGCGTTGTCTGCTTTAACAGACGAGGAGGGCGCGTTTCTGGTGAGACTGGCTAGGAGAAGCATAGAGGAGTATCTTAGAAACGGGGTTAAGATAGAGCCTCCTAACGATACGCCTGAGCGTCTGAAAGGCAAGAGGGGTGTATTCGTGACTCTAAACACGGTTAAGGGAGGTGCTAGAGAGCTTAGAGGCTGTATAGGGTTTCCATATCCTACACACCCCTTAGTCGAGGCTACTATAGAGAGCGCCATAGAGGCCGCCGTCGGAGACCCCAGGTTTCCGCCTGTAAAGCTCGAGGAAATGGATGAAATAGCGGTTGAGGTAAGCGTTTTAACAGTGCCTGAGCTGATAAAGGTGAGAGACCCTAGGGAGCTTCCTAAGGCTATCAGAATCGGGGTCGACGGCTTGATCGTCGAAAGAGGATACTACAGGGGGCTGTTGCTTCCACAAGTCCCGGTCGAGTGGGGCTGGGACGAGGAGGAGTTTCTAAGCTATGCATGTATGAAAGCCGGCTTACCCCCAGACAGCTGGCTTGTACCAGGAACACGGGTCTACAGGTTTCAAGCCGAGGTCTTCGAGGAGGAGGAGCCTAGGGGGAGAGTTATACGGAGAAGGTTAGGGTAGGAGACTATGCGGGTCTACTTCGGAGTATGCGGGATAGGTCTAGGACACGCAGGCCGGTGTATACCGATAGCCATGAGACTCGCAAGGGAGGGGGCCGACGTAGTCTTCTCGACCTACAGCGATGGACTGGAGTACGTAAGCAGATACCAGTTCAGGTTCAAGAAGGCACCCTCCATAGGGTTCGCGGTCAAAGTAGATGGGTCGGTCGACTTCAGACAAAGCACGGTGAACCCAGGTCCGTTCATAGCGTCGATAAAGGTTCTCAAGCAAATAGCGTTCGAGCTCATGTCGATAAGCGAGCACCAGCCAGAGGTCGTAGTGTCTGATAGCAGGGTTTCGAGCATAGTCGCCGCCAAGATACTTAGAATACCGTGCATAACCATACTGAACCAGTTTAAACTGATCATCCCCCGTAGGAGACGTTTTCTCAGACTATGTAGGCTTGTAGACGCCGGAGCGTTAGCGCTCATCGGAAGGGTGTGGACGGTAAGTGACCTCGTGCTGATACCGGATTACCCTATGCCCTACACAGTCTCCCTGGGAAACCTCGAGATACCTCCCGCATACTCTAAGAAGGTTTTCCTGGTAGGCCCGGTGATCCCGGTTAAACCGGATGAGCTTCCGAGCCGTGAAGAGCTTAAAGAAAAACTCGGCCTTGACCCCGACAAGCCTCTTGTGTTCGCGCCCATAAGCGGCCCCCTCAGAGAACGTAGATATTTGATCGACGTCTTAACCTCTATATTCAAGACTGTTGACGGGTTTCAGATAGTCATGTCTAGGGCTAACTCCAACGGGAATTCTGAGCCGGTTCGGTACGGCCCGCTGATCCTCTACGACTGGTTGGATAATAGGTTCGAGTATCTTAAAGCATGCGACCTAGTGGTCTCCAGAGCCGGGCATGGGACGATCACGCAGTGTATGTACTATGGTAAGCCGATGGTTCTGATACCTACGCCGAATCACACCGAGCAGATGGGTAACGCGTCTAGGGTTGAGGAGATGGGGCTGGGGATAGCTCTAAACCAAGAGGAGCTTAGCAGAGAAAGGCTTCTGGAGGCTATAGGCAGAGTTATGAACGAGGGGTTTGTGGATAGATGCCGTAAGACATCTAGGGAGCTTAGAAGCTACGACGGTGTCGAGAAGATCGTGTCGATAATCAAAGAATTCACCTAACATCTAGGTATTTTAGGTGTTTAAAATTACCATAACCAAGATAAAGAGCCTCGTGAAGGAAGGCGATATTTACATGAGTCTCCTTAACCGATATGCTTGATGGACAATATTCGAACACCTTAAGGCCAACGATCCATCATGGAAAATCTTATATATCATGGACCTCCATCTCCATCATGGAGGTATGGAAGATGGCTAAGTGCCCGAAGTGTGGTACGGAGGTTGAAAAACCTATAAAGGAATGGGAGATTCAACCCAAGAGGAAGAAGGGGCCTAGGGTTCGCATATCCCTCTTCGAATGCCCTAACTGTAAGACGAGGTTCCGAACGGCTACGAGAGTCGCATAGACTCTCGGCGGCTAAAGGTCTCGGCTGACAACTATTCCCTTTTTTTCCCGGTTAGAGCTCTGGTCTAGGTTTACCAAGTCTCCTATCCAAACACGCCTTTATAAAACCGTAATACGGGGGAGACGGCTTTCCAGGTCTACTCTTAAACTCTGGGTGGAACTGGGTTCCCATGTAGAAGTACCTGTCAGGAAGCTCGAATATCTCGACCCTCGTGCCGTCTAATGTGAAGCCTGAGAAGACCATACCGTTCTCCTGGAGGATGCTCCAGTACTTAGGATTAACCTCCCACCTATGCCTATGCCTCTCCATGACTACAGCCTTACCGCCGTAAAGCCTATGGGCAAGGGTCCCTGGGATAAGCCTTACAGGCTGAGCCCCGAGCCGCATGGTGCCCCCGAGCATCTTCACGTTCTTCTGCTCAGGCATAAGGTCTATGACAGGGTTAGGTGTATCAGGGTCGTTCTCCGTACTGTTGGCGTCTTTAAGACCGCATACGTACCTTGCAAACGCCACTATAGACATCTGGAAGCCGAAGCATATACCTAGCAGGGGAATGTTCATCCGTCTGGCGTAGTCTGCAGCCATGATTTTACCCTCCGTACCACGTGCACCGAAGCCTGGAGGTATCAGAATACCGTCGTAGTCAGAGAGCCTCTTAAGGTTCTCAGGGTTCTCAAACTCCTCAGCCTCTATCCAGTCTATATGTGCTCTAGCGTTACAATAGGCGGCGGCATGTTTGATCGCCTCGTTTATGCTAACATATGCGTCTGCCAGAGCCGCGTATTTACCGACCATCGCGACCCTAACCTCATACTTGGCGTCGAGGAATGACTCTACTATGCGTCTCCACCTGGTCCAGTCGGGTTTTCTAGCGGCTAAACCGAGCCTCTTGACTATGTAATCCCCCATGCCCTGCTCGTCGAGCATGAGCGGGGCCTGATATATGCACGGAAGCGTGTAAGAGCAAAACACCGCCTCCTCAGGTATGGTTCCGAACAAGGCTATCTTAGCCTTAGCCTCTTTACCTATCATCCTGACGCACCGGGCCACTATGACGTCGGGTTGAATACCTATCCTCCTCAGCTCGTTGACGCTGTGCTGTAGGGGTTTGGTCTTCTCCTCTCCGGTGACGTCTAGTATCGGGACGAGGGCTACGTGGACGAACATCGTATGCTCATAGCCCTTCTCAAGCCTTATCTGGCGTATGGCTTCGAGGTATGGTAGGCCTTCGATGTCGCCTACCGTACCGCCCACCTCTGTCAGGAGCACGTCTATAGGCTCCCTATCGGCGATCATGTATATGCGCCGTTTGATCTCGTCGGTTATATGAGGTACTATCTGGACGCATCTACCCAGGTAGTCGCCCTTACGCTCCCTACGTATAACCTCCCAGTAGATCTGCCCGGTCGTTATATTATGGTCTTTAGTCAGGTTTATGTCCAGAAACCTCTCGTAGTGTCCGAGGTCGAGGTCGATCTCACCCCCATCTTCCGTGACGAATATCTCGCCGTGTTGATACGGGTTCATCGTCCCGCAGTCTACGTTTAGATAGGGGTCGATCTTTATCACCGAAACCCTATAGCCTCGGACCTGGAGGATCTTACCTATGGAGGCTGTGACTATTCCCTTACCTACACTCGACAACACGCCTCCGGTTACGAATATGAATTTAACCAACACGGCATCCTCTCCGTCTTCAAACAAGAAGACTTTTCTAGGAGCACACTAAATAAAAACTCTACTTTAAGAGAGCTGATAAAAAGGTCGGAGCTGGTGGAGTATGTCGGCTATAAAATACCCTGTTATAATCGTGAATTTTAAAATCTACATACAATCCGTCGGTAGAAAGGGGCTGGAACTAGCTAAAATCGCCGAAAAGGTCTCCAAGGAGACTGGTGTATGCATAGGGGTTGCGCCGCAGACGCCGGATATAAGGCTCATAGCCGAAAACACGGAGATACCGGTGTTCGCCCAGCACATAGACCCTCTGCCGCCGGGCAGGGGGACAGGCGCGGTATTGCCGGAGGCTGTTAAGGAGGCGGGGGCGATAGGTACCTTGATAAACCATAGCGAGAAGAGGCTTAGGCTGGCGGATATAGACGAGTGCGTCAAGCGGGCTAGGGAGGTCGGCTTGATAAGCCTGGTATGCACAAACACCCCAGAGGTCACCTACGCGACCGCTGCTTTAGGCCCTGATATAATAGCCTACGAGCCTCCTGAGCTCATAGGTACGGGGATACCGGTCAGTAAGGCGAAGCCGGAAGCCGTTACGGCTGCCTTGGAGCTTGTCAGGAAGATAAACCCGGAGCTACCGGTCCTCTGTGGAGCAGGTATAACGACCGGAGAAGATGTAAAGAAGGCCTTAGAACTAGGAACCAGAGGTGTGCTGCTGGCAAGCGGCGTAGTCAAGGCTAAAGACCCGTACAAGGTTTTGCTCGATATGGCTAACTCATGCCTCTAGGCTAGCTCCCCTTTTCTTCCTTTTTCTCCTCAGTATACTGAAATCTTCTTCACACCGTCTATTTCGAGTATCTTGTTCAAAGCGTTTCCAGACACCGGTTTTTCTATGACGAGAATCAGCTTGGGCTCAGGCGATAGGTCTGGGTCTTCCGCCACGGCCTGCCTTATACTTATACCCTCTGAGGCCACGATACTAGACGCCTTAGCGAGTATACCCGCCTTCTTGGAGTCCGCATAGATCTCTATAACCGAGAAGCCTAGGTGTTTAGCCACATCCGACAACAGCGGCCCAGACGGCCTGAGAGACTTGAATATCTCCCTAAGTTCCGGATCCCTGAGAATCGTGTAGACAGTCTCCTTCACAACCCTCCTATCGACGTCGAGAGCCCGGGCGATCTTCTGGTAGCTCTGCTCGACCGGACCGCAGTAGATCTTACCGTCCTCAGATATCCTGAAGCCGAGTTCTATTATGGCTTTAGCCACCTTTATCCTAGCCGGATAGGACTCGAGCCTCTTAAGCACACGGCTCCACATACCACCGATGTACATATTAGTTCAGTCGAGTTATTAAATATATGGCTAACGTACTCTTCGCTACCGTTAATCTTTACAACTCCTCTAAGGAGTGAATCTTGTAAGTCGGTCTTCTGACCTATAGATTTACGGCCCTCGGCGCTCCCAACCGACGCGCTAGATTATTTAGGTGAAACAAAACCTCCTAAGCCCTAGCTATCAGCATAACGATCAATGGTGTGACGTAGACTTCGATTAAAGCCGCCACTACAAGTAGCGGTAGGATCACCCGTAGACAAGTCTTCAGACCCTCTTTAATCGCCGCCTTGGGTTTCCCGTCTCTACCTAGCACTTTCATCCAAACCTCCCAGCCCACGTTTAACGCTAAACCAGAAGCCATCAGTATCGCCGGGATCTCTAAAATACCATGGGGTAGGATCCCTGCCAGGGTGGTCCAGACGCCTAGGTTTGCCGCACTGTAGTTGAAGACCACACCGAGTATCAAGCCGTTGAACGCTATGAACGCTATGGGTGGTAGGCCGAAGACCGCTCCTGATGGGATCAGGAGAAGTGCTTTGACGAAGTTGTTCGCGAATATCGCCAGAGCCAGTATCGGGGTCGGAAGACCCTTAAGGAACTCCGATAAGGTCTCAAGCTCTTCTAGGATCCCTATGCTCTCAGACATCTCTATCGTCGAGCCTAAGACCGTGAAAACCACGAATAGTACAGACGATATCAGAGTATTCAAGACAAGCCTACGCTTCCTCGGGAGCTTCCTTAACAAACCGCTCAAACCACCTTATAACCTGAAGATATATTTAGAGGCTTCTACATCGGTTTTGAGCTCATCGATGGAGGCTACGCCGACCATGCAGTGTCTCACACCTTCACCGGCTAGAAACTTGAAGGCCTTAAATGGGTCGACTCTTCCACCCGCCATAGGCTTTATAGCCACGACCCTATCTCTGACCATTCTTATCGCGCTTAGGGCAGATTCCATACTTGGAAGCATCAGGGCGCCTAGGGGGTTTAAGGGTGTGGCATACCCGTCTACCCTAAGCCGGGAATCCTCGAGTAGGGGTATCGTGAACCCGGCGTGATGGGATGAGATTAACACGCTCTCATATCCGGCGGCCCTCAACCTATCGACTACTTCGCCTAGAAGGTCGAACCTACCGGCTACCGCTAGGAAATCCGACTCGGAGCCTATGTTCGCGAAGGGTCTTCCTAAACCCTCATAAAGCCGGATCCTGTCGACCACGGCTTTAAAGTCCACCCTAACCCTCTCGAAATCAGCCTTCGTGTATGGTCTACCATGCTTAAGTAGCTCGGAGAACCTCTTCCTCCACCCCGGTCTGGTGAGGAGTATAGGGTCTTGAAGGTATTTGCTCCTGACGGCTTCTTCACCTACAAGCTTTGACTCGTACACATAGTAGGTTAACCATCGCCTATAGTCGTCGACCGGGGTCTCGTCGACTTTAAGAGGTATGCTCACGCAGGGAGCCGCTTTAAACTCTAGACTTTCCTCCCTCAGACTCTTTAAGACTTTCAAAAGCTTATGGAAAAGAGGGTTACCGGGCATAGCCATCACGGAGACCGTGTCCAAACCAAGCCGGTAAGCCTCTCTCAGAAGCCTAGCCGTGAACGATTCGTCTGAAAACCTATCCCTGTATATGCGGTTTTTCTCCTCTCCTTGGTAGGATTCGCCTAGAAACGGCTGAGACCCTAAGATCAGACGTGGAATACGAAGCGGCAAGTCAAAAGTTTTAAGCAAGTAGACGGTTTAAATGGATTTCGCTGAGCCATGAAGCCCGTTATGGTCGCTACGTGGAATTTCGGGGTTAAAGCCGTCTCGAAGGGTATGGATATTCTACTGTCAGGTGGTTCGGCCTTAGACGCCGTCGAAGAGGGTATAAAGGTCGTGGAAGACGACCTAGAGGTTTTAAGCGTAGGTTTGGGTGGACTTCCGAACGTCGAAGGCGAGGTCGAGCTCGACGCATCTATAATGGACGGTGGAACCCTAAGATGCGGTGCAGTAGGCGCCCTTAAAGACATAAGACATCCCATATCGGTCGCTAGGAAGGTCATGGAGCTTACGCCCCACGTGTTACTCGTAGGGGAGGGGGCTTTGAAGTTCGCGTTGAGATGTGGGTTTAAGAGGGAACGTTTCTGGAAGCCAGGCTCCAGAGAGAGGTGGGAGGAGATGCTTGAGAACCTTAGAAAGGGGAAGTATGAAGTGGAGTCTTTCTACGGTAGGGTTTGGAAGGCTGTAGGCGGACTTTGGAAGGAGACCGTGAGCGCTGTGGCGTTGGATGCTAAGGGATGTATGGCGGCTGGGAACTCCACGACCGGTTTGTTCATGAAAATGCCGGGTAGGGTCGGCGACTCCGCCGTAATAGGCGCTGGGCTTTACGTCGATAACAGGGTCGGCGGGGCTGTTACGACGGGTACGGGAGAGGTCGCCATAAACTATTGCTTGTCTAAGCGAGTATGCGACCTGATGGCCTCGGGACTTAACCCTAAAGAGGCGTGTGAGAAAGCGATAGCCGAAACCCTCTACCGTAGAAACTTCGATGGGGGCATAGCTGTTCTGGCGTTGAACAATAAGGGAGAGGTCGGAGCCGCCCACAGCTTGAAGGAATTCGTGTACGCGTATCAAGACGGCGGTATGGATAAGCCTGAGCTCAGAAAAGTCGAGAGGTTCAGCGGCTGCTAGAGTAGCTTCAGGGTTTTAGCAAGCGACTTTACGTCATCCAACGCGGTTTTATATCTGAGCCTTCCACCTAGGAGGGTGGATTCGAAGACGTCGTCGTCGAACCTTACGACCCCATCTATTCTAAGCCCGAGACGTCCAGCTTCCCTGCTGATCAAGGCCCAGGTCCTGGGTGTTATCTTGTTCGCGACCACCCAGAAGCCTTTACCCAGTTTAGAGACTATGTCTCTTAGGAGGAGGGCTGACCGGAGGGATTCAGCCGTGGGGTCTACGACCGCCAATACGCCGTCCACAGTTTCCTCGACCCTCCGACCGACATGCTCTATACCAGCGTCTGTGTCTACTAGAACCACCTCCGACTCTTCGAGAACAAGGTTCTTCAGAAGGATCCTCGTCAAAATGTTGAACGGGCAGGCGCATCCTTCGCCGTATTCCCTAACCTTACCTATCGTGACTAAACCTATACCCTCGGCCGAGTAGGAGATGTACTCATCCGGTAGGAGGCTTAGTCTCACCCCTTGACCGGCTCTGGCTAAGGCTTTAGCTATGTCCGGCTCCCTCCTCTCGAACTCCTCTTCTTCGGCTTTTCCACCCACGTATTCGACTAGGGGTTTCGGAGGGGGGACGCCTAGAAGCTTGGGTAAAAGTATGTTAGACTCGTCTGAGTCGACTATGTATGTCTTATACTTCTCAGACAACGCCTCGGCTAGGAGAACTGTTAAAACGGTTTTACCGACCCCGCCCTTACCACAGACCATTACTTTCATGAATCCTCAACCCGAATGTATTGAGGATGAAAACCTGTTAAACTTTACGTATTCAAGGCCGGGTTTATTAAGAGCGCCTTCTGAAACGTTATTAACCCTCGAATCCTATCTTTGAAAGTTAGGGGCTATTTGATGAATCTTTCAAACGACCGGTCTATGTATGAGCCCGCGGTATCCGTCAAGAACGTCTCCAAGAGATTTGGGGACAGAACCGCGGTCGACGATGTGAGCTTCGAGGTGAAGCGGGGCGAGGTCTATGGTCTACTGGGACCCAACGGAGCCGGGAAGACCACGCTCTTGAGCATATTGGCAGGAGTCGTCAATCCCACATCAGGCACCGTCAGAATCCTAGGTACGAGTCCTCTAGATAGTAAGACTAGGGGGCTTGTCGGCTTCTGTCCTCAAGAACCGGTTGTCTACGACGAACTTTCAGGGTTTGAGAACATCATGTTCTACGCTGGGTTGCATGGTTTAAGCGGAAGCGAAGCAGTGAAAAAGTGTCGAGAGCTTCTCGATAAGCTCGGACTTCTTGAATACGCCGATAGGAGAGCGGGGAAATACTCTGGAGGTATGAAGAAGAGACTGAACTTCGCGATAGCTTTGATAGGCGACCCCGAGGTTCTGCTTCTAGACGAGCCTACCACGGGTATGGACCCCGGTATAAGGAGAACCGTGTGGGATTTAATAGCCGAGCTTAGAAGCCTAGGGAAGACCGTGATCCTTGCGACGCATTACATGGAGGAAGCCGAGGCTTTATCGGATAGGGTTGCGATAATGGATGGGGGTAGGGTCATAGCCGAGGGAGAGCCTGAGATGCTTAAGAAAGAGTGTGGATTAAGGGCCGTGATAAACCTGGAGTTGATGGAGCCTGCCGGCGGAGCGTTGAAGCTTGTCGAGCCCTATGCTTATGAAGGAGCGGTCTACGTCGACGGAAACAGCTTAAGGGTTTACGTGGAAGACCCTGATACGGTAGCCCCGAAGCTCGTGTCTAGGCTTCTAAACAACGGGTATAAGCTGCTGGCTATGAGGATCTCCCCGCCGACTCTTGAAGACGTGTTTCTCAAGTTGACAGGTAGGAGGCTGGTCGAAGAATGAGGTGGAGCGCTATCAAGGCGTTTGTGGTCAAAGAGCTAAAGACCACGTTAAGAAGCAGGGAGCAGCTCTTCTGGATCGTTTTCTGGCCCATGATCCTAGTATTGATGACCGGCTACATCTTCATACCTCCCTCTGTGGACCAACCTAAGACGTTGAAGATAGGGGTCGTGAACTACGATAATAGATCGACGGCACCCTTCAACGGCTCGTATTTCGTACAGATCCTCGACGAGGTGGAGTATAAGGGAGTTAAACTCTTCGACGTAGTTGAGTACGAAAACGAGTCTACCATGGTAGACGACCTGAAGGGTGGAAGGCTCGACGGAGGGTTTCTCATACCCAGAGGCTTCGGTGCGAATCTCATGATGGGGCAAGCTACGCTTAGGATATACGTTGGGGCTAGCGACCTTCAGTCCGCCCAGATAAACGAGGCGATACTCAGGGGGTTTATAGAAGGTATGAGTAGGGAGATAGCCTATAGGAAGGTGAACGAGACGATCTATTACATGAGGAGGTACGGCTCCCAGTATATGCCTGAAAACCTTACGATACCTGGGTTCAACGAGACACTGGTGGAATTCCTAGAGGTTTGGATGACCGGGCTGGTGGAGCCGATAAACGCGACCTTCGTAGATGTGAAGCCTGAGACCCTTATGACTAGGAGCACGGTCATAGGCTGGTATACACTAGGCGCGGCTGGCATGAGCATACTATATACAGGCTTGAACATAGGAAGCTTGATGGCTGTAGGCGAGAAGGAGCGTGGAACCCTTAAGAGGCTCCTCGCCTCCCCCGCCACTTCGACCGACATGCTCATAGGCAAGACCCTAGCCGGGGTTCTCACCCTAGGCCTCACGACCGGGCTTTCCGTGATAGTGGGTATATTCGGGTGCGGTGCGAAGATCCTGTGGAACCCCTTGAAACCGGAACACTGGCTCGTCCCCCTACTCCTCGTGCTGGGCTCTCTTCTCATGATCGGGTTCGGTATGCTTCTATCGCTCGTGACCAAGACCGCTAGGGGGGCGTCTGGTTTGAGCACAGTGCTCGGTATGATGCTGTCTTTCACGGCTGGGATATGGTTCCCTAAGAGCTGGATGCCTGAATGGATGAGGTTTCTAGGAGACGTATTCCCGGCTACGTGGGCTATAGACGCTATGAGGTCGATAATGGTTTTCGAAGCCGGGCTGGCGGAGGTGTTACTGGATACGTTTAAGGTCTTGGCGGCGACGACGGTCATATACCTACTGGGTATACTCGCCTATAGAACCGTTCTAAGAAGATACGCAGAGGCTTAAGGGAGATATCGGTGAAAGCTTTAAACACGCTTCCCAGATACTTTGGGACAGGTGCATCGGTTTGAAGGGTAGGAGGGTCGTCTTTAGGAGCAGGGGGGTCGTAGATGTCGAAGAGTTCGACGTCTCTAAGCCAAACGCAGGCCAGCTGTTGATTAAAACCGTTTGTAGCCTCATAAGCCCGGGGACCGAGACGGCTTTCCTGATGGCGTTGCCAAATACGCCTAAGAGGTTTCCGCAGTATCCGGGCTATTCGAACGTCGGCGTGGTCGAGGAGGTCGGTGAAAAAGCCGAGGGGTTTAAGCCGGGAGAGCTTGTGGTCTCGTCGGCGCCGCATAGCAGCTATGTTCTAGCTCAGAGTAGCAGCGTTCTCAAAGTCCCGGAGGGTCTCTCAGCTGAGGAGGCTTCTTTCTTCAACCTAGCTTCGATAGCTCTCCAAGGCGTTAGGAAGGGGTTTATAGAGCTCGGAAACTCCGTAGTGGTGGTGGGTCAAGGTCTTATAGGTCAGCTCGCCGTTCAACTAGCGAGGCTTAGCGGCGGGTTTCCCGTGATAGCGGTAGACCTTGTGGACTGGAGGCTTGAAGTCTCGGCTAAACACGGTGCAGACCACGTGGTAAACCCCTCTAAGGTCGACGCGGTCGAAGAGGTTAGACGTTTGACCGATGGGAAGGGGGCCGACGTGGTCATAGAGGCGACGGGAAACCCCGAAGCCATACCTATGGCTCTCGACATGGCCGGGAGGCTCGGGAGAGTAGTCATCCTCGGAAGCCCCAGAGGCGTATCGACCGTGAACTTCTACATGCCTGTCCACAGGAGGGGGCTGGTCATCATAGGCGCTCACACGAACGTCAGGCCGAGCCATGAGTCTCTACCACACTACTGGACAGATATAGACGATAAGAGGCTCGTGCTGAAGCTCATGGCCGATGGGAGACTGAGGGTTAGAGACTACATAAGCCTCAAACTACCGGTCGAGAATGCCCCAGATGCCTATAGGCTCTTGATGGAGCATAAAGAAAGAGTTCTTGGCGTGTTGCTATGTTATTGAGCGAACTCGCCCACGGTAGGTTTTCGGAAATGTATGAAAAGAAGGAGGGTTAACCTAGGCCTAGCGACTTCTTGAGGAGCAGTACATCGATCTTTCCAGCCGTGTATACTTTACCGTCTCTCAAATTGTTGACCGTTATCTGGGCTGGGCTGAATATGCCGGGGTCGATCTTATAGAAGTCATACCCGGCCTCTTTGAATATCTGGAAGAACGGTTTGCCATACATCTTAGACTCAGACGACGGCGCCTTTTTCACGTACTCTTCCAGGTCTTCCCCGTCGTAGTCGACGGTGAGGTAAACCTCTCCGCACGCTATTATCACGTCGTTCGTCCTACCCATGGCCCGGGTGAACTTGGGGTGTATGGGGGCTATAGGTGCGGAGCCTGCTCCGTAGACGATCTTCTTGGGGTCGAACCCTAGCTCTGTGAGCTTGTGGATGCCGGTCTCGACTATGCGGCCTGATATCTGGGTTGAACCGGCTATGCTTGAGGTCGGCGTTATAACCGCGTAGACGCTGCTAGGCTCGACGCCGCATTTGTCAGCTACATACTTGAACACGTCGGCTGAGGGATACTTATCAGCCTCGAACACTATGACCGCTACGTCAGACTCGTCTTTGTAGCCGATCTTAGCATAAAGCTCCTTAGGCTGCTGAGACAACGCCCTGGCAGGCCCAGAGCCCAGCGCGAAGAAGTCTCCGACCTTTATCCTCCAGCCTGCGAACTGGGCGCCTAAAGTGGCTATGCAAGGCTCGTCGCTGTATACGACCACCGTAGGTAGAAGAAGGTCCTCGTATCGTCTGACGGTTAGATAAGCCTTACCTAGGCCTCCCATACAGATTTCTGTTATCCTCAGGCCGGCTTCGTAGCCTCCACGTACTTTGACACCGGCGTCTATTATAGTACCTCCGCCTTCGACCTTCTCCACCTTGACACCGTAGTATTCTGGATTGGACATAAGCTCCTCGACTATCTTAAACGCACCTTGGTTCACGCTGAACATAGAAACACCTCCCGGACAAGGGTTAACACATATGATGTATAAAATTTTGGTCCAAGAATACTCAGAGCAGGTTCCAAGACTTATTCTTTCAGCGCTTCTCAAACCTTTTAACGAGCGGTATAAACGACCCCTTATCCACGTCGAATAATCCCTTGTCCGTGACTCTGACGTGCGGTATGACCGGAAGTGTCAGAAGGCTGATCAGAGGTATAGGTGTTTCCTCAGATAGCCCAAGCGTCTTCTCGGCTTTTCTGAAGGCTTTAAACTTCTCAGAGACCTCTTCGACAGGTTCTTCGCTCATAAGACCCGCGACCGGAAGCCTCAATAGGGCTAAAACCCTACCTTCTAAGACCGCCACATAGCCACCCTGGTTTCTCCGTAGGGTCTCATAAGCCAGCGCCATATCAGACATAGACTTACCCAGGACCACGATGTTATGCGTATCGTGGGCTACGGTCGACGCCACGGCACCCTTTTCCATACCTAGACCGTCGATGAAAGCCTTAGCAAAACCCCCGCCTCTACCGTGTCTCTCGATGACAGCGGCTGAGACGTATTCAGAAGATTTTATGAAGCCATTCTCGACTGGAAGCCTAGCTTCGGCTAGGAAGGTTTCAAACCCTCTAACGACTATCACGTTCACATAAACCCATCCATCAGGTATAGGAGCCTTAACCCTGAAGTCCTCAGCCCTCAGAGAGGGCGCTTTAACGGTTCGTTTAGCCCAATCCGGAAAACTCCTTATAGGAACCTCGGCGACTAATCTACCTTCCTTAGCCACCAATCTACCGTCTGAGTAAACCCTATCGACCTCGAATCTCTCTAGACTTTTAAGGAGGATCATGTCGGCCAGTTTGCCTGGAGCTAAACCACCACGGTCGTATAATCTTAGTCGCTGTGCGGGTCTCAGAGTAGCCGACCGCACGGCTTCGATAGGGTCTAGTCCATTGGCAATGGCAGATCTGACCAGTTCGTCTAGGTGACCCTTTTCCACAAGCAAATCTGGTGAGGTATCGTCTGTGGTTAGTATAAGCCTTGATAAAACCCCAGACTTCGCGAGCGTCTCTATGAACTCTCTAGACCCAGCAAGGTTTCTACGAACCTCCACCCATAGACCCAGCCTCGCCTTCTCGACGACCTCTTCCAAGCCGAAGTTTTCATGATCAGCCTCGACCCCAGACGATACATATGCGTTAAGCATCCTACCCCTGAGCATGGGGGCATGTCCGTCGATGAGAACACCTGAAGACCGACCTACATTCACTATGTCCACGATCCTCGGGTCTAGGTTCAACACGCCGTGGTAGTCCATGACCTCACCCAACCCTATGACCCTTTCCCAGCCGAGCATCTCAGCGACGTCTTCAGCCCTTATCTCGGCCCCCGATGTCTCGAAGCCGGGTAAAGGAGGGACACATGTCGGAGCCCAGAAGTATAGTTTAAGCGGTAGACCCTTGGAGTTCTCGACCATAGCCTTGACTCCTCTTACGCCGAGCACGTTAGCTATCTCATGCGGGTCTGCTACAGCCGTGGTGACACCCCGGGGTAGGACGGCTTCTGCGAACCGGCATGGTGTAACCATGCTGCTCTCGATGTGGAGATGTGAATCTATAAGCCCAGGTATCAGATATCTTCCACTTCCATCGACGACTTCAGAAGCCTTTAGACCGGTATGGTCGCCGACATAAGCCACCCTATCACCTAAAACCCCCACGTCCGCCCTGTAAACCTCGCCTGTGTATACGTTGACCAGGTTAACGTCCTTGAATAAAAGGGTGAGCCGTCTCTTACCTAGGGCGGCTTCGACAAGCTCTTCGAACCGAGTCATGCCCGTTAAACCTTAAGTCGGCGACGCGATTAAGTTTAACCCACGGCATTAAACAAGCTTCACAAAATCTAAGACCTCGCTGAGCTTCTCCACGACGAGGTCTGGTTTAACCGGTGCCTGCATCGAATCGAGGCTCTGCTTATTCCTAACCTTCCACACCGCATACATGCCGACGCTTTTAGCCCCAGCCACATCGTTTTTTAGGCTATCACCTATATGCACGGCTTCACGCGGTTCGACGTCTACTTGGCTCAAGGCATACATGAATATCTCTCGCCTAGGTTTCCTCCACAACGTGAGAGCAGACGCCGCTATGGAGTCGAAAAGCTCGAACATACCAAACTTCTTCAAGATATCTCTAAGCGATTCATAGTCAGTAGTGTTAGAAATCAATCCTAGAAGAAAGCCTCTCCGCTTAAGGGTTTCAAGGACAGGGACCGAATCCTCATAAATGTAGACATCGGCTAAAACCGCTTCTTTGTAAGCCTCGTACAGGGGCTCCAGGATCCTATAGATACAGCCTCTGAGCCCAAGCTTCAACAGCATAAGCGTCAGTAGGTATCTGCGGCTATACTCTATATCTGTTCCTAGGCTTCGTACATACTCGCCGACCTCCCTCAAAGCTTTGAGAACATCCGCCTCACCGTAGTCGTAGCCTAGGCTTCTAAGCCTCTCGGCGAGAAACTTAGCCCTCATCGGCAGACCTACCCTAGAATCTACAAGCGTACCACCAGCGTCGAAGAAAACCGCCTTCACCCCGATACCCATCTCGAAAACGGCTCTATACCGGAGCTCAACTTTAAATGTATCGTAATCATAAGCGTCGATAACCCTCTTATAGAACCCTATTTTGCTTTAACCAGTATGAGAAAACTTTAGGTTGATAGATCGTTGACTAAAGAGGGGTGATACGGCCATATGCTTATATGATACACATCTACAATCTCTGATAGGTGATGTTATGTCTAGGATTGTTGAAGCTGTGTACGAGAAGGGTGTATTAAGACCCTTAGGAGAGCTTGGTTTAAAGGAAGGAGAGAGGGTTCTGGTTAGGATAGAGAAAAAGCCTAGAGGCAGAGGGAAATGTTGGAAAGATCATAAGGGAGCCTACAGTAAAATTTCAGAAGATGTTTTGAAGGAGGCGCTAAGAGAAGTTGAGAAGGGGGAGTATATTCGTTGACACCAACGCTGTGGTATGGTATCTTAAGGGTAAACCTGATGTCGTGAACCTACTTGACGGTTATGAACGTCTCTGCTCTAACATAGTAGTTTTCCTCGAAACCTTACACGTATATCGTAGAGCTCTTCTGAGAACAGGAATGCGATTAAATTTAGAGCCCATAGTGGAATTCTTCCAAGCCGTGACGTTACTACCTGTTGAGCCTATAAGTCTCGAAGAAATAGTTAAGGTAATTGTAGACTATAACCTTCTTCCCAATGACGCTTTAATAGCGATTACATGTAGATATTATGGAATAGATACGATCGTCTCACTTGATGAAGACTTTAGGAGAGTACCGTGGTTGACCGTAGTACCATAGGACTCCTTATTCCTAATATATCATGAACTTAGTGATGTCTATACCTATCCGCGTAATTCCTCGAGTGTATCGAGAGCTTTCTCTACGAGCCTCTCGGCTTGAATTGTTTCTTCCAGCATCAGCACCTTCTCGAGCTTAGCCTTTGTGACCGGTTTGGGGGGCTTGCCCCAGCATACGTCCCTGGCCGAGCATCCGGGGTCTATCCTTACGCTTATCTCGTAGGTCCCTAGTTTCTTAGCCAGCTCGACCGTTTCGTCTTTGTCGAAGCCTATCAGCGGTCTGAGTACAGGGATCTCGGTCGCCGCGTCTATTGCATATAGGTTTTCTAGGGTTTGGGAGGCCACCTGTGCGAGGTTCTCCCCCGTCACGATAGCTTTGGCCCCTATCCTCTCTGCAAGCTTCTCCGCTACCCTGACCATAAGCCTCTTACACAGTATACATGCGTAGTTTGAAGCCGCTTCACGGATGACTTTTAAGGCGTCGCCGTGCCGGTATACATACACCGGCATATCTACGCCTACGTGCCAACTCTTCAAAACCTCGACTAGGTCGATGAATTTACGAGCGCAGGGGTCTGTATCCATACCGCTTATCCAGGCGTGTAAAACCGTTACCGAGCAACCACGTCTCATCATAAGCCACGAAGCCACGGGGCTATCGATACCTGTAGAGACTAAGGCCACAACCTTACCGGCTGTGCCTAGCGGCAACCCCCCAGGGGCTTCGAATTTCTCGGTGTAGACGTAGCACTCATCGTCATGGACCTCGACGAAAACCGTTCTATCCGGGTTATCCAGCGAGACCCTTAAGCCGGTCTTGCCTTTCACTATGGCGCCTAAACGTCTCTCGAGGTCTATACTCGTGAAGCTGTGGCGGCCGGTTCTTCTAACCCTGACGGCGAAGCTTTCGGCTCCTTCGACCAGTCTGACAGAGTTCTCGGCTATGAACTCCTCAAGACGGTCTAACTTGACGAAGCAGTAGGGCGATACATAGACGAGGCCGAAAACCCTTTTTAAAACCTTAAGAGCCGGCTCCACGTCCTCGGTCTCTACGAGTATCCGAGACCATCTGTGGGCGACGCGGGCTTTCACACCTATGTTGGATAACCCGGTCTCTATGTTGGAGATGAGTTTCCTCACGAAGCGTCTCCTAACGGTCTTGGACTTTAAAGCCAGTTCCCCGTAGGCGGCTAGGATACCGTTCCAAGAAAGCCCCATCTTCAACTGGTAAAGCTTAGAGGGGTGAATTAAAGGTTCCTACCCGCCTTTAGCCTTGAGAGAAGTTTGAACAACTCGTCCTCTACGAACTCCCCGACGTACTCTACATGGCCGTCAGACCTGTAGAGTTTAAGCCCCTTTCCCTCGACAACCCTGCCTATCACCGTCAGACGGCCGCCAAGCTTTTTCAACCGTCTGGAGGCCTCTTCAACCTTATCCTCACGTATAGCGGCTACGACCACGCCAGAGCTTATGAGCTTCAGAGGGTCTATACCTAATGCACCGCATATGGTTCTCGTCTCTGTCGAGACCGGTATCTTATCCTCCCACGCCTCTATCAATACGCCTGACGCATAAGCCATCTCGGCTAAGCCGCCTAGAAGCCCTCCCTCTGTGGGGTCGTGCATAGCGTCCACCCCGACTTCGGCTAGGGTAAGAGCCTCCTCTACGGCGCTGATAAAACCGGAGTATCTCCTAGCTTCGGCTAAGACATCTTCTGGAACCCCCTTAGACGATAGTAGGTCTGCCATGTCTGAGGCTAGGATGGCTGTACCTTCGACTGCTGCGGTTTTGGTCATCACGACGAGATCGCCCGGTTCGGCACCCGATGTCGTCACATAACGGTCTTCATCTGTTAAACCCATAGCCGTTACGGCTACGAGCGGCCGGTCTATGCCGACGGTGTACTCCGTATGGCCTCCGACTATCATCACACCTATCTCAGAGGCAGCCTCGTCCATCTGAGTGGTTATCTCGTCTAAGACATTCTCACCCGTTTTTTCCGGCAGCAGGAGTGTGGGCAGTAGCCACCTGGGTTTAGCCCCACGGACTGCTATATCGTTGCACGGTATATGCACCGCAAGCCATCCAAGCCTCTTCTTAGCGCCTGTTATAGGGTCGGAGTGTACGACTAGAACCTTACCGTCGCATACCTTTATGACCGAGGCATCCTCCCCGTAGGATGGGCCGACTATCACGTCTGGGTCTCTTAAACCGACACGGCTAAAGACGTATTTTCTCAGAAGCCTTACAGGAAGCTTACCCGCCAAGCCGGACACCTTTCCACCGGTTTAAACACGGTAACAGGCTTTTAAACCCTCCCGCGTCGAGGTTTAGATGTCGTCTAACCGCTATTCTTAAACTACCGCGTTTAGTTAGTTTAGTGGGGAAGTTGAGCGTATATGCTTACCGATAGGTATGGACGGGTCGTCGATAGGCTTAGGATATCGATAACCCAAAGGTGCATGTTTAGATGCTTCTTCTGCCATAGAGAGGGCGAGGTAGGTACACCTAGGGGAGAGATGACCGTAGAGGAGATAGCTAAGATAGCTGAAATAGCCTACAGGTTCGATATCAGGAAGTTTAAGCTAACCGGTGGAGAGCCGCTTCTGAGGGAAGACGTGGTCGACGTGGTTTCGGCTATAAACAATCTTGGTCCATTGGACGATCTGGGTATGACGACGAACGGCTACCTCCTAAGGGAGCTGGCTGAGCCTCTCAAAGAGGCCGGTTTGATGAGGGTTAACGTTAGCCTACCTTCTCTCAAGCCTAGGGTGTTTAAACAGATAACCGGTTTAGACGGGCTAGGGAAAGTTCTAGACGGAGTCGAGGCGGCCGTCGAGGCCGGGTTAAACCCTGTGAAGCTGAACATGGTTGTCTTGAAGGGGGTCAACGAAGGCGAGGTCTGGAGCATGGTCGACTTCGCCGGTGAGGTGGGTGCGATACTTCAGGTGATAGAGCTGGAAACGTCCAACGTCTCAGACGATATCTTCAAGAGATTCCATGCGGATATCTCGTGGATCGAGAGGGAGCTTGAACGTAGGGCTTCGAAGGTCTATGTCAGACGGCTTCACCGTCGTCGCAGGTATGTGCTACCTGACGGGGTAGAGGTCGAGGTGGTTAAACCCATGCATAACACAGAGTTCTGTGCAAACTGTACTCGTATGAGGGTTACTTCAGACGGCTACCTAAAACCGTGTTTGCTGAGAAGCGATAACCACGTTGATATCCTAACGGCCCTACGCAGGGGGGCTTCAGACGAGGAGCTTAAAAGGATATTCTTGAAGGCCGTAGAGCTCCGTGAGCCATTCTTCAAACCACAGGTCTGAAGCCGCGGTGATGTCGGAGTGAAGACCATAGAGCCGCCCGAGATCGATAAGAGAGTCGGAATGCTAGTTTATGTGACTAGAAGCCCACCTGTGGCCGGTAGGATAAGGGAGAAGGTCGAAGACTTCGAGGTCGAGGAGGTCACGGACTTGAGGATAGTCGAGCGGCGTATGGAGAGGGGATACGCCGTGTATCTTATGGAGAAGAGGCGTATGGATATGTTCACCGCCGTTAGGAGGGTGGCTAGGCTTCTAGGAGTCTCGGTCAAGGACGTAAGATACGCTGGTTTGAAGGATACCGTGGCCGTTACTAGACAGTATATCACTGTCCCAGCCGACAGGCTATCCGAGGTCAAGGAGAACCTAGACGATGGACGTGTAAGCCTGAGGCTTGTCGGCTACTCCAACAGGAGGCTTAGACCCGGTGCTTTAAGAGGCAACAGGTTCAAGATAGCCGTGTCTCTACGAGATAAGGGGGAGCTCAAGAAGTTCATAGACGCGTTGAAAGAGCTATCAGAGCTATCTGGTATACCTGGTTTCTACGGGTATCAGAGGTTCGGTGTCAGAAGACCGAACACCCACGTCGTCGGTAGGTTCATAGTTAAACGCATGTGGGATGCCGCCGTGAGGGAGATAGCCGGAAATCCATATCCATGGGAGCCTCCGCTATCGTATGAGGCTAGAAGGCTTTTCGAAGAGGGAAAGCTTAAGGAGGCGCTTGAAAAATATCCCAGAACCCTCTTCTACGAGAGGCTTGTCGTCAGAAAACTCCTAGAGGGCCATAGCCCTCTTGAGGTTCTCAAACATTTACCTAGAAGCCTACGACTGCTCTACGTGTCCGGATACCAGTCTTACCTGTTTAACCTGGCTCTGAGTAGACGGCTTATAGAGACGAAGCTCGACCCGACGGCCATAATGGAAGGCGACATAGTCAGAGGCGCTAAAGACAGCTCGATGGTTAGACGCGGCCTATCGGTCATCTACATGGTGGCCCCAGGAGTAGGTGTCAGGTTCGAGAGGCTTAGGGGGAGGCCTGGAGAACTCATCAGGGAGGTCATGGCCGAGGAGGACGTTAAACCTGAGGAGTTTAAGGTCGAGGAGCTGGGTATAAAGTGTAAGGCTGTTTTCAGGGAAGTCTTCATGAAGTTCACAGAGCTTAAGCTAACGGTTCAGCCAGGTTCTAAACCGGTTCTCTCCTTCACACTGCCTCAAGGCGGATACGCCACAGTTCTTCTGAGGGAGCTTCTCAAGCAAGACCCTTTGAAGGCTGGTTTCTAAGGCGGCTTGATGTATCTTTCCACCTCGTCGGGGTTGAACTCCTCGGTCTCTAGGACGTTGAGGACGAAGTTGACGAGCATACGCCTCTGCTCTCTACGCATATCTGGATAGTACAGCGGATGAGCTACGACCATTCCCCTGAACGCGTAGAACGGCTGTATAACCTTGAGCAATTCCTCGTCCCCCGTTCGGTTGAGGTAGTCACGGTAGAAGAGTCTCAGAAGCTGTATGAAGGGTTCTTCGAGGGAGCCGAGCCTCCATATACTTATAAAAATGTAGTTTATCGTCAAAGCCGAGACGTCGTCTGCGGGTTCACCGTACATTTCTCTGGAGAGGTCTAGGGCCATGATGGAGCCGTCTCTTTTGAACCGTATGTTCCCGAACGGGTGGAAGTCTCCATGTATCCTAGAGAGCCGGTAGGTTTTCTTTTTCAGACGGTTCCTCCACTTCACGGCTTCGACCTCTATACGGCACAGCTCCTCTTCCGATATAAAGTCCAGCTCCTCCGGATATGTGTCTATAACACCCATGAGCATCTCCCCGTGCCCCACGAGGTCTCTTATATGCCTGATGTAGAGGTTCCTGTTTTCGACCTTCTCCGAGTGTAGATTCGCCAGGTACTCTGAGCATCTGAGACACATGCGCCTATCCATATCGGTCAGATACCCCCTTTCAGCAACCTCGACCAAGTAGTCTACGTAGGGCCGGCCGTGTTCTTCTGTGAGAGGCTCGACTAGGTGTATGAACTCCACCGATTCTCCAAGCGAGGTTAGAGACCCGTCCTTCATAACGGCTAGGACGTCTATAGACGGGATGCACGTCCCCTCGGGGGCGGAGTTGTAGAGCATATGCTGTAGCAGAAGCACGGAAGCCCTATCGCTTGGGTAGTCGTGACCCCAACCGGTGTCGCCTCGGACGACCCTCATGACGAGGCTTCTCGGTTTTCCGTTCAGCTTGAAGTCGAGCATGAAACCTGCGTTATGGAAGCCCTCACCGAGCTTACGTACATCGACAAGCTTTACCTCACCGGAGAAACGTTTCTTCAGATATCTCTCTAGGGAATCCCGTCTAAACGCCACGGTGTAGGAACCGACTTTAAGCTCGATAAAACGGTTCATCCAACTTACCCTTAAGCCCCTTCCTCTGCTTAAGCTTTCACCTACGTTCGATTTAGAAGCCAGACGGATACCCTTATCAAGGATCATACACCATTTCCCAGGGAGGTTGATGAAGCTTGTCTGTGAGGTTTGAGGTTGAACGTAGCCCATGTTATAGGACCATAGTCGTCTCAGGTGTTTTCGGAGGGCATAGGCCGGGCTTCTTCGAGGCCATAGTCTATACAGACGAGCTCATGGCGGATAGGGCTTTAGAAACCCAGCCACCAGACTCCTCTAAGGTAGCGGTGAAACGTACCATACAGTGTAGGCTGCTCATGAATCCCTTCCAAGCGAAGGCTCTGCTCATGTGGCTTAAGGAGCACGTAGAAGCCTACGAGAGAAAATTCGGTGAGATAAAGCTTCCTGAAAAACCACGGCGAGCCGAAGGGCCTGGGTATATGGCGGTTTAAACGGTCGCTCAGCTCAAAGGCAGTATAACCTCTCTGGACTCCTCGATAGACCTGTAGGCGGCTTCGAGTATCTCCTGAGCTTTAAACCCATCTTCGAACGTCGCTTTAGGCTTTTTACCAGTTTTCAACCATGATACAAAGTCCCTCATCTCATCAAGGAATGGGTTGTTTCTCTCCGGTTTAACCTTGAACTCTTCACCGTCTATTCTAGCCTCCACAGTCGAGTTTCTCAGGTCGAATGCCACGGTCCCATTCTCGCATATCAAGTAGCCGTCTCGCCGATACAGTTTAGCCGTCAGGCTTCCGAGAATTGTCCCTATCGCCCCGTTCTCCATCGTCGCCAGGATTACGATGTTATCCTCGTAGTCTAAGACCTCGTGTTTAAACCTCCCACCTCTAGCATAGACCTTAGCCGCGTCTCCGGCTAGAAACCTGAGCGCATCGACCTCGTGAATCAGCTGCTCACCTATCCCCGCGTTCAAACGCTTAAACCTCCGGAAATCGCCGGCGCCTAAGGGATATAGGCCGCCTGCGTCGGTTAGCAGTACGCTGTATACCTTACCTAGTTTACCCGTGGATAGGAGCTTCTCGACCTCGACGTAGACCGGGAAGTATCTGAGGACGAAGCCTGTCATGAACTTGATACCGGAAGACCTTACGACATCTCTTAGCTTCAACGCATCATCCCATGAGGCGGTCAAGGGTTTCTCGCAGAATACATGCTTACCGGCTTGCGCCGCCTTGGAGCATACCTCTGCGTGGATGTAGGGTGGAGTGCATACCACCACGCCGTCGACGCTTGGGTCCCGAAGAAGCTCCTCCAACTTTCCATAAGACTTAACCCCATATTTTTCACGGGCGAATCGTCTAGCCTCATACGAGACATCGTAGACTCCTACAAGCTCGGCTTCAGATAGCTTTACTATACTCGACGCGTGTTCTCTCCCTATAGACCCGAAACCTACGATAGCTAAGCCTACCAAACCGTGGACACCTGGGAATCTAGAAGACGATGGAGTTTTAAGGTTTTACTCATACCTGAGCGCTTCTACAGGCGGAAGCCTTGAGGCTCTGAAGGCGGGGAGTATCCCTCCGACCACACCGACGGAGACGGCCATGAGCAGGGCCTCGGCCACGAGGTCAGGTGTTATAGCCGGCTTAGCCGTGAAGGTTATATTCTCTGCGAAGGCGAGGGTTCTACCGGTCAGTATATACGCTCCAACCGCTCCGACGGCTACACCCGTCACCCCTCCTACTACGCTCATGAAGAGGCTTTCAGAAAGCATGAGTATCATGATCTGCCGGCTCGTGAAGCCGACGGCCTTCATGATACCTATCTCCCGCGTCCTCTCCATAACAGAGGTGAACATCGTAGCCATTATCCCGGTAACGGCCACGGCGAAGCTTATCGACGAAGTGGAGAACAGTAGAACGTCTAACACGTGTATGATGTTGCTGACTGTTTTAGCGATCTGCTTGATCGATACGACCTCGACGTAGTCTCCGTACATATCCCTAACCCTGCTGACCACGTCCTCGACCCTGTCGACATCCCTGACCACTATGAAGACCCCGGTGTAGTATTGCTGAGCCAGCAGAGCCTTACCGGCGTCAAGGGGTAGAAATATAGACTTATCCGGGTTGACGAGCATCATCGTCCCGTAGGGCTTCAAGACCGCGGAGACTATGAAGTTGAGATTCTTCACCGTTATCGAGTCGTCCTCTATGACCGGCACCTTGACCGTTAGAGCCGCGCCTGGCTTGTAAAGCCTCGCACCCGTTTTCTCCGAGGACGCGATATCGGAGCCTAAGACGCAAGACGCGTAGGCCCTAGCGGGAGGTATCCTACCCTCCTCGACCTCTAGACCGGCGATAACTCTTGTTAGAATCACTAGGTCGAACGCGTAGATCGTCACCCTAACCTTTTCACCGTCGGGTTTTCTGAGCTCCCCCGACGCCTGGTAGAAAGGTGTCACATGCGATATGAACGGTATACGCCTGATCCTAAGGACATCTGAGTAGGTTAGCTTGTAGTCTTTAGCGGGGAACACTATGACCGTGTTCTGACCTAGAGAGGTTAGCTGCTCCGTGATCACATGGGTGAAGCCTTTGGTAGCCCCGATTATAGCGATCATAGCCGCAGGGCCTATGACTATCCCTAGGATCGTCAGGGTT
>Ga0180302_10000078_pt1 | contig 36323 bp, 38 predicted proteins | sample GuaBasSediGuay17_FD_121794 | JGI IMG/M metagenome (GOLD analysis project Ga0180302, IMG submission 121794) | Subseafloor sediment microbial communities from Guaymas Basin, Gulf of California, Mexico - Guay17, Core 4571-4, 12-15 cm | ecosystem: Environmental > Aquatic > Marine > Hydrothermal... | reverse complement strand
TGTTTTATCGACGCTCTCCTCATGTAGGCGCTAAGCGAGGCTATATTGACGTCTAAGAAGGGGGCGTGCAGGGATAGCTTGAGATCAAAGGACCTAGCGAGCTCCTTAATGGAGCTCTCTTTAGCCCTCGTTAAAGAGGTACATCCCTCGTCTATAATCTCCCATACCCTTATCTCACCGCTCCACCTCTCCATGTACTCAACCAACCTCTTGAAGCTACCATCTATAGCGAAGAGTGTGGAGGCTCCTAGGATCATCCTCCCACGTCCCTAAGCTCGCTTAGGCCTCGCTTACATGGAGCCCTTAAGCGTAGCGGCTTACTTGGTGGAGCCCGCCTTAAGCCACTTCATCACTACGTCCACCGATTCAGGGAATAGACCTACCACTTCATCGGCTCCTGAGCGTAAAAGGTCGTCGGCGCTCCACACCCCGCTAGCTACACCTATTGTCTTCATACGGGCTCTCTTACCAGCCTGCATATCTCTCGGACTATCCCCTATCATGACGCAGGCCTCAGGCTCAACCCCCAGCTTTAGGGCAGCTAACACTAACGGTTTCTCTGAGGGCTTAATCGACTCTGCGTCGCGCGCGGTCACCACGTAGTCTATGTATTTACTGACCTTGTACTTATCGAGTAGGCTCAGTATACCCTTCTTGCTAAGTCTAGCGCTCACCACGGCTACCTTCAAGTAGGAGGCTAACGTGGACAGTGCATCTATGTTCGCCGCGGGGGTGAAGGTTAAGTTAAGATCCACCTCGGCAAAGATAGCCTTGTAGAGAGACAGGATCTCCATGGAGAGATCAGAGCTTACATAGACCCCACGGCTACGTAGTAACGAAGGTAGGGACTCGTTTAACGGTACGTTCAGCTCGCTTAACCTATAGAGCTTAATGAACTCCTCCCTACTTAGCTCAGGCAGCTCCAACTGCTTGAGGGCCTCATTAAGCGCCACATAGTACGACTCAAAGGAGTAGAAAAGCGTATTGTCGAAGTCTAGTAGCGCCGCCCTAATATTGAGCGGCAAGCCCCTGGCCCTAACAAGGTTTAACTCAAAGACCTTTAAAGCATTATTTACCCCCGCATTCAGCTTAATAACTCATTAAGTGGACTGCTAACTCTCTAGGCGTTAAGTCCACGTGGATGGCCATGAGGATCGTTGTTGGGATTTCAGGCACCACTGGCACCTTACTAGGCGTCAGGCTGCTAGAGGTATTGAGGGACCTTAAGGTCGAGACACACACGGTGATGACTAGGACGGCTGAGCGCATACTGCTACATGAGCACGGAGTCGGGAGGGAGGAGGTGATTAAACTATCCTCTAGGCTCTATGAGATCGACGACATGTTCGCCCCCATAGCCAGCGGCTCGTTTAAGACCGACGGGATGGTCGTTATACCTTGCAGCGTAAAGACCCTGGCTGGAGTGGCTCACGGCTACTCAGATAACCTCCTGTTGAGGGCGGCGGACGTAACTTTAAAGGAGCGTAGAAAGCTCATATTGGTCGTACGTGAGACACCACTAAACATTATACACCTGGAGAACATGTTGAAGGTAGCTAGGGCAGGCGCCGTTATACTACCGCCCGTGTTAACCTTTTACCATAAACCTAGAGGTATAAGCGACTTTATAGACTATGTAATCGGTAAGGTCCTCGATATACTGGGGCTAGAGCATAACCTCTACGTTAGGTGGAGTGGTCTATAAAACTTAATTTTTTACTTCTCCACTTAAACAAAACCTCCTTCTCTCTCCAGCTGCGTATCAGGGACTATATAGTTTGGAGCTAGCCTTGAATGTTTAATAGTTGATTAGAAAATAAATATATGTAGATCTAACCCCTGATCGGTGGCAGAATGCCCTCTGTAGAGTCTAGAAAAGTTCAGGTGGGGGCTGGAGGAAGCTACCTGCTCGTATTACCTAAGGATTGGGCTAGGAAGGTTGGGTTAAAGCGGGGAGATAGGCTAGACGTGCTAGTTGAGGAGGACGGCTCGCTCAGGGTGCTACCTCCATCAATCAAGAAGGTTGCCCTGAGAGAGGCTGAGCTAAGCTTAGAGGAGGTAGGAGGCTCTCAATGGCTAGACCGCTCCATTAAGGCCGCCTACATGCAGGGCTGCGATGTCATCTCCATAGTGTCTAAGGACCGTATACCCCCAGATTTAAAGAAAACCATAAGGTCGACCATACTCGACCTAGTCGGAATGGAGGTAGCCGACGTACAGCCGAACAAGGTGGTCTTACGCATACTTGTAGACCCCACGAAATTCCCCTTAAAGGAGCTAAAGGAACGCGCCTTCTCGCTCCTACTGTCGATGATCAAGGACCTCATCTCCTCGCTAGAGGAGGGCGAGAAAGGGTATGCGCATGATGTCCTCGACAGGGAGGCTGAAGTTACCAAGCTGTACAGGTTGATGATTAGGCAGTCAGTCTTAGCTATTAGGGATAGGGACATAGCTAAGGCCATAGGCGTGGAGAGACTTGAGGACAACATAACCAACGTTATGATAGCCCGCGACCTACTACAGCTGACCTTCCTAAACGCTAGGTTGGCTAAGAGCGTCTTGGCCCTCAACGAAAGGGTCCCCAGCGGGGTCTCAGAGCTGATACTGAACATGTTCAAGACGGTCTACAGCATGATTGAGAGGGTCTTCAAGGCCGCCTCGCTAAACGACTTAACGGAGGCCCATAACGTGATCGACCACATGGAGAAGGTGAGGTCCATGGACAGCGAAGTTATGAGGAGCCTGCTACATGCTCCTGTAGACATAGAGACTGCTCTAACCCTGACGATGATAGTTAGGGACCTTAGGAGGATGGCTGGCTGCGCCGTAGCGATAGCCGATAGCGTGATAACGGGGGCAACCTCCTCCCAGCAGATTAAATCCCCGTAAAGTATACCAACACCCTCAATGCACATTACTGTGTGGCTAAGCGTGAAATAGCTAGGATATGGGAGTTTTTCAGGTTACTCTATCCTTGCCAGGTTGTGCTCATAACGGCCGCGCACGATGGAAAAGCTAATGTGATGTCTTCATCGGCACTACCTGTCTCCTTTAAACCTCCACTGCTAGCGATCAGCGTCTCCCCTCGGCGCTTCACCTACGAATTGATAAAGCTCCAAGGAGAGTTTGCGGTGAACGTGCCTCCTTCATCTTTGCTGGATAAAGTGGCGTTGTGTGGGTCAATAAGCGGTAGGGACCTGGATAAGTTTAGGTTTCTTGGACTAACGCCCATTAAAGCTAAGGTCGTGGGGGTCCCCTTAGTGGAGGAGTGTATAGCTCACCTTGAGTGTAAGGTGGTTAAGGAGGTGGAGGCCGGCGACCATGTCCTCTTTGTAGGCGAGGTCCTCGTGGCCCACGTTGATGGGGACCTCTTAATGACTGATGAAGACGGCGTAATTATGTGGGATCTTGACAAAGCGGACGTGCTGCTCCATGTTGGTGGGAACATTTACACTACAGCTGCTAAGCCCTTGAAGAGCAGCGTCAAGTACTCTTTCTTCAAGAAATAGGGGGATGTTAGTGGCTTGAAGAACGCACGGCGGAGGTTACGAAGGGGCTGGGCCATAGCCTAGCTATGATCTGAGTGAACCCTTCATTGCCTACGAGGGCGGCCATGTAGAACCCGATCAACGTCATCTCAACCCAAGCCTTAGCTAGCACCGGGGCTAAGAGCGTAACTAGGAATCCAGCTAGCTCAGGAGGCGCGAAGAGCGGTATTAAGACTAAGAAGAACACCACCGTAAAGAGGCACTCAGGTATATAGCCCAGCAGCGTGGCTGCCATGGCGCTCCAAGACTTCCAGCGTCTCTCGCTGATCTTAAACAGCCTAGCTAGGCATCCTACGGTTAAACCAGTTAGCGCTTTTCCAAACACGAAGCCGGGGAGATATAGGGCCATTAACCCGGTCATTGAGCCGAAGTAGAGGCCTCCACTAATGCCCACTAGCGCGCCTACAGTCAACCCTGCCAAGGGTCCTCCATATACGGCTGCTATCACTGTTCCTACGTGCGAGAGGTCTAAGGCGATGTTTCCCCAGTTTAACACGGTTGCGGACAGTATAAACAGCGCGTTGCCGAGGGCAGCCATCATGCCTATAAACGCCACTTTCTTGGCGCCATGTCCGGCCATGGCTAGGACCCCCGTAGAGGAGAGAGTTACTCTTTTTATCTGTTTCTACTCATAAATGAGTAATTTTCTTTCCAAGGTAACCTTTAGACTTCTTTCGAGAAACTTTAGGCTTCCTTTAATAAAAAAGCTTAGCAGTTGAGGATTCCTCAGAAGCCTCGGGAAAAGTTTATATTCTACCTTTAAAGAATCTTCCACCTCCTCAGGGGCCTCCACGATGAAGGTAGTCCTCGCATACTCGGGCGGCCTAGATACATCGGTTATGGTTAAATGGCTCCAGGAGAAGTATGGAGCCGAGGTCATAACGGTCACGTTGGACGTAGGCCAGGGAGAGGACTTAAAGGCCATCGAGGAGAAGGCCTGGAAGCTCGGGGTGGTTAACCACTACTCTATAGATGCTAAGAAAGAGTTCGTCGAGGAGTACGTGTTCAGGGCGATTAAGGCCAACGCCATGTACGAGGATAAATACCCCGTCAGCACGGCTCTCTCACGCCCCCTCATAGCCTCTAAGCTAGTGGAGGTAGCTAGGAGAGAGGGGGCTGACGCTGTAGCACACGGCTGTACAGGCAAAGGTAACGACCAGGTTAGGATAGAGGTTACCGTCAAGGCGCTCAACCCCGACCTCAAGGTGATAGCCCCCGTAAGAGAGTGGGGTTTAACACGTGAAGCCGAGATCGAGTATGCTAGGAAGCACGGCATTCCAGTTAAGGAAAAGCGCAGCATCTATAGCGTGGACCAGAACCTATGGGGGCGCTCCATTGAGTGTGGCCCCCTAGAGGACCCTGCCGAGGAGCCCCCTGAGGAGGTCTTTGAGTGGACTACCTCTCCTAAAGACGCCCCTGACCAGCCCGGCTATGTATCCATCAAATTTGAGGGGGGCGTACCCGTAGAGTTAAACGGAGAGCGCCTCGACGGCGTCGAGCTCATATCCAGGCTTAATAGGATGGCCGGCCTCCACGGTGTAGGTAGAATCGACCACATCGAGGACAGGTTGGTCGGCATCAAGTCCAGGGAGGTTTACGAGTGTCCAGCAGCCCTATGCATCATCGAGGCTCATCGCGACCTAGAGAAGCTCGTATTGACTAAGCACGAGCTGGCCTTCAAGGAAATCGTGGATAGGGAATGGACCAACCTAGTGTACACCGGCCTATGGGCAGACCCCCTACGCGAGGACTTAGAGGCCTTCATAGACTCATGCGAGGAACGGGTAGAGGGCGAGGTTAGGCTAAAGCTGTACAAGGGCTCGTTGATGGCCGTAGCCCGCTCCTCGCCCTATAGCCTCTACGAGCACAGCTTAGCTACCTACGGCGCTGAGTCTGCCTTCGATCAGTCGTGGTCTAAGGGCTTCATTGAGATCTGGGGGCTACAGTCGATAGTGGCTAGGCGCAAGGTGAAAAGGACTTGAGCCTGCTTAGAGGAGGCCGCTTAGCTCCTCAGCCGGGTGAGGTAGCCAAGTATACGGCCTCGGTGGCTTACGACGTGCACATCGCCGACGAGGTGGTGAAGGTGAACATAGCCCACGTGGTAATGCTGGCTGAAAGGGGCCTTATCGACAAGTCGAGGGCCTCAATCATCCTCGGCGCTCTGCTCTCAGCTAAGCCCGGCGAGCTTCTCGATGAGACGCTCGAGGACGTCCACATGAACCTCGAGCGCTGGGTAACGGAAAAGGTGGGGGCTGAGGCGGCAGGCTGGATGCACCTAGCTAAGAGCAGAAACGACCAGGTGGCGGCGGCCATTAGGATGAAGCTACGGGAGAAGCTCATAGAGGCGGGCTTAGCTCTCATAGCTCTTAGGAGGGCGCTGCTCTCACAGAGCCGAGCACATCTCTACACGGTTATGCCGGGCTACACCCACCTACAGCGTGCTCAGCCCATTACGTTGGCGCTACACCTCTTAGCCCACCACGACGCCCTAGCTAGGGACACCGAAAGGCTAAAGGAGTGTTACGTCAGGGTCAACCAGTCACCTATGGGGGCTGCCGCCCTAGCGGGTAGCTCCATACCGGTGGATAGGCGCAGGGTAGCAGAACTGCTAGGTTTTGAGGGGCTGGTTGAAGACACCGTGGACGCTGTGTCGGCAAGGGACTTCCTAGTAGAGGCTCTAGCCGCGGCTTCCTTAGTCATGAACCACGTGAGCCGCCTATGCGAGGAGATGGTGTTATGGAGTTCCTCGGAGTTCGGCTTCGTGGAGATAGCTGACGAGTACTCGTCGACCAGCAGCATCATGCCCCAGAAGAAGAACCCAGTCGTAGCTGAGGTGGCTAGGGCTAGAGCCTACAGAGTTTATGGGGACCTCTTAGCGGCCCTATCTATGACGGCGAGGTTGCCTTTAAGCTACAACTTAGACCTTCAGGAGGTCACGCCTCACCTATGGGATGCCTACGACATCCTCATCTCTACGCTTAGGGTGGTAGCCGGCATGGTGTCTACTGCTACCTTCAACCCCACTAAGATGGAAGAAGCGCTGAGCGACGGCTACGTCAACGCCACGGAGCTGGCTAACATGCTTGTTAAGAAGGGCCTATCCTTTAGACAAGCTCACCACGCAGTAGGCCTACTCGTTAGAAGGCTCCTCGAGCAGGGAAGAACTCTCACCAGCCTAACACCTTCCGAGCTTGTGGAGGCCGTAAGGGAGGTCTCCGGTAAGGAAGTTGTAGTGGGGGCTGAGGAGCTTAAGCTGGCCTTAAACCCTAGGTGGACCGTGGAGGCCTGCCAAGTTGAAGGGGGCCCCTCCCCTTCAAGGGTTAAGGTCATGATAGACGAGAGGGTTAAAAAGGCCTCCCTCGATGAGAAATACTTCACCTCCCTTAAGTCTAAGCTTGAGGAGGCCTACGACAAGCTCATGGAGGCTGTTAAGGTGATCGCGTCTAGTGGAGGTGGTTGAATGAAGGTTAAATGCCCAGAATGTGGTGGCGACATACCTGTACCCGACGACGTAGTGGTAGGCGAGATCGTTAGCTGTCCTGACTGTGGCCAAGAGTACGAGGTCTATGAGCTGGGGCCTGAGGGGCCGAAGATAAGGCAGGCTGAGGTAGCCGCAGAGGACTGGGGCGAGTAGCGGTGGCCGGCGCGGTCATGCTCTACGACAGACTAAGGTGGGAGGAGAAGGAGTTGATGAAGGCCGCTGAGAGGAGGGGCTTTGAGCTAAGGACCGTGGACGTCAAGTCCCTGGTCTTAGCCCCTGGCCGTAGCATAGCCATGGAGCTAGGTCCCTTAGTGCTTCAGCGCTGTATGAGCCACTACAGGGGGCTATATATCTCGGCTCTCCTTGAAGCCTCGGGCGTGAGGGTCATAAACTCCTTTAAGACCACGCGTCTCTGCGGCGACAAGCTCCTCACCAGCATAGAGCTTTACAAGGCCGGCATACCTACGCCACGCTTCGCCGTGGCCTTCACCGCCGAGTCAGCCCTTAAGGCGATAGAGTCCCTAGGCCTGCCCGCCGTGTTGAAGCCCATCGTAGGTAGCCACGGCAGGCTCGTGTCCCTAGTAGACGACCTTAGCTTAGCTAAGGCTCTACTGGAGCACGAGGAGGCTATGGGCAACGGGCTACATAGGGTGCACTACATACAAGAGTATGTCCCCAAGCCATCCAGGGACATAAGGGCGGTGGTAGTCGGCGAGGAGGTCGTGGCTTCAATATATCGGTACGCGCCCGAGGGGGAGTGGCGGACTAACGTTGCCGTGGGGGGTAGAGCTGAGCCCTGTAAGCTCACGGGTGAAGCTGAGGAGTTAGCTTTAAAGGCGGCTAAGGTGGTTGGCGGGGAGGTCGTAGGCGTGGACTTAATGGAGGGGAGGGATGGTTTGCTGGTTAACGAGGTGAACCCCACCGTGGAGTTTAAGGGGGCATCCCAAGCTACGGGGGTGGACGTAGCGGGCAAAGTCATTGAGTACCTGGAGGAGGTGGCTAAGAGGTGAAGCGTGTAGGCGTCGTAGGGGCTTCAGGCTTTACTGGAGGCGAGGTGTTAAGGCTGCTACTTAAACACCCAGAGGTTGAGGTGACCGTAGCTACCTCGAGGGAGTACGCCGATGAATACGTCTTCAGGGTGCACCCCAACCTTAGGGGCGTCACGGACCTAAAATTTACGCCTCCAGACCTTAAGCGCTTGACGGAGCAGTGCGACGTAGTGTTCATGGCTACGCCCCACGGGGCCTCGGTCAAGTATACCCCCCAGCTGCTCGAGGTAGGCCTCAAGGTAGTGGACTTAAGCGCCGACTTCAGGTTAAAGAACCCTGAGATGTACAAGGTCTGGTACGGCTGGGAGCACCCTAGGCCTGACCTGCTTCAAGAGGCTGTCTACGGGCTCCCTGAACTGCACCGCGAGGAGATTAAAGGGGCTAAGCTTGTCGCCTGCCCTGGCTGCACCGCCACAGCGTCGATACTTGCGCTGGCTCCCATAGTTAAGCTGGACTTCGCCGACCTAGATCACATAGTCGTGGACGTTAAGATAGGCTCCTCAGGAGCAGGCTCCACCCCTAACATCTCCACACACCACTCGGTTAGAGCTGGCGTAGTTAGGCCCTACGCGCCGGCCGGCCATAGACACTGCGCTGAGATAGAGCAGGAGCTTGGAGCTCTAGCTGGCAGAGAGCTTAAGGTGGCTATGTCGGCCCACGCCGTCGACATAGTTAGAGGGATCCTATCCACAGGCCACGTCTTCGCTAAGCGCAACGTCACGGCGGGGGAGCTGTGGAAGGCCTACCGCTCCATGTATGGCTCTGAGCCCTTCGTTAGGATAGTCAAGGATAAGAAGGGCCTTTACCGCCTACCCGACCCTAAAGTAGTGGTCGGCACCAACTACTGCGACGTAGGCTTCGAGATAGACGAGAGGGTAGGGAGAGTTGTGGCGCTGGCCGCCATAGACAACTTGGTTAAAGGTGCCGCTGGCCAAGCGGTACAGAGCTTTAACATTATGATAGGCGTCGACGAGAGGACGGGCCTAGACTTCCCAGGCATACACCCCGCCTAGGCGGTGGAAAAGTTGACCGTAGTAGTCAAGGTGGGAGGAGACCTAGTTAAGGATGAAAGAGCCCTCGACAACGTGCTGGGCGACTTCAAGGGGGTGGTCTCCAAGGATCGGGCGGTGCTAGTCCACGGCGGCGGCGATATAGTGACTGAAATAGCCACCAAGCTCGGCAAGGAGCAGGTCTTCATCACGAGCCCCGAGGGGTTTAGGAGTAGGTACACGGACCGCGAGACAGCTGAGATATACTCAATGGTTATGTCGGGGGACATAAATAAGAAGCTCGTAACCCACCTCCAACGCCTGGGAGTTAAGGCCATTGGGATCTCAGGCCTTGACGGGGGCCTTCTTAGAGCTGAGCGTAAGAAGAGGTTGGTCATTATAGACGAGAGGGGGCGTAAAAGGGCTATTGATGGAGGCTACACTGGCAGGATCGTGTCTGTGGAGTCCTCGATACTCGACATGTTGATGAATTCAGGCTACACCCCCGTAGTGGCCCCTGTAGCCCTGGGCGATGAATATGAGATACTGAACGTGGATGGCGATAGGGCAGCGGCTCACATAGCCGGCGCCCTTAAAGCTACCCTCGTGCTCCTAACGGACGTTGAGGGGGTCATCCTCGATGGCAGGGTGCTGAGGCTTGTTAAGCAGCACGAGGTTGAGGGTCTACTTAAGAAGCTGGGGCCCGGGATGATAACGAAGGTGTACGCAGCTAACGAGGCCTTAAGCCTAGGTGCCCCACGCGTAGTGATCTCCTCGGGCTTAAAGGATCACCCTATAACTTCAGCTCTAAGCGGCGAAGTCGGCACCTCCTTTATGGCTTCTTAGCGCGGAGGGTCGAGCTATGGAAGTCATGGACTTAGAGAACAAGTACCTCGCTCCAACCTACCAGAAGATACCTGTAACCGTGGTTAAGGGCAGCGGGGCTAAGGTGTGGGACCTAGAAGGTAGAAGCTACGTAGATTGCATGTCGAGCTACGGAGTGGCCTTAGTAGGCCACTGCCACCCAAAGGTGGTTGAGGCTATTAAGCGCCAGGCTGAGCGGCTAATCGCCTGTCATGGATCCCTGTATAACGATGTTAGGGCGGAGTTCCTTGAGAAGCTGATTAAGCTCGCCCCTAAAGGCCTCTCTAAGGCCTTCCTATCCAATAGCGGAGCTGAAGCTGTAGAATGTGCGTTAAAGCTCGCTAGGAAGTACACCGGACGTAAAGGCGTAGTGGCTATGGTTAAGTCCTACCACGGCAAGACCATGGGGGCTCTCTCAGCTACCTGGGAGTCTAAGTATAGAGCGCCCTTCGAGCCCCTCGTCCCAGGCTTTAAGTTCGTACCCTTCGGTAAGATAGAGAAGCTTCGCGAGGCAGTGGACGACGACACGGCTGCTGTTATCTTGGAGCCTATTCAAGGTGAAAGCGGGGTCATACTGCCGCCTGAGGGCTTTCTCAAGGAGGTGAGGGAACTCTGTGACGAGAGAGGTGTCTTAATGATACTGGACGAAGTTCAAACAGGCCTAGGCAGGACGGGTAGGATGTGGGCTTCTGAGCACTGGGGCGTAGTCCCAGACATCATGTGCTTAGCTAAGGCTATAGCTGGCGGGGTACCCATGGGGGTTACCTTAGCTAGGGAGGAGGTGATGTCGTCGCTTAAAGTAGGCGAGCATAGCAGTACCTTTGGTGGAAACCCCTTAGCCTGCGCGGCTGCCTCAGCGGTCTTAGACGTCATAGTTGAGGAGAAACTGCCTGAACGCGCGGCTGAGGTGGGCTCCTACTTTAAACGTAGGCTCGAGGAGCTATGCGGCGGGCTTAAACCTGTAAGAGAGGTTAGGGGGCTGGGTTTGATGTTAGCGGTGGAGCTTAGGTTCAACCTCATACCGCGGGTGGTCCCTAAAGCTGCCTCTAAGGGCCTCTTAACGCTGTACTCCGGCCTCAACATAGTTAGGCTCCTCCCGCCCCTAGTGATCAGCAAGGAGGAGGTAGACTTCGCCTGCGAGGTGTTGAGCCAGGTCATAGCTGAGGAGTCTAAGTAGGAGCTGCTAAGTCTTGGAGAGCTACGCGGTAAACCTACTTAAATCCATGCTTAAGATCTATAGCCCTACGGGCTCAGAGGAGCGTCTAGCTAGGTTCCTTGAGAGGGAGCTCAGGGGGCTAGGTTTCGACGCTCACATAGACGCTCAGGGAAACGTCGTGGCGGTGATGGGCGAGGGCCCCCTGGTGTTGCTATGCGGGCACATGGACACGGTTAGAGGCAGGCTACCTGTTAAAGTCGAGGATGACTACATAAGCGGTAGGGGGGCTGTAGACGCTAAGGGCCCCTTAGCCTCGATGATAGTCGCGGCCGCGCTATACGCTAAGGGCGGCGGCAGGCTTAAGGTGATGGTGGCGGCGGTAGTCGACGAGGAGGGGCTCAGCAGGGGGGTTAAGCACCTAGTGGACACCATACCCAAACCCAGCTACGCTTTCTTCGGCGAGCCGAGCAATACCTACGGTATAACCATAGGCTATAAGGGCAGCCTATCAACCAAACTAAAGATTAAGACCGAGACGGGCCACGTAGCTTCCTCCCACCTCTACGATAACGCCGCCGAGTTAGCGTATGAACTGTGGCTCAAAGTTAAAGGCGAGGCTGAGCGTAGATCCAAGCCTAGTAAGTTTCAAAGCTTAGATGCCTCGTTGACCTCAATATCAACGAGGAGGAGGCCCGGTGTAGTACCAGATGAATGCACCTTAACTGTCAACCTAAGGCTCCCCCCAGCGATGAGCTGCCGCGAAGCTTGGAGCGTGATCGAGGAGTGTTGCGCTAAGTTAACCGAGGACCACCCCGGGGTTAAGGTGGAGGCTCACTTAGAGGACTGCGTCGAGGCCTTTGAGACTAGACCTTCATCGCCCGCTGTAAGAGCCCTTCAACGGGCCATAATAAGGACCCTAGGTAGGCAGCCTGTATTACTTAGGAAGACTGGGACCGGTGATGTAAACGTGGCGGCCTCTAAGTGGGATATACCGATGGCGGTCTATGGACCCGGAGACTCCAAGCTAGACCATACACCCTACGAGAAGCTCTCCTTAACTGACTACTTGGCCTCCATAAAGGTCTACGAGGCGGCTTTAAGGGAATTGGAGGTTTTATCTAGAGGTTTGCGGTTAGGTAGTGAGGGTTGAATGTAGTTGAGTTTATTTATGAGCTGCTGTTAAAGTACGGCTACCTAGGCGCCTTCCTCTCAGCTTTTCTCTCACACCTAGTCCCCTTCATTGCCATCCCCTATCTAGCCATGGTCTGGCTGCTCGTGGTCACCGTGCCCAGCCTAAACCCCCTTTTAATCGGTGTATTAAGTGGGCTAGGAGCTGGTCTGGGTAAAATCTCCTCCTACTATATAGGGGCTGGTGGCTACCGAGTAGTAAGCGAGAATAGACGTAAGGAGCTTGAGGCGCTGAGAGGGTTGGTCAAGGACTACGCTGCTTTACTGGCTTTCCTAGCCTCAGCTACCCCTCTACCCGACGACGTGGTGCTCATAGCCATCGGGATGATAAGGTACCCTCTATGGAAGTACTTAGTGTCCACCGTAGCCGGTAAAATCGTGCTATGCTCAGCTGTCTCGCTGGCGGCTTCCGAGTTCACCGAGGTAATAGGTCTCTTAGTGGGCGCTGAGGGTGGTTGGCGCAGCACGTTGATAGCCATAGCCGTGATGCTAGCTTTCACCTACGTGGTGCTCAAGATCAACTGGTCAGCTATAGCCTTAACTGTGGAGAGGGAGGGTTGGAGAGGTGTTGTTAAGAGGCTACGTGCTGAGGGCTTTAAGTGGATGTGCTCTAAGCAGGACCGCCAAGCCACTTAGTCAACTTCTGGTGTGCTTCCTTAAACGAAGTGGCCAGCTCAAAGACCTCGTCCACCTCTTTAAACCTCAACTTAGATATGCGCTCAAAGTTCCATCCGAGACACTTAATAGCGGATAGGATAGAGGCTATCGAAGTGGCTTTATGTAGGTCCCCCGTGGCTGTATAGGTTGCTAGGAAGGCTCCACACCATACATCTCCTGCGCCAGTGGTGTCCACAGGGTTTTTAACTAGGCCGGCTAGAGCCGGAGTAAGCTCAACGTTATCACCCTCCTTAATTAGGGCTCCTAGCTCCCCTAGGGTTACTACAAGTATCTTGGCTTTGACCTTCCTGGCGGCCATGGCTATTGCCTCCACTCCCGTCAATAGCCGAAGCTCGTGGTCGCTGACTATGGTTACGTCGGCTAGCTCCGCCGCCTTTAGAAGGCACGCCCTATTCCTTGGGTTCCTCTCTAGGTAGTGTGAGCAGGTATTTATTGAGATCTTTAAGCCTGGGGCTCTCCGCTTAATGGCCTCCACCATCCTCAGCACCTTCGGGGGGTTCATGGGAGCTAGGTGTACAGCATCGCTCCTCAGCAGCGCTGGCTTGACCACGTCGCTCACGGTTATCTTGGATCCAGCCCCTATCTCCACTTTAAGGTACTTAGCGTTCCAGGAGTCATCGTACTCTATCTCGAACCTCGTGGAGGGCATCTCCACGAGCTTAATGCCCTGAGGGGGGAAGTTGCTGTAGATCACCTCCTTAAAGGGGTAATCGTAGCCTAAAGCTGTAACTAGCAGGGCTTCTACGCCAAGCGACTTAGCCGCCATCGCCGCGTAAAGCGCCGCTCCTCCCGGCTGGACTCTCTCACCATTAAGGTTCCTAACTTTATCCACCGAGACGTGGCCCACGAAGACGGCCTTAACCATCCTTTAGACCAGCTCTCCAAGCTATAGAGGTAAAGAAAAGTCTTCTGTCGCCCAGCGTGCACGTCGAGCCTTTAAGCGTAGGCTTGTCGGTCCTTCGAGTTAAAGCTTTATATACTGGGCAATCGGCCTCTCCAGGCTGGGGACATAGATGAAGGTCAAGTGTCCAGAATGTGATGGTGAGGTGGAGGTACCCGACGACGCTTTGCCCGGCGAGATCGTTAGCTGTCCTGACTGTGGCCAGGAGTACGAAGTTGAGGAGGTTAGTGGAGGCACCGTCAAGTTAAAGCAGGCTGAGAGGTCTAAGGAGGACTGGGGCGAGTAACCTACTCTTCCGCTTTATTCGGAGGTGGTATCGAGGCCTATTATCTGGGTTTTTACTTCCCTTTGTAGCTTAAACTGTGGACACTGCTACGTTAAGCCTCGCTTCGCCAAACTGCCTGAGCTTAGCTTAGAGGAGAAGGGTAAACTAATTGATGAAGCGGCTGAGCTAGGCGTAGACTGGATTGGTTTAAGTGGAGGGGAGCCCCTGATACACCCCCACCTACCCTTCATCGTCGAGAGGGCTGTTGATAAGGGAGTCGAGCTAAGCTTAGTCACCAGTGGCCAAGCCTACAGCGACGAGGTTTTAAAGCTGCTACGTAGAGGCGAAGTCTACGTGTACCTCAGCGTCGACGGAGCTAGGCCTGAGAGTCACGAGGCTTTAAGGGGGGCTGGTACGTGGAGCAGGGCATTAAGCTTTGCTGAGAGGCTGGCGTTAAGCGGTGTCCCCTTCTCCACGGTGATGACGGTGAACCCTCTCAACTACCGTGAAGCTGGCCTCTTCATCGAGCTTTCCGAGAGGTTAGGAGCCTTAAGCGCGGCCCTAATACCCTCGATGAAGGTAGGCTCGGCGACCAACACCGGCCTCTACGTGGGAAGGGAGCAGTACCTTGAGTCGCTTAGGCTAGCGGAGGAGAAGGTGGAGGAGCTAGGGTATAAGTTGTCCTTGTGGTGTACCCCCTTCGCTAAGGCGGTGGTAGAGTCTAAGCGGATATACGTATCTAGCTGCAGGCTCCAGTCCACCTTAGACGTAGATCCGTCAGGCCGCGTGCTGCTCTGCGACACCCTAGACGTGGTCGTGTCCAGCGTTAAAGATGGCTTAAAGCGAGCCTTCAACGAGTTCCACTCCAGCGACCTCGTGGAGGAGGTAAGGAGAGGTGTCGAGCGCTGTAAAGGGTGTTCCTGCTTCGAGTTCTGTAGAGGTGGCTGCTACGCTAGGGCTATCCATGAGGGGGGCTGGCTTCAAGACCCCGACCCCCTATGCCCTAAGGCTAAAACAACCTATTAACCCCTTAAACGAAAACCTCGAGGGGTCTCTTTGAGGATCTGTATATTCTTCGATAGGATCAGGGCTGAGGAGAAGGCGCTATACGACGCCATCGTTAGGGCGGGAGCCGACCCAGTGATGTACGACTCTAAGGACTTTTACGCCTCCATTAATGGAGGTACGCTGCCGCCGCAGCTTAGGGACGTGGATGTGGTCATACAGCGCTGCGTCAGCCACTATAGGGCCCTACACTCGTCCATGGTGTTGGAGCACAAGGGTTTAAAGGTCGTGAATAGTTATCGCTGCCTCGATACCTGCGGAAACAAGCTATTGACCAGCATACTTCTAAGTGAGGCTGGCGTGCCCACCCCTAAGACCTACGTGGCCTTCACCAAAGAGCCAGCCCTTAAGGCTCTCGATGAGGTGGGCTACCCCGCTGTGCTCAAGCCAGTGGTCGGTAGTTGGGGTAGGCTGCTGGCGCTGGTTAAGGATCCTAGGGCGGCTGAGACTATCATAGAGCACCGAGAGCACCTCCCTCCGCTATACCAGGTCTACTACGTGCAGGAGTACGTTAAACGGCCCCCCAGGGATATCAGGAGCTTCGTGGTTGACGGCGAGGTGATAGCAGCCATACACCGCTACTCGGCTCCGAATGAGTGGAGGACTAACACAGCCCTTGGAGGTAGGGCTGAGCGGTGCGAGGTTACGCCCGAGATAGAGGAGCTGAGCGTTAAAGCAGCCGAGGCAGTGGGAGGCTTCTTCCTCGGCGTGGACTTAATGGAGGGGCCTGAAGGCCTTTTGGTCCACGAGGTAAACGCTGTGGTCGAGTTTAGGAACAGCGTCCCAGCCACGGGCGTCGACATACCCGGCATAGCCGTCAAGCGCATGATCCAGGCCTACAAGAGGTAGGAAAGGCTTTAACCTACGCGTCTCAACCCGCTTCCCCGGTGCTAAATTTGCTCGAAGTCTCGCAGCTAGTGGCGCTAGTGGTCTTCGTGGCCACGGTCATCGTGGTGATCAGCGGTGTAGTGGATAGGGCGCTAGCCGCCATGGCGGGGGTGGCGTTGATGGTGCTCCTAGGCGTCCTAGAGCCCAGCGACGTTGTGCGCTACATCGACTGGAACATCCTGGCTTTGCTGGTGGGTATATGGCTCATAGCCGGCTACTTCACTGACTCGGGGGTCCCTGAATACATAGCGTTCAGGATGCTTAGAAGGTCTGGGGGTGACTTGGCCAAGCTCATGATAATGATGGCCTCCTTCGCCGCTCTAATCTCTATGTTCGTGGATAACGTGGTCGTCGTGTTGATGATGGCCCCCATGATATTCTCCATGTGTAGGTCGCTTAAGGTAGATCCATCGCCCTTCGTAATCTTCACAGCCCTAAGCGCTAACTTCTCAGGTACGGCCCTTTTGATAGGGGATCTGCCGCCCATGATGCTAGCGAGCGTCGCCGGGATTGGCTTCATGGATTTCTTCATCAGTCAGGGACGTCCCGCAGCGTTCCCTATCTTGATGTTGACGCTGATCCTGCTCATGATCATATACTGGGCCTACTTTAAGAGGCAGAGTTGGCGCTTGGATAACTCTTGGAGACTTAATAAGATGCCTCACATTAAGAATGAGAGGCTGGCTATACTGTCTACACTATTCTTCGCGGGTACCGTAGCCGCCCTAGCTATGCACGAAGTGCTTGGGCTACCTCTAGGCTTAATAGGGTTCTGCGGGGCCATAGTCCTAGCCCTCGCAGTTAAGGAGGGCTTCGAGGAAAGGTTGTCTGAGATTGACTGGAGAGCTGTGTTCTTCTATGCGGCTCTCTTCGCCCTCGTTGGAGGGCTTAAGAAAGTAGGTTTAATAGGTATGCTGGCTGGCTGGGTGGCCTCCCTCATAGGCTCCTCCAGGCTCTTAGGGGTTTCAGTGATCTACTGGGTTAGCGCCGGCTTAGTCTCGGTGGTGGAGCACGACGCTTACATACTGGTGATGCTCAACACCATCAAGGAGCTGTCTATACTTTACGGCATAGACCCCTACCCATTATGGTGGAGCCTAGTGCTCTCCGGCACTTTAGGGAGCAACTTCACCATGATGGGCGCCCCAGCTCTCCTCGTAGCCCTAAACATCTGCGAACGTGAAGGCTATAAGGTCAACTTGAAGGACTTCTTTAAGATGACTGTCCCCTTCTCGGCGGCCTCGTTGATAATATGCTTCGCTATAACTGTAGCCTTCTGGGCTCTTTGAGGGCGTGAGGCATGGTGTTGGTGATCGCCCACCGAGGGGCCTCGGCATACGAGCCCGAGAACACCGTGAGGTCGGTGCTTAAGGCCGTTGAGATGGGGGTAGACGCGGTTGAAGTAGACGTTAGGCTTAGCCGTGACGGCGTGCCGGTAGTAGTACACGACGAGGATCTATGGAGGGTGGCAAGGGTCAAGGTCAAGGTTAGGGAGCTGAGCTTAAGCCAGCTTAAGAGGCTTGATGTGGGTAAAGGCGAGGCGATTCCAAGCCTAAGCGAGGTGATAGCGGCTGTCAAGGATAGAGTCGGGCTGGTCGTGGAGTTAAAGGAGGAGGGCTTAGAGGCGCTGGTCGTGGACCTATTGAGAGGACTAGGAGATGTTATGGTGACCTCCTTCATTCACCGAGCTGTTAAGCGCGTGAAGGGCTACGAGCGTAGCCTTAAGACGGGCGTTATCTTCACGGGCCTCCCCATTAAGGTCGTGGACCTAGCTCTCGAAGCTGACGCCGACGCCCTCTTCCCTAGAAGGGACTTTGTAACCCCCGAAGTGGTCGATAGCGCCCACGAGCATAACTTGGCCGTCTATCCATGGACCGTTGACGACCCCGAGGAGGTGGTTAGGCTAGCTAGGATGGGGGTCGACGGCGTGGTCACTAATAGGCCTGACGTGGCCTTAGAGGCCTTAAGGAGGGTCGCGCTACGAGCTTAGAGGAGGCTAAGCGTAGGCTTAGGGAGTATATTTGGAGCGAAATGGAGCGTCTGCGCGTAGCGCTACCCCCGTATCCTTGTCGGGGTAGGATACCTAACTTTAAGGGGGCTGACGTCGCCGCTGGTAGGCTGAGGCAGGTTAAGGAGTACGTGGAGGCTAAGACCGTACTAGTCAACCCAGACTCTCCTCAACTCCACGTGAGGCGTATGGCCCTCCTTGACGGTAAGTCTGTGGTTATGCCCACCCCTAGGCTACGCCAAGGCTTCCTTCTCTTAACCCCTGAGAGGGTTAAGGGGAGGGTGGATGAAGCCTGTACGATTAAAGGCGCCTTTAAGTACGGGCTACGCCTAGACGAGCTACCTGAAGTCGACTTCATAGTTGAAGGCAGCGTGGCTGTTGACCTGGACGGTAATAGGCTGGGTAAGGGTGGAGGGTACGGCGACATAGAGATAGGGATGGCTAAGTCTAAGCGCCCTGATGTGGCCGTAGCCACCACGGTACACTCAATCCAAGTAGTAGATAGAGTCCCCGCGGGCGAGCAGGATTATAGGGTAGACTATATAGCCACCGAGAGGGCATTGTTTAAGGCGCGCTTAGGGTCGAGGGTTAAGTAGCTTACTCGTAGAGGTCTTCCTCCAAACCGCCTTCTCTTCTAGGCCTCGTGTAAACCGCGTATATGGTTTCAGGCTCGGCCTGGATACAGGCTCGGCAGGCTTCATCGACCTCTTCAGGCTTAATGGGCTCTAAGTGGACCTCGAAGCCCATGGACTCGTAGGCCTCCACCATTTCCCTAAGCCTAGCGCCGCTGGCCGTGAACCTAAACGTCCAGCCTTGTCTTCTTAACTCCTCGTCCTTCGAGGGCCTAAGCCTACAGGTGGCTTCAGGCCTTTCCAAGACCTCCTCAATAAAAAAGAGGAATATACGCTATAAAAGGGTTGTTACTCGTAGAGTTCCTCTTCTAAGCCGAGGTTCATCTTGGGTAGCCTGCCGTGTGTCTGTAGGTACTGTTGTAGTAGCTCGCTTTCGCGTGACGTATACATCTTGGCCTCTTCCCACATGAAGTACTTGGCCTCAGTAGCTGTTTCAAGTAATTGGATTAGCTCCTGTTTCATGTTGGCGGTGCCCTTGATGTAAATGATCTCCTTGTTCTCATCTAGCAGCTGGATCACTCCTTCAGTCTCAGGCACAGTCTCTACAGCTTCCCTAGTGAACTCGAGCCACTTCTCAGGTGGTAAAGTTACGGGCGTTATTGTGAACCTGAGGTCGCACCTCAAGCACCTTTTAGCCTCGTCTAGGGCGGCCTTATCGTCTAGGCAGTGCTCGACGGGGTTAAAGGTAGTCTTCCTCTCCTCAAGGGGGGCGAAGGGGGTTTTTACCCTAGGCCAGTAGCCAAAGCCCTCATCCCTACCTAGCCAGGGGCTTGGGGGTTCAGTAGAAGCTAAGGTCAGCTCTATGTTCCCGTCCCCGCCCAGGAACCTATCTATGCTTGAAGCCGCCCTCCTCCCTGCGGCTATAGCCTCTATGACTGAGGCTGGCCCTGTTACGACGTCTCCGCCAGCGAAGAGACCCTTAATGTTGGTTTCAAGGGTATCAGGCCTAGCTTCGATGGTCCCTCTCCTCGACACCTTTAACCCGAGCGAGGCCGGTATGAAGGATAGGTCGACCTCTTGTCCTATGGCCGGTATGACGGTGTCTACCTCTAATATGAACTCTGAGCCCTTAATCGGCACTGGCCTCCGCCTTCCAGTCTCGTCCGGCTCACTTAGCTCCATTTTAACTAGCTCCACGCCCACCACCTTCCCGTCCTTGCCGATTATCTTAGTGGGGGCTACTAGGAACATGAACTTAACGCCTTCCTCTTCAGCCTCAGCTACCTCAGCTGGGTGCGCCGGCATTTCGTCGCGCGTACGCCTATAAAGCACGATTACCTCCTCGGCGCCTAGCCTTAAGGCAGTTCGAGCACAGTCCATAGCGGTGTTGCCTCCGCCTATCACCGCCACTCTCTTACCCACCTCGACCTTCTCGCCGGTGTTGACCCTCCTTAGGAAGTCTAGTGCGTACACCACGCCCTGTAGACTCTCCCCCTCAACCCCTAGCTTGACACTTCGCTGAGCCCCTGTGGCTACGAACACAGCGTCGTACTCATTTAGGAGCTTGCTTACGTCGTCCACGGGGCTGTTGAGCCTTATCTCCACCCCTAGGGCCTCAATCTCCTTTATCTCAGCCTCGAGCACCTCTCGTGGAAGCCTGTACTTAGGTATGGCTAAGGCCATCATTCCTCCGGCTACAGGCTGGGCCTCGTAGACTGTTACCTTGTGCCCCTTTAAGGCTAGGAAGTAGGCGGCTGTCAATCCAGCTGGCCCAGCGCCTACTATGGCTACCTTCTTCCCCGTGGGTGGGGCTGACTTAAGCTTGGCCTTCCATTTGTCTCCGCCGCGCTCAGCTGCATAGCGTTTAAGCGCCCTTATAGCTATGGGCTCGTTGACCTTACCTCTCCTACACTTGTCCTCGCAGGGCCTCATGCACACGTAGCCTAGGACCTCTGGGAACGGTACTTTTTCTCTAACCACGGCTATGGCTTCATCGACCTTGCCCTCAGCTATGAACCTAACGTACCTGGGCACGTCAATGCCCGCTGGGCAGGTATACTTGCATGGTATAAGGGACTCCTCGCGCTTAGCTGGGTCTATGTCCTTATCCATCAGCGCCCCAGTCGGGCAGACCTCGACGCAGGCTCCACAGAACTTACACCCTGAATCCTTTAAGGTGGGAGCTACGGTTCCAACTACCACCCTGCCGTTCACGTAGGTGAAGGCTAGAGCTCCAACACCTCTAACCTCCTTACATATCCTTACGCACCTTGTACAGCCTATACACAGGTTGTAGTCTCTAATGAAGAGAGGCTCGTCCTTAACGACGGGCAGGCCTTCAGGCTTATACTTAGGGGTCTCGGGTATGATGCCTATGTAGTCCGCCACCTTACCTAGCTCGCACCTACCTAGTAGCGGACAGCACCTTTCATCCACCGGCACATTAAGCGAGCACCTTAACCTATCGCAACCTTCACGTTGAGCGCAGGTTAAACAGGCGTGTGGGTGGTTTGCTAGGATTTTAGCTAGGTTCTTCTGGCGTGCCTCAATCACCTCAGGGGTGTTAGTGTACACGACCATGCCGTCGGCCACAGGGGTTACACAGGCCCTAATAAGCTCGTCCTTACCCTCGACCTTAACTAGGCATAGCTGACAGCCCTCAAACTCCTTCCCAGCTTCTCCTCTAACCTCCTCTCCGTTCCTGTACACTTTATCCGACGAGGTTATAGTGCTTGAGACGGGTAGGTCTGGGTGGTAACATAAGTGGGGTATGTAGATGCCGGCGGCTAAGGCCGCCTGTAATATGGTTTGGCCAGGCTCTGCTTGAACCTCCACCCCATCTATTATGAGCTTAACCATATCCTAGACCCTCCACAAGGAGTTAAGGTCAAAAACAAAATAAAAAAGAGGGGGTTTGCCTACCAGCTATGCTCGATGGCCCCCTTAGGGCAAGCTGCTATGCATGGAGGAGTTACTTGCTTACCGACGGGTTTACATGGACCGCAAGTGTACTTGAGCTTCCAGCGGTGCTCCTCCTTGACCGCCGCCATCATGCCTCCCTCGATATCATAGTCGTTCGGCACTATCTCTAAGACTCCTTGAGGGCAGGCCTCCACACACTTGCCGCAGCCGTCACACTTGTCCGTGTCTATGATTATGAAGTAGGCGCCCGAGCCGTCTCGGTAACCGTAGTGTGCCTTCATACCTTACTTCACGCCTTTCTCCCTTTCATACAGCGCCTTGGCGAATAACGCTGCTCCAATAGCGCCAGCGGCTACTGGGTCGTAGCCCGGCTTAGTTGGGTTGGGTAGAGGCTCGATGTTTAGTAGCCTAGCAACTCGCTTAACGATGCCTATGTTCTTCGACTGTCCTCCTGTAACCACCAAGTCTTTCTCTACGCCCAGCCTCTCTAGGAGCTCCACCATCCTCATGGCCATGGCTAGGTGATAGGCGGCCGCCACCTGCTCCTTGGGCCAGCCCTGCCTTAAGAGGGCGGAGGCCTCGTTCCTGGCGAAGACCACGCAGGTGTTGCTTACAGGTGGGGGCTCCTCCTTGACCTGTAGCGATAGGTGCCCTATATCCTGTATGGGTACGCCCAGCAGATCAGCGAAAACCTCCATGCCTCTGCCGGTGCCAGCGGCGCATTTATCGTTCATTAGGAAGGAGATCACCTTACCCTTCTCGTCACACCTAATGGCCTTGACGTCCTGGCCCCCGACGTCTAGGATGGTCCTAACGGTGGGCCCCCATAGGAAGTTGGCGCCCCTCGCGTGGCAGGCTATCTCGGTTATAGCTCTCTTGGCGAAGGGCACGTTGACCCTGCCGTAGCCTGTGCCGACTATGTAGTGTATGTCCTCGAGCTTCATCTTGGGCTCGATGGCCTCTAGAAGCCAGGTCATAGCCTTGATCGCGCTGTCCTTGCTGCTGGCTCCTGTCCTCATGTAGTCGTAGGCGTAGAGCTCGCCGTCGACTAAGATAGCGGCCTTAGAGCTCACTGAGCCCACGTCTACGCCGGCAGTTATCACTTTACCTTTCGTCCAGTCTATGTCTGGGTTCACCCACCTATACTCAGGCCATCTCCAAAACTCCTTCCTCTCCTCAGACATACGTCTCACCTCCCAACGAGCTTAAGGATGATAAAAGAAAAACATGGGGGATGGTTAAACCACCTCACTCCTTTCTGGCTGCTATTAGGGCTGCTCCTAGGGCGCCTACGAACTCTGGGTCTGGAGGCACGACAATATCAGTGGCCAGCTCCCTCTTCAAGGCCTCGACGAACCCGATGTTCTTGGCCACGCCCCCGATCAATACCACGTCCTTCTCTATGCCCACCCTCCTAACCATGGAGCCTATCCTGGCGGCCATGGAGTCGACTATGGCCTTAGCGATGTCCTCCTTGGGCGTCTGCTCGTGGATTAAGGTGACGACTTCGCTCTCAGCGAACACCGTGCACTGCGCGTTCATCGGTATGCTCCTAGTCGACTTCAGGGCTAGGGGCCCCATGTCCTCCACGCGGACCTCTAGGGCCCTAGCCATGGCTTCCACGAAGGTTCCAGCGCCAGCAGCGCACCTCTCGTTGATCACAAAGTCCTTGACGGAGCCCTTCTCATCCACCCTAGCGGCCCTACCTTCCTCGGCGCCCACGTCTATCACGGTCCTAGTGGCGGGGTGTACGAAGACGGCACCAGCGGCGTCAGCTATGACCTCGGTCACCTCCCTGTTCGCCGAGATGGGCGGCTCTAAGCAGACCTTCCTGCCGGTGCCGGTAGCTACCAGGTACTCTATGTCCTTCCTCGAGATCCCAGCAGTCTTTAACGCGTTGTTTAATGCCTCCTCGGCGCTCTGCTTCTGCTCGAAGCCGGTGATGGTTATAGCCTTGGACAGGATCTTGGTTCCATCCATTATGACTGCTTTAACCGTCCTGGCCCCCAGGTCTATACCAGCTGTTATCATACATTTCTCACCCCCTACTCCTTCTTTATCTTGGATAAGCCTAAGCTCTCCATGAACATGTCAAACCTGGCCAGCGTCCTAGGCATGTCGAACTCTCTCTCGTCGCCCATGTTGCCCTCGAACACCATCACCGGTATCCCAGCCCTGAGTAGATCGAGCCTGTTCTGGGTGATGTGTACTGATAGTCCCTCGCAACCTCGGTTGTAGTGTAGCGCGACTCCATCGAGCTTCCACTGCTTAGCTATCTTTATGAGGAGGTCGCTCTTCACCCTCGGGTTGAAGAAGTGCGGCCACTCAGGCTTGTTGAGCATCCACTCAGCGTACATGCGCACCGCGGTCTCTCTGTCCTTTAGGGCGCTCTTGGGTGGCACGGTCTTAGGCCCTAGAGTGCCGTCCTCCTTGACCTCCCACATCCCTATTAGCCCGAAGGTGTAGAGCGAGCCGACCGATACGCAGCCGTACTCGCGCTCTAGGTACCTGAAGATTGAGAGGAAGCCCCATGGAGGCTGGGTGTCAGTTATGATTCTACATCTCTCGTGCTTACAGGCCGCTATACCGCGCCTGACCCTGTCCTTGACCTCGGCTAGGAGCTTCTCGTAGAACTCGACGCACTCCTTCTTGTGCTTCATCAAGGTGCCTAGGACGTAGAGCGAGTACATGGTCTTCTCGTCGAGGGGCGCCGGCACGTTGGCGTTTAACGTGCATATCTCAGCCCATAGGCTGGTCGAGCGCATCTCGTTGTATATGGCGTCGATCATCCTCTTGTCGTCGAACCTTCTGCCCGTTACCTTCTCCAGCCACTCTATGCCGTCGAGGAGCTGCTTGGTTACGTACTCAAGCCTCCAGTCGGTAAGCTCGTCGTGTAGCCTGGGTATGTGTGGGCCGACGGACACGTCGATGCAGTACATGGGTATGTCCTTGCCGTGCTTCTTCTTGGCGATCTCCCTAACCACCTGATACCACTTAGCGTGGCTGCAGCATATGTGGTCCTGCCAGATGAAGTCGGGCAGCGGGAAGCCCTTCACGATCCTGCCGTCGGCCAAGATGTACTCGTCCCGGAGCTCAGAGCCCCAATAGTTACGCATGTAGGCACATAGGTCCCTCGCGTAGCCAGCCGCCTCGGTGGCCTCCTGGCACTTCATGGCGAACTCCTTGAAGAAGGCTATGGTGGCTCCGTATGGCTCGCTAGTTATACAATACACGTCGTCGCCTAGCCCCTCAGGTATGGCGCTAAAGCTCCAGGCTCCGCCAGCCCACCTTATACCTCCCTTCTCCTTAGCGGTCAAGTAATCTTCGTAGTACTTCCTCCTTAACGCTTTAGCTTCATCCCAGCACTTGAGGGGTTCAGTCGGATATTCAGGTACATCCTTCCTAACCAAACACGACCACCTCCATGACCTTAAAACAACTCCTCAATTCCTCCTAGGGCCTCGAAGAAGGCCTCCACCCTAGTCCTAAACTGGCCCCATGGGACGGTCACGTCCAGCTCAAGGAAGTACATGGGTATCCCCATCTCGTTTAGGGCATCTCTAACAGCAACCACGTCCAGCTCGTGTGGGTCGCAGAACTTGTATTGTAGGTAGAGGGCCCCCTTCACGTTCCACTCCTTAGCTAAGCGCTTGACGTGCTCCAGCCTCCACCTCTCAGGCCAGTCCTTAGCTGGGCAGGGTATCCTCTTTAAGATGTAGCGCTCGGCTATAGCCATCATCCTGTCGGGCTTCTCGGGCACCTCGCCCCAGAAGTACCTTATACCCGTGCACTGCTCGTCTATGACCACGGTGGAGCCTAACTCCTCCACCTTGTGGATGAAGTCCACGTGGTCGTTTAAGCTGCTCAACGTCATCAACCTAAACCCTGTCTGCCTGTCAAGCTTCCTATCGGGTAGCAGCTTCACGAGCTGCTCGAGCTTATCGTTGTACTCGCGCTTGTCCATGTACATGGCCGCCAGCACGGTGTACAGCGCTTCAGTGCCCGTGATGGGCGGGTCGTCGCGCTTCCTAAACTCGTAGAGCTGGGTTAGGAGCTGCCTCGTCCTGTTCATGATCTTAATGCCCTTGTCCATGTCGGCGTCGGTTAAGGTCTTACCGATCCACTTCTCTACAGCCCTCTTAAACTCAGCCACCTCAGCCGCCATGTAGGGGACAGCTGGAGGGTTCTGGACGCCATGAGGGACGTAGATGTAGTACTTGAACTCGTAGTCCTTGCCCCTGTCCTCCTTCATATAGTGTCTCCAAGCGTTGAAGGCCTGCCTCATGTGGATGCAGGACTGTCCTATACATATGCCGTCGAGGTAGTCGTAGCGGCCGAGGAAGCCTTGAGCGCAGCAGTCTCGACAGAGCGGGCAGAACATGGAGTATATGTAGGGCTCCACGACACCCATGCCTTCGAGCGCGTGTCCGGGGGCCACCCTGACGGGTAATATGTTGTCGGCGGCGTAGAATATTTCCTCCGGCGTGTAGGTGCAGAAGTAACCTACGACTTTCCCGTTGGTGCGCTCCTTCCACGCCTTCGCATACTCGTGGCGCTTCTCAACTACCTCCTTAAACTCGTTGAGTATTTCATCTGCGTTAACCATTTGATCCTCCTCCCATAACCTCAATGCCCATGTCGACTTCAGCCTATATAAGAATTTTTTCAATGTATTGTTTAGAGGACTCTATAAACATCATTACCCGCATGCTCGAGACTTTAAAGCTCATAGGTACTATAGCTAGACACTTAATGCCAGGGACTCATACGTATACAACCTACTAATATGGTTAGGTAGCGGCGCCCCCCGTCAGCTTTGAATGTTATGAAAAGCTATAAACGAAGCCCCCCTACTCTCCCCCGGGGTTCGACTCATGAAAGCCGCGGTGTTTTATGGTCCAAACCAGCCCTTAAAGGTTGAGGAGTATCCCACCCCCAAGCCTGGCCCCGGCGACGCCATTGTCAAGGTGGCGGCCTGCGGTGTATGCCACACCGACCTACACTACCTTAAGGGCGTACCCACCTTCAAGAAGCCACCCATGATACTGGGCCACGAGATCTCAGGTACCGTGGCTGAGGTGGGGGAGGGGGTAACCGAGGTTAAGCCCGGCGACAAGGTCCTCGTCCCAGCCATTATACCCTGTGGCAAGTGCTACTATTGCCGTATTGGTAGGGAGAACATCTGCTTGAACCTATTGATGGTGGGCAACCACATCGATGGCGGCTACGCTGAGTACGTTAAGATCCCAGCTAAGGACCTAATCAAGCTGCCTGACGAAATACCTCTACAGGAGGGCGCGGTAATAGCTGACGCCATCACCAGCCCCTACGCCGCCGTGGTTAGGAGAGCCGAGCTTAAGCCCGGCGAGACCGTGGCGGTCTGGGGGGCTACGGGAGGCTTAGGGCTTAACACCGTCCAGATAGCTGCGGCCCTAGGAGGCAAGGTCATAGCTCTAGGTAGGAGGGAGGAGAACTTAAAGCTAGCTAAGGAGCTGGGCGCCTGGGAGACCATAAACCTGAAGGAGGACAGGGAGCCGGTCAGAACCATTAGGAGGCTTACGGGTGGCGGGGTTGACGTAGCCTTCGACTGCACAGGAGTCCCCCAGGTGATAGAGCAGGCCTTTGAGAGCGTAAGGCAAGGCGGTAGGCTGATAGTCGTAGGCTACTCCGACAAGCCCATAACCATAAACGCTGGCAGGATAATGTTTAGGGAGCTCGAGATAAGGGGCGTGATGGGCTGTAGGCCCATAGACTACTACGGAGCCATCGAGCTGGTGAGGACGGGGAAGATAAGGCTCCTTGTGTCACATAAGCTGCCCCTCGAGCAGATAAACGAGGCCTTTAAGCTGTTAGAAGAGGGCAAGGTTACAAGGGCCATAGTCACTCCGTAGCGTTTAATATCCCTCCTTTTTTTCCTCCACACGTCGATTAAGCCTTAAAAGCTTAACTTGCTTAGTCAGCTTGGGGTGTGTGGTTATGGCCCTGAAGGTGGAGGACGTTAAGACCGTGGCGGTGATAGGCTTTGGTGTGATGGGCACTGGGATCGCGCAGGTCTTCGCTCAGGCGGGCTTCAATGTAGTGGCTAGAGACGTATCCGAGGAGTACCTTAAGAGGGGCCTAGAGATCATCAAGAACGGCCCCTTCGGCCTCTACAAGGCCGTGGAGAAGGGCAAGCTTAAGAAGGAGGAGGCTGACGCGGCCTTAGCTAGGATTAAGACCACCACCAGCCTTGAGGAGGCTGCTAAGGACGCCGACGTAGTCGTGGAGGCCATATTCGAGAACCTCGAGCTGAAGAAACAGTTATTCAAGGAGCTAGACGAGAAGTGCCCCAAGCACGCCGTGCTGGCGAGCAACACGTCCACCCTAAGCATAACCGCCCTTGGAGGGGTCACTAAGAGGCCTGATAAGGTAGTGGGCATGCACTTCTTCAACCCTGTGCCGGTCATGAGGCTCGTGGAGGTCGTCAAGGGGCTGGCTACCTCCGACGAGACCGTGCAGCTCATTAAGGATCTCTCGGTTAAGCTGGGCAAGACCCCCGTCGTAGTTAAGGATGTACCCGGCTTCATAGCCAACAGGCTGGCGCTGCCGTACCTCGCTGAGGCTATGAGAGCCTACGAGCAGGGCATAGCGTCGGCCGAGGACATAGACACAGCCATGAAGCTCGGCTACAACATGCCCATGGGCCCGCTAGAGCTCCTCGACCTCATAGGGCTCGACACCACGCTCGACGTGCTAGAGTCGATATACCGCGAGACCAACGACCCCAAGTACGCACCTCCAGTCATCCTGAAGCAGATGGTTAGGGCTGGGTGGCTAGGGCGTAAGAGCGGCAAAGGGTTCTACGATTACACAAAGAAATAGGATAAGGGTTCTACCTTGAGCTTCACCAATATTCTATACGAGAAGAAGGGGCCCATAGCCAAGATAACGCTAAACAGGCCCCAAGTACTTAACGCCCTAAACACGGAGACCTTCCTGGAACTTGAGAAGGCCCTTAAGGAAGCTGAAGCGGACCCTGACGTAAAGGTGGTGGTGATCACCGGGGCAGGCGACAAAGCGTTCTGCGCCGGGTTGGACTTAAAGGAGATCGCTGAGAAGAGCTCCATTGAGGCCAGGGAGCTATCAAGGCTCGGCCATAGGGTCTTCAAGCTGATAGAGAACCTCAGCAAGCCGGTCATAGCCGCCGTGAACGGGTACGCGCTCGGAGGAGGCATGGAACTCTGTTTAAGCTGCGACCTCGCCATAGCTTCCGAGAACGCGTCCTTTGGACAGGCAGAGGTCAACGTGGGGCTGACGCCTGGATGGGGCGCTACTCAGAGGTTGTGGAGGATCGTGGGGGTCAGGAAGGCCAAGGAGCTCATCTTGACGGGAGATCGAATCTCGGCGGCTGAAGCTGAGAGGCTGGGGATAGTCAATAAGGTGGTGCCCCCCGACAAGCTTCAGGAAGAGGCGGAGGCCTTAGCCTTAAAGCTGGCTGAAAAAAGCCCCGTGGTGTTGAGGATAGCCAAGGACCAGATTAACCGTAGCCTCGACCTAACCTTGACGGCGGGCCTAGACTACGAGGCCGACCTATGGAGCCTCCTCTTCGCCACCTTCGATGCGAGGGAGGGAGTCAAGGCTTTCTTGGAGAAGCGCAAGCCGTCATACAAAGGCGAGTAGCTTAACTCAACCCCTCCGTTTTTTCCTTGGCTATTAAGGCAGCTCCTAGGGCACCTATTATCTGTGGCTCCGCTGGCACCACGATACGTCTACCTAGCTTCTCCTCGAGGGCCCTGACGAAGCCCGTATTCTTAGCTACGCCACCAGTCATCACCACGTCGTCCTCCACCCCTACGTTCATGGCCATGCTGTATATCCTGCTGGCCATGGCTTCGTGTATCCCCGCTATTATGTCCTCCTTGGCCACCCCCTTAGCTATTAAGCCTACCACCTCGCTCTCAGCGAACACCGTGCAGGTGCTGCTTATGCTCACCTTGACCTTTGACTTCATGGAGAGGGGGCCAAGCTCCTCCAGCTTAACCTCCAGGGCCTGGGCCATTACCTCGAGGAACCTACCAGTTCCAGCGGCGCACTTATCGTTCATCACGAAGTTTAGAACCCTTCCACCCTCCCCGACCTTTATTACCTTGCTATCCTGCCCCCCTACGTCTATGACCGTCCTCACGCTGGGGTACTCCCTATAAGCGCCTTTAGCGTGGCAGGTGATCTCGGTCACCTTGGTGTCCGCGTAAGGCACGATGGCCCTACCATAGCCTGTAGCCACCGTAAACGTTATGTCCCCTCTATCAATCCCAGCCTCCTCCTCTAGGCCCCTTAACACCCTCAACGACGCCTCCTTGCTACTGGCCCCCGTCCTAATCACCTTGTAGGCCACGACCCTGCCCTCGCTGTCGAGGAGGACGGCCTTAGTGGTTATGGCCCCCACATCCACCCCTAGAAACAACCTCTTAGACATGCATGGCAGGGAGCGGAGGAGCGCCGGATAAAGTTTTTCCAGCCCTTAAACCTTAAAGAGAGGCTTCGAGCGCGATGCAAATCGAGCTACTAGTAGTCTTCGTGCTGGCCTCTCTACCTATATCAGAGGTTAGAGGGGCTATCCCCTACGGCGTGCTGGCTGGCCTCGACCCTTTAACAGTGTTCCTAGTGGCGGTAGCTGGTAACATAGTGCCTGTGCCCCTATTATTGATGGCGCTCAGCGCCTTTGAGGCCCTGCTCTTAAGGTTATCGGAGCGCACATCCACAGGCCTAGTTTCGAAGATCGTTAAGGCCTACTTTAAGTACGCCTTTAGAGCCCGTGACAGGGTTAAGCCCTTCGTAAACCGCTATGGAGCCATAGGCCTAGCGCTCTTCACCGCCATACCCCTGCCTTTTACTGGGGCTTGGACCTCGGCTTTAGCGGCTCACGTACTAGGCATGGATAGGAGGGTGGCCCTAGCCTCTATTAGTGCCGGCGTGGTAATAGCCGCGCTGCTTGTGTCGGCGTTTATGGGGCTCCTGACCCTAGGCGTACATGGCTAGTCCTCGCTCCTCGCTAACACGTTTAACGTGCTCGATTAAGCCTTCAAGCTGGCTCGTTATGTTGGCTACGTTGTTAAGCAGCGGCTTAATGTCGACGTCTACTCTAAGCAGCTTGTTTAACGCCTCGATTAAGCTGACCGTGGCCTCCACGTCCACCTTATTAACGTCCGCCTCGGCGAAGAGGCATACGCCCTCCACCTTCTTAATTAAGCACTCGTTCATTATAGCCGCGCTCACACCAGCGACCAACCCCATACTTAGGGGCTCAATGCCCCTCTTCATCATCTCCCTCAGGGTCTTGGCTTCAGCCACCCCGTAGACCCTCCTTGAACCCTCATCCTTAGCGGGGAGGCTTTCCATGCAAATTACCGAGGAGAGCCCTTTACGCTCAGCCCAAGAAGTTAAAGCCTCAGCGACCTCATACTGGGCCCTGCCTAGGATCGGGGTCTCAGCGATGAAAACTGCCAGCCTTCTCTTAGGCTCAGCGTACAGCCTAAACGGATGTTTTAATTCCCCCTCATAGAACATTGACACTGGGGGCACAGTCCTAAGCCTCAGATAAGCGACTTCCCTCATGTTTAAGTACCCAGCCACATACTTAGCCGCCAAGCTACCGACAAGGCCTGGTCCAGGAAAGCCGCAGATCAATCTACCTTTGACCAGCTCAACCTCCTCAACCTCAATAAGTTGCCCATGCCTCTCGCTCAAGGTGGACACCAAAAAACAATAGGCTTCGCGCGGCTTTAAAGTTCAGCCTTCGCCTTCTCGAGTTAGCTAGCATTACTATTTTGTACAGGGCTTTGGAGTGTTGTCTGAGCTGCGTCCTTTTTATTTGAAGGGGTTTAGGTGTAAGGAAAGCTTTAAATCAAGCGCTTAGCTGGAGGGGCTTGGTGCCTACCTAATGTACGATGTACCCTTCGTCGCCACGCCAGAGCACGTGGCGAGGAGGATGCTAAAACTCGCCGAGGTAGGACCCGGCGACATAGTCTACGACCTAGGAGCGGGCGACGGCAGAATCATTATAATGGCCGCCCGCGAGTTTGGTGCAAGAGCCGTTGGTATAGAGCTTAGAAAGGACCTTTTCAACCAGATTGAGAGGAAAATAAAGGAGTTCGGCCTCGATGGGATGGTTAGGGTTATCCATGGTAGCTTCTACGAGGTGGATATAAGCGAAGCCAGCGTGGTCACCCTCTACTTACTCACCAGTGTTAACGAAAAGCTTAGGCCTAAGCTTGAAAGGGAGCTTAAACCCGGGACAAGGGTCGTCTCTCACGACTTCGAGGTGCCAGGCTGGAGGCCCGTGAAGGTCGAGGAGATATACGACAGCTGGACGACGCATAAAATATACGTTTATAGGATCAAGTAGCGAGGCTCTCGTCGAGCCAGTCCAAGTAACTCTTTGATCCTGAGACTATGGGCAGCGCTATGATCTCAGGCACCTCGTAGCTATGTAGGCTACGCACTTTCTTGGCAAGCTCCTCGACGAGGTCCAGCCTAGTCTTAACCAGTAATAAGACCTCCTCTCCCTCCTCTACGTAACCTCTCCACCAATATATCGACTTAACCCCAGGCACCATGTTTACGCAGGCGGCTAGCTTAGCCCCCACTAAGGCCCTGGCTATTCTTTCTCCCTCCTCCCTTGAGGGACAAGTGATTAACAGAGCGGCGTAGGATCCCTTAACCCTCAAGGCTAACACCAATTAGGTTTTTGAAGGAGGTTCGCTTAACCTTAACGGTGATGGACTCACGCGAACTGCTCACAGAGCTAGGCTACGAGTACTACTCTTATGTCGAGCCCGAGGTTGAACCTGAACATGCAGAGGTTAAGTTCCTAGACCTGATCCCCTCACTCTCGGCTTTAGGCCCCTCCTCTATAGCTCACAGTAGGCTCTATAAGCATCAGCTTGAGGCCTATGAGGCCTTGAGGTCGGGCCGTCACTTAATACTTAAGTCGGGTACGGGGTCGGGTAAGACCGAAGCTTGGCTCCTCTATGTCTTATCCTCCAGATCTCCTACGCTGGCGGTGTACCCTACCCTGGCGTTAGCCAACGATCAGGTCAAGAGGATCAAGGAGTACGCTTCAGCGGCCAAGCTAAGCGTTGAGGTTCTAGACGCCTCTAGGAGGGACGAACTGGTTAAGCAGCTGGGCGCGTTTAAGGCTAGGTCTAGGGTCACGGGCTGTGACGTGATCGTCACTAACCCAGCCCTCCTCCTCAACGAGGTTAAGAGGTGGGCGTTGGGCAAGCGTGGGCTGCTTGAAGGCTTCCTACAGAAGCTTGAGTTATTGGTCTTAGACGAGGTGGACTTCTACGGCCCTCGCGAGGTGGCTTTGCTCTTAGCCCTAGTCAAGGCGTTAAGGTACATTAAGGGCTCGAGCTTCAAGGTCGCCGTCCTGACGGCGATGCTCGAGAACCCCGAGGACCTAGCCAGCTACCTTGGTGAGGTGCTAGGCGGAGAAGCAGCCATCGTGGAGGGCAGGCCCTTTAGGGTTGAGAACAGGGTCTACGTGGCCCTGGGCAGGGACCTACGTAAGGCCTGGGAGGAGCTTAGGGCTAAGCTGAGGCTTTTTGAGGAGGGCGGCGTGGGCCAGGACGTTCTGGAGGCTCTAAGCAGCTTCGAGGTCTTCAAGGCCAACCTATACAAGGTGGTCGAGGCGGCGAGGTCCATAGGACTCGAGCCTCCTCCCTTAGAGCTCGACCCAGTGGACTTGCTAGCTAGGTACGTCGAGGACCGGTGGGTCACCCTGGTCTTCACCAGGAGCATAGCTAAGGCCGAGGAGCTGGCCAGGAGGCTCCGCGAATCCCTCCCCGAGGAGCTTAAGGGGGCGGTCGCCTCACACCACCACCTACTTTCCAGGGAGCTTAGAGCTGAGGTCGAGGAGGGGGCTAGGAGCGGGAAGGTTAAGCTGCTCGTCTCGCCCAGGACCCTGAGCCAAGGCATCGACATAGGCACCGTGGCGAGGATAGTGCACGTAGGCCTACCTGAGGACGTTAGGGAGTTCCATCAGAGAGAGGGCCGCAAGGGGAGGCGCAAGGTAATACCGTTCTCCGAGACCGTAATAATCCCCGGCGGTGGATGGGACCGCGAGCTGCTTTCGAGGGGCCTCGACGCCTTGAAGGAGTGGCTCACCCTACCCATAGAGAAGGTCGCCGTAAACCCCGGGAACGAGTACATCAGGCTCTTCGAGTCCCTGCTGAAGTTCGTGTCCCCCAAGCTCAAGCACCTACTAAGCCGAGACGACGTAGACTTCCTAGAGAAACTAGGCCTAGTTAAGCGAGGGGAGCTGACACGTAAAGGCAAGGAGGTATGGCGCAACCTAAACTTCTACGAGTACGGGCCTCCCTTCGGCGTCAACAGGGTGGTGGTTGACGAGCAGGGTGAAAGGTACCTAGAGGGCATCTCACACTGCGACCTTGTCGAGAGGTTTCAGGTTGGCTGCTTTGACTATACCTCCGACGGCGTAGTGGTCGAGCATAGGCTCGGTGGAAGGAGCGGTAGAGTGGTTACAGCGGTCGTAGAGGAGAGGCTGCGAGAGTCCACGCTCTGGAGGCGTGAAGGCCTAGCTGAGGCCCTTGAGGAGTACAGGGAGGTTAAGGCTAGGTGGAGGGAGGAGCCCTCCATAGTCTCAGACTACGTCAACGGCAGGCTCCACAGCGACGTGCTATGCGTCGTCTACCCGCCGCGCAGAGGCTTCGGCAAGCTATTAAAGATACCTAACCGGGTGACGTGGAGGGTCTACTCGACCAAGCCTGTAATCAAGAGGCTGAGGGATAAGACCCTGGTCTTCAGGGACTTCAGGGTCATCCCCGTGCCCACGCACACCCACGGCAAGTACGAGGACTACACCTACGGCAGCTTCTACGAGCTAGACCCATCCGAGGACGTAAACCTCCTAAGGCTTGGCCTAGCGCTGGTAATGGTGGTCCTCCGCAAGCTCAAGGGAATAGCCTTCGAGACCATAATGTACGACCTAGGCAAGGTCGGGGAGCGCAAGTACCTCGGGCTACACGAGCCTGAGAGCGCAGGCCTCATACCCAGCCTAGACTGGCTTGAGGTTAAAAGGCTCGTCGAGGCCTACGAGCCCAGCGAGCTCGACGAGGTCCTAATCAGGTCCTTCGACGAGTACGCCTACGCCGACCTAGTATCGATGAACCTGGACTGGGGCTTAGTCAAGGAGGCTGCGATTAAGGCCCTTGACTACATCCTGCTCGAGAGCAGGGTGAAGCTGAGCTTTAAGGGCGTCGAGCTCTCTATACCTAAACCCTCAAGAGCGCTGAGGCTAGCATCCCTCGACGCAGCCTATATACCCCTAGTCGAGGAGGCCAAAGTAGGGTTAGCGTGTTTGTCTCTATTTGACGGCGAGGAGGTTAAACGCGAGTTCCTACACGTAAGCTTCGGGTCCATAAGGGACGACTGGAGCCTCGACAAAGACCTAGCCAGGCTGATAGACAGGGACTTCACCGTGGCCGTCTACGGCCTCGACAACCTACTGAACACGCTCTCTTCATGTAACCTCAGGGCCCTGTCCATGATGCTCAAATACCTAAGCCAGGAGGGCAAGCTAATAGACGTCAAGGAGGAAGCAGCTAAAACCCTCGGTGTGGCAATGGCCCCCCTAGACGAGCTATCTCGCACGATTATGGAGCGGTCCACGAGCCTACTCGACGTAGCCATGGAGGCCGAGATAGCCAAACAAAAGGTTTCAAGAGCCCCTCTAGGCGACTGGCAACGTTACACCACGAAGCTAAAAGAGGTCCTCGAAAACTACCTCGCCGAGAACTGCAGGGCCATCTACCTGCTCCACTTAGCCCTCAAGGAGTATAGCGAACGCGCCGAGAAAACTCCGTGAACCGCTGGGAATAGCCCTCAATGCTTAAGCACGTTAAACGCTCTTCTACGGGGTTCAAGCCTCGAGCCTAAACGCCCACCCCGTATAGGTCACCGCTAAGTCGAGGCTCAAGGACTACGAGGCCCCAGTCTACAGTAGCGAGCCTAGTAAAAGGGCTAGCACAAGCAGGCCAGAGCTATAGGAGACAGCTCTAAGGTGAATTAAGCTTCTTTAATGGCCACGAGCTAAATGCGGGACAGGGATGGCGCTTGAGGCCTAAGGCGGGACAGCAGTCAAGGTAATGAACGATACCTGGTTTATACCTCCACGAGCGTAGCGGAAGACGTCGTCCTCGTTTAATTAGAAGGTGGCGAGGTTTTCTTGATTGGGATCGATAAGGAGAATAGCCGGAAAGAAGTTTAAGTGTTAAGGGAGGCTTCAATTTGCCTAGGCGGCGCAGAGAGGGCGTTGACATTATCTCAATACTGATTTACATGTTCATCGCGCTGTTATGGCTGAAGGTGCTCAAGGTTATACCTGACCCCCCTGAGGTGGGCATCGACGTGTGGATCTCAGCGGGGCTTACCCTCGCTTTAGGTTTAGGCGAGAGACTTCGGAGCTGGTTTGCTAAGGTAGAAGGTAGGCTGGCCTCCCTTGAAGACGAGGTTCGAGGTTTAAGGGTTAAAGTTGAAGGCCTCGAGAGTCTCATACCCCTCTACGATAGGATAGCGAGGCTCGAGGCACGCTTAGAGGAGCACCTTAAGGAGAGGAGCTGACACGGCCTTAACGCTTAAGCCCCGTTAAACGCTTTTTACGGTTTAAAGTACGTATAGCCCTAGGCTTGAAGGTGTACTACGCCCACCCAGTCTTCACCTACAACACGGTGTGGGAGCGTAGAGCCCT
>Ga0180302_10000077_pt1 | contig 36561 bp, 31 predicted proteins | sample GuaBasSediGuay17_FD_121794 | JGI IMG/M metagenome (GOLD analysis project Ga0180302, IMG submission 121794) | Subseafloor sediment microbial communities from Guaymas Basin, Gulf of California, Mexico - Guay17, Core 4571-4, 12-15 cm | ecosystem: Environmental > Aquatic > Marine > Hydrothermal... | reverse complement strand
GGACTCTCACCTTGGATCGGTGTTCCACTAGCCATCTTTGGGATGCTGGGAGCTGGCTTGGCTATCATCATAGGCTTGGGCATGATGGGAGAGATACAATTTTCAAGTTGGTCTGAGAAGGAGAGGATACAACTGAGATTGTTGAGTGAGAAAATAAATGCCTATAGAGCTAGGCAGAGGGCCATGTTAGAGGAGCTTGATGAGATGGTCACTATACTCGGAGAAATAAGAGATGTACTCAAAATAGCTAGTGGAGGGGTGGGGCATGAAGAGAGAGAAGACTGAGGAGCTCAAGTACATTAAGCTCTCAGACGAGGAAGTAGAAGAGCTAATACAAAGAAGGCTGAAGGAGATGAAGGAGCTACTCAAAGAGATACTTAAAATTTTGAAGGAGGCTGGTGGTGTGGAATGAACGGGGAGAAGTTTGAAAAGTATGAGAAGGAGCTTAGGAGGCTAGAAGGGGTCGATGTTAAAATCAGCGGATCCTCAACTGTAACAGTGGGCCATATCGTTGTGAAAGTCTCTGGCAGCGGTAGGGTATCTGAGGAAGAGATAAGAATATCTGGCTCGGGACGCATCGTTGGTTCCTTGCAGGTGGACAGGATCAGAACTTCAGGGAGTTTCTCATGTGATGGAGATTTAGAAATCGAGGAGCTAAGTACTTCTGGTTCTTGCGCTATAGCTGGTACTGTCAAAGGAAGGAGTCTTAGGACTTCAGGAAGCTGTAGAGTCGGTCAAGACCTACGAGTATCTCTCATCCAGACCTCTGGCTCGCTCTCTGTAGGAGGTGATATAGTGGGAGAATGCCTGAATACTTCTGGCTCACTTAAAGCTAGGGACGTTAATGTGATAGATTGTGAAATCCATGGCAGCTTTAGGCTAAGAAGCATTCACTGTAAGGGAACCTTCAAAGCTGAAATGAGTGGACTCTGTAACGTTGAAGAGGGGATAAGAGCGAAAGATATAGACATTAGAAGAGCACCTGGGGGTAAAGCTAGAGGATTTAGAGTAGTGCTCTTTAATATAACTCTCATAGAAGTTAGTAAAGGAGGGATGAGAAGAGAAGGAGAGCTAAGAACGAAGTACATAGAGGCTGAGAATGATGTGTACATTGAGAATACTGAGTGCGATGTAATTAAGGGCAGAACCGTCATCATAGGACCTGGGTGCACAATAAAAAAGAGACTGGAGTATGTCGAAAGTTATAGCATTGACCCTACTTCAAAGGTACTAGGAAAAGTAGTAAAGATTGAAGAACCCTCTCCAACTTCTAAAGAGACAGGAAAATAGTAGAATGTGAAGATGTCAGCATCAACATATTCAAAGTGCATCGATAGGTGAGATCATGAGAGATTACGCAATAGAGGCTGAGAATCTAACTAAGATATTCATAACCAAGGAGCGTAGAGGACTCTTTAGGAGGGGAGTGAGGAAGAGAGTAATAGCAGTTGATCACGTAAGCTTTAAGGTCCGTAACGGAGAAATATTCGGGCTTCTAGGTCCAAATGGAGCCGGTAAGACTACGACTATAAAGTTATTAGCAACGCTGTTGATTCCGGATGAAGGCGAGGCTTGGGTCAATGGATATCATATAGTTCGAGAAGCTGATAAAGTCAGAAGAAGTATAGGAGTTAGCCTGTATAGTGATAGGGGCCTTTATTGGAAGTTGACAGGACGGGAGAACTTAAGGTACTTCGCTTATCTATATCACATCCCCCCTAAGGTAGCCGAGAGAAGGATTGAGGAGTTGCTTAAGATCGTTGACCTAGAGAAAGACGCTGATAAGTTAGTTGAAGAATATAGCACTGGAATGAAGGCTAAGCTCAACTTAGCCAGAGCCCTCTTAAATGATGCTCCTATCCTAATGCTAGACGAGCCCACCTTAGGGTTAGATCCTCATTCAGCTAGGAAAGTAAGAGAGTTAATCCTAAAATTAAAAGAGGAAGGAAAGACTATATTGCTAACAACTCATAATATGGAGGAGGCCGACCATCTTTGTGATAGGATAGCAATAATAAACAGAGGTAAGATAGTAGCCCTAGATACTCCCGAAGAACTTAAGCGTATGGTTAAAAGACAGGATGTAGTCGTAATAGAGGCAATTAATATAAACAGAGAATTAATTAAGGCTCTCAAGAGTGAGGACTATATCAGTTACATCTCTGAAAAGATAAAGGACCCGTTGTCAATGAGCGGGACATTGCGCATAGGTTTAAATGAGAACAGTAGAGAGGCATTGCCAAACTTGCTAGCGTTGATGACAAAGTATAGAATAAAAGTCCAGTACATAAAGGTAACTGGACCTTCACTAGAGGACGTATTCATAACCCTCACTAAGAGGGGCTTTTATGAAGAAGATCAAAGAGCTAGTGCTGAATAATATCCTCGTGATTAGAGCTGTCTTCATGAGAGAAATATTATATTGGGTCAGATATCCCATGTGGTTCTTAACCTTAATTTCTTTCCCCTACTTAATATCCGGACTTTTTTACTCAATCGGTTACGCTATGTCAGGTGAAAATGCCATCAAGTACTTTAGTGAAAGAGCTGGAACTTCAAATGTCCTTCTTTACCAATTGGTAGGCTCGGCTATTTTCATGATAAGCATACTTATGATCGAAGACGTAGGGCAGAGCATCAGGGTAGAGCAGCTTAGAGGAACCCTAGAGTATAACTACATAACTGCAGCAAATAAGATAGTACTTTGGGGATCCGTCGTAGTGCCTCATGGTTTAATCTCGCTAACGACTTTAGCTACATCTCTAATTCCAGTGTTATTCATGGGACTCGGTGCTGTCGACCCACTAAATCTATTACTGGGAATATTTGTTCTGTTCATAGGTTTGATGCCTCTCTTCGGAATCGGGTTCGTAGTTGCAGCTTTAACTATGAGGTTTAAGGAGCCCTGGGCTGTGACAAACATTATAAAGGCGTTCATTTCGGCATTTTCTGGCTTCAATTACCCAATAACCATATTGCCATTATGGCTTCAGTATGTATCAAGCATCCTACCAACAACGATGGTGACTAACATTATAAGAGAAGCTCTATTATTCAACAAGAAGATCTACACGATGAATAATCAAGTTGAGCTTTTAACTCTCATGGGGCTCATGTACTTTACAATAGCTCTTGTAGTATACAAGAGGTGGGAGGAGGAGGCGAGGAAACGTGGTGAACTGTCTAAGTATTAAGAAGTTCGCCTTAGAACTCTATGCATCAGCCTATAAGTCGGTTAAGGTTTACTTTAGGTATCCTGCTTGGATTGTAAGTGATCTCCTGGCAACTCCTCTCTGGATGTTAATGATAATCTATCCTATACTATTATTTTTACCGGGAGAGCAGTGGAAGAGTAGAGAGACATATGAATTCTTCTACTGGGGGATGGTGTCCTGGAGCATTATTTCAACAGCTCTATGGAGCATTGGGAACGCTATAAGGTCTGAGCAACAGATAGGTACATTAGAGCAGTTATTTCTAACCAATGCTGATAGAGTAGTGCTCTTCATTGGAAGATTAGTTTCTTCCTCAATAAGCCTGATCATAGATTTGGTTTACATGAGCATCATAACCTACTTACTCTTTAATGTTAGCATAAGGATAGTCAACCCTCCTTTTTTCTTACTTTCAATATTCTTCTGCTTAATGACATCATTAGGCTTTGGTAGCATCTATGGTGCGCTAGTCTTGCAAGTAAAGTCACCTGGAGCTATTAGTAATATTTTACAATTCTTATTCATAGCCCTTTGCGGTGTCTTCTATCCTGTAACTAAGCTGCCTGAAGTAGCTAGAGTGCTCTCTTACTTTATACCATTTACCTATGCCATAGACCTGTTGAGATATTCAGCTATGGGAACGGAAACAGTGATTCCTTTAGAAGTAGAGTTACTTATCTCATTCATTTCTAGTACTCTACTAATAGGACTTGGGTATTACGTTATAAAGAGAGTAGAGAGAATAGCCAAAGTCAAAGGAAAATTAGGCTTCTATTAATCTTACTTTAGAGCAGAATTTAAGCAGGAATTCGGAGAGCTAAAATTTATTGTCAGAGAAAAAGTAATGAGGGAACATGAAGAGCAAGGTGTTTGAAGCCGTCTTAGCAATTGCTCCCTTCATCATACTGTTATCATCGCTCTTCACTAAACCTCCATTTGAAGTCTATACAGGACCCACGTACTTCGATGGTAACTCAGCTTACGACTATCTAGTAATATTATGCTCTATGTTTAAAGGACGAGTCGTTGGAAGTGAGAGAGACTTCTCAGCCGGATACTGGGTGGTAAAAGAGTTTGAAGAACTGGGATACAAGGTTCACCTTCAGAACTTCACAACAAGAGGTTTTTATGGACCTGTAAAAGCGATGAACGTCTATGCTATTAAGAAAGGTATTATAGATAGGTACATAATCATAATGGCTCATCGCGATATAGTCCCTAGTACCATTGAGGGCGCGAACGATAATGGTGCTGGAGTTGCCATACTAATAGAGCTAGCTAGGGTGTTCGCTAAAAGGAATACAACTCTATCCATAATCTTTCTCTGCACTGATTCTGAAGAAACCGGACTCCATGGAGCTAGGTTTTTCGTAGACAACTTCCCAGAGTTAAGTAGAATAGTATGTGCAGTTAGCATCGATATGTGTGGCTGGAAGGATTCCTCTGGTATATCTTTGATAGCTTATTATTACCCTCCTAAGTTTTGTGATGCTTCACTGTTGTTGATCGCATTATCGCTAAGAAGTCTCAAGTACAATGTCATTATTGATCCTTTAGACGAAATCATGGCTAGGCTCCAATTAGTATTCGCAGGAACCGACTCAATGCCATTCATAGCAAAGGACGTGCCAGCTTTTGGAGTTTCCGATTATCCTCTTTACCCTTACTGGCATAAGGTCGAGGATACTCTAGACAAAGTATCTCCAACTCGCCTTCAAGTAGTGGGCGAGTTTATGGAAAGGTTAATCCTAACTATAGATTCCATGGAAGGACTTCCTGAGCTCTCACAGCACTATTTAATAATTGGTGAAGTTTATCTACCCTGGTATAGCTTGTACTTGACTACTCTGTTAGTCTTTGCCTTTACTATAGTCAGGATAATTAAATACACAAGACCGAGTAAAAGAGGAGTTATAAATTACCTACTATTATACTCACTTACTTTAGTGATCACATCATTGATTACGCCTCTTTGTATGAGCTTAAGATCATTCACACTATCATCAACCATAGCATTAGCTATCTACATTATCTGCATATTACTGATAGTGAGGAAGGTTAAATTCGACCTAAAGGGAATCCAAGGGATTTCCTTAATTGCCTTTGACTTCTTGTACCTATCCTCTTCTCTTTTAAACCCAGAGGTTGCATTGACCATCCTCACGCCAACAATGTACACTTCTGCATTGATTAGACGTATCAGGAAATACAGAAGAGTGTTAGCTTTAATTGCAGGGTTGGCCAGTATTAGTCCCTGGATGATCTTGTTAAGCTATGTGTTCTCTACTTATGGGTATAGGTTCACTGATAGACTACTATGTTATCTCGCCAAATTTGCTAGTTACAAACTCGGCTTACTGGCTTACATCGCGCTACCGGCTGCTACTTCGTTGATACTGGTAACAGTTATAACTTCAATCCTGGTCATTCTGAAGAGCTCATCAGCGCATGAGGAATAACTTATTTAAACCAAGAGCAGACTTCATGGAGTAGAATACTACTACTAACATAGTGATTACTAAAGCTACAGATAAAATAACAACTAATAATTCTTCCACTTTCTCAGTTCTCATAGTCTCTTTATCCTCTTTTTCTTATATATTCTTTTCTTAATTTAGTGAAGACTAACGTCTGCTTGAGTCAACTCTCAAGGGCTCTTTTATCTTTATAGTAATGAGGGAACTCTAGGAATACTCTTAACATCACTTTTTGTATAAGGGCCTCTCAACTATCATTAGAAAATCAGCGCATGTGACTAACGTACTCATGAGTTTTGAGATTTGAAGATGAGGACTTTAAGGGTTAGGTCTAACTCTCATAAGCGCTTATTAGCTCTTGCTTAAAGCTAATGTGTAGAAGCTTTTACATTATCTTTTAATACCCAAAATTTAACGATATTTCGATGTCTAAAGACATTAAATCCATATTATTTAGACCCTTCATAGATGGCTACTTTGATGTGGAAAATCAGTTGGTGGAGTACATACGGAATATTGCTGAGGAATATTTTAAGAAGGAGAGAAAAAGAAAAGAAGCTATAACTAGTACTGAAGAGTTCGAGGAGTATCGCAAATCTATCAAAGAATATTTTATTAAGTCGATAGGCGGACTTCCAAGAGCGGATGATGTTCCTAGGGCACAGATAAAGGGCGCAATCTATAAAGAGGGGTATAGAATCGAGAAAGTGATCTATGAAAGTTTGCCTAGATTTTATGTAACGTCGTTGCTATACGTACCAGAAGGACTCAAAGACCCTGTTCCTGGAATTATATTCTTATGCGGCCATGCAAAGGAGGCGAAGGCTTATCCTCTCTATCAGAGAGTATGCATCGACCTAGTGAAGAACGGCTTTGTGGTTTTAGCTATTGACCCCATAGGGCAGGGCGAAAGGTTACAGTATTGGAGTGCCTCTACTAAGTCTGAGATAATAAGGTGGGGTACATATGAACACTCTTACGTAGGCCTACAATGCACTCTTCTAGGCTGTAACGTTGCTAGGTACTTCATATATGATGCAATGAGGGGAATAGACTACCTCCTTACAAGAAAGGAGGTAGACGAAAAGAGAATTGGAGCTACGGGTAGCTCTGGTGGCGGAACACAAACAGCTTACTTAATGCTAATTGATGATAGATTAAAAGCTGCTGCTCCTTGTAACTATATAACTTCAAGAGATGCTTATATAAAAACAGGTCAGGCTCATGATGCTGAGCAGAATATCTATGGTGCCATTAAAGTAGGGCTAAATTACGATGACTTTATATTAGCTTTTGCTCCTAAGCCTGTTTTAATTGGTGCTTCTGCTTATGACTTCTTTTGTATAGAAGGCACCATACAATCCTATGAAAGAGCAAAGAGAATATATAGACTATTTAACGCTGAAGATAAAATTGCCCTCTACATCGGAAAGCATACTCATTATTATTCTCCTGAACTAAGACAAGCAGTAGTCAATTGGTTCAAGGTTCATTTAAAAGACGAAGAGCCCGATTTTATAACCAAAGATGAGGAAGTGGAAGATGTGAGGACTTTAAGTGTCACAGAATCTGGGCAAGTATTAGAAGATTATAATGATGCACTTACTGTTTACGATCTGAACCTTATGTATTGGAAGAAAATAAAGCCAGAGAGAAAGACCATCACTGATAATGACCTTGAGGGTTATATAAGAGAGACAAGGCTTAAGTTATCAGATTTACTAAATTTAAGAAGAGAAAAATCGACGATCTATCCTAGGATTATAAGTAAAATTGAATGGAGTGAGTACACTATTGAAAAGATCTTTTTCCCAAGCGAGCCAGACATTATGCTGACCGCTTTAATGTTTTATAAAGAGGAGTCATCTTCTCCGGCCATGGTATTTATATTGGAAAGTGGAACTGAGAACATCTCTGTAGAATTCGATAATATAAAGTCCTACCTTGAGAAAGGATATAAGGTCTTTGTGCTCGATGTGAGAGGCGTTGGTGCTGTCAAAGTGCGGAGAATAAACCCCGCTGATCTCTACGAGATTTACGGTACAGAATTCAGACTTGCATATGACGCTTTGATGTTAGGTACGAGTACCATGGCTATGAGGGTGTATGATGTAATCAGAGGCTTTGATTACCTCTCGACTAGGAATGACATAACTAGAATAGGGATTTATGGCAAAGGTAGAGGTGCATTGTATGCGTTCTTCGCGTCTGTGATGGACGATAGACCTGAAGTCCTAGTATTTGAGGACATGCTATTCTCCTTTGAAGATGTCATAAAAACTCGGGTTTATAATAGGAAGACTTGTGATGAGAGAATTGTAGTTCACGGTATGCTAAAGCATTTTGACATAATTGACCTTGTGCCTCTACTCCATGGACGTGACTACAACTTCATAAATTTGAGGAACGCTAAGGGCGATATTGTTTCTGAAGGAGAATTAAACAATTACTGGATAGACACTGCTAACAGGTACTATCCGTTCTTAGATATTTCAAAAAGAGTTGAGTTGAGAGTGTAATTCAAGGTATCAGAGTGGTCAGAAGCATACTAATAGCTCGAAATCAAGCCAAAGAATTGAGAGACAAACTTAATTAAGGGAAGAGGAGTAAATTAGAAAGGAGGGCCGGGGTCGCCTAGCCATCTAGCCGTTAAGGCTAGACTAGAGTGGTTAGGGCTAGAGCCGCCAAAGGGCGCCGGACTCATAATCCGGTTTACCCGGGTTCAAATCCCGGCCCCGGCACTTTTTGACAAAAAGAGATCGAATTTAAGAGAAGTTCTGATGTTTTCAGGAGCCTGTCGCATTGACCATATGACCCTTAGTGAGTTCAAATATTGGACATACCATAAGTTTTTAGAGTATTAATAGTGATAGAGTTAGATGATTATGAGGGAATTGTACTTACACCTGCTAATTGACCTAAGAAGGGGTACTTTAAAGGGATGTGCTCACATTAAATTAAATAGGGAAGCTAAGCACTTCCTACTGAATAAGGAGTTAAAGGTCGAGTATTGTAATGTGAAGTTCTCGCAGAGAGTAATCGAATTTGTTGATCTTAGGGGTTATGAAGTCAATTTCGTTGAACTTAAGGAGCCTGTGAAGGAGCCCGAGATTGAGTATTCCGGAGTCCTAGGGAGCTATGAAGACTTCTTCCCTTATTTAAAGGATAAGATAAGCGAGGAGTACACGCTCCTCAGAACGGACACACTTTTCTATCCAATATTTGCTGAACCAACTTTCAAAGACAAGGTAAATGCTGTAGTTACGTCAAACTTCGACGCTAGAATATTGATAGCTGGTATACCCAGTGGATATAGAATTGCCTTTGGAGGAGAAATTCAAGGAAGCGAGCTTAAAATATCGAACACGTGGCGATTAGACATAGCAATAGCGAAGTTCTCTTTAATTGGTAACGAGTACTTCAAAGCGTTCGTCCTGGCTGGCAGTGAGGAGCACGCTAAGAGGATTCTAAGGCTCATAAAGAAGGCCTTTGAGTTTTATTGCTCTAAGTTCGGAAAAAGAAAAGCGAAGTATACTATAATAGAAATCCCAGATGGCTATGGAGGTCAAGCTGGGATTGGTTACTCTCTGGTAGAGAGCAAAGCACTTAGAAGTCATATTCCATACGGAATTTACCACGAGTTAGCTCATCTTTGGAATCCGAAGAGTGAGGGAGAGGTGCAGAGGACAAGGTTCTTTGATGAGGCATTTGCTAATTATCTCACAGCTCTCCTTGTAAGAGAACTTTATGGAGAGGAGGAATTCGAAAGAATTCTGAAGAAGTTTAAAGAGACATTCTGGCAGCTTGTGGGAAGCCTCTTTTCTAAAGGAAAGGAAGTTCCATTAGCTGATTATGGTAAGTATGAGCTTGGATCCCTTTCCTACTCTAAAGGAGCCTTAGTACTCCACGAGCTCCACAAACTTATTGGTAATAGCTTCTATGAACTCATAAAAGAGAGTTGTGAGAGATTCAAGGACAAACCCATAGACTTTGAGAGCTTTAAAGCCTTAGCTGAGGAGGTTAGTGGAAAGTCTCTAGACGAATTCTTTAACGAGAAAGTTTATGGGGTATGGAATCCAAACTAGCAAGAGATGGAATGCTTAAAGTCCTTAAGTTATGTAGCTCACTATTTGTTAAGATATGACGATAGATCATGTAATAGCTAATGATCAACTTTGCAGACTCTTCAAGAGTATCATCAGTGGATAAGGAAAATTGAGAGTTTGACTATGTTCATTCCATCCTCAAAATGCTAAATGGTATACCTACATTCCTCTAATGACTTATACGAGTGCTAAGCTATTAGGAAACCTGAGCTCGTCGTATCTTAATCGAAGTTCTAAAGTAAATCTCATGAGATTTACTTAATGATAAGTTTATTAGTGTTACAGAGAGAGCATACATTGAGAATTATCTGCAGGTTGAAACTATGCTTAAAAAGTTAGTGCTAGGTATAATGTTAATAATAGTAGCAACAGTAGCTATTGCTTATTTCTTAAACTTGTTGAAGAGAAGTGAGATCAAAGAGATTTCAGTAGTATTACCGGGAGGTGAAAAGGTAAAGATTGAAGAAGTAACTGAAGAGCTTATCCTTCCTAAGACTTGGAAGCCCATTACAAAAGTTTATGATATAACTTATACGAAACCATTAAGAGAAGTAGCTAGGATAGTGTTCAGGTACGACCCCTCGAAGCTTCAAGACGTCGATATTGATAGCTTGCAGGTCTTGATCTGGATCAATGATGTCAACGGCTTTGGCTACTGGTACCCTCTACCTTCAAAGGTCTTTAAGGAGAACAACACTGTGATAGTTGAGACATATCACTTCAGCAAGGTAGGATTATTCGCGAGATATAAGAACATAAAATACGAGGGAGTCGTTGAGGCTTTAGAAAAGTTGCTTGAGAAGCCTCCGAGCAAGCCAGACTGTGTTGTGGGCTTTCTCCTCTATGTAGACAGAGTTGTTGTCTCTGCTAGGACTTATCCTCTAGAGTACTTCAAGATAATGAGTGTTGTCTCAGAGAAAGTCGTTCCTTACTTAAAGAGAGTCGGAGGATTAAGGTTCGCTTACACTGACGTGGAAACTAATCACATCATCTTAATGGTGGGATGCAAAGCTGACCCATCAGATGGGTGGGATGTTAGAGGAGAAATATACGACTTCGTTCACCAGAAAGTAGTGAAGACTTACAGAGGTACTAAGCTATCTGCTGAAGTCTTGATATATGACATATTAGTCTCTTGGTACTTCGACTGCGGAGATGATGCGGAGGTTATAGGGAAAGTCGTTACTGAGGAAGGAAAAGGAGTTAGGGATGCCCTGGTTATTGCTCTCGATGTCTTCGGCAAGGAGTACAAGGCAAAGACTGACTCCACTGGGTTCTACAGGATGTTAGTGCAGTCTGGTTTGTACGAGTTTACAGCTATTAAGAGGTGTTGTAGTGGCGTGAAAGAATGTCTGGTATGTGCCTATGGACGCTTAGGTGAAGTCAAAGATATAAAGGCCCCCGACAAGAAGCAGAAGACTGAAGTGAACATAACAATAGAAAAAGAGAACTATATAGAAATACTCGCTGACATCACGATAACAGCAAAGGGAGTTAAGACCATAGGGGTTATAACTCACACCTATGAAACTGTGGTTAGAGAGAGATACAACCTCACGTTCACATATGATATAATTAACCAAACAGAGGATGGTTATAAGTACTTTGAGGGAGTTGGAGTCATCATAATAGAGTACTATTCAGTGGATGCTAAAAATACACTCGAGTGTAGTGGTCCAGAAGTCTATATGAAAGTTGATATTTCTTACTCGGGGAATTTCAGTCAAAAGCGAGATGTAGTAGTTAGCGGGTGGATTTCGCCAAACAATGAGATAATCGATATTAATGTGTACATTGCGGATGCACCGCCAAATGCCCTCTTCTGTGAGCCTGACGCTGGTACAGCGCATGTACACATACTCATATCTACGCCTCAGACAAAGCAGGAAAGTGAACAAACTCGTTCATTCACTCCGTCAATGTACCCACGAGATATAAAGGTGGTTATAGAGTCTCTAAAGCCTCACATAAGAGTAGACAAAGTTAACCAAAGAAGGGATGTTTCCTTCGAGCTTCTTACATCTGATTACCTCATGTGCATAACGAAAGGCATAGGAGGAGGAGCATTGTCCGGAATAGAGTTGCCTAAAGGTGTGCCCTCCTTTAATCTTGGTGATGTGACCTTCAAGTTTGCAGGGACTCTAGTAGCTACTACGTGTACTTGCGAGGACTAATCTTCCGATTACAGCAGAAGAGTGCAGAAACCCTAAAATGGGAAATAATTCATGAGGAGGTTGATTAACTAGTAGCTAATTCTAGCTATTCAACCTTAATCTTAGTTCCAATATAGGCCTTGAGATAATATTTGTCGTACTTGTCCTCCATGATCCTCCTCATCGTGCTCCCGCTACAATGAATTGGAGCTATTAAACGTACTCCTAGCTTTAGCAACTCCTTCACTGTTCTCTCACAATCCTCTCTTGGTCTTGATGACATGTGAAACCCTCCTATAACTAAATAGGGCTTGGTCTTGAGCTCCTTCATTGCTTTAGTCACTACGTTCTCTACTCCAGGATGACTACAACCGACTAAAATTACTAGTCCTCTTGTGGTGTTTAACGCCAGTGCTTGCTCCCATGGGGGACCGTAAAGTTGACCTATTATTATCACCCCTTTAGATACAACGCTTGTTCTCTCTACGTCTACGAGAGTTAAGTTCAAGCTCTTGATCCACTCCTTAACGTAAGCGCTCATCTTAGACGGGACATATACTGTTACTCCAGGCTTCATCTTAGCGACGTAGGGCAGTCCTCCAACATGGTCTCCATGTTCATGAGATATTACGACGAAAGTTAACTCGCTTAAGTTCACTCTTAGAGCTTCGCAGTTATGCTTCAGTGCTTCAGGAGAGGGACCGGTGTCAAAGAGTATGCTCATGTTTCCAGCTCTGACTAGCATGGATATTCCCCATATAGGCTTCAAGTCTGGTCTTTGAGGATTAGGATTATTGTCTACCAAGATGATTATTTCTACTCTGCTTAAACAGCCAGGAGAAAGCTTCATGCCAACTTCTTGTGCAGGTTTCTCTTCCTTTCTCTGTTCTATAATTATCAAGGCAGCTATGATGATTGAGATTAAGAGGAGTATCAGTAAGATCGCTCTGTTTCTAATCACGTTAATTGATATATCATGAGAGGTAAAAAATACTAGCCCCTAGTCTAGAGGTTCAAGCTCTTCCATTGTCTAAATAACCTTGAGCCGTAAGGCTAACTCGAGACGATTTTTGACCCCAATTGGGGTCAAAAAATAAACAGTTGGTTTGATGATGTATGTATACTCAGTTTTAAGTGCATACTACATGAGTGTATTTAAGCAGCAAGACTTCTTATCACATATGGTGAACTTGACCAGACCACGTAGAGCTGTGATAATAGGCCTCGATGGAGCGAGCGCGGACTTGGTTGAGAAGTTTATGAGCAATGGTATAATGCCTAACTTGTCTAAATTGAGAAGGAGAGGTGTCTTCGCTAGAGCTTTACCCACTATACCAACCCATACACCAACTAATTGGACTACTATAAGCACTGGAGCTTGGCCTGGCACTCATGGAATTACGGGGTTCTCAATTTTAACAAAAGGTAAGTCATATTATAAGAGGAAGTCGGGATTTGATACAAGAGAGGTTAATGCTGAGTTTCTCTGGCAAGCAGCCGAGAGATCAGGTAAGAGGTGCATATTGTTGAAGTGGGCTGGACCTCAGTTTCCAGTAACCCTAAAGAGAGGGATCCAAATCGATGGCTGCTTCTGTGTTTATTGCATCCACGAGATATCGGGTCCTAAAATGTACAGCTCATTGGATGAAGCCCATGCAGTTAAGGTAGAAATTAGAGCGGCATCAGGCTGGTCTGACTTGCCACAATCTTATTCAACACCCCTAGAGACTAAACTAGTGCTAGGCTCGAGCAAAGCTAAGTGTATACTCCACGTCCTTATGGTGGATTCGAGAGGTCAAGGATACGATAAGGTGGTAATCTCGAAGAGTAAGGACGTCAGAGATAGCATAGCCATCTTATCAGTTAAAGAGTGGAGTAAATGGATGAGGTTGATGTTTGAAGGGAAGGAGGGTGAAATTGAGGGGACTGTTAGACTTAAACTCATCGAATTGTCAAGAGATGGAAAACGCTTGAGGATTTACTGTAGTCAAATCATGCCAGTTAAGGGATGGTCCTATCCTGAGGATGTTGCAGAAGAGCTAGTTGAGAATGTAGGACCCTTTTTACAGAGAGTAGGTTATATTCAAGAAGGAGAGATCTATGGAGCTTGGGCCGACTATGAGACGTTTATTGAAGAGTTAAAGTATCAGCACTATTGGTTGGCTAAGGCCGCGAGATTCTTAATGGGAAAGTACAAGTGGGACCTATTCTTTGTACATACTCATGCACCAGATTATGTACTCGACAGCGTCATAAGGAGAGCCGAGCCTCTAACTACATCAGAGGAGGAGTCCAGGGAATACATGGACTTGATCGTGAAGACGTTTAAAATCGTAGATGATATGATCGGAGAAATAATTGATGAGGTTCTTGACGACAAGACCTTGATAGTGGTGGTATCAGACCACGGAGTCATAGGGTATCGTGGTACAGCCTCTGCTACAGAGGTAGTCAAGAGAATCTTAGTCGAAAAGGGCTATTTAGTCTACAAGGAGAGAGCTTCATTAGGACCTGCCACTAAGCCACAGAGGGTTATGGAGCTGATAGATTGGAGTAGGACGAAGGCAATAGTACATGACGACGTCTACATATACATAAATTTGAAAGGAAGAGAACCTCATGGAATAGTGGAACCCAAAGAGTATGAGAGAGTGAGAGACGAAATAATAGAGACTCTACTCAGCTACAGAGATCCTGTGCTGAAGGTATGTCCATTCTCGCTAGTGCTAAGAGCTGAAGATGCTGAGATAATAGGTCTGTACGGAGATAGAATTGGGGATATAGTCTTCACCGTCAGGGAAGGAGGCCTTTATAATGAGGGTCATGGAATTTATCTACCCACAGCTAAGTTTGGGATGAGCTCACTTTACGCCTTTTTGATAATGGTTGGACCCGGTCTAAAGGAGGGGTACGAGCCTCGAAGGCCTATATGGCTTACAGACATAGCGCCTACAATAGCGTTTTTAATGGGGTTTTCTCCACCGAAAAATTCAGAGGGCGCTATTTTACTAAGCGCCTTCACTGAAGAATTTCTAAGAAAGGTGTTTAGTAGCAATATCATCACTTAGTAGCTCATAGCTCTCGGTGCTTGATTAGAACTTTTTCCAAGGTTGACTTTTATTAGTACTCGTGTGATTAAGGTAGTTATGGAGAGAAAAGTATCTAAATTGAAGGTTTTTATAGTGCCTCACTGGCACTTTGATGCATTATGGCAAATGACGTTTGAAGAATACTTTATCATAACGCTAAGAAACCTAGTTGATTTATTAGAGTTCCTCGAAGTTGACCCCAACTACAGATTTAACATTGATCAAACAATATACATTGAGGAGTTTCTGAAAAGATTTCCAGAACTCTCCGAGAAACTCAAGGAAGCTGTCAAGAAGGGTCTGATAGAGTTAGTCTGCTCGGGCTATACCCAGCCAGATTCCAATATCCCTAGTGGTGAGTTTCTGGTAAGAAATATAGTGACCTATCAGAAGTTCGTACGAGAAGTATTTGGAGTAGAAGCTAAATGTGGCTGGTTCGTTGATGTATACGGGCAGTCAGGCCAGCTTCCTCAGATATTCAAGAAGGCTAAGATTGATTACTTTGTCTTTTGGAGAGGAGTGCCTAGGGACATTCCAAGCGAATTTCTATGGGAAGGTATTGATGGTACTAAGATATTAACTCATAGAATGCCTCTAAGCTATGGCTCTGGTTACATACCAACTGGCGAACGAAGGTACTACTTCTTCATAGAGACTATAACTACTAACAGTGCTATAGCTTACCTTGAGACAGTCTTAAAGGAGCTTGTGAAGAGGGCGCCTACAATAAATATCCTAGTACCAAATGGAGATGACTTCACACCACCTCAACGCTTCATTACTAAGATCGTGAGGGAATGGAGAAAGAGGAGAGAAGACATAGAGGTGCAAATAGCTACGGCAAGTCAGTTCTTTAGGTCTCTGGAGAAATTTAAGAGCAGGCTTCCAACGATAAAGGGGGAGTTTAATCCTATTCTCAGAGGAACATATAGTGCTAGAATTGAGATTAAGAAGGAGAACAGAGAAGTTGAAAACTTGTATCTCACAGCTGAGAAATTTGCTACTATAGCCTCTCTATTTGGTTATTCTTACCCAAGAGAGGAGTTAGACAGAGCGTTGAAGCTCATATTAACAAACCAGTTTCATGATGCTATCAATGGAGAGGTAGTGGATGAGGTTTACGATGAGATAATGGATAACTTTAAGCTAGCTAGGAGTGAGTGTGAGAGAATTCTTAAAGGCTCTCTTAACGTTATAGTCGCCAAGATTGATACGACTAGCTTGGAAGGCATTCCAATTGTTATATTTAATCCACTTTCTTGGGAAAGAACGGACATAGTAGAAGTCAGCGTGGCATTTAGTGAGCCGGATGTTAGAGGAGTAAAGGTGGTAGACTGGAGAGGTAAGCAAGTACTGCATCAGTTCACAGAAGTGAACAAGAATCCTGATGGCACATTGGGAGTAATCAAGCTAATTTTTACGGCTGAGAACGTACCTCCTATAGGGTACAAAGTCTATTACGTCATACCTACAGATGAACCTAATGCTGGCGAGGAGGAGAGCAACATTAAGGTTTCTGAAGAGCAAGGGAAATACGTAATGGAGAATCAATTTTACCTCATAGAGCTAGATCCATTATCAAAGAATATCGTGAGAATATACGATAAAGCAGCAAAAAGAGAAGTTATTAGATGTAATGGTTATTTGGGAAATGCCTTATTCTTTGAACCCGATCATGGTAGTGTAACTCACGTGAATGGAGAGCTGGATCCATATCTGACCGCTATTCCTATAAAAGACCCACCTAATCCTGAGATGTCATTGAGTACCATGAAGTGTGTTTCTCGTGGCAGAATAATTGAGAGAGGACCAGTTAGGGTTACCCTAAGCTCCTATGGTGTTATCGAGAACACTAAATATATTCAGTATATAATGATATATGATAAAGTTAAAAGAATAGACTTTGTCACAAAGCTAGAATTCGGTGATGAACACCGAAGAGTTAGAGTTGTATTCCCTGTCAACATTGAAGATGGCGAGATCTGGCATGAAATTCCCTACGGTGCTATTAAGAGAGAGGAAGGAGAATATCCTGCGATTAATTGGGTAGATATCTCTAACAAAGATTATGGAGTCACTCTCATAAATAGAGGGATTCCAGGGAATAGCATAGTTAACGGTCTAATGATGTTAACGTTACTTAGAAGCATTGAGGCTATGTATTTAGCATCTCCTTTCAGAGGGAGGTTAGAGATGTTGAGTAGAATATATTTAAGGTGGGCAAGGAGGTACTTCACTTATTATGCGCTAGGTCCTAAAGCTCTTGAGAAGGGTACTCATCTGTTCAAGTATGCCTTATATCCTCATGAAGGGACGTGGAGAGAGAGCAAGTCTTATAAAGTTGCCTTAGAGTTCAACACTCCGTTAATACCTGTCAAGACCACTAAACACAAAGGAATGCTACCCAAGGAAATGAGCTTCTTGTCCCTAAGTCCTGAGAATTTAGTTCTCACTGTCATTAAAAGAGCTGATGAAGGTCATGAAGTAGTGCTTCGCTTCTATGAAGCAGAAGGAAAAGTTACAGATGGCATATTGAAAATGTTTAGAAAGATTAAGAGAGTCTCTAGGACTAATTTACTAGAAGAGGAGGAACTAGCTCTCGGTTGCGAAGGCAACGAGGTCCTAGTTAAGACTAAGCCCTTTGAAATAGTTACAATTAAGATAGTGTTATAGCGAATGCCAGTTTATATTAGTTAGACAACGAAGTATCGCGGGTGGGACCGTGACAGAGCTTGAATTCGCCTATCACCTACCTGTTACTCAGAGTATAGACTACATTTTCAAATGTGCACTCAAAGCAGCGAAATTAGGATTTGATATAGTATCTCATCGAGATCACTTACTCGTAGTAAATAACAGAAGAGGTTGTAGACCAGAATGCTGGACCTTCTTGACAGCAGTTGCCATGAGCACTCATGTTAAGGTAATGCCTTTAGTACTTTGTTCTCTGTTTAGGAACCCAGTTTTGCTAGCGAAGATGGTAGCTACTTTAGATCAATTAACCAAGGGTAGAGTGTATTTGGGTATAGGAGCATGTTGGTGGAAGAGGGAGTTCGAGGCTTACGGTTATCCATGGGAAGGAGTAAAGATGAGAGTCGATAAGACTGTAGAGGTGATAAGGATCCTTAAAATGATCTGGACACAAGATGTTGTAAACTTTGAAGGGAAGTTCTGGAGGATAAAGGAGTGTAAGTTAGTCCCTAAGCCTTACCAGAGGCCCCACCCGCCTATCATAAGCGGTGGAGAGAGGCCCAGGATGTTAAGGATCACAGGCAGGTTCTGTGATGGATGGATATCTTATACAGATGATGTAGATGAGTATAGGGAAAAGATGAATTACATTAAGAGGTACTTAACAAAATCGCCTAAAGAGTTCATCTGGGGAAGCATAATCAGTGTACGTCGTGGAGAGAAAGTAGAAGATATAATAGCCTTAATCGAGGATCTTGCGAGCATAGGTGTAAAATGCTTCGTTCTGTCTTTACGCCCTCATTCGCACAACTATGAAATGCTAGAAGAGTATAAGAGAGTACTTGACCACTTCAAAAGCTAGCTGTTAATATTCACGAAAAGCTCAACGTTAGGTATATCTCTGTTTTGTGTATTTTTCCTCTAAACTATTAAATAGTCTAGAGTATAGACACAAATCATGAAAAAAGGCACAGTATTGGTACTTACTCATTCAGCCGGATTTAGACATAGCTATATTCCAACAGCCGTTGAGGTATTAACTAAATTAGGAGAGCGTACGGGATTCTTCGAAGTCTTTGCTACTGAGGAGTGCTCTGAAATAACAAGAGAGAGACTTAGAGAAGTAGATTGTTTATTGTTCATCACCACAGGAGAGCTTCCAATGAGCGAGGATCAAAAAAGAGCCATAGTAGACTTCGTCAAGGAGGGTAAGGGGTTTGTAGGCGTTCATAATGCTACCGATACATTTTATAAATTCCCTGAGTACGGAGAGATGATAGGCGGTTACTTTAATGGACATCCATGGACTCAAGAGGTGTACGTTATAGTTGAAGATAGAAATCATCCTTCAACCAGACACTTACCTGAGAGATTTAAAGTTAAAGAAGAAGTTTATACTTTTAGGAATTGGAGTAGAGAGAAGACACACGTCCTCATAAGCTTAGATAACTCCTCTGTAGATTTAAGTAAAGGAACTAGACCTGATCATGATTATGCACTAGCCTGGTGCCACTCTTACGGGAAGGGAAGAGTATTTTACACAGCCTTCGGTCACTTCACAGCTTTGTGGAGAGAGGAGTGGTTCCAAAAACATCTCTTAGGAGGAATACTTTGGGCCATGGGCTTAGAGCAATAATATTATAGTCGAGAACTGCGGAAAACCATTAGTCCTTGAAACTATCAGTTCTTTAATCAACTCTTCATTATGGTAATGAGATTTTGATAAGATACATATGGATTCATCTTGATTTGTAGGAGAGTGATTTTAGGGTTACCATAGGAGGACAGATACTTCGAATGCGTGATTGCAGAATGCTTAGGATATCATGGTATTGAGAGGACTTGACGTCGTAACTGAGGAACAAACTGAGTCAAGCAGGTAAATTAAAGAGGAGAATGAAGAACAACTTCTTCTGATAGACGGTATTTTGTTTAGCGTTCTATTGTTTTAACGTGGTTACTGATAAATAGGTGCTTGAAAAGTACTTCATTGGTGAGACATTGAAGAAAGTTATCATGTTAATGATGATTATATTGTTTCTATTCACCCTCATTATAGGCATTACAAGTTCATTATCCAACCCCATACCTGTTCCTACTTTAATCATGGATAGGGAATACATAATCATAACTATCAACTGCTTTAATCAAAATGAGATAGCTGTGAATGTGACGGGGATATATACCTTCAAAAACGTCGGTCACAAAGAGGTTATGATGTATTTTCCCGTTCCACTTGGAGCCCTCAAGGACGAGATAAAGGTCTTCTTCAATGATAGAGAAATGTCATGGGAGGTCAGCGAGTACGAGTATGACACAGTGATTGGGAGGTACCCAATGATACGCTGGAAGTTGAGTAACTTGCCTAAGAGCTTCGAAGTTAGGGTATATTATAAATACTCTGTAAAGAGGGTAAGAGATTCCTTTAAGCTACTCTATGCCATGGCGACTGGTAGGTACCTAAACGGCACGTATAGCAAACAGTGCTTAGCTGAGGTTAAGTTCAAGGTAGTTTATGCACCAAAGGATTGGATCGTCAAAGTTTCCTTCGTTCCTCCACCTTCTGAGACATTCGGAGTCGGTTATGAAAGTGAAGTTGAGGTTCCTCTCGCACTACTCAGTGAGGTTACAGTTAGAAAAGCTAGCAGACCATTTAGAGGAATGGATAGAGACCTTTTGGTAACGATAATTCCTCAAGAGTCTCCCGAGTTAAGTGAGAAATGGGTTGAATATTACCCCAACAAGGAAGAGGTTGAGGTAAAGTTTAACGTGACTAGCAATAATGTGTTGAAAGTACTAGTAAAGTTCACCTTCAAACATGGAGGGTTCAAGGTTAATGTGGTAGAGAAGAAAGTAGAGGACTCTAAGGTGCTATTAGGGTTATCTGTGCTACAATGGACTGGACCTTCAATTCAAGTTATAACTACAATGACTGTTAGGGAGGAGTACAAACTCGAGTCAGGTAAATATACATTCTTTTTGAAAATAAACGACAAAGTCTACTTCAGTCAAGAAATAGTAATCGGTAGTAACAGTATTGATGAGTTCAGACATACAGTGCTTAACTATTTAATTGTAATTGCATGTGTAACTGCTTTGGCTTTACTGGTTTATTTTAAGTTCTACAGAAAGAGAGATCGTTACAAAAAGGCGTAGCTGATGTTTTAAAGTAATTTCTTAAAAAACTCTATAGCTTCCTTAGCTCTGACCTCAGGCGGTATTGGTCTGAAGTCCTCTAATGATAAGTATCCCTTGTAACCTAACTCCTTCAGAATATCCACAACTCTCGCCCAGTCCACAATTCCGTCATCTAAAGGAGAAGGAATGACTCTACCAGGTCTTTCAGGGTCCCACTTGTAGTTCTTAACATGAACATGTTTTAGGTACTCCTTGATGATGTCTATCTGAAGTTCTAATGGAAGCCATCCTATAACTACAGAGTTTCCGGGGTCAAATAACACGCCTATTTTATCAGGGTCGAGTCCTCTTAGCAGGTCTTTAAGTAGTCCTGTAGAATGTGCCATATCACCACCTCCGTGCTGCTCAACTACTGGAACTGCTTCAGCTTTAACTCCACTTAATCTCTTGAAGAGCTCCTTAGCCTGTTCTCTGAATAGCTTCCTTATTGCCTCATAGCCCAGCTTTGGATCGTAGCCAGCAACTTTTATTCTGAACACTCTAGCGCCTGTCACGTCAGCTAGCCTAGCTATTCTAACCATTTTGTCAAGCTCCCTCTCAGCTCTGTCCCAGGGAAAGCCCAACTTAGCATATGAAGCTAGGCAACATATCTCCAGACCGTAATCCTCAGCAAGTTTAGCTATCTTCTTAGCTTCACTCAATTCGGCGTAGGGGGATAAATGGCAGCCATCTTCGTGTATTCTTATTTCAACGGCTTCGTATCCTATTTCTTGCATCTTTTTAAAAAAGTCCTCTAACGTGTACTCCTTGAAGATTAATGAGTAAACTGAGGGTTTCATGTCCAACCCCGTAAGTTTTACGCTTCTTAGGCTTTTTATCCTTTTGTCTAGACTTCGTTTAGCAGTCAGTTGCTGCTCCTGCGACGAGTTTATAAGTTTAATCATAGCGACTCTCTATTGAGACAGAAATCAGGAGCTCCTCTTCATGGGGTGATGACCATGGTGTACTTTAGATGCCTCAAGAAGGGTCTGTGTTGCATAAAGTATTGGATCCCTGTCACGCATCTGGACTTATTTAGGCTTGAAATGTATGGTGGGATAGATGTTGTTAGTGTAGTGCGACTTGTAAACTCTAGGGTGTTTAGAGCACAGGGAAAGGTCCCTCGGATTCGATTTAGAGGCGAGGAGCATTATTTAGCGTTGAGAAGCAGATCTAACCGTGCATGTATATTTCTGACCAAAAGTGGAAAGTGCAGTGTTCATCCGTTTAAACCCTTAGTGTGTAGATTCTACCCATTCGTTTACTCGGTTAAGGGAAATGGGGCTATCGAGATAAAGGTTAATGAAGATGCAGCTAAAGAGTGTCCTGGACTTATACTCGATGGTAAGCCGATAGAGAGAGAGTTAGAGCTCAAGTTAGTGAGGTTGGCCAAGGTGAGAATAAGAGAGCTTGAATTATATGGTAAAGCTGTTGAGGAATGGAATTGGGAACTATATTCTGAGCATTCAAGAATCGATGACTTACTCGAATTCCTGCTCAATGAGGCAAAAAAGCACTACTTAATCTTAAAAATAGAAGGAATGTGGATTAAATAGCGTTGTTATCTTCAACATCTATTCCTAACAGTTTCGAGGACTCCTTAATAACCTTAATCAAGTCTTCAACGAGAGCATTTAGCCACAATTTACCCTTTTCTGAAGTCGCTAGAGTAGCACTACCGTTTAGTGCTTGTTTGTAAACCTCTTTCTCTATCTTCCTCGAGTATATTCTGAATGAAGGGTACTCCTTCAAGTGATCAAATGCCTTCGACATATTAACTAAGTCTGGCCTTATAGCTAACAAGAGACTGGTCTCGTCTTCTCCAGCATGACCTGGATGTTTAAATAATGCTTTTCTGGCTTCTACTCCGATATCTGTCCACCAATTTAATACTACAACACTCATATCGCTCTTATGGGCTGCCTCCCTAGCAGCGCTTAGCAGTGCAGAGGTATTGCCACCATGTCCATTTAGGACTATTAGTAGCTTAACTCCATTTCTTGCTGCTTCTAGCATTACATTAAGCACATAGGCATGAAAGACCATCGAGTCTACATCAAAAGTCCCTGGGAACTCTCTGAGCCCCCTGCACGAGCCATACCATATTGGAGGCATTAAGAGAATCCTTAATCTTTTACTGACCTCCTCCGCTAAGCGCAGCGGTATTATAGTGTCCGTGCCTAGAGGTAAATGATTTCCATGTCTCTCCAGAGAGCCCACGGGAAGTATAGCTATATCTTTCCTGATTTTCTCGAAAGTGTCGCCATTAAGCTCCCAAAGCCTCATGATACTCTAGTGATATGAGGCGATAAAAAGCTGTTATCGACGTGTAGGAGAGGTTTCTAAAAGAATATTTTCAAGAAGGATGGATAATATTATGGCGGAGAAAATGACTGGGGAAAATATTAGACTCGGCGTTGTTTGGTCTTTAACATCACACTTTCCAACCTTTGCTTGTTACCTCAATGCTTTAACAGACAACTGCAGGAATTTCTTTTCAAAATACACGAAGAGTCCAAAACAGTATGAAAATGCTAGAATAGAGTATGCATGGAGCGAAGACCGTGAGGAGCTGATAAAAATAGCTAGTATTCATGGAATTACTGTAGTGAGTGATATAGAGGATATGATCGACAGGATCGACGGAGTATTAATTCTGACTAGGTATCCCTACAAGAACCTAGAGTACTCTAGGCCCTTCATAGAAGCTGGTATACCTACGTTTATTGATAAGCCTTTTGCGCCGAATACCGACATAGCGTATGAGATAGTCAGACTCTCACGAAAGCATAATACCCCAATAATGTCTACTTCGGCTCTCAGGTATGCTGTTGAGCTCGAGCCCTTAAAGAGCTTTCTGAAGGAAAGGAGAGATATTTGGGGTGGCAACATAGTAGCTCCAGGAGACTTTAGGGTGGAAAATACGCTATATGGAATTCATGCTGTCGAAATCCTCTCAGCACTATTCGGTAGTGGCATTGAGAGAGTGAGAGGCACCGAGTTTAAAGTTAGTGAAAAGCTCCATGTCCTCGTTGATATAATATATAAGGATGGCAAAGTTTTTAGCTTGCATCTAGGGAGTCCTTATTATAAGTGGCGAGTGACGTTGATTAGTAAAGGTGCAAGCATTTCAGCTGATCTTGGTAATTCCTATGAGTACTACAAGCGTACTATTGGTAAAATACTAGAAATGGTGGAAACGCATACAGAACCCATCGATATAATGGATACGTTAGAGGTAGTTCGCACATGTTTCGCTGTACAGATGTCAATTGAAAGAGGTGTAGAAGTAGTACTTGATAGAGACTTACCGCTTCCTCAAGACCTTAAATAAGTTATGGTGCCTGTTAGCGAATTAGAAATATATTCTCAAAAACAAACTATCTTGTCGGGGGGTCACATGGTCAAAGTGAGAGTCAAGCTGGTTAAGTGGTCTGATGTAGCGTATTGGTGCAAAGAGTTAGCTAAACTAGTTAAATCCAGTGGATATGCACCCGACATAGTAGTAGCTATTGCTAGAGGTGGTTATGCTCCTGCCAGGCTACTTTGTGATTTGTTAAATATACACGACTTGGTTAGCATCCAGGTCCTGCACTGGGGAAGGGCCGCAGAGATCACTGCTAAGGCTCATGTCAAGTATCCATTAAACATAGATTTATCAAACAAAAGAGTTCTATTGGTGGATGACATATGCGACACCGGAGAGTCAATTATAGTCGCTAAGGAGTACATAACTGAGACTTGCAAACCTAAGGACTTGAAGATCGCGGTTATGCAATGGATATCCCCTGTAGCCAAGATCAAGCCAGACTTTTATGTAGAGGATGTTAAGGAGTGGATATGGTATCAATATCCATGGTGTCGTCTTGAAGACACTACTAACTTCATCGAGAAAATGCTCGGAGAGGAAGGTAAAGCTAAGAAGGAGTGGACACTGGAGGAGATAAAGGAAAAGTTCATTGAGTGGTATGGTATAGACGTAGGAGAAGATTACTACCTGATGGCACTTGACCAATTAGTAAGTGAGGGAGCCCTTGAGAAGTTAGAGAAGGAGGGTAAAGTCGTTTATAGAGTCAAGTCTTAAGGTATATCGAAGAACGAATAGTATTGTTCCCAATCATCTCCATACAGCTTAAACAACTTCTTATTTACTCTAAGTACAACCAGGGGTCCCCTCATCTTGACTAGCTTTTCTACGCTAGCTAACACATCATTTAACAGGGTTATGAGATTCTTCTCTACGAAGCTTAATACTCTATCATTATCCCGTAGTGAGATAGTATATTTGTATAACACATTTCTGATCAAGCTTTCAGATACTACATCCGTGAAGCATATTTCTTTGTGACTTATCAAAGAGCCTATAACGAGCTCTTTTAGCTCTCTCCTCCTAGGGATTTTCCTCCATATACTCTCAGTCAAGGATACAGTTTTCTGTCCACTTTTAATGTCTTCATCTCGCCAAGTGAGCTTAACTCTCTGTTTCCATTTAACAGTCCAGTAGTCAAGCCAGTCCTCTAGAATTCTTCTAAGAGTTGTAGGACTCTTTTCTAAGTAATCGCATATTAAGACTTGAACCTTATAATCTGAGTCTGCATCTCCGAGAAACCCTTCTGTGACTTTAAGGTAGTTCTTGAAATCTCTGAGGGCAACATTGGCCATGAGCTTACTCTCAATTTCATTAATGTCACCCATTAATCCACTGAGAATTCTCGAGATCCAACTGCTCATCACGACATCATCATATCTAAAGTGTAACAGATTTCTATACCCTTTTAGAAACATTAACCTAAGACCCCCAATAACCTAGGGTTTCTTTCATATATTAACATTATGGTTTTAACACTATATCATTATGTCTTATAAGATATAATTGATGGTTAGAATATACTATATCTCTGTTACTATATAAATTAATTCCTTTACATCTTCATCAAATTCCTTTTTAATTAAGCCTTTCCTTTCAAGATTCACTAATGCTCTATATAGCGATGCAGGAGTTATTCTCCTCTCTTTAGACCACTGATACACTTTGGATTTTCTTACCTTTCCCTTAGTCCTTATGAAACTCATTAACTCTGCTTCGACTTGAATATCTACAGCTGGCACTTCTGTAGTGACTTTAACCTCACTTACTTTAGGCTCTTCATGCATCCTTTTCTCTGATGATTGAACCAAGAATGAAGTTATGTCAACCTTTGAGTCTATTTTCCTTCGCTTCTTACCCAAAGTTAAACACCACTTTCATAAAAGCGTATATTGAAATTTATTCCTATTGCTTAAACATCATCGACTTAATTAGCTCAGCTTCCAAAGTCCTAAGCTTTAAGTAATCGGGTGTGACTTCTAGTATCTTATCAGGATTAATATAAATGACGTCCTTGTATGTTCGTAAACTACCAAAGACCTCTACTGTCTGACCCTTCTCGATATTTTCAATAGCTGTTAGCTTCTCATTCCATACTTTAACAGTTATTTCTCCCGTTCCGTCATCTATTACTAGTTCGACTCTATTCTTGTATCTATAAACTCTATCAACAACTCCCACTACTCTAATCCTGGGCACCTTATACTTCCCCGCTAATATAATTACCCTGCTACCCAGCATCTCTTTTTTGGAATTTAATACATCCTTAATGCGCATCTTGACGTACGGCTTTGTATACTCCTCGCTCTTGTACACGTACTCACCTTTCCATCAGGTCATAATTCTATGTTAGTGCGATATAAACCAATTACTTAAAAAGGCATCTGAGGAAAATATTTAGAGGTGAGTGTGATGAGTTGGGTGAAGCCAAAGAGAGAAGCTAAAATAGCCATAATTGGAGGCTCTGGGCTCTACGATCCTACGTTCTTTGACGAAGTACCAGAAGAAGTGAAGGTGTATACGCCATATGGTCTACCCTCTGGCTTCATAATGGTTGGCACCATCAAGGGAGTAGGCGTTGCCTTCCTGGCGAGACATGGAAGGAAGCATATCTTGCCTCCACACAGAATAAACTTCAGAGCTAACATATGGGCACTAAAGGAGCTAGGCGTAGAGAGAATCGTCGCTGTATCAGCTGTAGGTAGCCTGAGGGAGGATTATAAGCCGGGAGACTTCGTTTGTCCTGATCAATTCATTGATATGACTAAGACTAGGCAGTATACCTTCTTTGAGGGGCCCACTGTAGCTCACGTCTCAATGGCAGATCCATTCTGTCCAGAGCTAAGGGATCTAATAGTGAAGGTAGCAGAGAAGTTGAACCTTAAGATGCATGAGAAAGGGACTTATATATGCATTGAAGGACCTAGGTTCTCCACTAGGGCTGAGTCCATGTTATGGAGGAGTTGGGGATGTGATATAATAGGGATGACCTTGGTGCCAGAGATTAATTTAGCTCGTGAAGCTCAAATGTGCTATGCGACGATAGCTATGGTAACGGATTATGATGTTTGGGCAGAGAAACCTGTTACAGCAGAAGAAGTCGTGAGAGTAATGCGAGAAAATGTTGAAAAAGCCAAAAAGTTACTTTACGAGTTAATACCGAAGATTCCGATTGAGCGTAAGTGTAATTGTGGACTGTCTCTCGAAACTGCTCTACTCTAGGGGGATAGTTAATGGAGTATTTAGTAAAGGATATTTCGCTAGCTGAGAAAGGCGAAGAGAAGATATACTGGGCCGAGAGGAACATGCCAGTACTACGAATAATTAGAGAAGATTTTTCAAGGAACAAGCCACTCAGAGATATTAAAATTGGCGCATCTCTCCACGTGACTAAGGAAACGGCAGTACTAGTTGAGACGCTTAGGGCTGGAGGGGCCGAGGTTTATTTAGCTCCATGTAATCCACTGTCAACTCAAGATGATGTAGCTGCAGCGTTAGCTAAGAGAGGTGTGCACGTTTATGCTTGGAGGGGTATGAGTAGAGAGGAATATTATTGGGCTATCGGAAAGGTAGTAGAAGCTAAACCTGACGTGACTATGGACGATGGTGCTGATCTCCTGTCAACTTTACATGCTCTTTACTATAGCGAAGAGGGGTTCAACGTTAGAGTAGTTAAGGAGAAGGTTGGAGTAACGGATGCTAACTTCGTGACGGAGATAGTAGGTGGAACCGAAGAGACAACTACAGGGGTCTTAAGGTTACGAGCAATGGAAAGAGACGGTAAACTATTATATCCTGTTATAGCTGTTAACGAGTCTAGAACCAAGTATCTTTTCGACAACAGATACGGAACTGGACAGAGTGCTCTCGATGGTATCATAAGGGCTACAAATGTCTTAATAGCTGGTAAGTGTGTTGTTGTTGCAGGCTATGGTTGGGTAGGCAGAGGGATAGCGCTTCGCGCTAGGGGTTTAGGAGCTAGAGTTATTATTACTGAAGTCGACCCTATAAGGGCTTTAGAGGCTCTATATGATGGATTCGAAGTCAAAACCATGTCAGAGGCAGCTAGGATGGGTGACATATTCATAACAGCTACTGGAGACATAAGTGTTGTTAGAAGAGAGCACTTCGAGCTAATGAAAGACGGTGCCATACTGGCTAATGCTGGTCATTTTAATGTAGAGATCTCGCTCAAGGACCTAGAAGAAATATCTGTTTCTAAAAGAAAATTAAGAGACTACATCGAAGAGTATACGTTGAAAGATGGGAGAAGAATTTACCTTCTAGCAGAAGGTAGATTAGTGAACCTAGTTGCCGCTGAAGGTCATCCTAGCGAGGTCATGGATATGAGTTTCTCGAATCAAGCCTTAGCTGTTAAGTATTTGGTTGAAAATAAAGGAGCACTAGGAAGGAAAGTTTATACACTTCCGCTTGAGATAGACGCAATGATTGCTAGACTCAAGTTAAAGAGTCTCGGAATAAAGATAGATGAGCTAACAGAAGAGCAGAAGAAATACTTGGAATCGTGGGAGATGGGTACTTAGCCGTTCTAGCGAAATCTTGTGTTAAGATACCTACATGAACTCTTACGCCCTGACTCAGTTACTGAATAGTAGGATAGGTATTTATCTTACAGCTTTACGTTAAATAGAGAGTGAGCGAATAGGTTAGGGTGATAGACGTTGGAGAAGTGGTTAATATGTTCAGCATGGCCCTATGTAAATACTATTCCTCACTTAGGTAATATCATTCAAGTGCTATCAGCTGACGTTGCGGCTAGATACTTTAGGATGAAGGGAGCTAAAGTATTGTTTGTGAGCGGTTCAGATGAGCACGGTACGCCAATCGAAGTAGAAGCAGTCAAGAGAGGAATAAAGCCTAAAGAGTTAACCGACATGAACCATGCTAAGGTTGTCGAACTGTTTAACAAGTGGAATATATCATTCGATAATTATAGTAGAACTGAAAACCCGGTTCATAAAGAGTTCGTCAGGAAGTTCTATATGAAGCTCTATAAGAGAGGCTATATATTTGATGAGGAGATAGAGATGCCCTACTGTCCGAAGTGTGAACGCTTTTTACCAGATAGATTCATTAGAGGAACTTGTCCATACTGTGGATTTCCGGATGCTAAAGGGGACCAATGTGACCATTGTGGTAGACTATTAAACCCCCTATCCCTAATAAACCCGAGATGTTCAATATGCGGAACAAGACCCATAGTTAAGAAGACTAGACATTGGTTCTTTGACCTACCTAGGTTAACAAAGGAATTAACCGATTACATCTCAAGCAATAAGAATCTACCCGATAACGCAAGAAACATGAGCTTACAAATGCTAAAAGAGGGACTTAAACCTAGGTCTATCACTAGAGACAATAAGTGGGGAATCCCTGCCCCCTTCCCTGGAGCTGAAGGGAAGACCATATATGTGTGGATGGAAGCAGTTTTAGGGTATGTTTCTGCAGTAATTGAATACTTCAAAGTTAGAGGAAGAGAAGACGAGTGGAAGGAGTTTTGGTTAGATAGGAACACGAAAAGCGCTTACTTCATAGGTAAAGACAACATACCCTTTCACACAATAATATTTCCAGCCTTGCTAATTGCTTCTGGTGAGGGCTACGTTCTCCCATGGACTGTGGCCTCTACAGAATATTTATTATTCAATGGACAGAAGTTTTCAAAAAGCAGAGGAATAGGGATCTGGATAGACGAGGCACCGGAACTACTACCAATAGACTACTGGAGGTTTGTATTAATAGCCACTAGACCTGAGACAAAGGATGCCAATTTTAGCTGGAAGATTCTTCAAGAAGTAATAAACACTCAACTTAACGATGCCTTAGGCAACTTCGTGCATAGGACTCTAAGCTTCATCTTCAAGAATTTCAATGGAGAGATACCTAAACCAGGTGAGCTCGATGACTATGATAAACAGGTGCTAAAGCTGATTAAGGAGACAAGTGAAGAAGTAGCTGATTTGCTGGAGAACTTTAAGCTCAAATTCGCTATGTCCAAAATCATTGACCTTTCAAGAATTGGCAATAAGTACCTCAATGATAAAGAGCCTTGGAAAACTATAAAAATAAGACCAGAATTAGCAGCAACGACTCTGTACATTGCCGCACAGCTCACTAAGGCTTTAGCAGTTATGCTCTATCCCTTTGTTCCTAAGAGCGCATTAAAACTGTTAGACATGTTGGGCTATGAAGTTAAGGAAGAGGAGCTTAGATGGAGCTGGGCTTATGATCCTATTCCCCCAGGTCAGAAGATCAAGAAACCAACACCGCTCTTCACCAAGTTAAGCGATAAGGACATTGACGACTTACAGAGAAAACTTATGAAGCTCAGAGGATTAAGCATTGAGTAGAGTACCTCTCAAATCTATTGGGGTACAACCAACTATTTTGACTTTCACATTAGCTCCTATAGATAGCTCCTGGCTCTTCGGTATAACCACTGGTTTGTAATTGCATAGCCTACCTACGAATGAATCTCCCTTAAAGGACTCATCTGTGATCAGGACGTTAACGATCTTATCTAAGAAATTCATATTTCTTAACAGAGTTACTCGAAAGACTTTCTTAACTAGCATTGTAGTTCTTCGACTCTTTATGGGCTCTGGTACTTGCTTTTGATATGCAGCTTTAGTGAAGGGTCTTATGGTATATCTTGCTACGTGAACCTTGTCAGGAAGTATCTCACTAAGCCTCTCATAAGTCCTTAAGAATGACCTCTCATCTTCTCCTGGGAATCCTACTATTATGTCAGTGGCTACTGTAATTTCGGGAAACTTACTTCTGAAAGTATTTACTAAGTACTTAAACTCCTCATAAGTGTACTTTCTGCCCATCAACTCAAGCACTTTGTCATCAAAGGATTGAGCTGGGACATGCAGATACTTATATACCCTTCTATCTGAGTAGACTTCTATCAATCCATCGAGAAATTTCAGTACTAAGCTGGGCTCCATCATTCCTATTCTAATTATGTAATCGCCCTCGACATAGTCAAGCACATCTTTTAGTAGCTCGACTATGTTGGTACCCCTATCGAGTCCATAAGATGCAACATCTTGCCCTGTTAAGTATATCTCTTTAGCACCATGAGCTACTGCATTTGCTATGTGATTAACTATTAGCTTTGGATCATAGCTCTTAAGTCTCGGTCTAGCTACTTTACCGATACAGTAGGCGCAATTCCCGACACAACCACTTTCAATTGGCACCACATACCTTATACTTCCAAAGAATTGAGGAAGGATCGTTCTTTGATTTTCGTTTTCTAATAAGCACACTACTCTATCCTTTTTAATAGCGATGCTTTGTATCTTCTCAAGGTGATCAGGCCCTAATAGCGATGCCTTTGGCGCTACCTTAGCTATTTTAGCTGGTCTCACTCTAGCTAGACATCCAGCTACTATCAACTTAGCGCCTCGTATCCTAGAGGCTTTGTATAACTCTGCTATTCTACGTATCATCCTCCTCTCAGTATCCTCTCTAACGGCACAAGTGTTCACAATAATAATGTCTGCTTCCCTGACTCTATCAACTACCTCAGCTCCGCTCCTTAAGAGTAACGTCTTCATGACCTCTGATTCAGCTCTATTTAACCAACAGCCGTAGCTCTCTATATAGACCCTTAATCCTCTTAGGTTTTTCCCTATGAATTCAGCAAGCATGCTTCTAGGGTAAAGTTCGGAGTGAAATATATATCTATTTGTTCAATCCATTAGTAAAGACGATAATCAAGCGAGGTGCTGGAATGACTAGGAGTTCGCTGTTGGCAGTCTTAGCGTTCATCGTGATCGCGACTGCTATCGGGTTCGAAACCTTAGCTCAAGGCCATGTCGACACTTCCTTTATAAATGCTAATATTTATGTAAGGAATGGATACGTATTTTGTGCGTACAACGTATCGTTTCCTAGAGCGGGGACTTACTCCTGTCCTTTCCCTTATGACTCCTTTGTCGTTTCCATAGAGGCAGAGGTTGGGTGTGATGTCTCATTATCAAGTGGAGTATTAACGTTAACAGCCAAGTCTAGAAATGCTTCCTTTGTCATTGTTCTCTACGATCTGATGGTGCACATAGATAACGCCATAAATGTGAGCATACCAATAATCCTCTCCTTTAACGAGCTTCCTTCTCAAGTCATCGCCTCGGTGTACTTCACGACCTCTGAGTTCACTATAAAATGCGAGTATCCAGTGGAAGTTAGAGAGATGAGCGCTCATCTCAACCTCACCCATGTAGAGCCAGGGTCTGTAACCGAAGTTAAGGCAACTCTTTATAGAACTGGAAGTGATTGGGTTGTTATAAAACAGATAATGCGTTCAGTAGAAGTAGAGAGCTATAATGAAGCTCTCGTTCGTGATTACTACGAGTTCGAGAACGTTGGATTAGACAAATGTGATGTCATAACTCTTAGACTTCCCGCAAATGCTACAATCTTGGGAGTTGAGGGGGCAATATTCAAGTATACTAAAGGAGTAGGATCTGGAAGGTACTTCATCTCCACCGAGGAGAAATACACTAGTTTAACAGTATATCTAATAGCTCCTCCTGGTCCAGGAGAGAAAGTTGAAATTAAAGTAACTTACAAGGCACCAGTAATAAGAACTGATTCTGGCTACTCTTTAAGCCTGCTCATGAATCCGGGATACTTGGTAGTTAATAGTAGCGTCGAAGTCAAAGTGCCTGGAAAGGCAGAGTTTAAGGAACCTCCTCCATTAAATGTCTCTGAGAAAGGGGGATATCATATTGGAGTGTTTAAGGTGAAGGCAGAGAGAACTCTCTCTAACACCGATGAAATAATCGTTGAGTTAAACATAAATTCCTTCAAGCTTACATGGGATAGAATAAGACCTTATTTAATAGTAGCGGTCTCCGCGATCATCATATTCTCTTCGGGATTGCTAATACGATCTAAGCTATTAAAGGCTCCAAGGGTGAAGAAAGTACATAGACCCGAGCTCAGCGAGCTCATGCACAAATACATAGGAAGTCTAGAGGAAGAAAAAGAGGCTAGGTTTGAGTTCGCAAGAAGGGCTATTTCTAGGAGGATTTACAGACACCGAGTCGAGCTTGCAAAGTCTAAGCAACGTGAAATCAGAAAGAAAATAAGCGAAGTTAAAGAACGGGAAACAAGAAGCGATGTAATCAGTATGATCGATGAGTTCTATAAGCTAGATAAGGAGGCTAGAGAGATGCTCTCCAGGATTGTTAGAGCCAGGAAAGCTGAAAGAGATGAGCTATTAGCTAGAGTGGAGTCCGTGATAAAGAAGATGAGAGAGTTAGCGAGTGCTCTAGAGTAATGATTTATAACACGGCTCCTTGTTCTTTCAATGTACTCCTTAGTATACCAACGTTCAATTCTCTAGGAGACACCTTTAATTTAACAGATAAAGCAGCAGCAACGCCGGCGGCTTGTCCCAGACCAATGCAAGTTGGCATAATTCTAGTAGCGGCTAATGCTTCATGAGTTGCAGAGATGCATCTACCAGTTATTAGCAAGTTGTCAATTAACTTAGGCACTAAGCATCTATAGGGTATTTCATAGTAATCGCCACTCGGTGGATGCTTTATAACTGTGCCTTCACCTAGTGGGTTGTGTATGTCTATCGGATAATTAGCCTTGCATACAGCGTCAGGAAATTTTCTAGCTGATAGAATATCCTCCTCTGTTAACACATACTCTCCGATTATCCTTCTCGTTTCTCTAACTCCCACTTGTGGTCCTGATCTAGCTATATAAGAATCTCCAAAGGCTTCTGGGAATGACTTTTTAAGCCACAAGACAAAGCTCAGCATTTGCTTCCTACCTTCAATTTCTGCCCTAGTTAAGTCCTTAGGATCCGTGCCATCGACCTTAGTGATACGGGTTGTATTGAAAAATAAGAGTCCTTTATAAGGAGTTTTAAACCAAAGGACATTTTCTCTAGGGATATTTATCTCACCCAGCTTCTTGGATTCCTCAAACTTAATATTTAGCACTCTTCTAGATGGTACGAGCTTTTCTTTAACGTTAGCTAACTCGAAGATAAGCGTCATCGGCTGAGTAAGTCCATCAACACTTCTCCCCTTCTCATAAGAACAACCAGCTGCCACCGCCACATCACCATCTCCCGTTGCGTCAACTGTTATTTCACTCATTATTAACTGCATCCCAGCTTTATTATGAACAATCACTCCTTTAACAACATTCTTTTTCATCACAACATCTATAAACTCTGTGTGATAAAGTAGTTCAACTCCAGCCTCTAACGCCATATCCTCGAGCACTATTTTCATCAACTCAGGGTCGAATATTTTACTTCTTTCATCGTATCCTCCCAATTCTTTGAGCCTGTCTATGATTTCTAGCATTATCCCTCCTACTAACGGCTTATTGTCTAAGTAAAAGTTCATGAAAATTCTAACAGAACTAGCAGTTGCAGTGCCTCCTAAAAAGCCATAACGTTCTACAAGCAAAGTCTTGACACCGCACCTAGATGCCGCTATTGCTGCAGCTACACCAGCTACCCCTCCGCCTACTACTACCACTTCCTTTTCGCCATATAGCTTCAACACCATAGTCTAAGCTAAGCAATTCCATCTAATATCATTGACGAAAACTGATAATTATTGGATCACACACCCCAGATACTCCTATTCAAGTGCTTAGACACGTGAGAAACAACTCCAAGTAGTACTCACTCAACAGACTATTGCTCATAAACTTTCCTACGCTCTCCTTATGATTTCAGATAGAGACATAATAGAATTCTGCTTGCTAGCACGAATTCTCTTGATAACTCTTGAACAGTAGGTATACACTCTAGTTCAGCGGGACTTTGAGAGTATTTTCGTCACTCTCGAAAGAGTTATATAACCCTTATGGAGTATAGAGAATCTGACAATAGCGCGGGCCGGTAGCTCAGCCTGGAAGAGGGGGCGCTTGGAGATACCTTTAGTGAAGTCTTCAGGCGCCCCTCCTAGAGCATCCGCTTGGCATAACCCCCTCGTGGAGGGGGTTACAGAGTGCGGGGGGTCGCGGGTTCGAATCCCGCCCGGTCCACTTCTCTCTTATCTGTCTCATATTCCTCAATTGAGAATATGGAAGGGTATTAGGTCGTTTGTTTTCTACACCTATTATCTATGTTTGAGCGTTAGTAGCCTTAATGGAAGAAGTTCTTAAAAGGGTACAATTATTAAATGATATGGGCCATGTTGAGTAAGGATGTGTATATGAGCATGAGAGAAGTGACCTTTGATGAGTATCTCACATACGTCTCTAAAAATAAAGTGATAAAGATAGAAGGCCAAGAAATACTCCTAGAGCCGATAAATGTTAAAAGACTTACGCCTACAAATAATGAGTTAACTGACATCACCACCACTGTGTGGTCCTTCCCAGAAAGAGGGAGTTGGGCTACTCATAGGGGTGATTATAGAGGTAATTGGGCTCCACAGATTCCAAGAGCTTTGATACTCATGTATACTAAGCCAGGAGACTTGGTACTCGACCCTATGGTAGGTAGTGGTACAACACTAATAGAGGCTAAGCTACTAGGAAGGAACGCAATTGGTGTTGACATAAACTATAATGCAGTGATACTAGCGCTACATAGATTGTATTATCTGGAGAGAGCTTTAAAAGAGATAAGCAAAAGAGGTGCTTTTATTACTGAGTATCTTAGTCAATGCAATTTATCAATGCAATTGATCAATAGGATAGTAGCTGGAATAAGCTTAGAAGATATCCTAAAGGCAGAGATAAAGGTCTACCACGGAGATGCTAGAAGCCTAGATAAAATTCAGAACGAATCTGTTGACTTAATTGCTATGCATCCGCCTTACTTTAACATTATTAAGTATGGTGAAAAGAGGAGGACTAAAGGAGATCTATCAAATGCCAAAAATTTGGAGGAGTACTTGAAGTGGATGAACGAGATAGCTCTAGAATGTTATAGAGCATTGAAACCAGGCAAGTACTGCGCCATCCTCATAGGCGATACTAGAGCCCATAAACACTTCGTACCAATATCTCATTATGTACTCGACGTGTTTCTAGATGTAGGCTTTATCCTTAAGGAGGAAGTCATTAAAGTTCAGCATAAGATGAAAACTACGAGGGAAGTTTGGAGTAAGCTGAAGAGCAGAGATTTCTTATTAATCTACCACGAAAAGTTATTCATATTTAGAAAGCCAGAGATAGGAGAGAAAACTTCTAGGGTAAAATATAGCACAACCGGCTGGAGAAAGGGTTAAACAATTAGTCAAGATCTTAAATCCTCCTTAGCTAT